>Ga0265301_10001182_pt1 | contig 35194 bp, 46 predicted proteins | sample AusTroGonzalo_MG_2_FD_193488 | JGI IMG/M metagenome (GOLD analysis project Ga0265301, IMG submission 193488) | Bovine rumen microbial communities from tropical cattle in Woodstock, Queensland, Australia - Gonzalo_04 | ecosystem: Host-associated > Mammals > Digestive system > Stomach > Rumen ...
TCATTTTACATCCTTTTGTTCTATAAATACTGTTTATTTTTGCGAACAGAATTAAATTTGTTTTTGGTTTTCTTTTTGTTTTTTCTAAACTGAATAGATTTTAATGCTTGTTTTAAGAATCCATTTTTCATCACTCATCCTTTTGTTCTAGTGCTGTTATTTCTTTTAATGCTTCATAAACATCCCACTCTTGAATTCCGTCTAATTCTGCATGGTCATACAGGTCTGTTAAGACAAGTTTTGCCTTATCCAATGCCTTGCGTGTGGAATTATATGCGTCGATTATTGAAACCAATTTCCAATGATAACCACCAGCAGTGCTTCGTTTTCCAGAAATACACTCGCCTATATGTGCCGCATCTGTTTTTATATCCTTGCCTGCTTCTGTGCAAGAAGCATATATTTTTCTGGTTTCAACACACATAACTGGTTTTGAATTTACATCTCTGGCTCTATTATATCGGTATTCAGAATATTTTAACAAACCAGTTTTTGTTGCGTGTATAGCGTTTTCGCTTCTTGTGACCCACTCCAAGTTTTCAATTCTATTATCTGTTTTTATGCCGTTTATATGGTTTATTTCGGGTTTGTTTTCGGGGTTGGGTATAAACGCCTGTGCAATTAGTCGGTGTAAAAAGTATTCTTTTTGTGTGTTGCCATTACACAGTTTTACTCGCCAATAACCGTTTAATATTCTGGGGGTCATAAAATTGACTTTGCCGTTTTTATAAAGGCGGCAAACTGTTCCTTGGTTTGATATTCTATAAAGCCCTTCATACCCAACAACATCTTTCCACACTTCGTCTTGCTGGTCTGTGACGGTGTTTTTGTGTTGTTTTTCTTCCATAAGTTTTATAAGTTCTTGCCAGAGTTCTTTGCTGCCATACATAAAATATGATTCTCTGCAACCATCGTTTTTACACTCAATCGACTGTGGGTTGTCGCGGTTTAATTCCTGCTGACAGAATGGACAAATAAGTTTATTCATCTTTTATTACCTTTATTTGTATTTTCCAACCACGCGGCAATGGTTGGTCTGTTATGAATTTAACGCCGTAATAGACAGCGTCAGCATAAAATGTTTGAATCTGTCCATCTGATGTATAAGTAAGTGTAATATCACTCATTGTTATCTCCTTTGTTTTTTCGCCCAACGCATACCGCTTATCAATCTGCGTCCCCAAACACCGCAGCGCGGAAACCGGCGAGGTCACGGACGTAGTACGCGCAGAAGTCCGCACAGTAGCGCGCACAAAGGGCGGCCGAATCGGTCGTGCGGTTGAAGACCCAAGCGCCAATATGTTTTTTGCCGTCTTTTTTCCAAACACAACGACACCACGCAGAACAACCGTTTTTATCAGGTGTTGGATTACCTTTTTCTGCATATTCACCATCTGTTGATGATTGCAAACAATGGATTTCCAGCAACTTTATTCCTTTTTCCGCGACGTTATCCCGGATTTCTTTGAAATACGCAGGCAAATGATAATAATTATAAATTTCTTCGCCGTTGTATTCACGCACAGATTCACCACCAACCACGACATCATCGGCGGTTATTGTGATATAATCTTTGTCGGTTAACATAACCCCGTCGTGGACTTCTATGGATTTTACTGTATTGTCTTCAATTTGTAATTCATCTATTTTTGCTTCGATATTTTGCAAACAATCAATGATGTTTTTATATAACTCATTGTTTTGAGTAAATATATCTTGTAAAGTCAATTCTTTTTTCTTTGTCACTTTTTTGCTCCTTATGGTTATCTTTGGTGGGATACCGAGCGTTTCAACAAGCGTATCCCGTAATCTTGGTGGGGTCATGTGTTCAACAGAAGTTACATGAGGAGGATTATGCCATGACCCCGTAAAACTTATATTTTATATATTACCCTTTGTGTTTGTTCATCTATATCGAGTTTATATACATCGCCTAAACCTATTCTAATAAGTTTTTTAGTTAAAAGTATATAGTTTTTATCATAACCCGAGTGATTATGACAATGCGAACACAACACACACAAGTTATTCTGTTCGTATTTTAGTTTTGGTTCAAGTGTGCGTAAGATTATATGATGCACCTGTAAATCGTTTTCAGAGCCACATATAACGCATTTATGCCCGTATCTTTCCAAACACTCTTTACGTGCTTTATTCCACGCACTCGTGGCTTTTTTAGACGATTTGGCTAACTTATACACTTTCTTGGGTAATAACCCAGCCAAACGCATTTCACGATGCTTTTTAGATTCGGTGTTAAGTGTCGAATTAAAAAGTTTCATTGTGTGTCCTTTTGAATCTTGGGGGTTGCCGGCGGAGAGAGAGAATGAAGTGGAGGTTACCGGCAACCGTTAAATGCCCGATATTACTAGGAAGTTGTCGGGCTCAACTGTAACGCAGGGTAGAACAAACATATACCCCCCTAGCAATTCCTATTCCATAATCTTATCAATTAAATCTGTATATGTTAGATTATGTTCAATTTTTTTCTTGTAGTCAATGGCAACAGGTATGCGTTCGTGTAATCTACGAGCAAAATCTAATCCCTTTGTGTATTTAAGATAAAATATCTTATCTAATTCTGCACAATATAAGATTTTATAGCATCTAGGGCAATTTGCTATAAACATACCACCTTGCATCTGTTCGCATACGTCTGGACTATGTAATACTTCCAATTCATCCAGTATTTTATTTAGTTCGTATGATTTAACTTCTGCTAAACAATCGAATTTTTGTGCGTCTGCATCGCCTGCATACGCATCGGGGCTATAACCCATTGGCAAACCGTCAATATCATCACTAACAAACCCGATGTCTGTTTTTAATTTAATACCTGTTTCTTGTTCAAATAATTCTAATGCCCTGCGTTCGAACAATAAGCCGCGTTTTGTCGCCGCTTTTTCGTTCCAAGTTTGTTCTGCTTCTGACCATCCATATTGTTCCGATACAAGGCGTTTTACAACTTTCTTATAACACGCACCGGGTTTTTTACCTGTTCTATCCATGCCTAAAAAATCTTTCATATTAGAACAAGTGATGTGGCATCTACGGGCAGACAACCATTTTGGATTTGTTTGTAATGGCAGCGATTCAATCAAGATTCTGCGTTGGTTATAATCTGGGCAATTTTTGTAGTCAGCCATAAATTTTTCATAACCGCCTACGGATTCCCAATCTATGTAATGTTGTGGTTCTCTAAATACTTTCATGTTAGTTCCTTTTTGCTTGTTACGATACGTATTTTACTTTAATTAAAATTAAACGTCAAGTCTTTTTTTACATTTTTTTAATTTTTTTAACGAAGTGGCTATTTTCTGGGCCGTTGCAAGTTTTGTTCCGCACTTATTTTTGCGTATTTTCCACAGAGAAACGATAGATATACCCGATTCGGTTGCTATCTGTTGATAGGTGGTATATTTTTCAACTTCTACTGCGTTTATAATGCTTTCAATCAGTTTTTCGATGTTATACATTTTTTAATCTCCGTTCTGCTCGTTTAATACAATCATCAAGTAAAACCTGCCTACTATCAACAAGTTTTCTTTGTTTTCTATATTCGCCAATCTGACGAAGTTTGTTATACAGTTTATTTAACTGCTCATTATTCATTTGTTTGTACGGATTCATCGTTATCTCCCATAAATTCCATTGCCTTATCAAATGCTTCGTTTAGTTCTAGCGGGGGTTTGCATTGTGGCATCTGTGGTTGTAATTCTCTGCCCAATTTTTGTAAGATTTGTAATAATTCTAACAACAAATCCCGACCACCGCCGTGGGCAATCGCCCCCAGTTTTCTATCCGAATCGGGCAAATCTATTTCAATATCCTTTTCCGGTATTCGTAAGACGAGTTTAAGTTCAATATCCTTGCTTGGCGTGTTGATAAGGGTTTGTAGCCAACGCATTTTTGGATGGTTATCCGCAAGAATTTTATACGCCTGTTTATAGGTCGCTTGGATTTGTTGCCCATAAACTTTGTTCGTTCCCCATCTGCGATAATTATCTGCGCTATACAGCCGTGCCGCCGCACGCACCGTTTCTGCTCTGATAATATCTCGTGTTGTTGATTTTTTAATCATTTTTATATCTCCATTTATAACCGCCAGCAGTTTTATATCTGCCAAGGCAACATCTTGATATGCACTGACAATTTATACCTGTTTGGCGTTCCGCATCACAAATTCCATAAAATTCAGCCACAATACCGTTCTTGTCTATTTGTAATACTATTTTTGCTCTTGGGTTATCTTTACCAAACTTTCCCAACATGGTTCTGCTTGGTTTGCGACCTAATACCCTATAAGCGTGTTTTATATTTTCTGCTCTGTTAGACCATTCTAAATTTTCTACCCTATTGTCTGTTTTTATTCCGTTTTTATGGTTTATTTCCTTTCTGTTCTCGGGGTTTGGTATAAATGCTTCGGCAACAAGACGATGAACTTTTTTAAGATAACCATGGTTATTTCTCCATAGGGCTACCTGTAAATAACCGTCTTTATCTTTTACAAGTTTTCTCTCTTTGATTTTAAGATTTATTGCATTAGAATAAACTTTCCCGTTTGATGTAATGAAATAATTAGGGAATTCTTTTATTCGTTGTAAATCTACGCTTTCAATTAAATTCATTTTTATAATTCCTTTGGTTTTTTACGCATAGTTGAATCTTTTATTTCGATATAGTTGGCATCGTCAAATGCTCTCTGTCTGGCTCGGTCTTTCAGGTATTCGCCAATGGCTTTCATACCTAAATTAGATACAAATACTGTTGGCAAACCTTTCTTCCAACGATAGTCAAGTAATTCGGTTAATTCTATTTGTTCTGATTCGGTATCATACCCTAGACCAAACTCGTCAATTATCAAAAGTTTTGTGTTAAACCAAATATATAATTGTTCTTTGGCGTTTCTAACTGTTTCAGCATTTGTTGAAAATTTGCGTTTCATAGTATCAAACAAGTTCTTTGATACAGTATATTCAACATCTTCCAAATCCCAAAAGCCCGGATTCTTTTCGTATGCTGGTATAAACGAATATTCTTTTGTTAATGCGTTCAAGAAAGCCATAATCAAGTATGTTTTTCCACAACCGACAGAACCGCAGATAAATAAGTTATTAGTTTTGTTTCTCCAATCAGCCAACCAATCTCTTGCTTTGGTTAGTTTTTCGTTGAATTTACCACTAAAATCAGCATCTTGGTATCTAAAATCTTTTCTGTAATACATTGTTAATCCTTTTTATTAAATATATCTTCAAGAAAAGGGTCGTCTTTGGCATCTCTTAAAAAACTACCTTCGCCAACATAGTTAGACCAGTTTTTCTTCTGTGGTTGTGGTTTGTTAAAATCTCGTTTTTCCCAAGTTCTAATAACTGCTTTCCAATCTTTCATAGAGTTAGAACCAACTTTCCAACCGTTCCCTTCGTAGTGGTTGAAAAAATACTGTGGGTCTATACTGTTATTTCTTTCTTCGCAGTATGCTTTTATTTCTTCAACTGTTGGTTTTACGAATCTTTTGGTTTTATTCTCTGGATATTGTTGCAACAAATCAGAGATAGATGTTTCAGTTGCGTATTCCTGACAGGAAAACTGTTTTTCTATTTCTCTTATCGTTTCAGCAGACCAATGCTTTACAGCAATCTTTTTTATCTCTGTTGGAAAAACCCAATTTTGAAACCCTGCCTTGAATAATGTATTTTCATCTATACTTTTACTTTCTTTTTCTTTTTCTCTTTCTCTTTCAGTATCTATACCATATGGATTACTTGTCTTATCCATATGGTTACCATTAGGTATAGATATGCTATCCATATGGTTAGGATATGGTATAGATATCTTCCCCCATCTATTTAATGCTCCACGAGATTTTACTGCATTAGAATTCATAAATTTGGATAATTGTAAATCTAAATCAGGTTTGATTGTTTCTAACCAAAATCTGCTATTACACTCAACCGATGGGTATTTGACCAATGCTGTAAGTATTTCACTTTTTTCTGCATCAGATAAATAACTTAAAGTTCCACCCCAATCAGGGCGAACAGTTGGTTGAAATATTGCTGGTTGATATTTTTTTGCCATTTGTCTTCCTTTCTAAATTGGTGGGCAGTCGGAAGACAGATTGAACTGCCCATAAAGTTTCCTAAATTCCTGTCTTCCTAAAAACATTATACCCTTCTTTTTTCCAAAATCAATCAAAAAGACACTCTAATTCGCCATTGGTGATATACCAAGTAGATGCACCACCTTGGATACATTGTTGAACGTCTGTGGCGATTTGTTCTGCTTTCATGCGTGCATCTTTTTGGCCGGCAGTATAGCCTAACCCACCGATGATGCTAACGATTGCAGCGACCAAAAAGAAACGTTTTAAGAATCTTTTTATAGCGATTGTTCTGTGAATTGAATTTACATATTCTTGATAAGTCATTTTTTCTCTCCCTTATTTGTTTTTGACTAAAAAGTATTTACCGTATCTAACCTGATTACCGTATTGATTTGTGCTGTATTCCCAAATCATACTGATTTTATGCCCTTCTTCACGTAAGTCGTGGATTCTAGCCGATAAACGTGTAATTCCATAAACTGTAAATGCCTGCATTGAAGTAATACCTTTGAACTTACGCAAATGATTTAAGATAATTTCATTTTGATTCATTTTATTCTCCTTTATCGTTTATTCCGATCTCCCCAGTTAATATACCATGCAACCAATGACATGCAGCAATAAGAAACAAGACAGGGCCTGCCAAAATTCCCGCAATAAGATTAAGTAATCCAAGAATATAGATTACAAATAGGGGTAAATTAGCATTTTTGCGTTTTAATTCCTTAAAAACATACATATACACCAAGCATACACCCCATACAAGTAAAACAATTTGCAATTCAGTCATGATTACTCCCCTTTATTTGTATAGATTGGTTTTAATGTATTTTTGATATATTTTTCAATACCGTTCAAGACAAATTGTTTTCTTTGAGTAGATAAAGGGGCTTCATCTAAACGCCATTCCAACGCCCATTGGATACCACCCAAGTCAATATCTTGTTCTAATTTATCCCAGGCATCCCAAAAAGATTGTTCAACATAAACCAGTTTGTCCTGATCATATTCTACATAGTCTTGGAAATATTTATCCAAATATTGTTTGATTGTCATAGTTTGTCCTTTTTGCTTTTTATTGGTTTTCTAAGGTTTTGCCCTTATTCAATACATACTATAACATTAACAAAAGTTAAAGTCAAGAAAAAGTTTGAAAAAAAATTAAAAATATTTTATACTATTAAAAGGCAAAGCAAAGGAATTGATATTATGGCAAACCCACAAAATCTTGTAGGGCATTCTTTCAATGAGATGACAGCGACCAAACAGCGTGAGATAGCCAGGATGGGTGGTAAAGCATCCGTTGAAGCTAGACGTAATAGAAAAACCATGAAACAAGCCCTTGAAGAAATACTGGCATCTATGTCGACAGAAGACCCCACAAAGACCAATAACGAATACATGATGGCAAAGGCTATACAGAAAGCCAACCAAGGTAATTTAAAAGCCATGGAGTTCGTTAGAGATACATCGGGCCAGAAAGTACCAGAAGAACCAATACCCGAAGGTACGAAAAGATTGGTTAGGGAAAGGATTATTATTGAGATAGGGGATTAACATGAAACTGTCCCTAGATAAGATTTTAGAAAAGTGTCCTAAAAAGCTTTTGGTTTTATACCCAAAGATTATGGAAACCATCCAGTTGTATCAAGATACCCCAGATTATTTAAGGGGTGAATTGCAACCGTTAATCATTATGTTAGAAGGTAGTCGTGGTTCGGGTAAATCAGAATTTGCCCAACGTATGTGTATTGCAGGATCGTATGACGGGTATTTACAGACCATTAAATACGCAACCATGACAGAAAACGGATTAAACGGATCAAAAGATGCATTTGAAAGGTTAGCACCAGAGTGTAGGGGAACAGGTGCGAATACGTCAAAAGCCAATCCCATGCACAGATTTATAGGGGATATGCGTGTTGATTTTGACTTTTTTGGCCGTCAGGATATTAAAAACGAACAGAAAAAGTATGACATCTTGATCTGCGAAGAGGTGGAAAAGTGGGATAAGGTGCAAGGTGTTGCCGCATTGGAAACAGAAATTCGCCATTGTTCCGTTATTTTACTTATATCTAACAATCCGCCACAATCAGTTGTAGATTTTTGTAAAGCACACGATGCATTGTTTATGCGTTGCGATTGGTGGGAGAACGATGCGTTGCCCGCCCACATTAGAGATTCATATATGCGTGCCAAAACCGAATCGCCAGTTTATTATACCAGATTTATTATGTGTCAGAACGATACAGATTTGGCACAGTGGTTTGATAATTCGGGCGTAGAGAACTTTTTTTCACGTTCAGCAGAAGATGTTACCCCACGAGAAAAGGAATCAGGACAGATTGTATTAGGAATTGACGTTGGTGGTGGATACGGTGACGAATCGGTTATAGCCAAGGTCACTAAAACACCATTTGGGTCATTATTGGTTGAAATAATAGGGAAATACCAGTTAGAAACCCCGGCATTAGCAGTTCGAGTGAATCAGGCACGTGCATCCACAGGGGCAACCGAAGAAGTTTGGGATGCCACAGGTATAGGATACACCGCCGCACAGCAACGTGGCCCAGACCCAAGAACCCGTAAAGCATTAGGAATTGTTAATTTTATGGGGCATTTACCACCAGTTACCGATGAAACGATATTCAATTGTAGGTCAGAAGCATACGCATTATGGCAAAGAATGATAAACCAGAATCAGTGTTGGTATGTTGGCAATCCTGCATATAAAGACCAAATTAGACGTGAAATGTTTGCACAGGTATATGCAACAAGCGAACAATCCAAGGGCAAGTTAAGAATAGCAGACAAAAAAGATATAAAAAAGAACCTGAACGGTGAATCGCCCAACATGGCGGATGCAATTTGTATGGCGATATGGCGTTGCATGACGTACACACCGAAACAAACAGCCGAAGATTATGCTATGGCACATGGTGGTGTAAGGTCAGTTAAGCCGAAATCGAGATGGTTTTAAATTTATGTTGTGTTTTATGCAAAAATATGTTTATAATAATAGTGCATTAGATATATAAAGGAAAGGAGTTCTATATGCCTACAGTAAGATACCCAAAGAATCCCAACACAGACACAGCTTTTGTAACAGACGATAATGGACACACAACACGTGCTGTAAAAACAGTTTTATTAGATGGAACAGTTGATTATCCAAAAAATTCAAATTCTGACAGTTGTTATGTAACAGTAGACGGTAAGAAACAACGTGCTTTGATGACAGCAGATATTTCAAGCGAAGGTTCGTTAAGTTACCCAAACAACTCAAACTCAACCAAAGGTTATGTTACTGTAAACGGTAAAAAGCAACGTGTTATCTTGACGGCATCATTGGTAGGCGGTGGAAGTGCTCCAGTAATCGAAGAATTGAACGTAACACCAAGCACTTCTGCACAAACAATTACAGCACCAGAAGGCACAGACGGTTATTCTCCTGTAAATGTGAGTGCTGTAACAAGTGCAATTGACGCAAATATACAGGCTGGAAACATTAAAAATGGCGTTACGATTTTGGGGACAACTGGAACATATACGGGTGATGTTGCAGAACCAAAGATTGCGTTATACACTGTGACAGCGAACAATAAAACTATATTAAATCGCGGTAATCACGTTGACCTTAATGGCGCTAACGATGTTAACAATTACGCATTACAATATGCCTGTCAAGGCGGTAGTAGCTCTACCACAACTCAATATGCTTTAATTGGCGCACAAAATTTAACAACAATTAGTGGCTATCAGGCGTTGTACTATGCGTTTGATGGGACGACTATGGTTAGTTCAACAGGCTTAAATAATGTTACCAGTATTACAGGTTTTCAGGCGTTGTATTATGCGTTCCAAAACTCTTCCGTTACAACAGCAGACCTTGGGAGTTTAGAAACAGCAGAATACAAGTCTTCTAGCGGTAGTGGCACAACAGTGTATTCGCCGCTTGACCACATGTTTAGAGGCTCTAGCATACAGTCTGCTGACTTGAGTTCGTTTAAGCATTTTGTTTATAACGAAGGCGGAAGCCCAACAAGTCGTAATGGTTTTTATTATACCTTCCAAAACTGCTTGGATTTAACAAGCGTGGATTTAAGTTCGTTCGATGCGTTGATTGGTGGTGATTTTCTATACGCCTTCACTGGTTGTAGTGCCTTAACGACAATAACATACAATCAAACAAAAATAGCAAATTTGTTCTCTAACGCAATTCCACGTAGTGCGTTTGATTATGCTTTCCAAAATTGTACATCATTAACAACGCCGTATTTTATAAAAGAAGCACAACAGATTAGCGCTACCGACCAATACGGTTTTCGTTATATGTTTAGTGGCTGTACCAGTCTTGCAACAACTGGTCTAACCAACGTGTCTCAGATATATGGGGGATCGAGTTCGTTTGGTTATACGTACCAAAATTGCACAAGTTTAACAACAACTGGGCTCGAAAATTGCTTTATACTAAACGGGAGTCCTATGTCAAGTTATGCTACTGGCCCATATAATAATATGTTTAGTGGTTGTACAGGATTAACAACAACTGGATTAAGCGGTCTTTGGATGGTTATGACAGGACTTGATTATACGTTCAAAGGTTGTACTGGTTTAACTAGTGAAACATTTACAAATCTGGCAGAGATATGGTCTAATTATGTATTCAAATATACCTTCCAAAACTGCACAGGATTAACGACGCTATCGTTTCCAAACCTTGTTGTGCTGAATGGCGACACAAACATATTTGCAAATATGTTATCAGGATGCAGTAATGTAACCGTACATTTCCCGAGCAACCTGCAAGCAACTATCGGTTCTTGGGCTAGCGTAACAGGTGGTTTTGGTGGCACTAACACAACAGTATTATTTGACCTACCGGCAACGTGCTATCTATACAGCAACAATAGTTACTATTTTTACAGAAGACCGTCGCTTGATACGGCAACAACATACGGCTGGTTTAACTCAACACAATTTGTTTCCGTTTGGACATTAAGTGCAACGCCAAGTGTTGGTGATACGTTATACAGTGATTCTGCTTGCACACAAGTGTTTAGCACGATAACCCAAGTTTATTCATAATTTTACAAGCATAAGGAGTAAAACATGGCAACAAAACACCCAGGATTTAAAGCAGTTCAACAAAAAATAGCACGTAGAGAAGGTGTTAGCATGAAAGCAGCAGGTGCGATATTGGCATCAGCAACCCGTAAAGCTAGCCCGGCAGCAAAGCGTGCGAATCCAAGATTAAAGAGAGTTAAGTAGGAGTTTAAAATGAAAGAACGCAAATCATATAAAGGAACATTAAACGGCGTGTTTGGCATTTGGACAGACACAAAGCCAGAAGGCATTGAATTACAGGAAGAAATAACCTTTTATGTGCCAGATGAAGGCAAAGTTTTTAAGAAAGGCGATGAATTATTTGACACAGTAATTCTGCAAGATGGCGAAAAAATCGAAGATTACGAAGAAATCGATGAACCTGTAGAGGAAGAAAATGTGGAAGCTGTTGATTAGTTTAATTGACTGGTTTATTCGCCGTGCGCAATATAAAAGTCGTATGGAAGAAAAAGCGGACACGACTTTGGCTTGTTTACAAGAGCACAACCGCCGTTTATTACGTTTAGAGATAGACGCGGCTATGCGAAGGGATGACAGGGCGGTTGTTCATCAATTATACGACGAATATCGTGCGCTGGGCGGTAATTCGTACATGCAGGAAGTTTACAAAGAGTATTGTAAAAAAAGAAGGAGCAAAAAATGACTTGGTTGATTGAACACTGGGAAGCAATCTTTGCAACATGGGGCGTATTAGTCGCTGCTTGCACTGCGATTGTTAAATTAACCCCAACACAGAAAGATGATAACATCTTGGCTAAAATTGTAAAATGGGCTGACGTGTTTTCAGTCGTATTTACAAAGCAAGATGCAGAAGTTATTGCAAAAGCATTGAAGAAAAAGGATAAATAATGTTGACAGCCATGGCGGTATTTGCAGGTATTGGTGCTGCGACTGGTATTGCTAGTACGATTATGGGCAACAAAAACGCAAAAAGGCAAGCCAGAATTGCCGAAGAGGCAAATATTATGCAAGCAGTAGAATTAGCGCGTCAAAGAAAATTAGAAGTAGAACGTCAAAAAAGAGAAAATTTAGAATTGATGAACAGCGTTTCTAATTTAACGAACGTCGCTTGGTCGGGCGCAAATGCACCGACAATGTCATACGATAAATACGGTGATCTAGGTTAAGGAGTAAAAAAATGAAAGTTCAAGATATCTTAAAAAGATATGATGATGCAGTAAGCGAAAAAACCGTCTGGGATTCAATATATCAGGCTGTGTTTCGTATGACAATGCCAAATAGGGATTCATTCTATATGGATGAAAATATCCCTAATAATTGGGAAAATACACGTTTATTGACCAATGTTGGTGCAGAATCTGCTGATATATTCGCTGCACGTTTTCAACGTATAATCTGCACAGATGAACAAACGGCAGTTAGCATTAAAGCACCCGTATATTTTGAAGATGATGCCGGACAGAGAGAAATTGATGCACAAATATCCAAGTCAATAAATATGTGCATTGTTCCAAATTTAGGAAATTATCTTGAATCTGCGTATGATTTGGTAGCAGGTACAACTGTAGCATTTAGAACTTTCGATTTAATCAATCGTAAATTTTATCGTATTCCAGTGCCAATTAAAGATGTAGCATTATCTAAGTCTTTTACAGGGGAAACCGACGGATATTATCGTAAATTAAAGATAAAACGTGAAGAAATCCCAACAGTATTCCCAGAAACAAAAGGTAGAAAGATTGGCGGTGTTGCAACAACAGAAAAGAATTCTAATGAAATGTTAGAACTGAAAGAAGCAACCGTATATAACTATGAAGATGAATTGTGGCATTATTATGTGATTTGTGGCCAAGAATTATTGGTAGATAGAGCCACAAAAGTATGCGACTTTTCTTCAAGTTTCTGGACACGTAAACCAGGTTCAGTTTATGGAATAGGTGTGGGTGTTAAGGCGTTGCCAGAATTAAACCAATTGAACGCATTAAGATATTATTCCACATTTGGTTTAATGTTCCGTGCCGCACCAATTTGGTTGGCAAATGAAAATCACATGTTGGATTACGATAGATTGACCATGAAACCAATGGAAATCATCCCAGTCCAGAATACAGGCAGAGATAACCCAACGCTTACTCCATTGACGGTTGGCGATGATCCTAATGTCGCACAATGGAATCAGACACAAATGGAAATGAATATTAAATCCGTTATGTTGTCAGATACGATTCCAAACCAAACCAACCAGAAAATGACAGCAACCGAGATTGCAGAACGTAGAAATCGTTTGAACGTCACAAATAATAACATGGTAGCAGTAGCGCAAAAGATGTTAGAAGATGACGTTAAATGGTTGTTGTATAAATTCCAAGAAATCGAAGGGTTTTATCCAGAAGGTTTCAACGTTAGTAGTTATGCGGAAGGAATTAGAGTTACATTAGCATCCACAGAAGTTAAAGATACGGAACAAATTCAAGCCATTGCAACGATGGTTGATATGTTCAATGCCGCCACACCAGACGGCACTTTGACCCAGACAGCATTAAATCAAGCAAAATACGCAAATAAGATTGCAGAATTATTGCGTATTAATACAGATTTAATCTTGCCAGAAGCACAAATAAATGCTAATATAGAAGCAAAGGCAAATGCACAAGCGAATATGGAAATGCAGAAACAGCGTGCTGAAATGATGCGTGAAATGCTTGTGAATGCTGCCAAAAACCAACAACCTTCACCCGTAAATAACGTGGTGTAGGAAAACCCAAAGGCAAAGCAAATGAAAACTCCAGAAGAACAATTAAATACAAAAAACAAAATAGCGGCAACATTGGGTACGCAAGAAGTCCAAGACATTTTGCAAGAATTCTTGGAAATTGCACGAAAAGACTTAAAAATGTGCGCCCCCACAGAAAAAGATCCACATTCTTACAATCTGCATCGTGCATTAGGACGTGTAGAAGAATTAGAATATCTTATATTACAAGGGAAAATGGCTGTTAAACCTACTGAAAAAAAGAATTAAAAATGAGCAAAGCAATACAAATAAAAGAATATCCAGAATATTATATTACGGATACAGGCGCGATATATTCACAAAATTATAATCATACTGGAAGAATTAAAGAATTAAAAACTACAAAAAATCGTGTCGGATATAAAGTTGTTAATTTAACAAAAAATGGGATAAGTCGCACAAAATTAGTTCATAGATTAGTTGCTGAAACGTTTATACCTAATCCTGAAAACAAACCACAGGTCAATCATAAAAATGGTATAACTACAGATAATAGAGTGGAAAATCTAGAATGGGTTACTAACCAAGAAAACCAAACACATTCATGGAAAATCCTTAAAAGAGAAGGTTCTATGAAAGGAAAATTTGGCAAAGACAACCCAGGATCAAAAATAGTGCAACAAATTAAAAACGGAGAAATTGTAGCTGAATACAACGGAATTCATGAAGCAATGAGAAAAACAGGTATAGATTATAGAAATATATCTGCTTGTTGCCATGGAAAAACCCAGACATCTGGTGGATACCAGTGGAAAATAAAACCAACAGAAAAGAAAAAAGGACAAAGCAAATGAATGAAAACGATCCAAAAAACAATGAAGTAGACCCAAAAGATACAGATCCAAAGGGTGGAAACGAAGACATCTTGAAAGAATACCGTAATGAAGACGGCACTTTCAGTGAAGAAAAGATTAAAAAGTTAGCTGAAGATAAAAAATACTTCCGCCAACAAATATCTAAATTGAAACAAATGCCTGAAAAGATTGAAGATTATGGCAAAGACTTCATATTAGATAGCAAGTTCGATGAATTCGCATCCAAGGAAGAAAATAAGGAAAAACTGAAAACCTTGTTCGAAAAATTGGACAAAATGTCAATGGAAAAGGGAATCGGGGTGGAACGCAACCACGACATCCGCAGATTCGTCCTTGATGAACTGGTAGCTTCTAAAGCAATTGATCTGACCACAGACGCAGAAAAAGAAGCCCAGAACCAGAAAGTAATTGAAGAACGCAATGCCAAGGTTCAGGAAGTAATTGGCGATGTTACCGATATTCAAGCGTGGAATAAAAATTTGGAAGATTGGTTGAAAGGGTTCTGCAATTCCGATGCCGAATTCCAAATGCATAAAGCTTTATTAGAACGCAATTCAATCTGGGCATTGTCATTGAACAAGGTTCGTCATGCTATGATGGGGTCACGAATTCCAGTAGCAGTATCTGAACCTAAGTATAATGAAGCCGAATGGGAAAGAGCATTTAGAAAGGCAGATAAAGAAACTCAAGACAAGATGCTTGAAGAAAGGGCGCAAATTTTATTAAAGACACGTAAATAAAGGAGTAAATTATGCAAAAATATGAATTAGGACAAGAAGTATTTGTATTTCGTGCAATAAAAGGCGAATTGCATGCTACAAAAGGTATTGTTCATGTAGCCGAAGTTGATAAGTCAGGTTATATCTTGTACACCATACAAGTACAATTAGGCCCAGATACAGTAGATACATGGCGTGCAAATCATGCTTCTATTGCATTAAGTGAAGAAGAATTGAAAGAAAAGATGGATAAATATGAACAATTCAATGCGGAACAGAAAGAAAAATATGAAGAATTGTTTGGGAAACCAGACTTTGACCCTGCAAAAATAGGATTGTAATCATGGCAAATTGGCTTATGGAATTGACTAAAATAGCAAAAGCAGACCCCAAAGCTGGGGAATTGCTTAAACAATTAAAGTCCGCCACAACGGATGAAGAAAAACAAAAGGCAAAAGAAGATGGTAAAGCATACATCGAAAGCAAAGAAAACACAAAGAAAGAAACTGTACAAGCCAGCGACACTGGAATTGATACATCCAAAGAAACCGAATCGGTTGAAGAGAGTGTGGATGGGCATAAAGACGACAGTATTGTTGTTAGTGTTGCGCCTGTGCATGTGGTTAAAAAGGAAGTAGATAAGAAATACGATATGTCTGAACCTGCATTTAATCCACGTTTAGCAAAAATGGGGATTACAAGGGAAGAAGAACTATTCCAAATGGGTGTTTATGTGCGTAAATTAACCCGTGAAGAAAAGTTTGAAATCAGACGTAGTATTTATCAAAAAAAGAAATTACACATGCGTGAAGTCCAAAATAGATTCAAGGAAGAGCGTATTAAAAAAATGGCGGCATTACAAGCAGACCCAGAATATCAAAAATATCAGAATCAACAAAAGTTAGTGATTCGCATTGAAGAAGCTTTGGCAAATCACTGCAACATTGAATGGATGTTTAATAATATCGAAGGGTTAAATGCAGATGTAATGCGGGAATTATTACAAAACCCAGCAAATGTAAATAAATTCAAGGAGAAGAAAGATACATTTGTAAGTAATTTCTATAAAAAGTTCGGCAAGTAGTCCTTTTCTTGCTGTGCGTGGCAGGGGTTAGCAATAGCCCCTATTTTTATATTGAAATAATATTAAGAATATGTATAATAGTATCAGCAAGGTATTTAGACCCTGATTTCATAAAAAAGTGGCACGACTAGAAATAGACCCACAAAATCCCAAAAAATTAGGCACGACTGATATATTGCTTTTGTGAGCTAAAATAAATAAAACTAACAAAAGGAGTTATCAAATGAACGATATTTTAGCAATGTATATTACCTACTTTGATCCATTGGTTAAAGAGGCTTATCAAACAAAAACTACCAACTTGATTGCTGGTACAACTGTCCGTTCTGGCGAAAAGGGTGAAGATGCTCGTTTTGCAAAGTCCGGTAAATTCATCGCACAAGCATTAGTTCCGGGTGCGATTGGTGTTCCACAACAGATGGGATATGCCCCAGTGAATGCTGTTGTGCAAGACGTGTATGTTGATTTCGTTATCGAATATCGTAATGCACCAAAATTGAACATCGATGAAGCGCGTGTCAACACAGACAATGCTGTGTATGCTTTGAATCGTGCTATCGGTCAAAACATCATCACTCAATTGAATGCCGGTTACGATTCTGTTAACATGTTGTTAGACCACCACACAGACCCAATGTCCACAGACATTTTGTCCGAAGCAAAAGGTTTGTTGCGTAACAATGCGGTTTCCATGGATAACTTGACATTGGTTGGCCCAGCTTCAATGCAAGAAGATATGGAAGATGATACAACTTGGACAAACTTCTTGACCAACGATTATCGTCCATTGGTATCTGGTGATGAAGTAAAAACTTGGATGGGTGTGAAATGGGAATTCGTTCCTGCTAACCAACCAGACTATAAATTGCCTGTTGGCCCGAACAGTGGTGTAATGGCCTTCTTGTTCGATAAAGCCGCTGTGGGTACATTTATTGGCAAATTGCGTGAAGTTCACGTAGCGGATGCGCCACAATATCATGGTTACTATCACTCATTCTGGTGTTCAACAGGTTCTGTCGTTATTGACGACCAGGGCGTTGTTGGTATCGAATTGGCTGCTTAATCAAAGGAGTAAAAAATGGCTTTCGCAATTAAAAACTTTGGTTCAGAAGTCGCAAATGCTAAATCCATCTTGGGTGGCGTTTGCTACTATCGCTTCTTCAATGCAGATGGTGATACAATCACAACTGCTGGTTACTTCCCAGGCAATTTGGGCTTGAAAGAAGGCGACCGTATTTGTGTTATCCCAGCGACATTGTCTAGCTTGGACGTATGGTACTATGTATCTGACGTAACTGACGGTGTTGTCACAGTAGCTGCATTATCATAGTTGCTTTGCCTTTCCCCATCCGATTGGATGGGGTTGGGTAAATCAATGAAAGGAGTGCAATATGGCATTTAAAATTGAAAACTTTGGCGCGGAAGTAGCAAATGCAAAAGGAACGCTGGGCGGAGTATGTTATTATCGGTATTTTAATGAAGACAACAATACAATCACGACCGCAGGGTATTTTCCTGCCATATTAGGATTGGAAGTTGGAGATAGAATACGTGTAATTCCAGCCGTTAAAACTAATCCTGATGAAATTTATATTGTCACAAGCACATCTAATAGAACAGTAGTAGTTACACAGGTAGATACAGACGGTGCTGTTGATTCTGTAAATGGAAAAACAGGCGTAGTTGTATTAACAGCAGAAGATGTTAATGCTATACCACAATACGAAGAAATGCCAGAAGCAACAGTAGATAATGCTGGTGCTATTGTTAATTATAAAGGTGCTACAAACGCAAATTACACCAATGGTTACTTCTATAAGAATGTTGTAACAACCAGTTATAATTCCACAGAAACATTTGAGCCGGCAACAGTAAGTGGTACAGTGGTTACTTGCACAAGCGAAGCCTTTACAAGTTTAGCATCTACATACATCCATGCAGACATTACGCAAATTGTGTCAGGCACAATGACGTTTGATTCTTTAAGTGATTTGTGGGTTTTTGTTGGTAAAGATTCTGGGGGCAATACTGTTGGAACATACCAAGTGTATCAGACAGATTACGAAAATGCAGGATTTACATTTACAGGCACACCAGCAGAAGGTGATGTTGTTGCGTTCACATGCACAATAACAGAATCTAATTCTTACGCTTGGACTCGTATAGATGTACAGCCTGTAACAAAGGAATTGCCAACAGCACCAACAACAAATGGTTCTTATGTGTTGACAGTAACTGTGTCTAGTGGTGTAGCAACATATACATGGGAATCCACCGGAGAATAATAAAAGGGGGGCATAATGGCTTTCACTGCGGCAGAAATAAAAAATTTAGCTTTAACAGAAATCAACCATGAAAATATTACTGATTGGAGTGATACTACCAATACAGATATTCCTATTATAAATCAACAGTATTCATTGGCATTACAAAACGCATTGGCAGCATATCCATGGTCGTTTGCTATGAAATATATTGAATTGGCTACAGGTGATACCCCAGATACTGATGCATTGCATAAAAAATACAAAAAAACCGCAACAATGCCAACAGATGCGTTAGGACAGATTGCTGTAAGCACAAACCAAGGATTTGATAACTTGGCAGATTTTATGGTTGTTGGAACTAAATTATATTGCCAAAACGACCCAACATATATCAAATATACCGCATTAGTAGATGAAAGTGCATTAAGCCCAGAGTTTGTAGATTGGTTCAAAACATACTTCGCAATGCGTCTTAATTCCTACTTAAATGGGGATATGCAACGTCAGGCATACTTACAGGCAGAAGAACCAGTATTGTTTAAAAAGGCTAAAAATATAGATTCACATAAGAATCCACATCAATCATTATCAGGCAATCCATTATTATGGGTACGTGGTAAATTTGGTGGTGGCATAATCTAAGGGGAAACCTATGCAGAGTCAGCAAAAGAAAGTCAAATGGTCACGTGGCGAAACAGCAGATGCGTTGGAAGAACGCACAGACACTGGCATCACCCAAGTATCAGTGTCTAAAATGGAAAATATCATTGCCGATATATATGGCAATATTTCACGCAGACCTGCATTAAAAGTTATTGATAGTGTAACTGGGGCAAGCGAAATACCTGTTTTATACGGATCAGGAATACTAGGAAGCCATACATTTAACGTACCACCAGAATCATTTGTATTCACAATAGACGCAAAAACATACATTATCTTTATCGTTGATAAGGCACTTAATATATTTGGTGGATTTTTGATACAAAACAACAAGTTTGTCCGTAGAATCACAATTAATTATTCCGCAATAGGCACTTTGTCGCCACAATCAACATATGGGCGCGGGAAAGTATCAGTGTCGCAATATAATAATTATATGATTGTTGCAAACCTATTTTTACCAGATGTTATTTTCAGTCTACAAGGTGCAACAATAGACGATTATTCAATACTTATTCAAAGATTTCAATTCTCTGCTCCATGGTATGCACCAAACGGAACACAAACAACACAAGTTACACCTACACAAGTCGCAGGATTAAACTTTGATGCAGGATCGGTTGGAAATTATACGTTTACAGAAGCAAACGGAGAAACAACTGTATATTCATGGATCAGTACAGGAATAAACCAATCTGCAGTTAGCGGAACATGGGCTGGCCCAACAACCACTTATTATGTAAACGGAGCGGTAAGATGGATCGCAGGTAATACATATCAAGTATACCCTACTGAAATATCAACGACACAAGGAAACACCGTTCTTGGATCGTTTACAATGACAAATGGCCAAACCTATAATAATAATCAAACCGTTTGCACATATACAGCACAAGACTTCTTGGGTAATTATATATCAGAAACGGTTAAAGTTGATATACATAACAACACAACACAATTTTCAACATCTGGAATAACATTAAACGTATCAGAATATATGAGCGTCGCAATTCCAAGCATTGCAGAATATATTCCTATAGGATCTATCGTGCAATTTCCAAACAACGGTTCTTACATGAGAGTTGAAGGATTCGATTCAGACGGAACACATTTACGTATGTATGGCGCATTACTAGTTCCTCTTGCAGATGACAGTGCACACGATAGTATTGTTAAGGTAGAAACAGGATACTTATCATTGAACGACTATCAACCATTGCGAGTCACATTCTCTCAACAAAGATTATACGCATCCGCATTTCATCAATACGATGCAAATCCGGTATTAATTCCAGGGTATGTCGTAGGATCACAAATAGCACGATATACAGACTTTAAAAACGATTATAATACAAAAAACGAAGCTATAACCATAGATATCAGCACAGCATATCAAGAACAAATTGTTTCATTAATTGATTATAACGGATTAAAGATATTTACTGATGCGGCAGAATATACTATTGTTGATGGTGCACCAGTTAAACAAAGCGAAAATGGGTCACTTGCAGTATGCCAACCAATCATATTTGGATCATTATGCCTGTATGCAGACAAATCAGGCAGTCAAATACGTGCAATGCAATACGAATTACAATCAAATCAATTCGATTCATCATCGATAAACCAGATGACACAAGAAGATTTGATATTCAATACAGATTCTATGGCTGGGTTTAGAGATAAAGAACACTTCACGGGACACTTCTTGTATGCAATTCAAACTGGATATCAAGGGACATTACACGAAACCCCTATGGCGAATCACTCTATAGCTGTATGCAATTTTGTTCCAGGAAACCAATCGATGATTTGGTCAAGATGGAATACACCATGGTATTTATCACCAATAGAAAATTATAAACGGCATTCTGTACAAAACATAATAGAAGTAAATAACAAAGTTTGGTTCATCGTTGCATGTGTTAGAAATGTAAAAGATACATTTATAAACCCTGGATATACATTAGCAGAATTAGATTATGATGCGTTAATGGACTTTGAAACAGAACAAAAACCAACAGACACTCAATATTATCTCATAAAACCAATAAGAGATTATGACTTGTATGCATGGGACGATGGAAACGGACATATATATTATACAAAAAATATCAATGTGTTAGAAGGGGAACTTGTATATAGCATATTAAATAATAATACTTTGTATATTGTAGGCACAGCAGGCAATAGCCCAGCTGGCCCAAACATTACTATTGGTGGGGTTGATTACTACGAATGGAGAGTATCAGGCGGCAGTTCGTCAGTATATACTAAAGATATGATTCCAAACCCAACAGGAGAACGCACAGATCCAAGCCGTCAAATATTCGACGCAAACGGCGATCTTATAACCAACCAATGTATACACGGGTTTAGCAATCCGCCATACGAAGCACCTAGAATTATGATAGGACCTATATCTGGTGGCGGGGCAATATGGGGATATAATAGAATATTTGATACGCTGTCATTTAACTTAATAACAGCAACATACAATGGTTTAAAAAATCAATATCCAATATTCGCAACATTACCAGGAAATGTTAGTGTATTCGATGGCGATGAATACAAATGGGACGACAAAGTAGATCCTGACTACTTACATACAGGAACATTAACAAAACCATTGACAGACCTGACAAATCCACATATTGGATTTATGATTAATGCAACATTAGAATCACACCCAATAGACATCCAAGGAAAGACATATACAGAGAAAAAGCGAATCGGTAAATGTGTTGCAGTCATTAGAAATACTGATGCTGGGGCATTCACAGTGTGTGATAAAACAGGTTATACAGCAAAAGATAAGAAAACAGTTAATTTCTATGGTTGCACAGGGATGAAAGATTTGATAAGATATACAATAAAGAACATACAGGGGGCAAAGTTTACAATCGAATCATTGACCATGATTGTCGAGTACGGAACTTTGGATAGCTAATGGATGAATTATTTTCTAAATGGTTTAAACCAAATACACCACAGTGGGAAATGAGTTCCGCTAACAATGAATGGGGTATGTCGTTGCCCACATCCCAAGTGGATAATATGTCAGTAATTCCACAAAGTTCCCCAATTCCATCAGTTCAATTAGGGTTAGAAGATAGTGTAGCAAATGAACCTGATTGGCAAAAAATGATTGAAGCTTTGTATAGCTTTAAGCCAACGACAACAGGTGACCCATCCGCCGGAATATCTAAATTAACAGCTGCAACAGAGAAAGATTTAGCAACAGGTCAAGTTAATTTATTTACAGGTGCGGTATTAAAGAGTATTGGTGTAGCAGGGGATTTTTTCTCACGTGCGACTGGATTGGCCATGGGTCAGTTAGGTTTAATTGATAAACAGAGAGATGTAGCAATTCAAGGTTATCAAAATCAAATGGAATCATTGGATAACCAAGTTTTGTATCTTAAAAATCAACTGGCCGATAGATTTAATAAGACTGTTGAAACAAATATCATGCAAATGGCCGCACGTAATATTCGTGTAACGTCAGGTGGTGTTTTAGATTTAACCAAAGATCAAGCCCAAGAAATTACAGAAGATATTAGTATGGCAGAAAGTAATGCAAGATTGAAAAAGATTGCGTTGGGTGCTGCACAAGACATGACCAAAGAATCAGCAAAATATGCTAAATTTAATGCAATTGCAGGGTTTGTGAAGAGTGCTGCTAATTTAGGTATGGCAATTGCAAGTGGTGGTGGCACAGGCGAATCTTGGGGTAGTTTATACGCAGGATATCAAAAAGGTTCTAAATATTTAGAATCAATAGAAACACAAGAGTTTAATAAATTATACTAAGAGGCAATAAATGGCACGTACAATAGCACCAGGTGATCCAACAGCAATTCAGCCAGCAAGAACCGATATTCCAGATATCGATTTGTCTGTATTTGATAAATTAGGGGATGCAAAAGTTAAATCTGCGATGCAGAATTTTAAGTTATATGCAGGTGCAGTAACAACGGCCGAATCTCAAAAATTATACAATCAGTATCAGAATAATCCATTGGCTTTGGCACAGGCTTTGGAAAAATTACCTGAGATGTTGAGTGATTTACCACAGTCAGTTCAAGATGAATTCAAACCAAAGATGCAGACAACTGCGTTTACATTGGTGTCAAAAGCCCAAGCGAATCGAGAAAAAGCGATAGAACAACAGAATAAATTGGCAGCAAGTGCTATTGCTAATTCTATTGATGCCCAGATGTCTGATGCGTTCTTTAATGTATTGAGATACTATGATGCCCCAGAAGAAGATAAACGTAAATTAGATTTAGATATTTATCAGGGATTACGAAATCAATTAGGTGAATTGGCTAATACTGTTGATGCAGAAGGAAATCCTTTATTCAGCGAATCACAACGTATGAAAATGTTTATGCCAAAAGACGCCATTGTTAAAGGCGCAAAGGCATATATTAATCGTATGGAAGATAAACAATTAGAAGATTGGGATAAGAGAGTATTCCAAAACCGCACTAAATTTATGCAGGATACAGGGATTGGCGATGATGAATACGATTCGATTGAACAGTATTTAACTAAACGTCAGAAAGCATTAAAGGATAACAAAGAACGTCAAATTCATGGAACAGCATACTATGAACAGTTAAACTTAATCGATGAACCTACAAAGGTAAATATCGAGAAAGTTAAATCGTATCCATGGGTTGATGGTAAATTGATAGATAAAGCCGTTAAATCAGCCCAAGAAATTACGCAGGCAAAATATTATGACCCAATGCGTAGAACCGCACCAGATGCGTTTATTGCCTCATTAAATCTATTCGGTGAAGCATTAAATAATAATGATTGGTCAGTAGAAGGAAGAGAGCAAGCAGTAGCACAAGCATTACAAGCCATGACTAAGTTGGAAGATTTTGCCAAACAGACAAATATGTCGCCAGAAATGACCAATAATTTAAATCAAATGATTAAAACTGCTTTGTATAATCAAGATGCCCAACAAGTCTTAACGGGTTCTGGGATTGTAGACCCAGATTTTGGCGATATAACAATTGAAGATGTTACAGGCCCCACGGATAGAATTATTGGTAAATTTACAACAAGACAGAGCCAATTGCGTGGTAAAGAAGCGGCAGATAAAATGGCAAAAGAAAACTTTTCTGCAAATATTCAGCGCGCTGTCCCATATTATCTAAGTAGAGATTATGATAATTATAAGATAGCCGTACAAGATGCGTATAAGAAGAGAGCTATGGATAAAGCTAGCTATATTGTAAAAGATAGTTATGAGTGGGAAAGATTGATTAGGGAATATAACGAAGGTAAAAAACCGATTTACAAATATATGGGTCGTACGCTAGAATTTAAGGGATTTGATAACGGCACTGCTATTTTCGATGAAACTTTCTAAAGGGGAATAATATGGATGAAAAACAAGCACAGGAAATGAACGCATTAGAACAGGCGGCATTTAATGACCCAGTGAATTTTTTGAATACCGAACAAAACCCTAGGAAATGGACATTAAGTTCAGAAGATATAGCACGTAGTTATAGTATTACCCCATCTGAATTATTGCATACGGAAGATGAATTGCACCCAAAGAAATGGAACGTAGCCGAAACATTAGGCAGAGAATTTATAGATGGAACGACAAATATTTTCACCGCCATTGGAGAAGGCGTTGCCAACGATAAATTAAATCAAGTGATATATCGTTCATCAAATATGAGTAAAGAAGATGGCGATAGATTGGTTGAAGATGTGTTGCGTTCACAATCCTTATCACGTAGTAGAGAACAGTTAGAATCAGCCCGTAAAGTGCATGACGTATGGTCAGCAGGCATCGGAAGTGGTGTTGGTAGCGTTATATCAATGGCATTAGTAGGGTTGACAACCAAAAGCCCAGCGGCTGTTGGTGCTTTGACGGGCGCAGGGGAAGCGTATAACGTTCGTAATGAATTGATTGATAGATATGTTAGTGATTACGGCACAACCGAAGGCGTTATGAAAGAAATGCCTAAATATAACGCGTTATCCGCAGCATATGGTTTGTTTTCTGGTGCGGTTGAAGCAAGTATCGGTGTTGAGAGATTGGCGGCGGGTTCGTTAAATAGATATGGTAAATTAGCTGCATTACAGAGATTAGCACGTCAGAAAGGCGAATATGGCAAAGCATTAGCATATAAAACGGGTCGTGAAGTTGTCGCATCTGGTGCGGAAGAGTTTGGGGAAGAGTTTTTACAATCCGTTGGAGAAGATATAGCAATATCATTAGCCCAAGATATGTGGGAAAATCCAGACCTTAAAAAAGCATTGACCCAAGGTATGTTTGGTGCGATTATTGGTGCGCCATCAGGGGCAATATTCTATAATGGATCACGTAAGAAAATAATTGATTACATTAATAATTGGAATAAAGAAAAGAACGCAGGTCTAACCGATGGGCAAGTAGTCCAAATGACAGATGAAATATTGGGCGACGGCACACATCAAATGTTGGATGAAATCACTACACGAGTAGAATTGCAACAGAAATTCGGTAAAGCGTTCGATATAGTTCAAGATCGTATTAGAGAACTTGTAGAAGCGACAGGAACAACGCCATGGGTTGATCAAAATAAATCAAAAGAACAGTATATTAAAGAAGTCGCATATACTATTACAGCCCCCATGTTCAATAAAGCGAATAGATGGGGCATGCCGTTGTCTGAGTTTTTAGACGTTGCAAAAATGAATATTACTCCGACACAAACCGGGTTTGCACCGATATTGAATTTAGAGCCCATTTCAAGCATTGATGATTTACAGGCGTTATTAGATGAACAAAATGCTATTATTAAAGAAGAAACGGATGCATCTAAGATAGGTAATGCAAATCCAGAGCGTAAGGAAAACGCGCAACGTCGTAAAGCGATATTGCAATATCATATTAGATCGCAAGAATTAGCCAATAAACGCAGAAAACAACGTATCGAACAGGCAGGTATCGGTGGCGATATTCAAAACGCACAAGATGACGTTAAGCATTTGAAAGATAGCCCAACCCAAGCAGATTTCATTGGTAAGTTATCTAAAAAAGCCCAAGATTCATTAAAAGATGATTCGGGTAAGGTAAGTAAGAAAAAAGCCCAAGACAGATACCAAAACGCATTATTGAAATGGGCAGCAGGTAATGATGACGAATTATTTGAAAACATTATGTTGGATAAGACCGTCAGTCAAAAGGTAATTGATGTATTAGCAACCCATGGTTCTGCACTATATGAGTTAGATTCAAAGTATCCAGATTTAGGAATAAGAGAAGATTTATACCATGCATTAAAGAAAATGCAGGTTGCAACCAAAGATAATTTCTTGGAAATCACACAGTGGGTAGAAAACAGAAACGTTATGCCAGAAAATGTAATGATTTGGAACTGGTTATACGCAGATGTTACCACAAATCGTGAATTCATGGGTAATTATATTTCAACATTAAGAAACAATGTAGAAAATGTAAATGCAGGCGAAGATATTTTTGGTGATAAAAACGCCCCCTTGTCAAAAAAAGATGCGTTAATTCAGGCATTAAAGAAAACAGACGAAACTAGGGCGCAGTTATCGGCAGAAAGGGGTAGAGAATACGAATCGTTATTTACTGAAATTGGTGAGATTAGAAACCCAGAATTATCAGCAGCAGTTATTAGTTATAATAATCAATTTGGTGTTCGACCGACCCAAATGTCAAGTGAAACATTACAACAGTTTGATTTGGCAGACGAAAACGCAAGATTAGACGATATTTACCCTGAATATACTGGTGAAACAATAGAAGTAGATGGTAAAGAACGCACAGTTTATAACTCAAATGGCGATAGAATAGCCAAGAGTAAAGAAGCATTAACTAACTTCTGGAAATGGTTTGGCGATAGTAAAGTTGTTGACGAACAAGGCAGACCATTGGTTGTGTATCACGGCACAAGTGCAGAGTTTGATACTTTTAGAGAGACCAAAAATTCCACCCAAATAAAATCAGTAGATAATCGTGGAACTTATAGCGATAAGACAGGGAATATTTATTTCCAATCAGTAAAAGCCAATATAACAGATGTATCAACCAAAACAGATATTAAAGAAATGCGTAAAGACGCAAGGGAATATTTTGATAAGATTGTAAAAAAACAAGATATAAATCACCCTGTTTTAGGACATATTATTGTTTCTAATAAAGGAATAGACGAGTTTATACATTTCTCTGCTAATAAAGATAAATTAGCACTTGTTCCGCATTTAAAAGAATTAATAGAAACATCAACGGTTAGTGAAAAAAAACAATTAACCCATAAACGTAAAGATGGATTTGTTGCTTTCTATGAATTATATAATGACGCTAATATAGATGGAAATGTTTATGATACTATTACTTATATTGGCGTAGATAGAAATGGTAATTTATTTTATGATGTAAAGTTAAATAAAAATAGCCAAACTGGTGGGCTGGATACCAAATCCAGTGGCAGTTCGGCTACCTTTAATATAACTATAACCCCACAATCATCAAATGTCAAGCAATTGTCACAACGTAGAGCCATAAACGGATTTTATGACCCAGAATTACAAGCAATTGTGTTGGGTAAGCATTGGAACGAAACTACATTAGTTCATGAATTCCACCATAGATATTTAGAGAAAATATGGGGTATATATCAGCAAGCCCAACAGGGTGTTAGAACTGTAAGCCCAGAATTTATGGATGACGTAAGTAAGTTATTTGAAATGTTGGATATAGACCCAAGCCAACAGCAATTAACCACAGTTCAGCAAGAAAAATTCGCATCTATGGTTGAAGCATATATCACAGGGTTAGGTGTAGATAATCCAGAGAATTTGGCTTTCCAAACATTTATGCACTGGATACCAGAAAAATATAAATCCATTATGGATATCGGGTATTTAGACGAAAATGGTTTAGTTAAAAACCCAATCTTAGACGAAGCGTCCATAGATTTCTTTAATAAATGGTTTGCAAGTCCATTTGCCCCATCATTACCGTCAGCACCAGATGCACAACGTATGGTTAATGTAACAGATGACAAAGGCGAAATTATACCGTCTAATCAAAAAGTTATGAATAATCGTGAAAAAGAGTGGGGGCAAGATAGCGAAGAACAATTAAAAGCAGATGCACAATTATATCGTGCCATAGGCGAAAATAACCCATCTAACCTGCGTGCGGCATTAGACGGAGAAGAAGAGTTAATGAAAGCAGAATCTAAGAATTTAGATGATGACCGTATATTACCAGAAAAACCAAAACTTAGAGACAAATGGTTTAAAACACGTCAAAAAGATGCCCGCTCATTAGCAGCAGATAAAGCACGTGAATATTTAGAAAAGAACCCAGAGCATGCAAGGGAATTAGCTTTTGCAGACCCAGAAACTATGACTGAATTTGATGCGCCAGTAGATCATGGTATGTTAATTAGAGCAGTTATGGAAACAGTAGGGAAAGGGTCAGACGAATGGTATATCTTAGATAATAACTTGGCTATGGTTAAATCAATGTCAGGTAGTGCATTATCGTTGTCAGGCGATTTATCCCACCAAGCATACTTAGATGCCAAACGTGAAGTAGAAAACGCGCGTGAATTGAAAGCAGCGGTCAATTATGCAGGCACTCGACAGGGTGCTATGGATAAATGGAATTCTGACATTAGAGCTTTTGCCGCAAGACGTGTTGCAGCAATTATGGCAACAGAGCCAAACAGTGAAGAAAGAAAGACAGCAATTAAAGCTTTCTTGGAAGAAGCCAAAACTAAGTTCTCAGGGAATACTACTAATGCTATTTTGAATCAGTTAGATCTGACTGGTGTGAAAACAAAAAGTAGCCAAGTGTTTATCAAATGGGCAGAAAAACAGATTAAAGAAGCAGCCCATGCTAAGATAGATACAAAAGAACAGGCAGAACTGATGAAAGCATCTGTTAAAGCCCAGTTGGCTTTGAGAGATATTGATAGCACTGAGTTGAAAGACGGTCAATATGCACGTGCTATCCAATCATCAAAGGATATTAGACATTGGCAGTTCGTAAAAGATAAAATGAAAAAAGCCTATATCGGCAGATGGGGTAAATTCGGTATATTCTGGGATAACCTGTTAGGCGGATATATGCCAAGTGCTATGTTGATGTCGGTCAATACATTATTCTTTGCCAACGTTCCATCAACTGCAATTAACACAAAGGTTGTGCGTAGAGCAGCAAGACATATTGGTGAAAATAAAGTTGATTCCAAAGTGACCGAAAGCGAAATAAAGAGAATTAAACAGATATTTAACGCCAGTGGTATGAATTTGGCACAAATGGAAAAACCATCAAGTCCATCCACGTTGCATGGTGAAAAATATATGAATACCGAACAGGCGCATTGGTATAACTTTACCTTTGAGATTTTAGGCAAAACAGATAATTTGTTTAGAATTCCAACCTTTGTAGATGCGTTAGCCCGTATTGCTACAAAAGATGCAGGTAGTGATAAAGCCAAAGCGACCGTATTGTTTAAGGAATATATTAAGTTAAATAATACAACCGAAGAAGCCAAGATTGCACGTAAACAAGCATTGGCAGTCGCAAATATGGCAGTTTTTACCCAAGACGGAACAATGGCAAGTGGGTTAAACCATATTAGAAGCCAATTAAATAATATTTCACGTGGTTTATTAGGTTTAGAACCAGGTGGATTTGGTTTAGGTAATATTTTAGCCCCGTTCCTTAAAACAGGTGCTAATATTGCAGAAATGGGTATTAAAGCAACGTTTGCACCAGTTAGACAATTAGTTCAATGGGGTAAAAAAGCGGCAGGTAAAGAAATACCAGAATTGGATAAGTTGGCTATGCGAGTGGATTGGACATACTTTGCATGGACTTGTATTGCAACAGCATTAATGGCGGCGATTACAAGCGATGACGATGAATGGTATATAGAACCATACGAATCAGGCAAGCCATACAACCCAGATAGACCATACGATTCGATAAAAATATATGGTGTATGGTTAAAATTAGACTTGTTAGGTGTGTTCGCAATCCCATTACGCACATCAGCCATGTTGGTTAAAGATTGGGAAACACGTAAATTAGGCGCATTGGGTGATGGTATGTTAGAAGCATTGAGTGACACCCCATTAGTGAATCAATTTACTGACAGTAGTTTAGGTTTTGCAACAAGGAAACCAGGTAAATGGGCATCTACATTTGCATATAATCAAGTAAATAAATTAGTTCCAGCTCAACTTAAAACCGTTACAAAGGCAACAAGTAGAGCAACAGATACTGAATTAGATGTAAGTATATTAGGCCCAACAATCGAAAGAAAGTTCCATAGAAATTATGGATTAGATGGAGAAAGATTAACGACAAATGATTTAATCTTACTATTTACAAATAGATTGAAAACAAACCCAGAATAATATATACTAAAAATATAAAAGGAAGGAAACCATGTTCAATAAAAACAACTTTTGCCACGTCGCCAGTAATAACAGAAACGAACAGAAAGCAGGTGTATTCGTATATAAAACAACCGATGATCTGCAAACTGTATTACAATATGGCTATTTTAATGAAAAAATCATCGATATTAACTTACACGACCTGATTATACATGTAAAGAGAGATGCCACAGACAGAACCAAAGTCGAACGCAATCTTTTGTGCGTAGTAGAAAGAACGTTAGATGACGTTGGCACAATTCTAATCAAATCGAACTGGGAAAAGACGATAGAAGAAACCGTAGAAAACATACAAACAATTATCAACTCATTAGATAATACATACGTAAGAATAGATGGCACATCAATAATTACAGGGCCGTTAAAAATGCGTTCAAGTGTATCGTTCAAATGCGCAATCGCGCCATCCTGGGACGGTGTCGGATTTTACAAATTAAATGATAACGATTCTTTGACCTTGATGGCAAGTATGGAAGCAACAGACGGATTAACACCGGCGCAAAACAACACATACAACATCGGAACAGCATCGCGCAAATGGAAAGACGCATACGTTGCACGTGTGATTACAGCTGTTATAAATAACGGTTATGATATAGGTGTTCCTGCAACTGCTTCGCCAGACACATTAGCACTAAAATCAGAAGTTGACTTGGCGGCAAATTCTGGTCGTATGATTACAGATCAAGGTGTATGGTATGCAAAAATGTATGCAGCAACCGTTGCGCCAAGTGCAGAAAATGGCACGAACTATGCGGATTTTTCACAAACAGACGGCGAGGGGAACCCAATAATCGTCATATATGAACGTCAAAGTGGCGCGTGGGTGCAAACCGAAACAATCACACCGCCAGCAGAATATGACGGCTATGTGCCAATTACAAGCAAGATTTGGGACATCGCAGAACAGACAGGACAACAGGGCGGTCGTGTGTTATGGAACCACCAGAGTAAGGATTTCACGCCATACCCACAGATTATTTCATTCGAGGATGCAGCCCTAACTGGCACCCCGACAGCACCACTTCCAACAAATGCTTCGCCAAACAATCAAGTCGCAACCAAGGAATATGTTGACGGCCATAGTTCCTCGGGTCTAAATGTTGGCGATATATTTACTACAAAGCGCACGGATTCAAGTTTGGCAGGCGCTGTTGAGTGCAATGGTTCAACATATAATACAACTGATTTTACAGGAAGCGGAAGCGTTGGCGAATTATTGGAAGCGGGCAAATTGGATTATATCAGTTTGTCGGCGTATTCAACGGCAATCAGCACAAATGGGTGGTGTGATAAAATTGGTTGGGACGGAACAGGAACGACGAGTTTTAGAGTGCCAACATTGACCCCGCGTATTGTTCAGACAAATAATATACCGGTTATTGGTAATGGTATGACAGTTGGTTGGACAGACGGAACGAATAATTATGGAACAACTAATCCAGATTCAGATACTGCATATAAAGGAAGATTGAGCGTTTCTACATCTGCATACGGCCAAAATGTTTCAAATACATCATATACACGAACACAAGCAAATGGAACATTTGGTGTCACAACAGACCCAACAAAATCTGGTATAATTGCGGACACATCAAATACCGCACAATTGCGTGTAATGATACAATTGGCAAATAGCGCAACCGATACAGCCCTTGAAACGTGCACACAGGTTTTATCAGATGTAGCGGAATTGAAATATGATTATGTTGTGGAATTCCAAGCCCCAACAGCAGGCAACAATTATACCTGGTATCGTAAATATAAATCCGGGTGGGTTGAACAGGGTGGAACACAAACAGGAACGGGGTCATATGCCAAAGTGACAGTAAATTTACCCGTCACAATGGCTGATGCTAACTATCACGCTAGCGGGGCTATTGCCTGGGCAAATGAAAGCACTTGGTATACCAGTTCTGGGGCAACCGGCGGTATGCGTGCAATAACGGACGTAAGTGGTGCAATCACTGATAAAACAACAGTATCGTTCAGTATTCAAGGATTCTCGGCGCATACTTGGTATGTCTGTGGAATGGCACAAGCGTAAGAAAATACAAACAACAAAAACAAAGGAGTAAAAAATGCCTTGCGGAAAAAAGAAAGGTAGAAAAAAATAATGAAAACTTTTATACATACAATTTGCGTAGGTAATTTCTACAATTATTGTGTGTATAAAATAACCGATTCTGTCGGCAGAGTATATTACGTCGCTGAACCTGTTTTGCATGGCGTTACGAGAACTGCGGAAACAGAAGAAACCTTAAAGGCGGCATTGGAACGAGATGTCGCCCCGTTAAATCAATTTTGGACAAAGGTGCGATAATGAAACCACAAGTGCAAAAAACTTATCTTAAAACTATTAAAATAGCCGATAAATACCCTTATCGTGTATTTTTAGTAACAGCAGGCGAAAAGAACGAGTGGCTTGAAGCACAGCCAGTTTGGAAAGGGATTCAGCGCACTGCCGAAAGTATGCATGTTTTACAAATAATCTTGGCTAACGACATTAGAACACTAGAAATGCAAACACAAAAGGTTCGTTAATGAAATGTTCTGGGTTTTTATTACTCTTATTATCGGTTATTTTGTGTTCTTGTGGGGCGCATACCACGAGTCATAATTTAGCCCAGAATACAATAAATCAAGTGACGGCACTGGAACAATCGATTGATGAAAAATGTGCCACAGATGCCATAAAAACGCAAATAAATGTGATAAAATCACAAATAAAGGCAATAAATAGTGCGTGTGATACAGAAAAAGCAGAAATACGTGCAGATAAGGTTAAATGGCAAACAGCATTTTGGGCTTTGTTTGTGGTTATTAGCGTGTTTGGATTAAGAAAGGTTATAAAATAATGTATATGCCAAAGTATTTTAAGATAACAGAATTAGTAAATCCTATCTTATTAAATAAAATAGGAACAGAAACTGCGTGGAAATTATTTGATGAGCAGTTGTTAAAAGCGGCAGACCAATTACGTATTAAATATGGTGTTATATTTGTTAATAAAGGCGAGTTAAAAGATTGTGGTTTGCGTGATTGGACAAGTCCTACTGGGGCAAAGTATTCGGCACACAAATTCGGCAGGGCATTAGACGCACATATAATGGCTATTGAAAAATTAGGATTGAGCAAAGTAGAAAAAATAAAGATGTATAATAAGATTAGAAGAGAGTTGATGCTTGACCCACAGTTTAATTGTCTAAACTTTGAAGATAATATATCTTGGTTACATTTTGATACTTTTAATCGACCAAAGAGATTATTTAATCCTTAAACTTATCCCAAGTTCCCCATAATATATATTCTTTGTATTTTTCCCATTGTTGTTTCTTGATTTTTTCAATTAAACGTAATGTTTTTGTAGTTGCTTTTGATATGTCGATTGGTTTAAATAGGACGATAAATCTAGGATAATGTTTTTTTGCATATGGTGCGGCTGTTCTTTTTACTATAAATGCTTTTGAGCCAAATATTTCTGTAATCCACCAACCATCTTTGTAAAGTTTATCAAGTGTAGTTCTTTTTCTGACAACGCCGTTATTTTGAAATCCCTTATATGGTTTTTCTATCGTGATACATTTGAGTTCGTCAAACATTGTTCCTTCCTTTGTTTCAATAGTTCAACATATCTCTGTGCCGACACCAATGCTTCACACCAAACTTTTTGGACATAAGCACCAGCATCTTTGTCTTTAACTGTGTATTCAATTAGCCATTGTCGTTTATCTGGTTGCCAAACTGGCGGTTTTATATCGGTTATCATTTCCTTTCCTTATGTTTATTGTTTTAATCCTCTTTTACATCCTTTTGTTCTGGTTTCAATGCAATATGTGCTATGTCGCCAATCTTTGATATTGGTTTCTGGAATTGTCCAAGGTGGTTTTTAGCAAGTTCGCTGCTTACAATTTTTGTGTAATCATAAATGCTTTGTAATGCCATCCGAAGTTTTTTGTTTTCCGCCCGGACACTACACAATTCATATTCTAATTTTCCTGCATCTTTCATTTTGATTCCTTTTGTTCTAGTGCTGTTATTTGTCCATCCACGGATAGGTCCATTTGTATATTTTAACAAGGCATCCCCAAACAAAACCCAGTAAATAACTGATAAACGCAATCGGGAACGCTATTGGTAATAATAAAGCAAGTATAATTTTTTCTATCATTTTACATCCTTTTGTTCT
>Ga0265301_10001183_pt1 | contig 35172 bp, 52 predicted proteins | sample AusTroGonzalo_MG_2_FD_193488 | JGI IMG/M metagenome (GOLD analysis project Ga0265301, IMG submission 193488) | Bovine rumen microbial communities from tropical cattle in Woodstock, Queensland, Australia - Gonzalo_04 | ecosystem: Host-associated > Mammals > Digestive system > Stomach > Rumen ...
ACATCCGCTTATAACTTTATGAAACAATGGGGTGGTGTTGGCAGTGCTTATAAAGATGAGGTATATATTGACAATGACTTTAACCTATTCCAACTTGACCATCCACAGACAAAACAGATGATTGAGTTGTATGGAGATGGGCTTGCCTACGATATTCAGAAATGGATTCGGAGAAAGTTTTATGGCAAACGAATCGGCAAGCGTTTTATCATTGAGCAGTTTGCCAAGTTTTATGAAAGGAACAAAAAATGATGTATGATACTTTTGAAAGCGTGCGAGCAGTAATTATTTTTATAATTGTTTGCTTGATACTCTTGGGGGCTTGTTTTTGGCTTGATGAGGCGCAAGAAAAAGAGTTGAGAGAGTGCTTTTATATGGAAAACAGAACGAAAGAGTGTGAATATCTGTTATTCAAGGCACAATCTAGGGGTAATTCATTGAGTAATGGCGTATTGACTGGTATGATTATCGGCGGTGCGATTGGAAGGAGATAAAAATGAAACGAATTGAACGCATACAACAAAAGATTGCTCATCTTGCCGAGAAAAAGCAAACGCTGACAGGTAAGAAACGCAGATGGTGTGGCTACCAGTTGAGCAAACAAATCAGCCGATTGAACTTTTTGTTGAAACTTGAACAATGGGGTGTTGCCCTTATGATATTCGGTTTTGTCTGTATTCACTACGAAACAGACGGTGCTTTTGCCAAAGATATGTGGGTTTATAAATGCTATGATGAACAGGTTGTCTGCTTCTTTGAGATGAACGCCGGCGGTGTATCGTGTTTGAAAAGGGAGGACTTGGAACAATGACTTGGGAAGAACTTGAACATAAGGCATTAAAGATTGGGTGTAAAATACACTCTTCAATATGGCTTGAACTTGGTAAAAACTTTTTGGTGTTCAAAGAAAATGGCGTTGTAGAATCGGTAGATATTAATTTGATGACAACGAAATTATCCGCAAATCGTTCTTACGACCAAATGTGGAAAATTATGGAGGCGTTGAAATGAAAAAGATAACGATTTATGAGTTCTTGGAAAGAAATGCTGATATTATGAATGCAGAATATGTTGCGTATGACCCGATTTTTGGTTGGTTAACATTTTGGAAAGAACCTAGTTTTAGAACACCAAAGATAGGTTGGTGTGGAGGGATTTGTCTTAAAGACAATTTTAACATAGCTCCCTTTGACGGTTCTTGGAAAGATAGTCTAATCAGGGTTGAACATAAGGAGGAATAATGACTAAAACACTAACAGAACAATGGCGCGAGAGAACACTTGAAAGTGGTGTGTATTATGTTTTGCTTACTGATAATGGTTCTGCCATTGTTTTTTGCGAAGATGGTTCTTTATATGATGACCCATACGAAGAATACGAATCAAAAGATATAAAAGAAGTCCTAGCACCTGTGCCTAGTTGTGAGGAGTGGAAACGCTTGCAGGAACAACTAAACGAGGCAAACGATGTTATCAAAAGATACAAAAGATTTGAAACCGCATCAAAGATTGAAAATGGTGTTCTTGTTGGCGTGTATCCAGCTTGGGATTATCTAAAAAAGTGGGGTGTAAAATGGCCTGTTTTCGTATGCCAGACGGACAGACCGTTAAAAAATACTGTGAGGAACACGGATTGTCTTATCAAAATGTGTGGCGTAGGTTGGATTGTGGCAAATCCCTTGAAGAAGCATTTGCTTATAAACAGGACAGACCACACAGGAAACTATTTGTCGGCAGAAAAAGATTAAACGTGTTCTGTGGTGGCTCAAAGACCAAAAAATACAGGAGAATATCAAACTATATGTATCGTGGTATGAGCTTAAAAGAGGCGGTTATCAGAGAGGAAACAACCTATGGCGAATAATGTAAAGTATGGAGATTTGGTTGTGTATTCCCCTAGCAGAAACAGAGTGGCTATCGGTATAGTCTGCTCACAGGATGCACTTACAGGTAAATACCGTATTGTTCCTGTCGGTCATAAGAACAATGCTGTCAAGCGTGATGTTGCTGACCTGCTCACACTTGATAAAATAAAAATGGTCAAAGAAACATTGGGAAAATAACTATGGCAATTACAATATATGGTGAACTGTATTCATTGAAAAACGGCAAACGAATCGTCAAACACGGACAGAGATTTGCACTTATTCCAAAAGCAAAGGTGCTGACGGAACGAGATGCACTCTTAAATCAGCTAAAAGATAGGAAAAATGAGTGGCTTGCCCTGTCTTATGGCAAGCAATACCCCTTACAAGTGGTGTTCAAAATCTACCGCAAATCAAAACGGAGATTTGATTACATCAACATCATACAACAGCTGTGTGATTGTATGGTAAAAGCCGGTTGGATTGAAGACGACAATGCCAACATCCTTATACCCGTCTTTGATAAATACGAGGTGGACAAAGATAATCCTAGAACTGATATTGAATTATTATAAAAAAGTTGTTGACAATAGAAAAAAATATAACTATACTGATAATGTGTTTAACAAAAGAAAGGTGATAAAATGAATAATGTAGAGATTACAGGCGGTATATATAACTTAAAACGAATCGAAACATCTAGTGGCAAACCTATAAGTCTGTTCGGCTTGCGTATCTATGCAGGCAAAGACAAAGATGGCAAAGCAAAGTATGGCTTTATTGATTGCAAATACTATGGCGAATTGCCCACAGCAGATAAAGAATTAAAGGACATCAAAGGTCGGTTGTCTGTCAATACTTGGACAAAGGATGGCAAGACAGGTTCAAGACCGGAAATTATTGTTGACAGTATTGAACCGTCAAAGATGTTCGCAGACAAGAAACAAGATTTTGATTTTTAAGGAGATTACAATGTTTGGAAGTAGAACACCCACAGAAGAAGAAAAGAAAACATCAGCTGAATACAGAGCAAAGCGGAAGGCACATTTCATCAGCTTAAACCTTATGTCAAAACTCACTGGGTATAGCTTTAACTATCTTGTCCAGATAGAATGTGGTGTTGCACCGGCATCCATCGGCTTTGTAAAAGAGTATGACAGGGTAATTGAATACATTGAAAATGGCTGTCAAACCAACCCCGACAAAAGAAAACGAAAAAAATTAAAAAAAAGTATTGACATTAAAACAGAATAATGGTTTAATGTAATTGTTGTTAAAACGAATCGTCTTGAAAGGAGATTAAACAATGAAAGAAACACTTACAGAATACTTGGACAAAGAGTTCAAACACAGACCACAGCTCAAAGAGGCATTTGAAGGTCTTATCTATGAGATGTTGGACAACCTAGACTATTGGTGGACAGAGGAAGCCAAAAAGTCTGAAATAAGAAAGAACAAAGAGTATGATGGCTCTTGGGAATATTATGAACACGATTCGGACAAGTTCCGTCAAGAGTTTGCTCAAATGAAACCCGAAACTTTTATGTGGTTGCTTATGAAAGAGATAAACTTTACAGACTGTCTGAAAGAGGTTGTTGAATCATACGCAGAAGAAACAGACCTGCCGGATGATGCAGGTTGTGAATACGAACCAGACTTTGATGATGTGGGGGATTAAGATGACTTACACTTGCACCGAAATAGAGAATATGAATATGTTGACTGACGGTATATACGAAGCCAGCAGAGATTTCATCGTAAAGGGCGTTGACGATGAAGATTGGTATATGGAATGGGATGAGTTCCACAAAGCACATCCGACCATAGCTCAATGGCAATATGACGCTAAACAAAAAGAAATACAAGAAATGTAATGAAAGGAAAACAAACAATGAAAACACTTGTACAAAAACTTATCAAAATACAATCCGAATTAAAAGCACCAAAGAACCAGAGGAATAACTTTGGCGGTTATAACTATCGGTCTTGTGAAGACATCTTGGAAGCAGTTAAGCCGTTGCTTGCCCAACAGGGTGTTCTTCTGAATATCTCTGATGAGCTTGTGTTTGTCGGCAATAGATACTATATCAAAGCAACAGCAACTATCACAGACGGAGAGAACGGCATTAGCAATTCCGCCCTAGCTCGTGAACAGGAAACGAAAAAGGGTATGGATGAAAGCCAAATCACAGGTGCCGCTTCTTCCTATGCTCGTAAGTATGCTCTGAACGGTCTGCTCTGCATTGACGATACAAAAGATGCGGATGCCACCAACACACACGGCAAAGAAGAAAAACCACAACCTATTCAAGACGACAGATACAGTAAAGAAAATCTGTTGAAAGCATTTGATAGTTGTGTTGCGTCTATGAATAAGCACGGAGAATATGCAGAGGGAGAAGCCGATTATGAAAAGGTCAGCACGTTTGCCGACACTCTGTTCCGTCACGGCTTAAAAGAAGAAGCTATGGAAGTCAGAGCTTTACTTGACAAAAAAACTAAAAAAGATACAATACCATATTAAAGAAAGGAGAATAAACTATGTCTATGAACTTAACACATTATGAAAGAATCTTAATGCACCTGCTTGATAACGGCTCTATCACTAGTTTGGAAGCCATTAAAGAATATGGCAATACCCGTCTGTCCGCCACCATCTTTGAGCTTCGCAAACGTGGTTATGACATCAAGTCTGAAACAGAATACAGCCGAAACAGATACGACCAACCTGTGCATTACACAAGATACAAACTCGTTGAAAGGGAAAGATAATGATTATACCGTGCTTGTTGAAACGTAAAGACATACTCGCTTACAGATGTTATCTTCGCAAGAAGTCATTAAAGGAACAATACAAGTTCCTGCAAGAACAACACAAAGCAAGCAAGAAAGTCAAACAATTACTTGACCTAGAAACCTGCAAGCTGGATTCCCTGCTCGGCAAACGTGTCAGATGGTCTGATAAAATGATTACCCTGTGGCACGAATGCACTTTCCCTAACGCAACAGTCGGTAGCCAACTGCTCAAACTCAAAGAAGAAATTATGGAAGCATACAAAAACTTTGATGATATTAGCGAATTGGCTGACGTTTATATCGTGGCTGTCGTCTTGCGTGACAGATACAAAATTGATGCCGGAGATGATGTGTTGCATAATATCATAAAATCAAGTAAAAAGAAAGATATATTTTCAGCTGTGGATGAAAAAATGGCTATCAATTTAAGACGCGATTTTAAGTTTGTGAATGGAGTGTACCACCACTGACAGAATACCACACCATCCTTTCAAGCGGCAAGTTGTTGTGTCGGGATGTCGGGCTGCGTGGTGTGGTTAGTTTATTTCGTAGCTCGGCAGTCAACAACAGGTGGGGTGTGTCAACCTCCTCGTTTCCTTAACATCACACCCCACTTCCTCCTTTTGTTGATAGACAGGTAGAGGCCGGATTTCTCCGACCTCTATTTGTATCAACATAGAAGGAATATAATGAAAAAAGTACTTTTGGTACGTCAATTATATTACAAGACGATTCGTTTCGTGTCAAGCACTATTTTGCTCTGAACTTGAATTGTGTATCACCAGCACTTGAATAGAATACATTGTTGAGTGTATCAAGCAAGCCGGCTTTACCATTACGAACTATCGGCTTCATATCTCGCACCAACGTCAAGTCGCTTAAACTTGAACCGCTATAAATCTGCACCTTACCAAGCAAGCCATAAGTCTGATATTGATAGCCATTACTGTTGGTCGTGCTTATCATCAAAGGATAACCAAGTGTGGCATAGCCAGATATAGAGCTGTGCTGACGTGTACCTGTTGATGTACTCATACCATAAGCAACATTGTAATAGGTCTGTGTGCTTTGTTTTGAATTGATACGGATGGTCGCAATAACTCTCGTTCCCTCTTTGACAGCAGGCACTAGGTCTGTATTACCATCTCTGTAATTCTTTGTGCTTTGATTGATGCCGATAGCACCACCAGCATTCCACCCAGAGAAACGAATTTGCCCAATAGGCATAACATTGATGTCTTGTATAATCTTGTAGGCATTAGAATAACTAAACGTCACACCTGTCTGTATGTATGCTGATTGAGAACCTGTCAAGTGTGTATTGTCAAGTTGGTCTATCTCTAAATCAGAATGCTTGAATGTTCCTGTGCCGGCATTGTCATATATCTTATGGTACACCTTATCAAAGGCACAACATACACAATCTCCGTCTATCATAGGCACTAGGTCACGTCTATATTCTCCCTGCCATTTGATATAAGCACCATACCACCGCCACGCTTTGTATGCAGACGAACCATTTGCTCTCAATATCCACAGATTACCGCTTGTTGAAAACTCGTCAACATCTCCAAAGGCGAGCTTCTGTACACCATCTTGATAAAATCCTGTCTTGTTGGACATAAACGTTGACTTCTGCCCTACAGACGACCAGAACACCTCATCCGTCTGGCTCGTTGACCTTTGATTACCAAACACAGACACACCACCCCTATTCGTGCTGTTGTTGATATTCAATGTCAAACTCTTTGGCTGGCCTGATACCAACCGACCACCGACCTGTGCATACAACTCCGCATCCGACCTGCTCTCCGCTGTAATAGACAACTCTGTATCTTGGTCACCTGTAAATCCTGTATCAAAGTATTCTTCGCCATCGCCAAGTGTTTCCAAATAGTCAACCAAGTGTATCTGCCGACCGACAGTAAATGTTCCTGTACCGCCATTGTAGAGTAGTCTATTTCTTGCTCTGTCATAGAAGCAGGGCTTCATATCCCAATCAAGAACAGGCACTAGGTCTATCTTACCACTCGTTGCAGACACACCATAGAAAGCCCTAATCTTAACCACCCCACGTTCCTCAATGTTTCCATCGTTGTTAGAGCCGAACAATGTCAATGGATTAGTCTGCGTATAAGTACCGCTGAAAGATGTGTCTGTATATGTTGGCACTTTGTCTATCCACACGCTACCCTTATTATCTGCAACCTTTACCCTTATCAGTTTATCGCCACTCAAACTGCCGAGCTGAAACGGAGTCGCTGACGAATTAGATTGTGCTATTGTAAAAGCCATTAAACCTGTATTGTTGTTCCAATAGAACAGACCATTACGAGTATTGCTGTTTCTTGCACCCGCTATCGTCTGACTTGCGGAAGATGGTGTGGCAAAGCTGATAGTCATATCATAGTCAGAACCCTGTACCCAATCGGTATTGATGTAGCAATAGCCATCACTTTCCAGATACTCAACCTCGCAGTAGTAAGGTCGCTTATGCTGTCCGCCAAGTCTGTTTAGGTTATATGGTAATACCATCTATTCCCCCTACGGAGTTGTCCACCAAGTCGACAAAGAGCCAACCCAAGTCGCACCACCATCAAAAGATTGGAAAGCAAACATATAGGTCTTACCACCCTGTGATGTGTTCGGTGTCGTGTCTTCAACCCAAGTGACTGTGTTGTTGGTCGTAAAGTCTAAACTGACAACAGGCGATGGCATACTTACCAACAGATTAAAATACACACACGGACTGTCTGTCGTCTGTGTCAATGCAGATGTGCTGAATGTGTATGCTGTATTTTCTGTCGGCTCACTCTTATACATTACACAGCCCTCACTCAAATTGACAGAGCCACCACTGACTTCCAACATATTGTCATACATTGACCGAGCAGATACAGAAGCTACATCATCAATGTTGCTTGGGCTTAAATACTTGTTTGTTGCCGTCTTATTTGAGATATGACCAGCACCTGCAACATCCGTGTACTTCACATAACCGGACAAATCTAACTCTGTTGTACCCAGCTTCTCCCAATCGTATGTATCGTCACTTTGAATAGCCCAAATATATTCGTCATATATGTTCTTTGTTTGTGGCACATCCACAGGCACAAGATAAAGCACGTACGGCTCTCCTGTTGTCGGAAGGGTATCTACCCTACGCAACTGAATGTTGTGTATCTCTGGCTTGTTTTTGATGAAATCTACGGCATTCTTATTTGTCTGATTCCAATCGGCTTGTGCGGTCACACCACCACGACCGCCACTACCTATACCAAACCCCCATCCCTTTGCAGTATCTGGCAATTTTATTGGGGATGGTGTCTTTAATCCGCCATCATTCTTAAAGACTAACGTGTTTGTTTTGGTATCATATTCTATCCAAGATGATACACCATTCTTTCCGTCTTTACCATCCTTACCATCACGACCATCAAGACCGTTCTTACCATCTACACCATCACGACCATCTTTACCATCCTGTCCACGTTCTCCGTCTTTGCCATCACGACCATTGATTTGCACAACCAAAGCGGGGTCAATCAGCACACTCTCCATATTGTCTGCAACTATTCTTACCATCTTATAATCTCCCGAACACAACAAACACTTGATTGATAACGGTATCTACATCTTCCCCATTGTTAGAGATGATGTCAACATAGAACGGATGTTCGCCAATGCCAATGTTCTCAATGTCTTCTCTTGTGAGTTTAATAATAGCTTCCGTCTGTCCGTTGATGTCAAACTCTTTCTTTAATTCGTTGTCGCCATCAACACAGAACACAAGCTTTCCACTTTTCTTCGGCAGGTCTTTAATGCTGAATACAGCACTATTACCCATAATTGTAAATAGGTTTCCCTGATTATCTGTCTTTATCATTTTAGCACCTCTGCCGAGATTATACAGATTTTATTTTAATAAGTCAAACAGAAAAAAGCCACCCAAACGAGTGGCTCTTATCTTATTTCTTCTTGACGACTTTCTCTAACTTCGCTTTGTTTTCGGGTGTGTTCACAACAGACAGCCAATCAGCCACCTTTACAACCTTACCCATAATCGTATCGTCTTTAGTTGTCGGTGTCAATTTCACAATACCTGTGCAGGTCGTGACCGCCAAACCAATCCAAGAGAATATACTTTCCCAATGCTCTAAAATCCAATCAAACATAATCTACCCTTTCATTTAAGTTCAAAGTGGGGTTTATCAGAGATGCTTTTGAAATTACCACCCCAAGTAATCTCAATACCCAACCTTCCGGCACACCACATAGCATTCAATGCCATCTCTTGCCAGCGCGCGTCTTGTCCGTTCCAATCCACTGGGTAAGGAACAATATCAATCGCTTTACTTGGGAAAATGTTATGCTTACTCTCACCAAACCTAGCATTACTTTTCCCACTTTTGTATGCTTCATTCTGCTCTTTCTCTGTTCTGTATCCACATAAAATTGATAGGTCAAATGGTGACCTTTCCAACATCATATTTGCTAAATCTTTCAATCTCTTGTCGCAGGTTGATAGTCTTTCTAACGACTTATTACCCCACTTATATTTCATTTGCTAGACCTTTTCGGTAGTCTGTCCATTATTAAACGACTTAAATTGTCAATCTTGTCTTCTAGTCTGACAAATTCTTCTCTTGATGCGTATTTCTCTGCAACCTCTTTCTTGTAATCAGCAAGCTCTTTCTTTACTGAAGATATTTCCTTAAACAAAAAGCCAATGATTGGCACGACCAAAACACTTATTAGCTGTATAATCGCATCAAAACTCATCTTTATTACCTTTTTCATACACCCCCCCTGTAGGGGGCTATCTCATTATATTAACAAGATAACCCCCTTTTTATCGGTTGTCAACAAAAAAATTAGTACACTTCGTCTGACTTCTCGGCATAATACTTGTGGGCTTTCGCAATTCCCTTTTCGGTCATAGCTAAATCCTTCATAATATCAGCCAATTCTCCCATCTCACACAGAGTCCACGCACTCTTTTCACGAGCCATTTTCTCTATCTTGTCCATCATCATACGGACACCAGAATGGAAGTCGTCATAAAGCTTCTTTCTTTCTTCGGTTGTCATTAGTCACCTTCCGTTTCAGTCGTCTTTGCAACGGCATCAGCAGACATCGCATAAGCAATGTTTGTCGGGGTATCTAACAATATCACATAGGGAGTCCCTGTATTAGGTACAACATAACGACCTAAATATCTACGTCTTGGACATAACCTGTCCGTAGTGATAGGTAAAGCATATCTATTTAACAAATTGACCGTAGAACCATTTATGGTCATTGTATAGTCAACAGGTGCGCCTGTTATAACATTGTTAGGGTTGACACAGAGAACCAACACAAACGGGTCTAAATTAGAAATGTTTGTGCTGTTGGTCACCGTCAATAAGCCGGCATCCGTTAGAGATGTCGCCTTATGAATATATGGATTGCAATTACAATTCATTTCTATCTCCTAGAAACCGCATCCACATCCACCGCAGAACGGAGAAGGTCCTGCATTGTATGTCCAAGCTTGCGGATAACGAACAACATTCTGGGTAGCTTGCGCCAACTGCAATTCTGAAACTTTGCTTTCCAAAGCTTCAATCTTGTTTTGAGCCATAGCTTCCAAAATCTTGTTTGTGTTCTGGGCATTCTCAAACTTCACACTGTCAATGGCGCGCAAAGTATTGCAGCAACATTGATTTTCGTTTGCGATGCTCTGCTGAATAGCCGAAGCAACACCCAACACATCTCTGTCAAGCTCGGTGTATTTGTCGCCAACATAACCGACTAAATCGTGGAATACTTGATTGGTTGCAGCAACAGTCTGTGCTGTACCGCCTGTAATCGCACCCAAGATTTCACGTTGGTTAGCCATAGAGTTTTGGTTGTCAAAGCCACGTTGCACTTCATTGGAAGTTGCCGCTTGACCATAACCGCCAAAGCCACCAAATCCACCAGACATTAAGAAAAACAGAATGACTAACAAGCCAATTCCGCCAATTCCAAGCATATTTTCATCTGCCATAGTTTTTACTCCTATTAGATTAAACACTCACCTTTCGGGAACTTCACCTTTCGGGATTAAATCTTGCCATTCAAAAGAGTTTCCACCATATTCCTGTCAAACCCTCTTGATTGTGCATAGTTGAGTAATGTTTCTTTCTGTTGTGCAGGTGTCTTTCCTGCCATCATTTGGTTGTATTGTTGCATTAAGGGATGATTATTTAGCTTGCCCGAAGCCAACATTTGCATTCCCATTTGTAGCATTTGCGGTGTGATTTGAAACATCTGTGTCTCCTCTGTCTAACTTGCTTTCTAACTTGTCTATCCGTTCCATAATCTTGGCAAAGTCGTTCTTCTCTTGCTCGCCTGTGATTAGTGAATATGTACTGAAATCTATAAGTCCGGCATTTGTCATCTGCCTTAAATAAATCTCTTTCTTTTCTTTGTTTATGCCTATATACATAACATTCAAGACAGGTTGTATTTGTTCCATATCCTTTGCAGAATTGACAAAGTAGGTCTGTGCCTGTGTCGGCATAGTCTGTGTTATGTTTTGAATTGTAGAGGGCTGATTATAAGCATCCTGTCTAAATTGCCCATACGGATTATAGTTATACATTTTTACCCCTTTCTGTTCCAATGGGGGAGAGAGTGGCCTGCCCTCTCCCTAACAGCGTAGCGTTGGGTTTTAGTCCAATTATCACTCGCCATCTGTTCACACTCTAACAGATAGTCGTATGTATTTGTATGGTATAAATTATGAACTAGATATTTATAAGTTTATCAATGACTTGCTTGTGTAATCTGAACACGTAGCGTATATCAACGTTCATATCTATAGCTATTGCCTCAAACTTTTTGTTGTTGATATATCTGGCAATCATAACACGTTTAGCATTAGAGTTGTCTGTAATCTCATCTATCAGCTCTCTGAAAAAGAAAGGAAACCTCTTTGCAGTTCTGCGAAGATAGTGATGTGTCAGCCAAAAACGAACAAGCTGGTCTTTCATTCTGCTTTGCCAAGCTCTTTTAATTGCTCTTTCTTAAAATACGTCATAGCGTCTTTGAAAGAATTGAACGTCATAACACCCCGCGGTGCTTTCTGCTTGCGAATAACAACAGCAAGATTCTTCGGCCCATTTCCGTGTAATGCCGGCATTGTTATCTTTTGATACATTCTCATTTATTTATCTCCTGCGAATTATTATTGCCCTCTATACCCTGTGTTATGGTAGATACACTATTGAACGAACAATAAATATATAATCCAAACAAGATACAAACCGCCAAGAAAGACAATGTAGAATATGCGCTTAACAAAATAAAGGAGACTCTCTCTTGGCGGAACTTGTCAACGGCTTTCATTTGCTCGCCTTTCGTTTCTGTGACAGAGCAATGGCAACCGCCTGTTTCTGCGGTCTGCCACTACGTATCAACTCTTTGATGTTTCTTGCAACAACTTGCTTGCTTGTTCCCTTTTCTAACGGCATTGTTAAATCCTTGATAAGAAACCAACTTGGTCGTTTGCTAACAAGCTATATCCATAAGCTGTCAAATGGAAATCATTCGGCTTGCAAACAATACTATAGTTAAATCCATTCATCATTGAGTCGCTGTATTGGTCTAGACAGGGCAGTGAGTAATAGTCGCACATTTCCTTTTGCGCCTCGGCGTGTTCTCTCAATGTGTTCGTGTGTGTAGATACCTCGCCACGACCTTCTTCGTTGCCCTGTGTTTGTGTCAAGTGCGGAGATGATGTAAACAAGCACACCTTTGCATACGGATTCTTCAGATAGCATTGACGGACAACCTCTTTGAAGTTCGCCCAACAGGTCGTATCTGTGCCATACACATCGTCTTTGTCGCCAATGGGTATGTTGTTTGAATAGTCATTCGTTGAACACCAAATCACGTATATGTCGTGGACTCCGGCATTTGTCGCTTGATACACAAAGTTTTGCTCGCCTCTTACAAATCCTGTACCACCTACGGCATAGGTCGTGTAGCTGACACCCAGCTTTTCAACCCAAGTCTGGAATGCTTGTTTTGCATTACTCTCTACCGCAAAAGAGCCACCAAATACACCAATTGACAATCCTTTTTTGTTCCCAACAACACCTGCAGGAAGCCATTTCGTTGCACCATTCTGGTCGTATGTTAGGACATCCCCCTTCGTTCCTACGGTTGTCGGCATAGCATACCAACTAATTGTCGGTACACCATAAATCATATCGCTTGTCGTATCAACGTGCGTATAACGGACATATTTATAAGAACTGCTATACGGAATGAATATGTCTATCTTCTTGTTAGAAGCCGTTTCATAGCCGAGATTTGCCTTGTTGTATGCTTGAACGTTATTCTTACTTGCATCGTATAAAGCAAATCCTGCATACACCTCTCCATTGGGAATAAACACTTCCTTTAACAGAATACCCTCTTTGGGTATTTCAATATACGGAGAAACATTGCGTGATGTTGATGTCTTGTCATCACCATCTGGGTAGCCAATCAAACCTGCTTGTGCACCTGTGACTGTCGTATAGGTGTATGTTCCTTCCATAGACATATTGGAATATGGGAATATACCGCCCATATCTGCGATAGAAACAGCGGTGTTATCTTCCACATCTACAACAGAATAGGTCGGTTTCGTTGCTAAATTCGTGCAGAAACGGACATATTTGCCGTCTATGCTAGATTGAATTATAGCATCACCGACATCATTATTCTTCAAGCTCGTCTTTGTCAATGCACGCACAAAGTTCTTACTTGCGTCATACAAGACAATGCCTGCATAGGTCACGTCTGTCGGTGCATATACATTGTGCAAAACAATATAGTCGCCTGTAATCTCAATGTAATCAGAGCTATAGGTTGTTATCGTCAAACCTGCTTCCGTTCCATCGGCTGTCAACAGATAATCCAATACAGCATTGTTGTCGGTATAGTCTGTCGTTGTAGAGCTTGGCATATATACAGAGCCAGAAGCCCTAACTGCAGGTGTATAACCGAGAGCATTTTCTATATTCGTATCAGTGATTGCGTGCGGTTCTGCTTGCTTTATTTCAGATACATAACGTCTGCCCTGATAGTTTTCTACCTTTATATCACACAGATGGCAACCATCATATCTTTCCCAACCTGTATCTGGTTTATAAGAATTGATAATGTTATCTTTATTGAAATAATAACAACTATAATGGACAGGATTATTCGGTTTTGAATCCACCTCACGATAACCGTTAGCGAAATCTGTCAAGCCACCAGATGTATTCATCATAACAGCTCTGTTTTTGCTCTCGCTTGTTGCTTTATAATAGTTTATCCCAGATGTCGTCACAGATGTGGAAGCAAACGAACCATCATCAGCAATACCTTGTGGAGATAAGAATTGAACGCCCGGCAATACAAACACACCATTGCCCATAAATCCACATCCATTGAATACTGTGTCTATTTTATTAATAGCATTTCTTTCAACGGTTATCACAGCGATAGGTAAAGAATAACCGCTACCCAAAAGCTGATTTTGGTCGTCATATTTCTTTATAATAGAATTTGTCGTATCTAACCAAGTGTGATATTCATTTGAAATGCTATCTGTACTACCGACACAACAGGTCATACGACCCTCACGCATAAAACCATTACCAGATGATGTGACAAATAGAATAGCTTTACCATTTGACGAAGATGTAAATGTTTTATCGCTACCTATTGTTCTTGTCGTTCCGTCTGGATATGTGACAATAGAGCCAGCTTTCAATGTCAATGTACCGCTAGATAACTCCAACTTGATATTCTGCGGAACTTTCACAAGACTATTCGTGAACAGCTTATCAACCCTATTCTCGATAGCATCATACATCTTGCTTATATCTGTCACATAATCAAGTGAAAAACCTGTTATGTTTTTAGGTACAATGTCTGTGACATAAAGAACAGTAGAGATTGTTTCAGAAACAACCTTTACTAATGGCGTTCCTTCGTATTTGCTGAATACACCGCTAGAATATGTATAAGCAAGATTCTCTGGCGCAACATAATACATCTTATTTGTCTGCGGTGTTTCTATATCGTCAAGACTTTGCACATCTTCATAACCACGTTGTAGCGTGACAAAATTGCCATCACTTTTTCCAAACGCGTATCTTGTCGTACTTGCATTCGGTATCTCTACAAAATGTATCGTATCAGATACAACATTCGTGGATTTCAACGTGCCATCTTCGTTAAAGCCCTGCGGTACAAGATAGCCAACATCTGGCAAGTTAAAAATGTGCTTGCCAATAAATCCGTATCCGTTGAATACCCTATCTATACTTGAAATAGCACCGCCAGAAGCTGTCACAGAGCAAACAGGCAAGCATTTTGTTGAGGCAACTGTCGTTCCATCGTTGCCATATACATTGATAACTTTGTTTGTCGTGTCAAACCAAACGTGATTCGGCACTTCTTCCAAGTCATCTGTCGTTCCGCTACTGCAATCCGTTATCAAAGCTAACATCAATGTGCCATCTGTATCGGGCAAAACAATGTATTTACCATCTGTGGATGTTGATACCGTCTTGTCAGCTTGTGTCACATATCTTGCCCCATTGACAGCGGTTATCACAGAGCCGGACTTTAATGTCAATGTGCCACTAGACAATGTCATATTGATATTCAGAGGAATAGTTGTCACACAGTTTGAACTATCGGGCTTGACATAAAACAGTTTTTCAGCCCTGTTGGCACTTGCTTCGGCATTTGCAGCATAGGTCGGTGCGTCTATAATGTCCTGTATATGTGTCGCAGCAGTATTGATATTCGTTTCATTATTCGCAACCTTATTGACATTCGTCATATTAGTTGCAACCTTATCAACATTCGTCAAATCATCCGCCACCGCATCCACTTTTGTCAAGTCATCAGCCACCGCATCAATTCTCGTCAAATCGTCTGCTACTGCATCTATCTTCGTCAGGTCGTCAGCAACAGAGTCTATCTTTGTAAGGTCGTCTGCAACCGCATTTATCTTCGTTAAATCGTCAGCAATGTCATCAATGTTGTCAATAGACTGATATATTCTCTGCACCTCATCCAAAACAACAGATGGTTCAACATCACTTGTCGGAGGTAATACCAAAGACCTGTCTAATTTCTCTTGAACCTGTTGGGCAAATGCCGTCTGTCTGTCTAATTCATCATTTATGTTCTTTGGTCTAAACGTACCACCCTCTTGAAAGTCTGTAATTCTTTCAATAGGAACATTACGAAGCAGGGTAATCTTTACACCATCAGCGGGTGCTGTATCAAATACCACATTACCGCCCTCTGTTTCCCCTGCACCTGTGACAGTATAACCCGTTTCAATGAGTGTATCACCGACATAAACTTCCATATCCGACTCGTCAAAGATAGCAAAGCCATAAGGAAAGGAAGTCGTACTACCATTACCAGTATATTGCACTTTCGGTGTGACGGGCTTGATTTTAATGTGTGTATCTGTCATTCTTCGTTCTCCTGTGGTTATGTTATCACATTGTTATTTTCGTTGCAAGTATTATTTTGTCAATCTCACAACAGACGGTATAATCGGTTCTGGCGGATTGTTCAACTTGAATTGCTTTGTTTTCCTAATTTTGTCTTTAATGTTGCTCGCTTCTTTTATTTTCAACTGTTTCTCTTTATCTCCACCAATCTTGTTAGAATAAGACAATAGATATTTTAGAGCATAATTGCAAGCGTCATTATAAGTATCGGTCAACAATTTCATTTTCGTTGCCTTGCCAGCCTTTACGATTTCACCCGTGGCATCTTTTGTATATTCTAGTTTTGTCGCCAACTTGAACGTTTCGCTATTAACTATTTCTTGCATCATCTTGAGAGCAGATGTTTTTCTTTTGTATCCATTCTCCTCAATATAGAACTCACCAAGCGCTTCTTGCCAAAGCGTTTTCTGCATTGGGGACAAGGTTATGGTTGCGTTATCAAATGTGATGTTTGTTCTAAACTTTGGCTCTATTACAGAAACGCCAAGTCCGTTCATGATTCTAGCCATCTCTGCGCCTTCTGGAGATTCGCCGTCTTTTAACTTTTCTCCAAACATACCAACCTTTGGCCTTGCGGTTAAATAGAAATCGCTTCTTTCCTTGTCGTAGTTCGCTTTTACTGTATATATATATTCAGACGGCTTCATACCAGTCAATTCTTCTATATTACTTTCAACCCTAACGGGAACCTTTGCAAGATTCAACAAGGATTGTTCAACCAACCCGCCAATATTTGTTCTGTCTAGAATAGTTCCAAATACAGTTCTATTAAACGGTGCGGTTAACAACACCTCAAAAACATTAAGTGCCATAAGGTTTGCACCGTATGGATTATCTGGGTCCTCATAGTTCAACATGGCATCATTTATACCATCTATCATGTCTATCATTGTGCCAATACCATAACCCTCTGCACCGCCAATTTTTTCATAAGATATTGTATTTGAAACATTTCCTTTATCATCATATTCAATAATTGAATTTTCTTTTAATCCGAGTTCGTCAAACATTGCGGCTCTTTTTTTATCTTTTGGCCTTGAACCCGTCACTCTACCAGAAGCATATAATTTATACATACCAATATATAATGCTGTTGCATTCACAAGTTTTCCAAATGCCTTATAAAAATCGCCAGAATAGGCCTTTCCCGTTCCTTTCGCATAATTATATGCAGAATTAAATTCCTTAAATAAATCTTTAAGGGCAATTAATGGAGAATCCTGAACCGCTCTATCTAATTGATGAAATGTAAATCTGGCCAACGGAGCAACTGCATCATAGACCATTCCAATATGATGTGAGTTTAGTAGCCATTTATCAAAATCAGAAGCCCATTTTCCAATCATCGTTTCTGGCGGAGTTCTAAACGTGCTTTTTGCCGCCTCATATGAAGATTGTTCAGAAACTAAATCTAAAAGCGATTCGGCATAATTTCTACCAAAGAAATCATAGAATCTCTCCATGCGCTCTGGTGATATCGGATTTCCCTGGTCGTGGTCAACAAACACTTTCTCCAAATCCAATATATCTTTCTTTGTATATGGCTTACCACTTTGTTCAAGTTTTAATCTTGCAAAGTGATAGGCGTTTTGGGCAACATTTCCAGCCCTAAATGCACCGCCAGGCACCTCGTCTACTAATTTCGCAAGACCAAATCCTGGCGCCTCATATGTTTTTAAGGCTGTTTGCCCCGGATGTTTTTTCACAAAATTCCACAACGTTGTTATATCTCTCGGAACAAAAACATCAGAAACCAAGGCCTGTCTATTCCAGTTATATTGGTAATCTATTTTCCTGGCATTACGGCCAATGACCGTTTCTTTCATGCCATTTTTGTTGGCTTTTATGAAATTCCACGAGTTTTTTCCACCTTGGACAACATAGTCTGTGGCAGCATTAACCATACCAGTTATATTCCTAAATACCTCTGGTTGATAGATACCTGGGCTTGCCATCATATCTCTTAATGCGCCATATGGTATAAACTTTGACGTTAAATGACCAGCCTGTGTGAATAATGCGCCAGATTCCAAAACAGACAAATCAAACGCTTTTTGCATAATATTGCCGCAACCATCCAACGTTCTGCTAATTGGGTCTAATAGCATACCATTTTTTATGAAATGCATTGGCATACGCAACATATTATCTAGTTTTCCCTCTTTCTTTAGTTCGTCATATTTTTTAGAAAGCCACGAACTTTTATTCAATCTAGTTGATTCCTTCATCATATATAAGACATTTTCAACTGGAAGATTCGCTGCTTTTTTATCAAAACTATTTATATATTTGTTTAAGAAAACGCTAGTTTCATCGTGCCTTGGAACGAGCATCGTTTCAGAAGAACCCGTGCTTGCAACTTGTCGCTCAAGTGCCTTTTTCTCCAATTGTTCTTGTGTGTCATAGATGGCTTTCCACGCTTGGTCCTCTGTTATTTGACCGTTCATTCTCTGCTGTAGAAGGTGTTCTGATATGTTTCTATACTCTCCCCTAAAAAATTCATTTTGTCTTGCAACCGCTTGCGCTGTATAACCAAACGTTTTTGCTGCTGCTTCTTTTGCTTCTTGTCGTGTAATGTTGCTAACGCCCTTTTTGGCTGCAGTTATCAAAGCATCTTTTGCCGCTGCAGACAAACCTGTTCCAACCTCTTGTTGTGCTGTCTTTTTTAATGCCTCAAGAGCCTCTTTTTTCACAACAGATTTTGCAACGCTTTCTGCTGTTTCTTTGGCAAACGCCTTAAACATTTTACCTGCTAATGACATTATTTGGCTCCCTTCACCAATTGGTTAGATGGTTTCCCCAGCATTAAATCGTCAACAACCCGATATTCTGCATCAACAATTTCTGGCCCTTCAAGAAGCGGTTGATATACTTTCTTATTGCGCAACGCTCTTATGCCAGCATTATAAAACATTTTTGCTGTTTTGTAAATACCATCAATAACAAGACCGGCAACACCAGCGCTTACACCATTTTTAATTTTCTTTTGCCAGAATGTATCGTTTGGATTTTTAACAAGCGCCTCAATCGTTGGCAGCCCAAATGCTTTTAACACCTCTGCAAAGTTTGCCTCATTTGCAGAAAACGCAACAGTTTCAAGAGAAAACATGCCAAAACAAGAGGCGAGGGCGTTGACAAGCCCATTACCATAATTTGTTTTAGCCAATCCAGGTATTCCCAACAATTTGCCAGCCCAAATACCAAGGCCAACCTGCGTCACGCCCTCTGTTATTTTTCCATATTTTGTTGTCGGCTCTGGCATAAAAATCTTATTCACACCTTCGTTAGCCAAATCCCTTGATGGGTCAAAATCTATTTTTTGGCCGGTTTGCCATTCTGCAACCTGTGCACCAGCAGAAGCGCCAAGTTCTTGCAAGGAAGACGCAAAACTATGAATGCCCTTAAAGAATGAATACGCAATATCGCTCATCGTGTCAACAAAGTCTGGTGGCATTTCTTTACTGTTGGCCATTTCTTCCGTCTTTTTGCTAATACCCTGCGGATTATAGTCAAGCGTCACGCCAAACTTTTCTTCTAATATATCTTTTTGTCTTAATGTGTCATATTCTGTTTGTGCATCATTTTCGTATGTGTTATATAATTCTTCAACAGATACTGGCGGAACGAACTCGTTATTTTCCCAATGCCCAGCCATATCGCCATATTTCTCCGCAAAATCACCTTGAGAATAAACGCTTTCTGTTGAAAATGTCGGATGGTTTGGTCGTTTCCATTTATCTGGAAAATGTTCTCCCGCCTTTAACGATTCGTTTCCACCTGTTTCTTTCCAATAACCACGCATATCATAATCAGAGAAATCGTCAAGTGGATGTATCTTGCCTTCAGACCGCATTTTACCAGCCCAAACATCAAATTGGACTTCTTCTTCTGGATTTAATTGTGTTATCGTATCTTCAAACTTTTCATCCATTTTAGTTCCCCGATTCCATCTCTTTTTTGATAATGGCCTTTTGTGTTAACAAAATAAGATTTTCATCTGTTGTTATTATCTTTCCATCGTCATCACGAATTTCTACTTTTAGCCTATTCTTTTTTTTGAAATCCATTTTGTCTTTCAATTCTTTCTCTATATACGGCTCTAAATCTTCCCAAGATAATTCTTTTTTGTCTGGGAAATCCTTTTGTGCATTTTCTTTGGCGTGTGTCTTTATATCTTCCATATCTCCGTATGGCAGGCCGGCCTCGGTTGTTTGTGCGGCAAATTCTTGTCTTCTTTGTTCTGGAGAAACGGGAGCCATTCCCCTCGCCTCAAGTAATGCGGCCTGGGCTCTTTCTATTGCCTTTGATTCAGAAAGCGGTGCCGAACTAAATTCTTTGTCTGATTGCAAAATGGATAGAAACTTATTATATTCTGTTTGGTTGGTATCTGAATAATTTAACCGATACCTAGCCTCTGCCAACACACTTGGTATTAGTTTCATGTTCATCGCAATTGGTTCGTTCAGTTCATTACCAAGAGTTTTTACGTCAGATTCTGACAAAACATTTTTTGAAAGATAATAATCAAACGTTTCATCGTTCCACAAGCCCAGTTTTTTTAATCTTTGAATATTTCTTGTGACGGCTGGCGGTGTCGTTGTTGGAAATGTAAAGTTAGCAACAGACCTGACATCATTGAAATCTTCTTCTGTTGTCGCAAGTGTATATAAATATTTCTGCCATTGAGCAATTTTCTGTGGGTCTTTTGCTCCAAAAATAGCCAAATCTCTCCTGGCTTTTCCAATTTCTGACTGGAAAAATGCCGCCGTTTCTTCCGCCTGGGCCTTCTCCATATATTTCATTTCTCGTTCAGAATCAAGAATTGTATTGACAGCCCTTATTCTTTCTATTGGCGACATCTTTGAATCTATAAATTCGTCACCCGTTTTCCCATCTATGAACCGATATATCCATTCAGACTTATTTGCGGCGCTAATTGTATTATCTCTTAAAATATCTCCAAGATGATTTACAACGATATTCTGTCCAAACGTTTCTTTAAGTTTGATTTCTTCTTCTGGGGATATTTCTTTAGCCTTTCTGGCTTCTTCCACCGTTTCAAAATAGTTCATAAAAGTTGCATTTTGCACGGCTTGAGGGGCGTTTTGCTTCATAGCAGAATCGGCTATATCACTAGCAGTCCCAATATTTGCTATGATTTTATCTTTCGCATTTTGTAATTGTGCGTCATTATATTCTTGTAAAGATTGTTCTGCCCAAGCATTCTTTATATAGACAAGGCCATCTTTTATTGAGTCCTGCTGTTTTGCTGGCATATCGGAAACCAAACCATCTATATATGCATTACTCTGAAGGTCAATTTCTGCAGGGTTATCTTTATTCTCTTGTGCTATTTTACCAATGGCGTCAAATGCATCATTATAAAAAGAGGTGTTATACGATTCTTGCAACGTTTCTTTATCTTGCTTCCAATCAATGTCATCTCTGCCAGAAAGCGTTTTACCCTCTTGCAGAAGTTGGCTATATTTGGAATCTTTTTTGCTGTTCATGCCGCCGACAAACAGCGCAGAACCGAATTTGGCCAAAGAATTTGCAATAGAGGCGTTTTGTTCCTCTTGATAATTTTTCATTGTTGGAACTTGTATAGATTGTATCTGGGCATTAAATCTCGGTATCTGCATTTTTACCTCCCATCTTTCCAGCAAAATATGACTTTGCCATCATTCCACCCAAATCTAATGTCGTTTTGACAATCTGCGTTCCCATAGCAAGATGTGACGCTTTCTTTGCAGACCAAATATTATAATCCAAAGCAGATTTCGCAATATCTGTTTGCAGGTTCTCGATTCGTTGTTCCTTATTGGCCTCGCTCATACTGGCGGCTTGAATTGCACCAGCAGAACCAACACCTGCAGTCTGTCCAGTCATAGCATACATAGCGTTTTGTGCCGCCAATGTTGTTTTTAATTTCCGCAACCGCTCTGCTTGAGAAATTGCAGCGTTTGTTTCAATAGCCTTTTGTTGTGTTTGAAGTTGCGTGGCTTCCATCTTGAGTGCGTTTCTTTGTTGCCTGCCACCAAGATAGGTTGAACCTGCTATTGCTGTAGCACCTATCGCCATCGTTACTGGGTCACCCATTATTCTACTCCTACTTCAAACCCCGCAAGATTAAACTTGGTAGGGAAATCTTGTGTCACAGTTATCTCTAACTCATCTCCATAGCCACCAGCATACACCTTTTTGAATCCTGTTTCAAGATTTAATTTATTATTTAGTGTATTATTGCCGAATTCTATGTAGTTTATTGTGTGTTTCACGCCTTTATAATAGATGCTTATGCCTAATGTGTCTATCACTTTCGCATTGAAATACACCAATCTCTTTATCTTGCCAAAGGAAATGCCTGCATTACTCTCATATTCCAAACCGACTGTCGTTATCTCTGGGATATAAGCATACCCAACCTCTATCTTTGTAAAGCCATCGCCTGTCCCTAATACGTCAGGTTGAACACCCTCTAATCCTGAAACACCTGTCATCTCTCCATTCTCTACAGGATAACGACCTGAATAGAAAACATCATCACCTATGACGGGCATATCGTTGCCCTCAAACACCGACAACCCTGTCCAAGTGGTTTCATTCTGTAGTGCTGTCTTTTTAATAGCACAGTCAAGCTGATATTCGGCATCAAATCTCTCTAGGAAACGTTTGGTCGTTCCATTGACATCTCTATCCGCCAAACAATAAACTTCTTTTTCAATACCGCAAAGCCCAACATATTTGCCCTCTGTTTCACAACGAGAGAAAGCCCGTAGGTTTTGTTCCCTTAAAAGATTGAATAGTGTAATTGTCCCATCTTTATTGAGGATATATGCCAAGTTATTCGGGTTTTTATCATAACTTTGACGAGTCGCCATAGCTACCACGTTCTTAATAAGGTGCGGTGCTAACACAGACACGTTCTCGGCATTGTAGTTTCTCATATTGTCATCATAGTAGAACGACCGCAAGATGTGTCCGCTTTTCTCTGCAAAGATGGTTATGCCATCTAGGTCAATAGGTTCACAGGAAGAACCGTGCCTTGACGACAGGGACATATTAAACGTTTCGGGTGTTATAACACCAGAGCTTGTATAGTTCAAAAAATGCTCTGTGTCTGGTGTAAATGCCAACAACGTCTGATTAAATCTCATATACTTGATAGGGCTGAACGTATCTAGCACATACATAATGCCTTCATCTGCTTGTCCTGTCCCTAAATCAAAGTTCCAATAGTCATCTATACACGAAGCTAAAATACATTGTGGTAGGTTCTTTATACCACCAATAAACAATCTTGACTTACCAAAGCAACCACAAGCCGGCCAACCTCTTGTCGTACTCATTACAGGTTCATAACCACTATCTAATTCCCATTCATAAGACAACACAGGGTCTGCATCTGGCGGTTCTACTTTCCATCTACCCCATACAACTGTCCCAGATGTGTATTTGTAAATCTCTAATATACCACCTTTGTCTAATGCTATCTGTTGTCCCACCCACGTTGCGTCTGCAACAGAGTTATCAAACGTTATCTTTGTGTTTCCACGAACAGATGTGTAGGTCAAGCCAGCATTGGGCGCGCTTGTCGTTATCGTTCCATAAGCATAGTAGGGTATATTCTCAAAAGACAGGTCAGATATTTGCCAATTATTATGAGCAACACGCACCAACTTTCTCGGCTTAAAATCATTGTGGAAGATTAAGAACACATCACCAGACTGTGTGTATGTCAATTCTTTTATCTGGTCTGCTGTAAATGTCGTTGCCACACTCGTCACATAGGTATCATTGTTATAGATGTCTATGGCGGTGGTCTTAAAAGCAAGTATGTAGGTCTGCGAACCATTGAACATAAATCCAGCAATTCTTTTAATGTCATCATCTTGGACAATCATTTTACTGCCCTCTCGCTTGACAACATTACCTGTCCAATTTATGTACACATTTCTGGCTAATTTCAAAGACTTATTAAATAATTCTAGGTCAATACGAGATGCTGCACTTTCCGATATCTCACCGGAACTCATTGTCGTTTGTATTATCTTCAATGGCATATTACCACCTCGCTACTGTAATCCAGAAAGAATCTGCCCCAAATTTGATATTCGGTTTGTTCTGACAGTCTGCCAATCTTGCATTTATCAAATCACGTTGTGCAAGATTAGCAAATACTTGATATTTCGTGCTATCTCCTAATAAAGACATAGCCAATTTGGCTGCCAATTCTGATATTAAAGCTGTCTGAAAGTATGGTGGCATTTCTGACACATCCACCGCTTTTTGACAGTCAATAGAAACTTGTGGGTTATTGGAATATAACTTGCCATTCATCAAATCAAAGTCTTTTGAATTGCTAACTTTCCTAATTCTTATTACCTCTTTAGGTAAAGCATAAACATATTTCCAATCTCTTAAAGGCGTTTCATTTAATCTTGCTAAATCCAACTGCTCTAATGAGAATGTCCACAGCCGATTCGAAAGCAACGTATCTCTCACAGTATCATAAATAGAAGAACATACAGAGGATTCCCTACTACCATCCTCAAAAGACTGAATGGCGTTAGCACCTATCAACAATAACGCCTTTGAACATAAATCTATTGCCGTATTCGCCATCTTTTTCTCCTATATTAAAGGTGGGGGACAGGAAATCCCATCCCCCTTTTCTTCATCACGAAGCAGGTGTCTTCGTGACAGAAACGTGTGTGGTGACAGAAGTCACTAACAAAATGTCCACAGACTGCGTGGAAGATTTTTTGCCAGCGAGAATAATGTCGCCAACCGCCAACTTGTCAATGACCGGGTCAAAATAGTTAGACGCGGCATAGTTGTCGTCAGAGGTATAGCACCACACTTTAGATTTTCCACCAAAGTTATCTTTAACAATGGTCAGATTACTCATTGCAAATGCCATAGTACGCCTCCTTATGATTCATAACATTCAATGTAAGCGATACCTGTCGGGTCAATCTCGCCTGCACCAGCAGAGTAGTAAGATTGAACCAAGTCAGCACCTAACTTCGCATCCCAATCGGTACGAGTCTGGACATTCAACACTTCGCCCAAACCGACAGCATCGTGATGCCACAGGAAGTTTTTACGCTTGCTGGAAGAAATCGGCAGACCGCCTTCAATACGGCTACCAATCCAGATGAACTTCCCAATACCCAAGAAGCCGTCAAATTTGCCGGTTTCCAACGGGCGAGAAGATACATAGTCAGCAGACGTGGCTTTGATTTCATCCAACAATTCTTGTTTCTGTTTGACAGTACCCAAGAATGTGCATTGGCTCAAATCAATTTCTTTGTCTTCCAACGCTTCAACAGCCAACTTCAATTTAGCCAAAGTCAGACCATCGGTGCCGGATTCCGTCACAGCGTTTGTCGTGGTGGAAGAAGCCAAAGCATTGATAATCATTTGGTCGCTGTCACGGCCCATAGCCATAGCTTGCGCACGAGCAGCTTCTTGACGGTCATCATAGTTGACTTGTAAGTTTTCAAATTTGTCCACTGCAGACACAACACGGCGGTCCTGCGCAATAACAGTCGCTTGACGTTGTGTAGCATTTTGAATTAAAGCATCCTGTCCGGGAACGTGTTCTTCAGCTTGAAGTGTTCCATAAACAGGGAATTTGAAAGTTTTAGCGTTGCCGGTTTTCTTGCGAACTGTACCATCTAACGTAAAACCTTCGGCCTGATAGATATGTTTGACTTCGGAGTCAAAAATCGTAATCAGGTTATTTGACAGTTGAGTTGCCATAGTAGTTTTACTCCTAGTTTAAGTTTAATAATACGCCCCGATTTGATAACGGGACACTCTATAGCGACCAGTTATCCCATCGGGGGCTGTTCTAGACTTTCTTTAAGTCTTAAAGCAATCGTATTATTAAGGGGCTAACGCTTGTCCTCATAACTTGATGGCTATATTGTAAAGAACATTTTTTTGCTTGTCAATTATTTTTTTTGAGAAGCCATTTCAGACGCTTTTTGCATCAACATCATATAGTGTTGTTGCTGTTCTGGCGTGTAGCCAATAGTTCTTTCGTGTTCTTTCTGATACTTAAACGCCTCATCAGCATAGTCACGAGATGTTTTTTCCATATCAGCAGGTGTTTGTATGCTCATTTCGGGTATAGACACGTTAGCACCACGAGCTTTCTTAATCAAAGCATCCATATATTGTGCATCTTCTGCCGTTCTGACCTTATTTGACAGCCAATCAATGCCATCTTGGTCTAGATTTTTCTTGGCAAAGGTCACAAGTCCCTGTACAACAGGTCCATTGATACCGCCAATCTTGTTCATTTCAGCTTCAAAGTCAACACCTTCTTCTTCCGCTATCTTCATACGAGCATATTGGTTGATAAGTTTGTTGGCTTTCTCTTGCGACAGGTTTAATTCTTTCATCAAAGGCACAAATGTCTGATAATCCTTTGAATTTTCGTCAATAGAAAACTTGTCTTTCACATCTTCGTCAAGTTCAAACACATAGTTTTCAGGTGCTGGTTTGTTTTCTTGCCGAGCTTTTGTGAATTCCTTTTGTAATTCCTTATAAGCAAGCAAACCGCTTCTTGCGTCGTTAAACTTTCCAAAGATTTTCCCGTTTTCGTGACGGAATTCGTCTAATCCGTCATCATAAGTCTGCTGTTGTTCGGGCGCAACAGCAACATTTTCGGCTATATTCTCGCCACTAACTGCCGTATCAACGGTTGTAGTTTCTGTGGGTTCAGTCATTACTTTCTCCTATTTTAATAAGTTGTCTTAACATAGAGAGTTCGCCCTCTGCTCTGCTCATCAACACCGAAAACAGTATTCCGTCTTGGGCATTGACAGGATAATTGTCTGCTTTGACAATTATTGCTTTTAAGTCAGACAGAAGCGACTTGCCTACATCTGTCTTGAACATAATTCTTATCTTATCTTGTTGGTCTTTATTGAACAGCACCTTCTTCTCCCTGCATTTGTTGTGAAACCGCTTGTGCCGCTTGTCCCTGCATCTGCTCTATCTCGTCAGCAGTCTTGATATTGTTCAAATCAACGCCCATCTTTGTTGCCAATTCGGGAATAACTTGAACATTCATTATCATAGCAGCCACTTGCGGACCAAAAATACCATTGATAACTTCCATAAACTTGATAAGTTTGTTCACATCTTCCGTATTCTGTGTAATAGACAGCGGAGAAGAGAAATCAACGGCAATTTGTTCCTCGTTCACCTTAAAATCAGAGATGTCTATTTTACCTAAACCATCCAAAATCGTCAAACCTGTCTGCACAATGGGCTTAATAAGCTCTGTTTCCAAACGACCAAATGGTGCACCCACCTCATCAGCATATTGTTTCTGCCGATATTCAATCTCAGTAGCTGTTTTCACCGCTTGGTCAACAGGTCCTAACGGATTTGCAAACATAATGTTGGAAATTGACTGACGTAGGTCGCTGATAACCATATCGCCAATGTCAAATCTCGCACCAGATGTCAACGGCATCAGCGTTGGCGCGCGATTTGAGCCACCATTTGACGAAACTTGAATAATTGCGTTCGGTTGTATGCGGACATTTTCGGGGTTTGTCACACCATCATCTTCGCAAGTCCACGCACCAGACACAGCCATAGACGCATTTTTCAAAATCAGCTCTTTTGTTTTGTTCAAAGACTTCGCATCAGGCAGAGCAAACAAAACAGGTCCACGACCATACACTTCACCCGGCATTACCGACCATCTAAACACAATAAATGGATTATAACGCAATGTTCTGTCCACAACGAGGGCTTTATCTCTACGAGAAACGACATAATACTTCCAAACGTTCTTCTCTTGAATAACCGCTTCAATAAACTCCTGCTCTTTGTCGTCATCTGCCATATCTTTTGTCATACGGGCATCCGACCACACCTTTTGAGCATACATAGGAATAACGTTGTGCTTGCGGTAGATGGAATTATACTGTCCATTACCAACCTTTTCCAAATACAATTCGGACAAAGGCACAGTTTTGAACTTAAAGGGTGTTATAACATCTCCCTCTTGCATCATAAGACAGGCAGTACCGACCGCCAAATCATAAAAAGACTCGGAAACTTCCACATCAAAGTTAGAATTTCTGATAGCCGAGAAGAAAATCTGTGTAATATCGTCTAATACGGGTTGAAGTTTATCTTTATTCTCTTGTAAAGACGTACCCACCTTTAATTTAAGCCAATTTTTCTGTGCAGGAACAAGACTTGATTGCAATTTAGACACAAACTTATTCAAAGCATCCAAAGGCGCAGAGTCATAAACGACATCTTGTCCGTCATTGTTCTGTCCGTCTGATGTCGTACTCTTAAAATTCTTTGAACGTTGTGGCATAAACTGCTCGTAAGCAGAAGAATATAGATTTTCCCAATTCTGCCGATATGCAACGCTTTTATCAAAACGCTTGATAATGTCTTCTGCTTTCATTTTACCCTATCTCCTAACCTAATGTGTCAGAACTGCCGATTAAAGAGGCGATACCGCTTGTTTTTTGCTTTCTTTGAGCTAAAGACAACTCTTTTGTGAGCCGTCTGTTCTCCGTTTCTAATTCCTCAAGATTACTACCGCTTGATTTTTTGTCCTTTTGCAACAAAGCCATAGAAGCACCACCTGTCACAGGTGCAAGAGCAACGCCAGCCATACCCTTTGCATCGGAAACCATAGAAGCACCGCCTGTTGCGGGTGCTAAAGCAAGTCTTGCAAGCGATTCCGGTTTAGAAAGTTTGATTTTTTTGAATAATCCCATTGTATTTCTCCTATCCTAATGTTCCTGTTTCAGACTCAACGAGGGAACGAATACCCCTACGCTGTTTGTTTCTAAACTTTCTTGATTGTTCTTGTGCAATTTCTTCGGCTTCTGCCTGTGCCGCTTTCTTTTCTTTTTCCATTTCTGCCTGTTGTGCAGCGGCGGCGGCTTGTTGCCTTTTAGCAGCTTGTTGCCCTGTTATTTGTTTTGTGTATCCACCCATTTTAATGCGCCTTTCTTCAATAGATACTTGTATAATTGTAGCGGAGTCTGGGCTTTTGTCCGCAGATTACCCACAGTCTTACAAAAATTGACGCAGGTCGGGGCCCAATACCAGATACCAAACCGCTTTTTGGTCGGCTTATTACCTTCCATCATAAGAATAGAACAATTATTTTCTTTTGTAAAGCGAAAAAAATCTTCTGGTAGCAATATATTAGGATAAAATCCCTCAAAACTATCTTCAAGGATTACAAAAACCTTATCAAAACGTAGGGCAACAAAGACGTGCCGAAACCCCTTTTTGAATATCCGCATCCATTTTCGCTTGCCATCACAGAAACAATAATAGATTTGCATTAAAATACCTTCCAATTATTCTTCATAGTGTAGGTTCTCAATGGTTTACTATTCTGTCCACGCACAACCTTATACTCTCCACCGCCCATCATCATATATTGCAGAGCATCGTGGGGATGTGAGTACTGATTTTTGTCCGGTTCCATAGCCAACCTCGCCTCACCAGAGTAAGAAACTATCTTGTATTTGTACCCACCATTGAATCCTTTTCGCAAGACATTACAACTTTTATCTAGGTTAAATGCTGGCTTACCATCTACGAGTCGTTTTAGTGGTTCTCTGACGCTTTCCAGACGTGGAACGATGTTATTTGTAGGTGCAGGTCGTGCTATCAAGCCCTCGCTTCTCAAAATTTGGAAAGATGTATCGGCATCACTATCTTTTCGGAACGCACCAGACGGGTCGCCAAAGATATACACGTCATTTTTTGGACAAAATTCCAAAATTGTTGCCTTTAATAACTTCGCAAACTGACGAACCGACATATCATCCGTTATCAATTCCTTCAAAACATTCCACGATAACCGCTTATCTCGTTGACCGAATACTGCACAGGGGGTTAAACCAAAGTCAAGCCCGATATAGACAGGAAGATATGGATTGAGAGGTATATTTTCTTTAACGTGCAGGTTATCGTTCCATTCGTGGACATAAACAGGTTGTCCGTCTTGAATAAATCCGTAATGTCCGTGAACATAAACGTTTATCCATTCCTTATCTTTACCCGAAGCGATTCGTTCATAGTATCCTCTCGGCAAATTCTCTATGTTTTCCGCCTCTGGCGACAGACCACTCGGCTGTTTCCAAAACTCCCACCGCATATTTTCAGGAAATTGCTCTTTAGGTACAAGCACACCGAATTCATTTCGTGTCCATTCGTCTTCTTCCGCACATTTATACCACCAATGAGTATCATCAGGTGGGTTTGTGTCCATAATCACACCATACCAAGACGGAAACTGCTCGGCAGGCACATCATCGGGTTTATCTTTCTTGCTAGGATAACGACCGACACGCATTGTACCTGCGTCAATAATCTCTTTCAAAATCTCTCTGGCTTCGTTGAACCAAATCCCTGTACATTCCAAAGACAATAACTTTTTAACATCTTCAGGTCGGTCCAAAGCTAAAAATATAACCTCTAATTCCACATCATTAAAGCTAATCTTATGGTTTATAGGTGGTTTAAGGTTCATCTTGCCAAAGACGTGTTCAGGAAACCAAGCAAGCCAAGTTTTAATGGTGGTAGTTTCCAACTGTGGTGTGGTATTACGGACAATGAGCCAACGACTTCTCCTTATTCCGTCTTTGCAGGGTGTGGCAGTAATGGCTTTATTAAATATTTCCATACAGCACATTACAGATTTACCAGAACCGACAGGCCCCATTACACCACGAACAAACGCTTTGCTTGCGTGGAATAGTTTCCCTATCTTGCTAGCATTATAGTCTAGTGAATAACCATTACTCGGAGTGGCCATCTATGACGATTCCTTTATCTTTGTCTGATATATTGAGGTTGATTACGACATTTGGTGTTTGTTTGCTTTCTTTACCGAACAGACCGGCGGCCCTTAAATAATCACCACTAAATCTTGACAAAGCATTAGCAAACTTTGCTTTGGTTTCGGTGTCAGACGAATCGTAATCACTTTCTATTTTTTCCATCAAGGTGAGATGTTTAGCCGCTGCTTGTTCTTGTGTCAGACGTAATGCCTTAAACCGAGCATCATATATTGCCTTACATTCCACCTTTATTTGTTCAACACTTAAAAATCTTTCAGCGGCTTGTTCTGGTTCTTTATAGCCCATATCCCTACAAGCCCTGACAGGATTAAGGTCTTTGGCAAATTCTTCCAAAAACTTCAATTCTTTAGGATTGAACAAATAGAAATCGCCTATAAAATCAACACCATTTTCTACGGTCTTGCCTATTTCATAGACGACAGTCACCTCATTTTTTGAGTTTTCTATTACCTGTTTTTGTCTTTTTGGCATTCAGTTCTTCCTTTGGTTGTTCTGTTTCCAGAGCCGCAGGTGCGACTTCCACTTTTTCTTCCACTTTCTCTTGTTTGGGTCCTTCTTTAACAGGTTGCGGTTTATAAGCACCGACAGCATTACGGAACATATCTTCAACCGATTCGCCCGATTCGTTTTTCAAGCCCCTATAGACGAAAATCTTTCCGCTATGTACCTCTTTAATGGCAATAAACTCTCCTGTTTCTGCCACCCAATCAACATAAAAATCAAGTCCGAAAAGGTTAGTTCTCTTAAACATTCTGGTGATGGCCATAATTTTTTTTCTCCTTTCTGTTGACAGGGTAGCGATATTCTGCTACCCTATCTTTAACACCAAACAACCAGAGTGTAGGTTGTTTTTGTGAGATTGTCAAGTACAATTTGAAAATGTGTGAAAAAGTAGTAGCACTTCCTACAAAATGTTTGGTGCATCACAAGAAAACCTGATTGGGTGAAAAACCCCAACCCTATAGGGTAGATAGTATTGCTCTTATAGGGTAAGTGTGGACCTCCACGACCGCCGGTGTCTTCCTAAAGACAATTTCCAGCTCTTACAGTATTACAGGCCGACCAGATACTTAATCCAAAAGATTTACAGAGCTATACTATTATTACAACAAATTCCTCATAGGGATTTCTATACCCTTAACGCTATATACACCACAATCTACGATTGTGTTATTTTATATCTTGACTTATTCAATTCTTCTATGTTATTATGCTTCCACCGACAGGGCCCGTCACGAACGGAATTTTCTAGAGGAAAGAGATAACGCTAATGAAACGGCGCACTTTCGGGGGGTGGGTTCGAAAAACACCCCATCCCATACTGGTATTATAGGTATTACTACTACGCGCGTGTATGTATGACAGACAGACAGAAAAAAGAGATAGTCAATCTTAAAAATCACAAGTCAAGTCATCATAAAACAAACTTTCTTGTAGAATTATATAAGAAAAACACTTGTTCAAAAAGATTACTTGTCAATAGTGGCGATTCGCTGAATGCTTTACGGGTGGCGTTATGTAGGGTAAAGCGGTTATACCCAACGGAGAGTATAACGCGCGCGCGTGTAGCAGGTGTTTATCCGGCAAGTGTAAAACGAATCGAAAAACGAATCGGTTGAATGTATTGAAAAACCGCCAACGAATCGCAAAACGAATCGTGGTAGGGATTAAAACGAATCGATTCGGGGGTAAAAAAGATAAAAAAGTTTTATTCGGTGGAAGTTATATTATTTATTATATAAATAATATAAAAAAGTTCTTGACATAATAATTCACTATGCTATAATGTTAGGCAGAAAGTCGGGCAGGGTGTCCGATTGAAAACTTGAAAGGAAAAAGAAAAATGTTGAAAATGAACACAAAAAAGCGATTGAAAACGCAAAAAAGCACTTTTTATCTTACTATGACGGCGACGCCACCGCGCTCATTAAAGACGGACAGACGGCAGGAGGCGCTACAGACTACCACAGAGGGCATAAAATGGCCGAAAGCGGTTGTTTTGCTTGCTACTATTGGGATGAACGCGACGCAATAAAAGAGATTTTGGAGGAAACGCAAGCAGAGGCGGACAGATTCACAGACGACCAAGTGTTTGCCACATATTGCCACCTCGCAGGGAAAGCCTACGAAAGAATCGCAAGCGGTAAGTAAAGGAACGAGGGCAGAATAATGCCCTCCCGCCTTTTAACTTGCTGATTCTGTTAGCAGGTTAAACGGCGAGAGCCGAGACGGAAGGCAAGCCGAATCTTGCCAAATTGAAAGGAAAATACAATGAAAACAAGAACGCAAGAGATTGAACTTGAATACAAAGAGGTTTCTCAAAGTGAATTTATGAGATATGATGATATCACGAAATATAAAGGGAAATATGCCGAAACACCTGATGGTAAAAAATACTATGATGTTGGAAAAGCAGATTATCCATCAAAGAAAAACGAAATAGGATTGTATGGATACCCAGAGTATGGTTCTAGTATCTTTCTTCCGAGAGGAACGAAATTCTTTGTTAGAATTGAACACTAGTTGATGGGGGGCGAAAGCCCCCACCACAAAAACAAAAAAAATAATCTTGAAAGGAACAAAAAAAATGTTTGACGAAAGAGCAGAGAGAATAAAATACTTGGAAAGCAAAGGAATAACAAAGGCAGAGGACTTACAAAAGTATTATGTCCAACGAATAAAGCACTTGCTTTGGCAATACGAGTATCAAGGTATTAGGTTTAGCGAGTTTATGTTATATGTGTCTGGAAATTGGCAGAATTGGTATGAAAGCGACAAAAAATTGCTTTGCGAAGTTAGAAAAAATAAAAAACTTACAGAAAATGAAGGGGGCAAAAATGAAAACGCTTTTTAACCTCACACTTTGCTTACTCTTTGCTTGTCTTTTTGTCTTGTATGCTATCACACCGGACAAAAAGCCGAATGGCGAGTATTACACAATAAAAGAAATCATTATTGGCGCAGATTTTGAGAAATGAAAGGAAAATAAAATGAAAAAGTTTAGAATTGAATTGATTGTTGATTTAAGACAATACGCATATTATGAGGTTGAGGCGAAAAGCCGGAAACATCTTGACAAATTACTTGAAACAAATTGTGTTGAGGACATCGGCCGGTGTGTTGACGAAACAACGCCAGACGAATACAACGAGGAAATTGGCACTATTGAGGAAGTAAAATAAACTATTGACAGGCAAAACGAATCGTCTTACACTAAACAATGAATGGCGATTCGTGCCAACGAAATGAAAGGGAAAACGAAAATGATAGTAAAGGAAACAAACTCCCAACTTGTCAAGCAGATACTTGAACTTTGCGAGGCGTATGATATGCCGGCAGAGATTGTTGCGCTTGTCAAAAATAAATGTTGGAAACTAACTAAAAACGAATATGAAAGTGAAGGTAATGATGAGCAAATACAAACAAGCAACATTTCAACCAACAATTAGACCATCTTGGGCGGGCACACTCCCCTACATTGACGACAAAGAAAAAGCGGACATCCTACTTGCCATAATAAACTTTCCAAACGAAACGGACATTGACAGCGTGTTTTGGAAACAGACAATAAAGCCCGACCTTCAACTCCAGTATGAAAAGTTTTTATCTACTTGCCAAGCAAGAAGCCAAGTTGCTAGAACCTACTGGGGAGAACAAAAGGATAACAATTGTATAACAATTGATAACCAATTGGATAACAATTGTATAACAAAAGTAAGCAAGACTAAAGATAAAGATAAGAATAAGAATAAGAATCAAGATAAGGATAAAGATAAAGAAAAAGATAATACAGAAAAAGAAAGTTATGGCAATATAGAGAAGACTTCCACCTATAACTTCTTGAAGGCTTTCGGCACCGTTGGTAGTGCCTACAAGGATGAGATTTTAATTGACGACAATTTTAACCTATTCCAACTTGAGCATCCGCAGACTAAACAGATGATTGAGTTGTATGGAGATGGGCTTGCCTACGATATTCAGAAATGGATTCGGAGAAAGTTTTATGGCAAACGAATCGGCAAGCGTTTTATCATTGAGCAGTTTGCCAAGTTTTATGAAAGGAACAAAAAATGAGAGATAAGAT
>Ga0265301_10001186_pt1 | contig 35112 bp, 29 predicted proteins | sample AusTroGonzalo_MG_2_FD_193488 | JGI IMG/M metagenome (GOLD analysis project Ga0265301, IMG submission 193488) | Bovine rumen microbial communities from tropical cattle in Woodstock, Queensland, Australia - Gonzalo_04 | ecosystem: Host-associated > Mammals > Digestive system > Stomach > Rumen ...
CTCCTTCATGGCCGAACGGATAAAAGGCACCACGATACGGTTGTGGTAGTCGTCACCTACATTCTTCATCAGCTTGCTGACGTTTTCACGCACCAAGTCATAGTTGATGGTATACTCCACTTCCGAGGTCTGCACGTCGCGGGTATAGCTGTTTTCCCTGCCATCGAATTTCTTCTGCTGCACATTGACACGCTTAACGGTCTGGATGAAAGGTATCTTCATGTGCAAGCCGTCCTCAATGACTTCGTCACTCATCTTGCCGAAGGTAGACAGCACACCGCGTTCCGTCGAACGAATTGTGTAGAACGAGGAAAAGAGGACCATGATGGCCACCACCGCCAAAATACTCCACAGGGTGTATTGGCCCATTCGTTTGTTGTTGTTTGGTTGATTCACATTCATAGTGCTAATGGTTTTGTATTGTTTCCGCAAAAATACATGTTTTTCGGAAAACCGTATATAAAAACGAATAGCGGAGGTTAAAAATCTCCGCTATTCGATATTCAGTAAAGTGCTGCTAAATTACAGCAGTTTCTTCTTCAGAGTCTCTATCATGTCGAACGTCATCTTGTCGAGGTCGTACTTCGGGTTCCAGCCCCATTCCTTGCGGGCGCAGCTGTCATCCATCTTGTTCGGCCAGCTGTCGGCAATAGCTTGACGAATCGGGTCGAATTTGTACTCCATCTCGAAGTTCGGATAGTACTTCTTGATGGCGTTGTAGATAATCTCCGGGTCAAAGCTCATGGCCGTCACGTTGAACGAGTTACGGTGTACTAGCTTGGTTGGGTCGGCTTCCATGATGTCCACCATAGCATCCAAAGCATCAGGCATATACATCATGTCCATATAGGTACCTTTGCTGATGGGGCAGTAGAACTTCTCGCCCTTCACTGCGGCGTAGTAAATCTCCACAGCATAGTCGGTGGTGCCACCGCCAGGCAAAGTCAGGTTGCTAATGAGGCCTGGGAAACGGACGCTGCGGGTATCCACACCAAAGCGGGTGAAGTAATAGTCGCTCAGCAGCTCACCCGTCACTTTGGTCACACCGTAGATGGTGTTGGGGCGCTGGATGGTATCCTGAGGCGTATTGTCGTGAGGTGTAGAAGCACCGAAAGCACCGATGGATGAAGGCGTGAAGACAGCGCAGTTGAAGATACGGGCTGTCTCAAGGCAGTTCACCAACGAGCCGATGCCAACGTTCCAGCCCAGCATGGGGTTCTTCTCGGCTGTAGCCGAAAGGATAGCGGCAAGGTTATAAATGGTGTCGATGTTGTAGCGTTTCACCACGTCAACAATCTGCATGATTTGCGTGGAATCGATTCTTTCAAAAGGACCGCTCTCAGCGATCTCACCGGTCAAAGGGCGAAGATCCGAGGCCACCACGTTTTCGTTTCCGTAGGTAGCACGGAGCTTCTTCACCAATTCTGTTCCGATTTGTCCACCGGAACCAACAATCAATATCTTTTTCATTTGAGTTTCCAGTTTTCAGTTGGCAATTGGCAGTTAACTGAAAACTACCAACTACCAACTGGTAATTATTATTTCAAAATTCCAAGTTCTTTACCAATCTTCACGAAGGCGGCGATGCACTTGTCAAGGTGCTCACGCTCGTGGGCAGCGCTAACCTGTACGCGGATACGGGCCTGTCCTTTCGGCACCACAGGATAGTAGAATCCCGTGACGAAGATACCCTCTTCCTGCAGCTTGGCGGCAAACGTCTGTGACAACGGGGCGTCGTAGAGCATCACGGCGCAGATGGCGGATTGCGAAGGCTTGCAGTCGAAGCCAGCCTCGGTCATCTTCTTGATGAAGTAGGCGGTATTTTCATGCAGCTTGTCCTGCAGCGTATTGGTCTCGCTCATCATCTCGAACATACGGATGCCAGCGGCCACGAGGCCCGGAGCCATTGAGTTGGAGAACAGATACGGACGGCTACGTTGACGCAGCATATCGATGATTTCCTTACGACCCGTGGTGAAGCCACCCATAGCGCCACCGAAGGCCTTGCCGAGGGTACCGGTCAGGATTTCAATCTTACCACGCAGGTTGTAGTGCTCTGTCACACCGCGTCCGGTTCTACCCACCACGCCAGCGGAGTGGCTCTCGTCAACCATCACCATTGCGTTGTATTTCTGGGCCAGTTCATAAATCTTGTCAAGCGGGCACACATTACCGTCCATCGAGAACACACCGTCGGTGACGATGAGGCGGAAGCGGCAACCCTGAGCGTCTTGCAGTTGCTTCTCGAGGTCTGCCATATCGGCATTGGCATAGCGGAAGCGCTTGGCCTTGCAGAGGCGCACGCCGTCGATGATGGAAGCATGGTTCAAAGCATCGGAGATGATAGCATCATCCTCACCAAGCAGCGGCTCAAACACGCCACCGTTGGCATCGAAGCAGGCAGCGTAGAGGATGGTGTCCTCAGTACCAAAGAACTCAGCAATCTTGGCTTCCAACTTCTTGTGGAGGTCCTGGCAACCGCAGATGAAACGCACAGAGGCCATACCATAACCACGGGCATCCATACCGTCCTTGGCGGCTTGAATCAGCTCCGGATTGTCAGCTAAACCGAGGTAGTTGTTAGCGCAGAAGTTGAGGCACACCTTGCCACCAACCATGATTTCAGCGCCCTGGGCGCTCTCGATGATACGTTCACGTTTATAAAGGCCATCGGCTTCAATCTGAGCCAGTTCCTTCTTCAGATACTCTTGAAAATTAGCGTACATGTTTATTAAGTTTAAAGTTGTTCGATTATGATTTTGGTGCAAAAGTACAAAAACCATTGATAGATTGTTCCAATTTTTTTATTGGATTTATCTAACCATGGCGTTTTCGGAGGCAAACGCATCAAACATCTACAGGCAATTCCTCAAGCCTTAATGCCAGCAACGCCGGGTTCATATACAATTTCTTCAAGTAATTCAAGGCGTTGACATAATAGAATCCGTCGCAGAACCTTTCGTCCAGCACAAAGTCCGCAGGCATTACCTTGCCAGCCTCAATCTGTCCGTTACGCACCACTGGCGTAAGGCTCTCCTTACCCATCGAAAGGAATATTCCCGTGGTACCGAATTCATAGAGATGATGGAAGATGGAGGGGCCTTTGATGGACTTCAGGTTGGTGACGAAACACGAGGCGTGGAAAGGACTCAGATCAATGATAGCCTTGGGGAGCAAACCATGTTTGTCAAACAGCTTTATCAAGCCCACCAACAATTTGATGAGGAAGTTGGGCGTGAGGGTCAGCAATCGTGCCAGTTTCTCCGTGCCGTTGTTGGCTTCCATCTTGCCATTCTCAACAATCGCCTTGTCGACCTTCTCCTTGACTTCATAAAGCGATTCATGACCTGTGAACTTCAATTTCACCAACGACTCGGTTGCTTCCGTATTCAGCCCTTTCTTGACTACGAAAGAGATACAGATTTCGTTCCGCTTGAAAATGCGTCCATTCATGACAAAACGGTTCAATTGCGGAAAGGCAGCGATGATGCGTACCATTCCCGCCATCATGATGTCCATATATTTGATGCTGTTTCCTTTTTCCCGTTCCGCCTTGATAAAGTCGTCCAAAGGTTCGCAAGGACAATCAAGATGGGTCATATTTTGAGCGTCATAGCGCTCTTTCATGATGTGGGGGATAATCTTTTGGATGGGGTCGATATTCTTTACTCGTTTACCATCCACTCTTAAGCCAAACATACTCTGTGATATTAACGATGACTATATTCGGCACAAAACTATAAAAAAAAGCCTTGCCGTCCGACAAATTTCAAAAACTATCGCAATATTTTGTATTTTTGCAGCAATTAAACAAACTCCTAAAAAGATGAACGGTACCTTATATATTTACAACAGCCTTTCGCGCTGCAAACAGCCTTTCAAGCCCTTGAACGCCCCGCATGTGGGCATGTACGTATGCGGCCCCACCGTCTACGGCGACGCGCATCTGGGTCATGCCAGACCGGCCATCACCTTCGACTTGGTGTTCCGTTATCTGAAACACCTCGGTTACAAAGTGCGCTATGTGCGCAACATCACCGACGTGGGTCACTTGGAGCACGATGCCGACGCAGGCGAGGACAAAATTGCCAAGAAAGCCCGTCTCGAGAACCTTGAGCCTATGGAGGTGGCCCAATACTACACCAACCGCTATCACGCGGCGATGGACAAGCTGAACGTGCTCCGTCCCTCGATTGAGCCCCATGCCTCAGGCCATATCATCGAACAGATTGCAATGGTACAGAAGATTCTCGACAACGGGTATGCCTACGTGGAAAACGGCAGCGTCTACTTCGACATCGAGAAATATAATAAGGAGCACCCCTACGGCATCCTCTCGGGCCGCAACTTCGAGGAGATGCTCAACACCACACGTGAGCTGAGTGGTCAGAAGGAGAAGCACAACCCGGTGGACTTCGCCCTTTGGAAGAAGGCTGAACCTGCGCACATCATGCGTTGGCCTTCACCCTGGAGCGACGGCTTCCCGGGATGGCACATGGAATGCTCAGCGATGGGTTGCAAATATCTGGGCGAGACCTTTGACATTCATGGTGGCGGCATGGACCTCCTCTTCCCCCACCACGAGTCGGAGATTGCACAGAGCGTTGCCGCCAACGGCAAACAGCCTGTGACCTTCTGGATGCACAACAACATGATTACCATCGGTGGACAGAAAATGGGCAAGTCATTGGGCAACTTCATCACTCTGGATGAGTTCTTCAACGGCACCAGCCACAAAGACAAGAACGGAAAAGAAATGATTGAGCAGGCCTACAGCCCGATGACCATCCGCTTCTTCATCCTCCAGGCCCATTACCGCAGCACACTGGACTTCAGCAACGAAGCCCTGCAAGCTGCCGAAAAGGGCTACAACCGCCTGATGGAAGCCGTGAAAGCTACCAAGGGACTGAAAGCTACCGAAGGGGCTGCCAACCTCGACATCCAGAAGATAGTGGATGCCTGCTATGAGGCTATGAACGACGACTTCAACAGTCCCATCGTCATCGCCAATCTGTTTGAGGCCGTACGTATCGTGAACACCATCAAGGACGGCAAGGCTCAAATCAATGCCGAAGAGCTGGCACTGCTCAACAAGCTGTTCCAGGAATTCGTCTTCGACATCCTCGGATTGGTGGAAAGCGGTGCATCCGAAGGCAACGGTGATTTGGTGGACGGCCTGATGCAGACCATCATCGACATCCGCAAGGCAGCCCGCGCCAACAAGGACTGGGCCACCAGCGACAAGATACGCGACGAGCTGGCCAAACTGCACATCACCCTGAAGGATGGCAAAGAGGGCACCAGCTGGATAAAGGAATAAAAACAATCAAAATCAATATGCCATGTGTGCCAAGGTCAAAGTAATCAAGATACAAAAGGTAGACAAGAATGCCAGCACTCCAAGCAAGTATCCCTTCAAGAACCTCGTCTTTGAAGGGGGCGGCGTGAAAGGCATTGCCTACGTGGGAGCCCTCAACCGATTCAGCGAAGAAGGTATCCTCCAAAACATCAAGCGTGTGGCCGGCACCTCAGCGGGAGCCATGGTAGCCACCCTCGTCGGATTGGGTTACACCGCAGCAGAGATTAGCGACATCCTCTGGAAAATCAATTTCAAGAACTTCCTTGACAACTCATGGGGCCTCATCCGCAACACCAACCGCCTGCTGACGGATTACGGATGGTATAAAGGCGACTTTTTCCGCAACCTCATGGCCGACTTTATCCAACAGAAGACAGGCGATGGCGAGATTACTTTCGGAGAACTGGAAAAAAGAAGGAAGAATGGCGAACCGTTCAGGGACATTCATCTCATTGGTGCCGACCTTACCACGGGTCTCTCTGTCGTATACAACTCAGAAAAGACCCCTGAGATGAAGCTTGCCGATGCAGCCCGTATCTCCATGTCGATACCGCTGTTTTTTGCCGTAGTGAGAAGAGACGACCACATTCTTGTGGACGGAGGCCTCTTGGACAACTACAGCATCAAAATCTTCGACCAGTCGAATCTCGTCGAGGACAAGAACAACATCAGAAAGACCGAATACTACAACAAAATCAACGAACTGGTTAGAAGCAAGAAGACCAAAGTAAATCAAAGCAGCATGGAATATGTCTACAACAAGGAGACTTTAGGCTTTCGCCTGGATGCCAGAGACGACATCGACCTCTTCCTCAACCAAGGAGATGCGCCCAAGAAGGAAATCAAAAGCCTCTATTCCTACACCAAGGCTTTGGTCACCACACTCATCGATTTTCAGACCAATACACACCTGCACAGCGACGACTGGCAGCGAACCGTGTATATCGACACACTTGGCGTCAACTCACTCAGTTTCGACATATCCGACACCATGAAAAAGGCCCTTGTCGAGTCAGGCTACGACTACACCTCCGCTTACCTCGAATGGTACAACAACGACGAGGAGAAGGCGAACAAATAAGTCAGCTTAACCTTTAATCTGAATCACGAAACCCTCGTTGAGCAATGGCTTGACGAGGGTTTGCATTTCCTCGACGGTGAATTTCTGCAAGCCTTCCTCCGGGGTGGGTCTGTCAATAGTGTAGACCATCACCTCGCGAGGCTTCAGCAAACGCACAATATCCATCCAGCCTTCCAGCACTTCAGGACTTGACGAGTCGAAATCCTTGCTCTTCAAGAACATCGTCTGCAAGATGAAATCCCCATTGAACTGCTTCAATGCCTCGATGACCCGATGGATGTCGTAACCCGGAGCCGGATGGTTGATTTTTTCAATCAGCCCGTTGGTAGGGGCATCAATCTTCATCGTAGGATTGTCTACCTTACGCAAAGCGGCAAACACCTCCGGCTTATGTACCATCGTTGCATTCGACAGCACAGTTATCTTTGAGTTGGGATAGTACTGGTTGCGAAGCCGGATAGTGTCGTCAATAATCTGCGGGAACTCAGGGTTGATTGTCGGCTCACCGTCACCGCTGAAGGTGATGGAATCAATAGGTATACCGTCAGCCTTGCATTGCAGGAGTTTTGCTTCGAGGGCTTTACGCACCCTTTCGGCAGTAGGCAGTTTGGTATCGTCACGTCCATCCTTGTTCCAACCGCATTCGCAGTAGATGCAGTCAAACGTGCAAATCTTCCCCTTTTCAGGCAGCAGATTAATGCCTAAGGAGCTGCCTAAGCGGCGGCTCCTTATGGGCCCGAAGACAACTTCTTCTCTTATCATTGTCTTATTTTGCGTATTGTACGGCGCGGGTTTCGCGGATGACCGTAATCTTGATTTGTCCGGGATAAGTCATCTCGGTCTGAATCTTCTTCGAGAGGTCGTAGGCGATACGGTCGGCGTCTTGGTCGGTCACCTTATCGGCACCTACGATAACGCGCAGCTCACGACCTGCCTGGATGGCGTAGGTCTTCACCACACCCGGATAGCTCATGGCCATCTCCTCCAGTTTGTTGAGACGCTGGATATAAGCCTCAACCACCTCGCGTCTGGCACCAGGACGGGCTCCCGAGATAGCGTCGCACACTTGAACAATGGGCGAAATGAGGTTGTCCATTTCAATCTCCTCGTGGTGGGCTCCGATAGCGTTGCAGATGTCAGGTTTCTCTTTCAGGCGTTCAGCCACCTTCATACCCAGAATGGCATGCGGCAGTTCCTCTTCATTGTCTGCCACCTTACCGATATCGTGCAGCAAGCCAGCACGTTTGGCCGACTTCGGGTTGATGCCCAATTCGGCAGCCATCGTGGCGCAGAGCTTGGCCGTCTCGATGGAGTGCTGCAGCAGGTTCTGTCCGTAGCTGGTACGGTATTTCATGCGACCCACCATCTTGATAAGTTCAGGATGCAGGTTGTGGATACCCAAGTCGATCGAGGTGCGCTTACCGATTTCGATAATCTCCTGGTCCACCTGTTTCTCCACTTTATGGACCACCTCTTCGATACGGGCCGGGTGGATACGGCCGTCGACAACAAGCTTCTGCAACGAGAGGCGTGCAATCTCGCGGCGAATCGGGTCAAAGCCTGAGATAAGGATGGCGTCTGGACTGTCGTCGATGATGATTTCCACACCGGTCAGCGACTCAAGAGCACGGATGTTGCGGCCCTCGCGACCAATGATGCGTCCCTTTATCTCGTCGTTCTCGATATTGAACACGCTGACGGTGTTTTCGATAGCCGTCTCGGAAGCAGTGCGTTGGATGGTCTCCAAAACAATCTTCTTGGCAGTAGTGGCGGCACTCATCTTGGCGTCTTCCGTAATCTCTTTTACGTAGACCATAGCCTCGGCTTGAGCGTCCTCCTTCACCAACTCGATGAGCTGCTCCTTAGCTTCCTTGGCTGAGAGTCCGCTGATGGTCTCCAGCTTCTCCGACTCCTCTTTATAGATACGGTCAAGGTCGGCTTTCTTCTTGTTGAAGCTGTCCTGCTGGGCGTCAAGTTTCTGCTGGGCAGCCTGCACTTCTTTAGCCTTGCGGTTGACCTCTTCCATTTTCTTGTTGGCCTGCTGCTGCAGTTGGTTGGCGCGGTTCTCCACGTTTTGCGCCTCGCGTTTGCGTTCGTTGCATTCTTTCTCGTGTTCATCCTTCATCTGGAGGAACTTCTCCTTGGCTTGAAGGATACGTTCCTTCTTGATGACTTCGGCCTTTTCTTTAGCCTCTTCCAGCAAAGCAGTCTCTTCTTTGATAACAGCTTTTTTCAGCAGGGTGGACGTGATGAAATAACCTACCGCAAGACCCACGACCAAGGTTCCTGCAGCAATAGCAATGATTAATGATGTTGAGATGGTGAGTAATAACATTTTAAACTCAGTTTTTACCCGAGTGGCGAGGAAAGGAAAAAAGAAACTGCCTGCCTATGGGAAATGTGTAAACCCCAAAGAATACGCTTATGGCCGCCGCGTTGCGCAAACGTCCACCGGCACCGATGGTGCTTCCCAAAAGGGAATGAGGCCTGTTTTTGCAGGGCGCGAGTCGACCGGATTGATGTGTTGATAATGTTGAGTTTACCAGTTGCGATGAACAGGCAGTTTCAAATCTTCAAAGAACCCATGTCCGCACTTGGTGCGGCTTATGCGAGTTGGTCACTCAGCAAGGCGTTCATCTCGTTCAGTTTACGTTCCAGATGCCGATCCTTGAAGGTGGTTTCGTCCTCATGCTTGACGACGGTGGCAGCCAGCTGCAGAGCCGTCATCGCCAAAAGGTCCTGGTCATTCTTGTAGGCGTAATGCTTGGCATAATATCTCACCCTCTCGTTGATGAGGGCTGCTGCCTTGCGCACCTTCTCTTCATCAGCGCGAGCCACCGAAAGGCGGTAGGGTTTATCCATGATGTTGATATTGATGTTGATTTCATCCATTGCGCTGTGTGTCCAGGTATGTGGGTTATTCCTTGCTGTTCAGTATCGAAACGCACCTGTCTATCTCTCTCACCAGATCCTTGATAAGTTTCCTTCCTTCTTCTATCTCTCCCTCGTTGTCGAGTGCGTTAACTATTGTATTTTTATTTATTTTGTCCTGCAACTCCTCAGCCGATTGGCGCAACGCCCGGTTTTCCTGCTCCAGTGCCGCGTTTTCCTCGACCAGCCGTCTGTTCTCAACAGCTAACTCGTTCCTTGCATCAACCAGTTTCCGCAATTTCAACTCGATTTCGGATAGTAAGACGCTCAAGTCGGCCATTTCTTCAGGCGGTTTGGAATTGTGGCACAAAAGTACGATTTTATCTCATGCAAAACCCTTTTTTCACCAAAAAAAATCTTTTTTTGCGCCTAATTGTCTCACCCAAGCGAAAAAAGCCCTACTTTTACGCACTTAAATCAATTCGGTATGAAAACCAAATTTATCCTTATGATGATTTTGACAGCGATGCTCGCTTCATGCTCAACAAAAGAAACTACTTTCACCATCATCGAGACCACCGACACGCATGGACGTTACGATGAGTTTGCCAACGACGCCTTCATTATCAAGCAGATGAAAGCCGAACTGGGCGACCGTCTCATTCTTTTGGACAACGGCGACAATATGCAAGGCACACCGTTCCAATACTGCTCGAACCAAAATGCTGACTACCCCAACCTGGTCTCTTCGGTGATCAACTACCTCCCCTACGATGCCGTCTGCGTAGGCAACCACGACATCGAGGCCGGCCGACGCGTGTTTGATCGCGTATATGACGAAATCAAAGCTCCCGTTCTGGCTGCCAACGTCATCGACGAGGCTACAGGCGAGCCCTACTTCACACCTTATATTATTTTGAACCGCGAGGGCTACAAGATTGCCGTGCTGGGTCTACTGACCCCTTACGTCGTCACTTGGGTACCCGACCGCCTGCGTCCAGGTCTTCGTTTCGAGCAGTTGGAAGCTGCTGCCGCCAAATGGGTCAACATCATTCGGGAGAAAGATCACCCCGATTTGGTGATCGGACTGTTTCATTCCGGCTGGGAGCCTCAGATGCAGAGCCTGCCTGTAGGGCATCCATTAGGACTTGAAAACGCTACGAAATGGGTAGCTGAAAACGTGCCAGGCTTCGACCTTATTCTATACGGACACGACCACCGTGCCCGTGCCGAGAAGGTGATGAACTCCGATGGTGAGCCCGTCTACGTCCTCAATTCAGGCCATCGCGCCAAGGGTCTGGCCAAAGCCGAAGTGACGCTGAAGAAAGGTGAAAAGCCTCATATCAGCGTCGAGCTGATGCCCACCGATGGCGAAGAACAGGACACCGAATTCCTCGCCATGGTCCAACCTTACATCGACAGGGCAAAGGCCTATCAGGAAGAGACGGTAGCTGAGCTACCTCTCAACATTGGCTCCGACGATACCTTCACGGGCTCTTGCCTCTGGGTGGATGAGATACACCGTTGTCAGTTTGAGACGGTGGAAGCCGAAGGCATTCATGCCGACATCTCGATGGCAGCTCCTCTTGGAGCGGGCAAGACCATCGAAGGGGGAACGCTGAAAGTGAGTGATTTCTTCACCTGGTATCCCTTCGAGAACTCTTTATCTGTGATGGCTATGACGGGCAAAGAGGTGAAGGATTTCCTCGAATACGCCTACGAGATGAAGAGCCCCATCTATAACTTCGACTCAGGCGCAGGCATCATCTATGAGGTAACCGAAAGCAATCCAAAAGGCAATCGCATCCAAATTCTCAGTATGGCCGACGGCACACCCTTCGATATGGAGAAGACCTACAATGTGGTGATGAACTCTTACCGCTCGATGGGTGGCGGCAACCACCTCATCAACGGCGTAGGCTGGGCTCAGGAAGACATCAAGAACCACGTCGTCTGGCAAAGCGACCGTGATTTGCGTTCCCTCTTTATTGATTGGGCCAAGAAGAAAGGCGTACTTGACTCAAAACCGCTGAATTGCTGGAAGATAAAATGAAAGAAGAGTTTCTATACTATCTTTGGGAGAATAGGCTGACAGACAAAAACCTTCAGACTACTGAAGGGGAAGTCGTCGCAATAACGACAACCGGTTACCGCAACACCGACTCGGGTCCCGATTTCTTGGAGGCGAGAATCCGAATAGGCGACAAGCTGTGGGCTGGCCATGTGGAGCTCCACGTGAAATCGTCAGACTGGAACCGTCATCGGCACCAGACCGACAAAGCCTATCAGAACGTTATCCTACATGTAGTATATGAAAACGACACCAAGGTGAACGAGATTCCCACCCTTGAGCTAAAAGGTCGCTTCGACGAAAGCCTCTTTGAGCAATACGAGGCACTCGTCTCTTCCAAGAGTTGGATACCCTGCGCGAAAAGCATCAGCCAAGTGCCCGTGTTCACCCGTCTCTCGTGGTTAGACAGAATGGCTGTGGAACGCTTGGAGAGCAAATCGGGAACCGTCACGAAACTGTTGGAAGCCAACCAATACGACTGGGAGGACGCGCTCTACCGACTGCTGATGCGTTATTTCGGGCTGAAGGTCAACAACGAAGCCTTTGAGTATCTGGCCAACATCCTGCCTTTCAAGACCCTGCTAAAGCATGCCGACAACCTCGTGCAAGTGGAAGCCATGCTCTTTGGCTGTGCCGGATTCCTTGAGAAGGACTTCTCTGACGCATACCCCTTGCTGCTCAAGCGCGAGTTCAATGTGATGCGGGCCAAATTCAACCTATTGGTAATGCCCGAGGAACGCTGGAAGTTCATGCGGATGCGACCCAGCAACTTCCCCACCATTCGGCTGGCTCAGATGGCACAACTCATCCATAAAAACGGAGGTCTGTTCTCGAAAATCCGCGAGGCGAAAAACGTCGCTGAGGCAAAAGGTTTGTTCGATGTAAAGGCATCGCAGTATTGGGACACGCATTACCGGTTTGAATCAGCCTCCGAACCCAAGCCTAAGCATTTAGGTGGCGCCACAGCGGACATTTTAATCATCAACGCCGTTGTCCCCTTGCTGTTTTGTTACGGCAAGTTGCACAAGGACGAATCCGTGTGCGAGACAGCTCTGCGCTTTTTGGAAGCCACCCCTGCCGAAGACAACGCCATCATCCGCCACTATGCCCAATACGGCATCACGGCTGACAACGCCATGCAGACACAAGCCCTGTTACACCTTTATAATATGTATTGCAAATGCAAGCGTTGCCTGGAATGTCGCATTGGAAACGTACTGCTCAAGCAACCCACCCAATAAGCACACCGAGAGATGAAAAGTTTTTGGAGCATCGATATCGACCGCAATCGCGTCTTCGGACTGGACTTTCTGAGGGCTTTCGCCATCTTCTGTGTCGTACAGGGTCACGCTGAGCGCATCCTCTTCGACACCCCCATGGACCGTTTCACCGATATGCCCGTGCCACATGGTGTCGACATCTTCTTTGTCATCACGGGCTTTCTTATCGGCAAGTCCTTCATCAACCACCTCGAAAGGAACGACAACCGCATCAGCCGTTCCAAGACCCTCACCTTCTATGCCCGTACGGCTCTGCGCATCCTGCCCAACTACCTCTTCATCCTGCTGGTCAACTATGCTCTGGTGCAGTTGAAGGTCATCGAAGGCGACACCCACACCTTCCCGCTTTGGCGCTTCGCCACCTTCACCCAAAACCTCTTCACGCCCTTTTGGGGCTTCTATTGGGAATCCTATTCCCTGCCCGTGCAATGGTGGTTCTACATCTTCTTCCCCTTGCTGCTGATACTGCTGAGCCGCTTTGCGAAGCCGAAGCGATATATCCCCTGGCTCTGTCTGTTTTTCATCCTGGCCTCCATCGCCTTCCGTCTCTCCGTTGCCGACCAGGTACACGACCGCTTCGGGTGGGACATCTGGATTCGCAAGACGGTAGCCTCGCGCACCGACAATATATACATAGGTGTGATGGCCGCCTGGGTAATGTGCTATTTCCCCAAGCAATGGGAGCGTCACGCAATAGCCTGCTTTGTAATCGGCTTGGCGCTGTTTGTCGCCACACGCATCATCCCCCGAACTCCCGGCACCTTCTATTACGATGCCCTATACCTAACCATTTCGGCCATCGCCATCGCCTTGTGGTTCCCGCTCTTGACCAAATGGAAGTCCTGCAACAACCGTTTTGGCGGCTTCATCGCGTGCCTCAGTTTGCTTTCCTACGCCATGTTTCTCACCAACTTGCTGCTGCTTCAGGTCCTTGAGCACAGCTTCCCTGAGTTCGTCAGTCGCTATTCCATCGCCTATCCCGTCTTCTGGCTGCTGGTCTTCGCGGCGGCGTATCTCCTGTACATCTTCGTGGAGAAGCCTTTCATCCGACTGCGGGAGCGGATTACTCTCTGACTTCATAAAGCGTAATTTGGAAGAATAGTTTTACCGCTCAAAAACTCTCAAAATCTTCAATTTCATCTCCTCCATCTTTCCTCCATAAGGATGCTCCCTCAGCGGCAGATTGAATCTCGTCTTGCCTTTGAGGACAGTTTGGGGATGGGTAAACTCCCTAAAGCCCCATTCGCCGTGATAGGCTCCCATGCCGGAATGACCTGTGCCGTTGAAAGGGACACCCTTCACCATCATGTGGATGCAGACCTCGTTGATGCAGCCGCCACCATATTGCTGGGTACGCATCACTCGGTTAGCCCACTTCATATCTTTGGTGAAGAGATACATCGCCAAGGGGTGCTCTCTGTCTGCAATCGTTTCCATCAATGTATCAACCTCAGCATCTTTGAAGGGAACGATGGGCAACAAGGGGCAGAACAACTCATGCTGCACAATATGCTCGTTGATATCCACGGGATAAATCATCGTGGGGGCAAAACGGCGTGAAGATCTATCCCCTACTCCACCAAACACGATACGGTCGCGATACTCATCTGCCAGTTTGGCGCATTTGTCGTAAGCCCCATCCGTGATGAGTTTCGGATATTCAGGATTGTCCACAGGTTGTTCGCCAATCTGTTTGATGAAAGCTTGCTTGAGTTCCTGCAAGAAAGGTTCCGCAACCTCTTCCGCTACAGCTATCTGGTTGATATTGATGCAAATCTGTCCTGCATTGCAAAGCTTGAAGAAGGCAATCTTGCGAGCGGTGTCCTTCAGGTCGGCATCCTTGCGGACGACACACCAATTGCCTGTTTCGCCACCCAGTTCCAACGCCACAGGAGTAAGGTTTTTGGCCGCTTCAGCCAACACGTGTTTACCCACAGAGGGAGAACCCGTGTAGAAAATCTTGTCAAATCGTTGGGCGAGACACATATCCGCCACATCATGCCCTCCGTCAACGAGGGTGACATATTCGGGAGGGAACACCTCTGCAAAGAAGCGTTTCAATGCCGAAGTGCAGGCAGCGGACTTACTGCTCGACTTCACCACCACCGTGTTACCACCCGCCATTGCTGCCGCCACCACTCCGATGGTGAGCAGCACGGGGAAGTTGAACGGGCTAATCACCAGCGAAACGCCGTAGGGCATCTTGTACACCTTAGTCATCATGCTGGGGAAGCACATCATACCGCTATAATGCCGCTCAGGTCGCGACCAGCGACGCAAGCCGCGAAGCATCTCATTGATTTCAACAACGATAGGACCAATATCGCAGAGATATGCTTCCACCTTGCTTCTACCCAGATCTTCGGCTAATGCCTCCTCAAACTCTTTCTCATGGGCGATGACAGCAGTTTTCAGTTTTTTGAGTTGCTTGATGCGCCATTTTACCGGAAGCGTCGTTCCTGTGCGGAAGAACTTTCTTTGTGCAGCCACAATCTCACGAATCTCATTTTCGGTAAAACCAGAAGTCTCTAATGATTCATAGTCTGTAACGCTTTCGAGTATCTGTTTGATTTCATCGTTGCTCAGCGTGATGGGCGAGGAGTAATTGATGGAATCGGCTGCAATCATGGGGATAAGCTCCTCGTGGTCGCAGAGACGCACAGGCGACTTCATCTGGTCCATGTCGCATTGGGCCATAAGTTGCCTGACGGCATTTAGGAATAGGTCGGCAGCCTCATTATCGGAGGTTGGGGTGGTTTCTTGCAGGCGGGACGCCTGCGTACCGGGGAGGTTGCAGTATCTGGCTAACTGGGCATATCGCTCAAGACAAACGTCCTTCTGGAACTCCAAAACGGGCATAAGCATCAGCGAGATAGCCTGTCCGTGAGGAAGATGATACTTGGCTCCGATGCTATGGGCAAAAGCGTGGACATAACCCGCCAGTTGGGTGTTGATAGCGTTGCCTCCGTACATAGCTGCACGGCACAGGCTCAAACGGGCCTCGATGTTCTCAGGCTTCCGCATCACGATGGGGAGATTCTGGAGAATCAGCTTCACGCCTTCCATCGAGAGTTGCATATCCTCTTCGTCTACCTCCGTATCGCTTACCGCCCCTTCGATGCAATGGCTAAGGGCATCCATACCGCAGGCGGCAGTCACCTTCTGAGGCGCATGAACAGTCAATTCGCTGTCGAGCACCACATGGGGCACGTTGAGACCTATCAGTACTGTGGAGTTCTTCACTCCGTGTTCGTTCAGCACCACAGCACCCACAGTAACTTCAGCACCCGTTCCCGCAGTGGAAGGCACATTGATAAGCGGTAGCGAGCCACCAGCCCTTATGGGCAAGAACTTCAGCAGCAAGGCCTTAACAGGCAGATGCGGCATCTTCACGCTGGCGGCAATCATTTTGCAGGAGTCCATCACCGAGCCTCCACCGAGGGCGATGATACATTCAGCACCACATTCCATTGCTGCCTTGCGACCCGCCTCGATGACGGCAATAGTGGGTTCAGAGTTAATCTCATTAAATAAGGTATAGCCCACCTGAGCCGCTTCCAATGACTCGATGATAGCCTTATCATAGCCCAAAGCGCTGAGGGTCTTGTCGGTAACCAAAAGCACCTGCTTATAGCCGCACTTGCTGCAAATCTCGCCAATCTGCCTGCGAGCTCCGTGACCTTCCGTCACCTCCGGCTCTGGCAGCGGAATGGCGTGAATCACCTTGCCAGGCAGCTTGTGTATCTGTTTCCTGAAACGATAGGTATCCATGACGATTCCGTTTATTGCAGAGCTTTCACAAACTCCTTCGGCAGGATGATGTTTTCAATATTGAGGGCCGCTTGAAACAGCGGGGCAATCTCCTCGTCAGCGAATCCTGCTATGCCGCAGCCGATGCGGGTCACGAGGAACTTGTACTCGGGATGTTGCTCTGCAAAGGCGATAAACTCATCCACATAGGGCTTGATGGTCTCCACACCACCTTGCATGGTGGGGATAGCATAGCACTGTCCTTGCAGCCCCACGCCTTGTCCCCAAACTGCGCCAAACTTGTCCATCGCTATCCTTGCGGCCCCACCGCCATGATAGCCGCCCAAGTTGCTGCCAAACACGAATATCTCATTCGGTTTCAGCGTCATGATTCTCTCTGAAGTGAATTCTCTGGTGTACATATTAGCTCAACTTTAAACTATAACGCTGTAAAAATACGAATAATAGTTTAAATTGAAGCTGTTTTATGAAAGTTTTCTAATCACACAGGTTCAACTATCTGTAGCTGCTCGAACTAATATGTTGTAAGAAATCGTTTTGCTATGAGAGAAACGTCGTTTCTCTTGCAGCAATACGTCGTTTCTCTTGTAGAGAGAGGTTGTTTCTCTACAAGCAGAAGTTTGCTCCGTTAATCTTCCCCTATTTAGCGATATGCCTTTTCTCTGCCAGAGATAAGGCTTATCGCTTCGAGAGAAAAGGCATGTTACTATGAGAGAAAAGGCATATCTCTCAAATCACCTTTCATTACCCCCATTTTCTGCATCAAAATCGCTCAAATCGGAGAAAAACCCATCGAAACGAGGTCTGAGACCGATTTTTCAGAACGCATGTTTTTCCAAAAAAGAGAGGTAAAACTATCAAAACAAGAGGTTTTTACCCGCATTTTGAGGCTTTTTAGAGGAAAAAAACAGCTCTTTTTGTCACATTTTCGGGGTTTGCGACAGCAATCTGTTGATTCTTCATTATCGTAACTTATTGTAATTATGATTCTTATATGATACCAAAACAATCAAGCGTTACAGTTTCAGTTGTTTCAGTTATATTTTAAAGGGGTATCAATTCTTGATATATTTATATAACTTACTAATTATTAATTAGTTATATAGTATTATGAAGGAGAAATGAAACATGACTGTACCTCTGAAACACAATTGAAACTGAAACAACTGTAACAAATGGAACTATTTGTGACTTGAAAGAGGCTGTCTATATCATTGCTTGATAGAGCATTACCTTGGAGTTAGGTTGGCGTTGGTTAAAAGATGATTAAAAGGGCAGTAAAAGGGGATTAAAATCTATAGAATGCATATAGTTTACAATCAATGCGTTAGAATTATCACAAATATAACTCTACTCCAAAGCAATAATCAAGACTCGGCGGAGCTTTTTGCCCCGCCGATTGTTTTTCGATTTGAATTAAATACTAATGCGTAGCCACTTGGCCAGAGCCATTACACCAGTGGCATGCACCATTAGGTTTGCAGTTGGGGCATTCCAAATAATTGCCAGTAGACACATTAAGGAACCTGTGTGTACCATTACAAGTATTGCATTTGCCCGAGCCATGACAATGCGGACAGTCTTTTGTCTTGGTTACCGAAGAAGAATTGTTTGAAGGTGAAGTTGTAGTTGAAGTTGTAGAAGAACTATTGCCTATCTGATATCCATTAGCAGCCGCACGGGCATTGGCTCTCTTGAAATCTTCAAAGCTGATGGTGGAAGCACCAGGAAGTCCACTGTTTCTGTAATTCATCCAGGCTTGGTAGTCTGGATCGGTATTTAGATTTTCAGTAGAACCCAACACAGCTTCAGGCACAACTAATGCAGCTGCGATAGGCATAACTAATGCAGTAGCTACCATATTTCTTTTGTCTTCCTTTTCATTTTGCAGATGTCGACTTTTCTTTATCATGCTTCTTACTTCGTCTTTATCCGATTGTAACTGCGCATAATTTCTGCTTATTTTGAAGTATTTTATGGCCTCTTCATATTTGCCCCTGTTGTAAAGTGAAGCACCAATATTGTAATAGACTTCATAAGTACTCTTATATTCCGATGCTTTTTTATATGTTTTTTCTGCTTTTCGCCATTTATGATTGCTAAAACAGTTGTTGGCTTCATTAAAAAGTTCATCGTATTTTTCTGACTGAGAAATGCTATCAATCATAGGTCTATTGGATACTTTCTGTGAAGTTGAGCAGCTTGAAAATAGGATCAAAATCATCAATACAATAATAATCCATGATGGTTTTTTCATCAAATTGTTCCTTTCTTTTTTTCAGCATCGACACCCAAAACGCCATATTCATTTCAAATTTGATTGGTTATCCTCGAAACACACCGAAAAAAGAAGCGCGGGTATCTGAACTATTGCTCATCCCGCACATAAAGGCTCTAGCATTGCCCATCTTCCGAGGATAAGCAACGCCGAAGCCCACGCTTTTTATATATACCATAGAAAGTATATACCAAACATGAGCGTTGGCCTTGCTTTACCTTGCGGAAGATTTGGAATTTGCTAGATTCTTATGTGCCGCAGATAAAGCGTTAGTACAACGCCTTTCTTTCAATATGTCTGCCAAATCCCGAAGGAAATGACGAGGCAAAAATATGAAAAAAGAGACAGATAACGATAATTTCTGTTTTTTTTTTCCAGTTTTCTCACAAAGTGAAAGAGGCAACGATTAGCCGTGGAACCAGGCAACACGAAATTGTGTAATTCGAATGAATTCAATTTATTTCTCTTTTCCCTTCGTTATCTCAAAAAAGATTACGACCTTTGCAGCCTCAAATTTTGAAGGGCATTATTTAAACAACGTACTATTAATCAAATTATTATGAGCAAAGTTAACGACATAATGAAGGAAATCGGCCAGGCTTTGGCGAGCAAAAAGTTCTGGGTCGAGCTGTTGATCATGACCTTCGGCATGTTTATGACGGGTGTCTGCGTCTATTATTTCCTGGTTCCCAGCAAGCTGATTGTGGGTTCCATATCGGGTCTCTCCATCGTGCTGACTAACATCTTCCAAGGGATGGGCATCAACATCAGCCTGTCGTGGATGATCTCCATCATCAACGCCATTCTGCTGATTCTGGCTTATCTGCTCATCGGCAAGGAGTTCGGCCTGAAGACCGTGTATTGCGCCATGATTCTCGGTCCTATGACCAAGTTCTGCGAATGGCTGTATCCCTGGCAAAACTTCGCCACACCCAACGATTACTTGGTGAATATGGGTGTTGACGCGAGTCAGGCCTACTCCGTGATGGGCAACCCATGGTTCGACCTGCTGTGCTGCGTGATTATCCTCAGTGCGGCCCAAACGCTGATGTTCTCCATCAATGCCTCTACGGGTGGACTGGACATCCTGGCCAAGATTGTCAACAAATACCTGCATTTCGACATGGGTAAGTCGGTGAGCGTTGCGGGAGCCATCATCTGCCTCACGGCTTTCGCCATCAACCCCTTCCAGATGGTGGTCATCGGCCTTATCGCCACTTGGATCAACGGCCTGGTGGTGAACATGTTCACGGCCAACCTCAACCAACGCAAGCGTGTCTGCATCGTCTCGAAGGACTACGACCGCATCCGTCATTACATCATCGACGAGCTGCATCGTGGCTGCACCCTTTATGAGGTCATCGGTGGCTACACTAACGAGAAGTCAATTGAGCTGGAGTCGCTGCTCACCAACGATGAGTTCTCGAAGCTGATGGAATACCTCGGCAAGAACGAAATCAACGCTTTCACTACGGCTGGTAACGTGAGCGAGGTGTACGGCTTGTGGGCCAAAGACCGCCACAGAGCCAGAAAACATGCTGAGAATCGGTAATTCCAAAAAATTTCCTATTTTTGTGCCAAATTAAAAAAGCACAATCATGGAAAAACTCTTAGACAAATTCTTGAGATACGTCTCTGTGGAGACCACCTCCGACGAAAGCTCTGAATCACAACCCAGCACCGACAGACAGCTCAACCTGCTGCGGATGCTTCGCGACGAACTGCAAGCCCTTGGCATTCAGGCCGAGCTGGACGAATACGGCTACGTGATGGCCACCATCCCTTCCAACGTGGACAAGGAGATTCCTGCCATCGGCTTCATCGCCCATGTGGATACTGCCCCTGATGCCTCGGGCAAGGACATCAAGCCGCAAATCATCCCCAACTACGACGGCAACGACATCATCCTGAACAAGGAGAAGAACATCGTCCTGCGCGTGTCGGAATTCCCTGAAATGGCACAATACAAAGGCCAGACGATGATTACCACCGACGGTACTACCCTTTTGGGTGCCGACGATAAGGCAGGTGTGGCCGAAATCATGTATGCCGCTCAATATATGATGGAACACCCTGACTTCAAGCACGGTGAAATCAAGATTGGCTTCACACCTGATGAAGAGATTGGAAGAGGTGTGGTGAAGTTCGACGTGAAGAAATTCGGTGCCAAGTATGCCTACACGATGGACGGGGGCGAGATTGGCGAGCTGGAGTATGAGAATTTCAACGCCGCTGGTGCCAAAATCCACATCCAGGGTAGCAACATCCACCCCGGCTACGGCAAGGACAAGATGGTGAACTCCATGCTCATCGCTATGGAACTCAACGCGATGCTGCCCGTCGAACAACGTCCGCGCTACACACAGGGCTACGAGGGCTTCTTCCACCTGACCGAAATCAACGGTACGGTAGAAGAGACCAACATGAGCTACATCATCCGCGACCACGACAGAGCGAAGTTTGAGGAAAAGAAAGCCCTCATCACTGCCGTTGCCGAGTTCCTCAACAAGAAATACGGCAACGTGGTGACTTTGGAGCTGAAGCACCAGTACTACAACATGCGCCAAGAGGTGGAGCCGCATTTCTTCATTGTGGAGCGTGCCCTCAAGGCAATGGAGATAGCCAACATCAAGCCGAAGGTACAACCCATCCGTGGCGGTACCGATGGCGCCAACCTCTCCTTCATGGGTCTCCCCTGCCCCAACATCTTCGCTGGCGGACACAACTTCCACGGAAAACTGGAATATGTACCACTCGAAAGCATGCAGAAGGCCTCGGAGGTGATTCTGAACATCATCACCCTGTTCCAAGCGGAAGGCTGATTCCTAAAACCCCGAAATGAAGGCGTTGACCCTCAGCACGCGACAAAAGCACATCACTCTCGCAACGGTATTCACCGTCGCGGGAGTGGTGTATGCGCTTATCTCCTTGGTCAACCACTACCTCTTCAAGACCTACGCACTCGACTTGGGTCTTTACACCCACGCCCTATACGACTACGCCCATTTCCGCGCAGCGGATTGCAGCATGTTCAAGCCCCTACCGCAGAACCTGCTCAGCGACCACTTCGACCTGTATCTGATGATACTGTCGCCCTTGGTATATATCTTCGGCTCCTATACCTTACTTATCGTGCAGATCGCAGCCACCTTGTTAGGTGGTTGGGGGATATACAAACTTATCAGCCTCTATACCGACGACGACTGGCTACCCATTTTGGCCTCAGTCACTTTCTTTTTCTCTTTCGGCATCATCCACGCTATCGCCTTCGACTATCACTCCAACGTGCTGACCGCCATGAAGTTCCCCTGGCTGCTGTATTTCCTCAGACAGAGGAAGTTCGGCCTGACCACGCTGTTTGTAGTATTGTTTGTCATCGGCAAAGAGAATATGTCGCTTTGGTTGTTCTTCATCGTCCTCGGGTTGATGTGGGACTATCGCAAGGACAAGCAGTCCCTATGGCATTTGGCAGCATACGCGGTCTTTTCCATCGCCTATTTCTTTGTCATCAATATGGTGGTAATGCCGCGATTGGGTGGTTCGGGAGGCGGTTTTGCACGTTACGCCCACTTGGGCGACAACTATGCTGAGATAGCAATCGGATTGCTCGCCCATCCGTTGGAAGCCATTAAACTGATGTTCACCAACACTATAGGTATGCCGAGATACGACGGGATAAAGGAAGAGTTTTACTTATGCGCCCTAACTTCGGGGATGCTGATTACTTTCCTGAAACCCAATTACCTGCTGATGCTCGTTCCGCTATTGGCACAGAAGATGCTGGCGTCCGACCCCAACTTCTGGGGCATCTCGTTCCAGTATTCGATTGAGTTCGTTCCGGTTCTTGTCGTCTCCTCATTCTTGGTCATTGTCAAGTTGAAAAAGAGTCAATGGAGGGTAGCCTTGGGATTGGCCTTGTTGCTTTCCACCGTGCTGACCACCTTTTATACTATAGGTGTGCCCAAATCCACCATCATGGTCGATCAACTCTGTGTGTATCAAAGTCGTCACTACCAGCAGAAAGATTTCGACGCAGACTATGCCCGCGAGTTGATGGAAATGATTCCTAAGGATGCCTATGTTTGTGCAGCCCCCATGTTTGTGCCCCACATGGCGTTCCGCAGACAGATTGAGGACTTTAGCTCCACTAAGAACACCCAGGCCGAATACGTCCTCATCACCGAACATTATTTCCTCTTTCAAAGAAACAAGGTAATTCTGTTTGGCAACCGCAACGACTACGAGACTGTGGCTACTGACGGCAACCTGTATCTGCTTCGTCGGAAACAGCCATAAACTGCTGCAAGGTAGGCGGCTGGTCGCATAAGTCCTTGCATGTATAGACAAAGAAATTCTTCGCAGGCTTCCCACAGCGTTCTATCTCAATCACACCCACCTGTTCTATCTCCTTGAAGAACCATTGGTAGGTCGTTTTCGGGTCTTTCGGATAACGGCTGTCGGAGAGGAACCAATAACTCTCTCCAAGATGGAAGCCTCCTCTTTCATCGTTAATCCACAAATACTTGTGCAACTGTTCGGGCCAGCCCAATCCCATCACACGCAGTCCTAAAGGTCGGGCCACGTAATAGTCGAGGTTGGCCAAAGGGAACCATTGGTTGGCCACGATGCCGTCTTCTTCTTTCATCACGCCTTCATCAATCTTCTGTTCACGGAAGTCGGCAAACTTCTCGCCCAACTGTCGCCAGCCGTACATATCTACGGTGAAATCATCACGCCCCACTTGCTCTGGTTCGTTATGTTTGTCCAATGGGAGGAAGCCTGTCTTGATTTCGATGCTGCCCACGACCACCACAAACAGCATCACACTTAAGGCGGCCACGATGCCTTTTGGCAACTTGAAACGTCCCTCGTATGCAAGATGATTTTCGCTCAACATACAGGCCACCAGCAGGATGAGCAGCACATAAGCAGGTGCATTCCAATGCGGCAAGGTGGGACGGGTAAGCGAGAAAAACCAAAATACTGCAATCATCGGAAGGGCGACGCAGAGGATAAGACGCTGAACCGATTTTTCAATATGGATCCTCCCCTTGAACGCCTTGATGACAGCAATAACTGCCAAGATGAAAACCACAGGGTTATTGTAAAGGAACTCGCCCGCCAGCTCTGTACCAAAGGTACTGAAATTGAGGTTTCCACCCCCTACCCTCTCACCGTGAAAACTGAAGCTGATAAAGTTGTATTTGAAATTCCAATAAAGTATTGGAATACAGAAAACGGCAGAAAGCAACAGAGAGAGGTACAGGTATAGGTTTTTCAGTTGCTTGCGGTTGAACAGCAAGATATACAGCCCCATACCGACCCAAAGGAAGACACCTGAGTATTTGGAGAGCATCGCGAGACCTGCAAATAGTCCGAAAAAAAGCCAAGGTCCCTGAGCCTGTCGAAGGCCCGGCCCTTTGATGCATTTCACCCCCATCCAAAACGCCAACAGCCAAAACAGCATCAGCGGCGTATCGGGCATAATGAAGATGCCCGTTATAACAAAGGCATAGATGGAAGCGGTGTACAGCAGAGCGGCATACAGTCCCGTTTGCATATCCTTCAGCTCCTTCCCAATGCGATATATAATATAGGTATCAATAGTCATAAAGACCACCGAAGCCAAACGGAGGAAAAACTCGCTGTCAAACAGCAGGTTGAGGCTAAACAACTGTATCACCCAACCCACCATGGGTGGATGGTCGAAATGGCTCCAATCGGGATAGAGGGCGTAGGTCCAGTAGTACACCTCATCGTTGCCCAGTTCCAGCCAGCCCGCCAACACAGCACGCACCAAGGCGCTGACAGCCAACAGTCCGATCAGCACCTTATTGATATGTTGTTCCTTGATGCTCACTTGCCTGCCTCCTTACCCTCTTTGGCTTTTTTGATGAGATACCAAACCATTGCGACAAAGGCGACAATGTAAACAAAACCATATAGATAGGTCTGTGCCTTGTTGACCACATCGAGTCGTCTGTCGATGGGGGTTGAAGTAGTGTGTCGCGTGACGGGATTGAGGTAGAAATGCTGCAATCCGTTGACGTTGATGTGCGTCCTCACGTAGGTGTCGTTCGGCTGAATGACATAAAAGGCCTTTGCCACCATTTCCTCCGTCTTCAGCACCTTGCCGTTCTGCCCGATAAACTCCACCTGTTGCATCGTTGCATCCGAAGTGCTGACCCACAGGGTGTCGCCCAACAGTTGGGCTTGTGTCAAGTAAGGCAGCTGTCGTGCCTGTTTGGCTTTTTCCTCCAAGGTCATCGGAAAATGGTAGTAGTTGTCGAACTCCACCGCGTAGCACAGACCCTTCTCCAAGGCCTCATACACATGCACCGCATCGAGGTCAGGGGTGTTCACCATCGTCAGGTTGTGACACACTTCCGAGGCTTTTGTGATATCGTGCGTATCATCGTCGCCCAGTGCATACACACGGTGTCCGTTCGAGAGGGCCATATCCCAATGCTCGAAGGCATTGCCGTAAGGATTCAACACCTCCAGCAGGCGGTAGTTGCTCAGCCATCTCATATCGCCCACCTTATAGCCTTTGGTGAATGAAGCGTGAGCAGGCATCACGAAGCGGCTATGCTCGCCCAACTTGTTCAGCATGTGTTGCTTCATATTGAGGTTCTGCATAAAGAGGAAATCGGGACGATACACCTTCTCCGCACCAATGCAAATCTGGTGGGTCTTGCGGATAAGACCGTATCCATGCTCGTAGGCAGGAATATATCCCTCTTTTTCAGCCCCATGCGGGTTGATACCCATATAGTCGGAGATGCCGTAATGGTCGTAGCCCAAAGCCTGATAGACGCTGTCGATAGCCGTTTCCGTGCTCTTGCGTCCGTTGGTGAGGCCAAAAAACTTGCGCGAGTGGCAATGGAAGTGGTATTTCTTCCACTGGTCGGGGTTCATGTCCTGATAAGGGTTGTATAGGTACTCGCCGCTAAAGGGCTTCGGCTCCTTAAAACTATAAGTCGGGACAGAAAGATACACATACAACACCAACAGCAGCAACGCAATACCGATGCCGGCCATCACCCTGCCGAAGTAAAACCAAAAACCGTGTTTTTTCGCTTTTTGCATAGTTTTTGTTGTTATCGGGGTGCAAATCTATGAAAAAAAACTGCAACAACTGCAACAACTGCAACAGAGAGTTGTCTTTTCCTGATTTTGGTTGACAGTTTTTTACCCTTTTCCTGACATGGTTGTCAGCCGGATTTCTGTCCAGGTTGACATTTTCCTGACACCGTTGACAGTGTTCCTGATAGGGTTGACGTTTTCCTGAACGGGTTGACAACGGTGGAACCATCGGCGCAAAATTACGGATTAATCTGCAAACTCTCATGGCTTTTCTGATAAACTTTCGTTTTCCACATCTTCCTCTGTTCTCCCTGTTGCCGGTGGACGCTGTCGGGAGTCTGGTTCCCGATGCTCATGTGCGGGCGTCTGCCGTTGTAGAAGGTGATGAAGCGCCGTATGTGTTCCAGAGCCTCCCCGTACGTCGCGAAGCGCCTTTCCTGTCGGTATACGCTCTCGCCCTTGACGATGCCGTTCACGCGCTCCGCGATGCCGTTGTCGGTGGGCTTGTAGTCCTCGGTCATCGATATCAGGATGCCGTGCCTCTGCAGCTCCTCCACGTACAGGTCGCAGCAGTACTGCACGCCTCGGTCGGAGTGGTGGACGAGCCCCGTGAGGTCGCCCCCTCCGGCCTGCCCTATGGCCATGCGGAGCGCTTTGAGGGTGAAGACGGCCGCCAGCGAGTCCGACAGGCACCAGCCCACAATCTTGTGCGAGTAGGCGTCCGTGACCAGGTGTAGGTAGCAGCATCCGCCCTCAAGCTCGATGTAGGTGATGTCGCTCACCCACAGCTGGTTGGCGCGTGTCGGGGCGAAGCCCTTGATAAGGTTCTTCCACTTGTGGTAGCGGTGGTTGGAGTTCGTCGTTGACCGCGCCCTCCGGGGCTTCTGCATAAGCCCGTGGCAGCGCAGGATGCCCAGGAACGCGTCGCGTCCGGGCATCCATCCCGTGCTGAACATCGCGCGGAGCATGTGCCAGAGCTTTATCCCGCCTATGCCGGGGTCCAGCTCCCGTATCTCCCGCACCGCGCCGACCATGCGCATCTCGCGCGCCAGACGCTCCTCGCCGTCGGTCTTCCTCTTGTAAAAGGCCTGTCTGCTTCGGCCAAGCAGGTCACAGGCGGCAGTCACTGTCAGGCCGTGCCGCCCGTGGAGTTCCTCTACTGCTTGGCCCCAGATTTTTTTCTGATCTCCATGCCGTTCCTCTCGGCAACGTCGATCAGCGTGTTCAGGGCAAGGTTCTGCAGCTCAAGCTCGCGGACGCGAGCCTCCAGCTCCTGCACCTCGGCGGTCTTCGCCGACTCTCTCTTCTTGCGCGGCATGTCCTCTAGCGTTTTGGATTTCGCCGGCAAAGATACGGCTTTCCCGGATTTCCTGTACCTGCACACCCACGCCCTTATCGTGCCCGGGTCAACATGATAGTACTCGCCAAGCTCTTTGTAGCTGTTCTCTCCGCTCAAGTATATCGAGATGATCTCCTCGCGTCTCTCCAGCGGAATCATTTCTTTTGTTCTCATACGATTAACACATTTGTTTATTTTGTCCCTAAATGTGTCAACCTATTTCAGTATAAGACAAGTATAAGACAAGCCGATTGCGGTGGGGTAGGGGAGGGGCTTGAGCAGGAAAAATTGTGGCAAAACTGATGCCTAAGACCGAAACTCTACCGAGACTTAACCGAAACTCAACCGAAACTTTACCGAAACCCTACCCTCGCTTGATTGATACTTCATCGAGAGTTTGTGCGTGTTATCTTAGACCTATGTCGGACCTATGTCGGAGCAACAACGGAGCAACCAGCTTGAAGCATAGGATCGATTTCGTCTCCCCTACCCTAGTCATTTAGTCATTAGTCGAAAAGGACATCTTGCGATGCGAAAACGTTATTGACATAATGACCAAATGACAACGAAAGCAGGTAATAACATGATAATATATTGGATTTCAAATATTTCCATTCAAGTTTAGGCTCATTAAAACGATTGCTGTTGCAGTTTGTTGCAGTTGTTGCAGTTAAAATCACAGAGAGAGCATCCCTTTTTGCGAAAGACAAATTCATGTTTTTTCCACGTTGTCTTACTCAATGTTTCCAAAAACCTTTATCTTTGCACCCAATCAAACAAACGAATCATGTAAAGAAAACAACATATTGACATAGAACAATAGCGATTTGAGGCTATTCTTGATGCTCAATTTTCCACAACAGTCCTTTTGGGGACATTCAGTCAAGAATAAGTTTCTAAACGCCATGTATTTGGCGTGGAAAACTTGTTAGACTGAAGGGAGTGGAAACCCGAGCATCAAGCAAGATTTACTTCCACGCTTTTTTCGTGTCATTACTAACGCGATAAACACAAAACAGTCATCATAAAATATTATTCTCATGAAAAACACATTGAAACTCCATTTAGTAGTTGTCTTCCTTTGCTTTAAGGTGTTTGCTACCGCTCAAAGCGAATATAGTATTGAATTTCAAGGTCGTGAGTATTCGTCGGGGAGTATTACTGTTGACAAACCATCATTTAATACATCAAGTAGTAGTGGCTCAAGTGATAGAGACCGAGACAGAGATAGAAGTAGCAGCAATAGTTCCTATTCATCTAATAACTCAAGCTCAAATAACAATTATGATTGGGAATGGGAAGAAAGAAGACGAGAATGGGAAAGAGAAAGAAGGGAAAAAGAAAGGAAACTAATTAATGAAGCGAATACAATGCTTTATAATGACTGCATTGATATCGTTCGAATGCAATATGTAATAAATGAGTTTGACAAAATCTCGTTAGGTTACGATGGACATGAGGCTCGTGCAAAACTGATGTCACAAAAACATAATATGACTTCCATATACAACAAATACTCACTTATGGCTTCCAATATAAAGGGTCTTTCTTTTGAAAGCATTAATCCAAGAATAATGAGTCTCTCCTATGAAGATTTGGATAAGTTTTTAAAGCAATTCTTGAACGAGAAAGACTTTGAACGAGCCAAGGTTGAGTATCAAAAATATGCAAAAGCCAAGATACTGGAAAAAGAAATCGATGATTTATTTGCCCATTTGAACGACAAGAAATATTTGAGAGCAAACTATGATGCCGTAGAAAACAAAATGGTTGGGGTTAGGATTGTCCATGGCATGGATTATGTGGACAACCTCAACAAATTAGAAGAAATGAAAAAGGTGATTGAGCTTGAAGAAATCAAGCAAATACCATTGACCGTTTCCAACATTAAGACCATAATTGCATCAAAAAAGGCAGCAAAGAACAACGCTGATTGGAAAAAGATTTCTAAGGGAATAACCAGTCAAAGGCTACTTTCGGTGTTGGGTACCCTCAATTCGGACAATAACAATGTCCTTCCTGATTATGTTAGTGAAGAAGGTGAGTATATTCTTTTTATAGGGAAGCCAACCGTGACCGACACCAAGACCATTACAAAGGAATATATGGTTTCAAAAGACGGAAGCAGAATCGTGATTTTTGAAACAGAAGGTGTGGTGGCAAATGACATCGTCGAGGTAAAAGCCACTTTGGGCGATAACAAAGCCAGTGCAAAAGTCACTTCAGACGGAGATGTAGAAAACAAAGTAGGTTCAACGGTTGCTAATAATGCGGTTAGTGCCAAGTTAACAGTGATGAACACAGACTGGCACAAACAGAAAAAGAAGAACGTGTATTCAATAGATACGGATGGAACCATATTGCAATATGGGGGAGAAAGTTCTGTAGGAATAAAAGCCAACATCTCAGGTTCTGCCAATGCCGACATAAATGTGCCCAAGGGTAAAACACGTACTAAAAAAGAATCAAAGGGTAAATCACGCATTGCAAGCGCAGATGCCTCGGTGGGTGCTGGAGTAGAAGTGGCGCATGTTGGTGCTACTTTGTCAGGAAAATGGACTCCAAAAATGCTCGTGAATCCCGATGGCTCCTTTAGTTATCGACAATACTCCGCTTCAGTGGAAGGAGGCCTGTCAGCAGGTGTTAGTGCTAAAGTGTCAGCATCGAAAGAAGGCGTTAGTGCTAAACTAGGTACGGTAAGCATGGGCGTTTCTTTCGCTTCCCAAGATATTGACGGCGCATTAAAACAAATAGACAGTGATGTTGTTCTTGGAATCATTAAATCAAGTATCGACAACAACTATTACAAGAACGAGTTTGATGATGAAACCATCGGGAAAGCCGCTGTTTCTTCGATAATAAAAGAAGTTGAGAAGTATTAAAACACAGTTCAATATGAAAAACCTATTTACATTACTCTTGTTAGTTGTTAGTTTTTTGGCGGTTGGACAAACAAACAACACATCAGAAGAAATAAAGTATTGGAAATCCATCGCAGATTCCAATGACACAGTTGCCTATCGTCAGTATTTGAGTAGGTATGGTGAAACTGGACTTTATTATGACGAAGCCATTACGAGAATCGCATTACTGAAAACTTCGGGAAAACAAGCACAATCAAAAGGCACAGAATGTTGTTTTTATTCACGCTATTCTGGTCCAAAGAATGTAGAATTTGTCGTAAGATTTGATGATGACCATAGTAAAGTATGGTTTAGGCATATTGATTATGATACAGTACGGTCAAATCTGGCAGTGTCAAGTGACTTTTATGAAAACCAAGCAGCTATAGCTATATTACGTTGTCGTATTAAAGAAATAAACATATTCGGAAAGATTACTGACAGCAACAAAAATATTCTTTCAGGAGCCACTATTCTCGCGACACACACTTCGGGCTCAAAGTACCATTCTAAAACAGATGCAAATGGTAACTTTCGTTTGGAACTGCCCCATTCTGGTACCTATCAGATTGAGTTTCGCATGGATGGTTTCCCATCGTTTGTCACTTCCACTCAATATAAGACCCAAATTTTAAACATCATTCTGAACAAACAGTCCTCTAGTTTATGCAAAGTCGTAGCCGAGGCTATTCAAGATATTGGGAATGTATGGACAACAGATGAAGAATACCAATATGACCCAATGAAATCTACTTCCTCAAGAGACGTCTATTTCAAACGGGACAATCTTCATCAAATTGATTATTATAAATACCAATACGATAAACTAGGAAATGGAAAACCGTGTGATTATCCTGATTACACAGTGTATGTGTTTTCTGATGATGAATATAATGATGAGTATTATAATAGAAAAAACGATGAGCTTTGGCGTCAAGGTTGGTTGACTGGCTATCGAAATGGCATCTTTGAAAAAACAAAAACAATGCAAGGCTATAGACATATCGCAATTTCAAAAGACAAATCTTCATTCATAATGTGGTTTGAAGAAGAGGAAAATCTTGATGGAAAGATTTATGAGAAAAGGGAATACAAGAGAATACCAAAAGAAGAATTACTTCCAAAAGCAGTCAATTATGATTTTCTAAACAAATAGGTTGCACTGATTGGGCATTATTCTTTCTCGTGCCTTTCCTGACAGTGGGTCACGACCCACTGTCCCTACCGGAAGCCTAATGGAGTCTCTACTGGAGCCGTTTTCTCGTATAGATATTAACGCGGCTTTGCCGACAAGGGGGTATGCCCCCTTGTTCCTGCCGGCTATACCTTGTGTTAAGCCGTTCAGTTTCTAACCTACGGCATATGACCGCTACTTATATTTTGCCGTCTCCTTCAAATCCACGAAGACCGGCCGCCATTCGGTTCACCTCATTAATATCTAGTTGCGGCAAATCCAAGTCTTCTGTATCAGTGAACTCTAACAGGAATCCCATATAGGAAGGGAGCGTCAGAAGCGGCCCTTCGCGACCAACATTGTAATCACCGAATTTGATGGCATGATGGATATGGTATTTTTCGGGTTTTCCCAAAACGGTGCGAACACTTTTGGCTTTGTTGGTCGTCGACTTCACTTCACAAGGGATACATTCCCCTTTTTGGCGAATCAAAAAGTCCAATTCAAGACCGCTGTCTTTGTGATAATAATAGAGGTTCTGACCTTTTTTGTGCAGAAAATCGGCCATGATTCCTTCGAAGATGGCTCCTTTGTAACCAAACAACCGACCTTGTAGCACATCGGCACGAGTCCCGAAATCCAACATGGCCATCAATAACCCTATATCGGTAGGATATACCTTGAACACATCGCTTTTGGCATTCCCGTTCAACGGCAATTCGGGTTGTGTGGTGTTATAGCAGCGGTGAATGATTCCGGCATCTTCCAACCATTGCAAGCTACCGGCAAATTGCGAAGCCCGGCCTCCTTTTCGGACCAAGGAATACTGGAATTTCTTGTTCTCTTTTGCCAGTTGGGAGGGAATGGACTCGAAACATTCACGGATATGAGGTTTGTCCTCGTCGTCGGCATATTTCACCATATCGTCTTTGTACTCGTCAAGGATGGAATCATAAACCTTGGCGACCTCACCTAAATGATTAGTTTCTAAAAAACAATTGATCGCGGCGGGCAATCCGCCAACAATGATGTAACGATAAAACAACTGCTTGAAAGCATAATGAATGCCTTCCGGAACAGGCTTCTCTTCCCGATAACAATTGCGAACCACCTCAATGGCTTCTTGGCTGATACCGTTCGCCCAAAGGAACTCCTCAAAGTCTAATGGACACATCGTTACGATAGTTTCATACCCCACTGGAATGGAATTCTTTCCAAGATGCTCATTTTTTTCCTTCCGTTTCCGCTCTCCATAGCCTTTGACGCCTAATAGTGAACCAGTGGCAATAACATCATATCGACCATCCAACTTGAATGACTTCAGCGATGTGCGGGCATCGGGACAGTCTTGGATTTCATCCAGAATAATACATGTTTTTCCCGGAACAAATTTTGCCTCAGGCATCAAAGTGGACAGATTCATCAGGATGGTATCCACATTTTTGACTCCTTGAAACGCAGTTGCCTTATCAGGTTCCAGAAGAAAGTTGATGTAAACGACATGACGATAGTGCGTCTGTGCAAACTGTTGGACAATAAAAGTTTTTCCGCATTGTCGGATTCCCTTGATAACAAGTGGGTTGTGTTGTTTAGCACCCTTCCATTGAAGCAGTGTATTCTCTATTTTTCGTTTCAGCATAGCAGTGGTTTTACCGATTTATCGGGCAAAATTACACTTTTTCCAACGAATAATTTCAAATTCTTACACTTTTTCCAACGAATAATTCCATATTCTTACACTTTTTCCAATGAATAATTTCAAATTCTTACACTTTTTCCAACGAAAGCCGCATTATACTAAACCATTCGGCCTCTAACTTTCGACAAAATGTACTGCTCCACTAATGCCTTCTTTTGCTCGTCAAGCATTCTGTTGAATCCAGCATCAAGGATGGTTTGATAAATCTCTCTCTTGGGAGTAATAACAAACTTTTCCTCGCGTCCGTTCACGTTGGCCAAAAGATGGATATTGCCTTTCGTGGTACGCTCAAAGCGAATGTTGGACACTTCAAAACCGTCTTCCGAGATAAAGCTGAAAGAAGAGGATTCGGGAGTCGAGCCGCGTAATTCCTGCAATCTTCGTGAGATGAGTTCGATATGGAAACTGTCCACACCATTTGCAGCAGCCAGTGCTTCGAAGTTGGCGGTGCCTTTCAACACAGCCTCTATCACTTCATCAGGATTTCTCACGGAATTGTCGCGACCCAACCGTAAAAGATTGTCTATGGTAATCTCATCAAACTTTCCACCTATGGACATACAATGTCGTTTTTCCGCCTCGATGCCGTTAGTGGCGATGATGAAGGTCAAATCGTAAGCGGGAGCCAAGTGCCATTCGCCGTTTTGCGACATCAGGAACGAGAAATTCTTCTCATGGTCATCGGTGTTGTTGGTAAGGACGTTGAACACCGTCCTGCGAAACAGTTCGTCAATCTCTGGCTTGGGAATCTCCAGTTCGCGGCAAGTGCGGAAGAGGTCTTCGTAGCTGTGTGCGTCAGGATTGACAGCAGCCAATGTCTGCATAAACAGTTTCTTACCATCTTTTCTATCAAAACGTTTTGTCAGGAAGTGCCTCACGCCTTCCACCTCGATAAGGCGGCTGTCCATGATAGTGATACCGCATTGACGGGCCATCTGGAAGTAGGTCATTTCCGTTTCCGATAGCGCATGCTCGGGCGTGTTGAATTTAATGAGGCAATGTTCGTATTCAGGATCGGCACCTGTCTGTCCAGAATGGATACTCCCATCGGGAGCGATAGCAATGATAGCTTTCATCTGGCGACCTCCTGCAGAGGTACCAATGGCAGTCAATGCGCGTCGGGTGAGTGGCTCACCTGCGGGAATGGACTTTCCAGCTATTTGCTCCTCTATCAGTTTGGCTTGCTCATACAAGCGGTCTATTATTACCAAATCGTTGTCGTAGAAGCCGCTGTCTAAAACAGGATAAAACTCCAAAGCCCCCATAGCCCGCTTGCCGATGAAAGAGAGTTTCGTCAACGGGGTCTTGTCTTTCTCATGCAAGCCCTCATCCTTGAACCATTGGTCGAACAAGGCATTACCCCAGCGGTCAGGCAGCGAATCGGCCAAAAACGAAGGAAGTCCTTGATAAATCTTGGGGTCTTTGATTCCCGGAATGGCAATAGCCGGACTCTCTGTGGCTTTGGGATGCGTGATGGGTGCCATATCATATTCCCTCTCGAAATAATCGGGAGAGAACCAGAACAGGCTGTTGTTGGTTCGCGGATTCCATTGAAGCGTGCCTATGGTTACGCCCCACAGGGAAACGGAAAGGGTTTGTATGTCCTTATTGTTTCTTGTCATGATGTCTTACTCTTTGTTTGCCGTTGAGGTTGGAATAGGGCGATTCGGGAATGTCGGGAATCAGGCTGTCCAGATTCTCGATAAGCCCTGTGTAGCGCATGAGGGAAATCAGCGTCGTTGCGGTGATGTTTCTGGCGGTTCCGGTTTCAAACTTGTGGATGGTCATTACCGATACGCCCGCTTTTGCCGACAGTTCGGCCTGCGTGAGCCCAAGGGCTACGCGATATTGCTTGAAGCGCAGTCCAAGCATTTGAAGGATTTCAGCGTCAGAGAATCTCTTTATCATATCATTTGCAATTGGACTGCAAATATAGTAAAGTTTAGATTAACTAACGAAATTTTCGATAAAATAAAGAATATTTTATGTTAATCACTTGAAAAGACCAATGTTTAGTTCCAATTCCATTGAAATTTGGTGCAAAATTATAAAAGAAGCTTCCCAAACCATAAGAAAAGCGTATCTTTGCAGCCTAATTTGAAATCATTCTTAATAAAGAATACGTATGGATTCCAATCCAAACAATAACATCATCAGCGAAGTCACTGGCAAAGAGTATGAATACGGCTTTGTGACTGAC
>Ga0265301_10001188_pt1 | contig 35085 bp, 60 predicted proteins | sample AusTroGonzalo_MG_2_FD_193488 | JGI IMG/M metagenome (GOLD analysis project Ga0265301, IMG submission 193488) | Bovine rumen microbial communities from tropical cattle in Woodstock, Queensland, Australia - Gonzalo_04 | ecosystem: Host-associated > Mammals > Digestive system > Stomach > Rumen ...
GAGCTATGAATGTATTCGCTAAGATGGATACAGCTGGACTTATTAAAGGTATTGTCGGTGTTGGAGCAATATTAGCTGAAATTTTAACATTTGCGTTTGGATTAAAAGAACTTAAGTTGATGAAAACATTGCAGGAAGCAGCTGCAGGCCTTATAGCATTGGCTATAGCTATTAACCTGTTAATGATTCCTGTACTTATATTGTCTCATATTAATGGTGAAAGACTTGCTCAAGGTCTTCTTGGGTTAGCCGTAATTTTAGCTGAGATAGCAGGATTCGCTTATATTATTAAGAAGACTGGAGTGGAACAATTTGCAGGTGTTGCTGCTTCACTTATATTAATAGCAGTAGCTGTGAATATGCTTATGATTCCGCTTGCAATTATGGCAGGTCTTGGTAACAGACTAGAATCGGCTCTTCTTGGAATGGCAGTTCTTCTTGCTGAAATTGGAGCATTTGCTAAAGTCATTAACGACTCCGGAGTGGATAGCTTCCTTAAATTAGGAGCATCTCTAATTATATTGGCTGTGGCCATGAATTTATTGATGATTCCGTTGGCTGTAATGGCTGGACTTGGAGACAAGTTGCCTCAAGCACTTCTTGGGATGGCAGCAGTACTTACAATGCTCGCTTTGTTCGCAACCGTTTTGGATGGAGCGGATGGACTTTTGAAGACAGCAGCTGCAATGGTTATATTTGCAGTAGCAATGAACATGCTGTTGATTCCTTTGGCAACCATGGCTGCAATGAAGACCGAGAACCTTATAAAAGCTATAGCAGCGTTCGCAGTATTACTGGTGCTGATAGGTGCAATGGCAGCTGTAATGGGCGCTTTATCTGGAGCAGCAGCCGGCATCTTAGCAATAGGTGTAGCTTTGTTATTGGTTGGAGCAGCTGTAGCGTTAGTTGGTGTAGGCTTAGCTGGAATTGGCGCAGCGATTTGGTTAGTGGTAGCTGCGTTCAAAATGCTAGTTGAAACTCTACTAGAGGTTGGCGTAGGTTTAGTAAACCTTGCAATAACTCTAGCCTTTGCGATAGTGGCGTTTATTACAACTATTGCAGAAGCAGGTCCACAATTAGCAGAAGCTGGGGCTCAGCTCATCATAGCTTTGTGTGATGCAATATTGAAAGCGTCGCCAAAAGTTTGCGAGACATCATTCCAGGTGATTGTTGATTTGCTGAAGGCACTTACTGAACATGCTCCTGAGATATTATCTAACTTACTTGAGCTGGTATTCAAAATCCTTGACGGTCTCCTCAAAGGTCTTAAGGATAAAGTACCGGTTCTTGCAAGGGATCTTTATAATCTTTGCATGGCAATTCTTGACGAAACTGTCAAACTCCTGAAGCAGACCCCTATGGACCTCGTCGATATTTTCTTTGGCGGAGGTTTCAAAGAGGATAAGAACCAAGGTAAGAAGCTTGGAGAATGGTTTGACGGGCTGTTCAAGAAGAATAAAGATAGTGAAGAGGTTAAGCAAGCTGGTGAAGATACAGCCGAAGCGGTTGTTGACAGCACTGCAAAAGCGCTTGGATCATCTGAAAGTCAAGACAAGATGGACAATGCTCTTGACGGTCTTGTAGCTGGAGCCGGAGAAAAATTACTTAATAATAATAAACTAGCAGAAACTATGGGCAGCGTAGCCGATGGTTCAATTGAAGGATTTGAAGCACCTTTTGACATTAGTGGTGGCGAGTCCGGAACGATGGCCGACATCGCCGGGTTTGCAAATCAAGGATTCTTATCTGGAGCCGAAAGTGGACTTGGCGATATTTACAACATGGGTAGCAAGACAGGTAATTCATATTTGAGTGGAGTTAAGGACGCTACTGGTGTTCATTCACCTTCAACAAAGGCAATGGCAATAGCCAAGTTCATTGACGAAGGATTTGGAATTGGATTTAAGAACAGTCATATGGCTGAGGACGAAGGAAACAAGAAAGCCGTAGGTTTGATGCACGTCTTCGATACTGTAGGCAGTTTCCTAAGAAGCAACGATCTGTCCAAGCAACTTGAAGGATTAGATGTTGATTATCAGCCTACAATTACACCTGTAATGGATATGTCTGGACTTAATTCTGGTTTCGCAGCAATGGACTCTATGTTCTCGACAAGGAGATCATTGGCTTTAGCTGGTGACGCAGCTTTCATTCAGGATGAGAATCGTAGATTAAGCTTAGCAATTCAAAATGACAATAATGACAACATGAGTGGTGGATTCTCAACTATCGGTGACAAACTTGATAGACTTGGATCTGCAATCATGAACAGACAAATTGTACTTGACACCGGTGAAGTTGTAGGCGGCTTAGCCGAACCTATGGATCAGGCACTTGGTGTACGTATGATTATGAGTAAACGAGAAAGGGGTAGGTAATATGCCAAACGAGATTACCGACAAGGACAAAGAATACCATTCCATAGTATTCGAAATTCCTGCCGAAACTGAAATTGCAACAAAAAGGTATCCAACCTACTCGCTTTATCATTTGATTCCTGAAACGAGACCGTTAGTTGCTGCTCCTGGAGTGAAAACAACATTCGTTGACATTCCGGGAGCCAACGGATCTCTTGATTACACCCAGCTTCTTACTGGGACAGTTAAATACGAGGACCGAAAAGGGTCTTGGAAGTTTTATGTAGAGAATGGATACCAAAGTAAATACGGAAACGGTGACTGGCAGGCTTTGTTCAGTGACATTATGAGAGATCTTCATGGAAAGTATTTCGAGAAGATAAGACTTTTAGATGAACCAAATTACTACTACAGTGGCAGAGTTTGGGTTAATGAATGGGCATCAGACCCTCAATTTTCAAAAGTAGTCATTGACTATCAGCTTGATCCATATAAGACACCAGTTGAAGCAAACTCGATAAAAGAGTGGCTTTGGGACGAACTGTTTTCGAATGTTATCAAGTATCATGAGTTCAGGGTTGATGGTAAGAAAGATCGAACATTCCTACTGAGCCCCGATAATACTGATAATAGGGTTTATGTGTTCCCGGAGGGATCAAGCGTATCGGTGACTTGGCTTGGGTTGGAAGAGCCACAGGTGTGTCCTGCTGACGAAGAAACTATAATTTATTTGCCAACCAATGATATGCGTTGCACATTTACCGGTGTAGGAAAAGTAACAGTAACATATACAGCTGGTAAACGGCTGTAAAAGATACGGAGGGACTTATTAATGTTATATTCTGTTAAACTTGACGGCATAAGTATTATGAGTCCCTCTGAAGATTTGGGACTGCTATCTGCAAAGCTCGATTTGGAATTGAACTCGGCAGGCAGCTTTACTTTTAAGATGCCTCCAAGTCATAGATACTATAATTACCCGAAAGTAATGCTTTCGATAGTGGAGGTCTATGAAGGAAGTAATATTATTTGGTTTGGTCGAGTAAATGGGATCAAAACAAATTGGAACAATGAGAAAGAAGTTAGCTGTGAAGGAGCTTTGGCATTCCTTAATGATTCGATTCAGGAGTATTATATTTGGCCGACAACTGGAACTACATGCTCCGCAAAACAGTTTTTTACAAGTCTTATTACAAGACATAATGAATGCACATATTTAACAAGTAATGACCTTAAATTCCAGCCGGTTGTAGCAGATGAGTTTGATGCAATTGATGTAACGAAAGAAGTTGACTATTGCACAACATTCAGTGCTATTCAAGACCAATGTGTTGGATGCTACGGTGGTTATATTTTTGTTGAAAGAGAATACCTAGAAGATACACCAGTGAACACAATCAAATGGATTACTGAGATGGAAAATTCCTCCCAACCAATTCAGTTTGGATTGAACTTACTGGATTTGAATAGTGATATTTCGGTTTCTGAGATCGTGACAGCAGTATTACCAATTGGCGATGACGGAAACGGAAACAAGATTTTTATTACGAGCAAAAATCCTACAGGATTAAAATACATAGTAGATAATACGGCTGCAGCAAAGTACGGAACAGTTATGCAGGTCGTTAATTTCGATGATTGCCACACTGACCAAGATCTGTACGATACCGCAGTTAAATGGTTACAATCGAAACAACTTAATTTCGAAGGACTCGTTATAAGTCTTAGTGTGGCTGAACTTAAATACATGGATACAGATTACGATTCCTTTAAGTTGGGTCAGCTGGTTCATGTTAAGTCTTTGCCTCATAAAATGGCGGTTACCGATGATTATGAAGCACCAACCATTGTTCTGGATGAGGATTTGATGATCTCAAAGGTATCTTATGATCTTTTGGGAGCTGCTAAGACAGTAACAGTTGGTAATATTCCCCATCAGTCACTTACCGACATGGCATCCTCTAGCAGTGGATCCTCATCGGGTTCCACTTCCTCTGGCGGAGGTGGAGGCGGTGGCGGTGGAGTCACCGTTACAGTTAGCCCTTATATTACAACAGGTGACTTGATTGGTACCATCTATGTTAATGGAACAGGTTTTGAATTTAAGTATGATAAAACTGATTTGGAGACAGCAATTGCTAGCAAAGTAGACTCTACAACATATGCTACTGATATGGCTGCAGTTGGAGAAGCAATCAATGCTAAATCTGCTGTTTCTTATTCTCAGACTTTGTCTAGCGGTACGACTGTTGGAACAATAAACATTGATGGTACAAGCACCGATATTAAAGCTCCCACACCGACTACCGTTGTTGCCAATCCTAGTGGTAGTTCTAGCACAGATTTGACTAAACTTCAGGTTGGAAGTGATATTTACAATATTCCTTCTGGCGGAGGTGGTGGAAGTACTGTTAGTATTACCCCAACTTTGCAGTCAGGAACCAAAGTAGCTGACTATGAAATTGATCAGCAGCAAGGAACATTGTATGCACCAACACCGACTACCGTTGTAGCGAACCCTAGTGGGCAAGCTACTGGGCAATTAAGCTCCGTTCAGATCGGTAGTGATATTTATGAGATTGTTGGTGGAAGTGGCGGAGCTGGATCATTTACCGAAACCACTCTGTATACCAATCAGACAGGAGAGTATTCAACAACCGTAACCCTGTCAGACTCTATCGACAACTACGATCTGATTGCTTTTTATTATGGTGTGTATTCTGAGTATACATCAAGTCCTTATATTACAGATTACAGATTGGTAACTGTAAATGATTTAAATGACGCCCATACTAATGGCGAGAAGATAATTTTAACCGGATGGTCTGTAGAGTAGTGTATATTGATGCAGTTGGAAATCATATAACAACTTCCGATGAGTATGATAACGTCCTTCTGATGGTAAAAGGTGTTTCATTACCTAAAGGCGGAGGAGCTGGATATTCTGAATCATCTCTTTATACCGGAACGACAGTTTCTTCCACCATAACTATATCTGACGATTTCACAAATTATGACGCATTACAATTTACAACAGGCTTTGAATACAACAGTTATACATATTTAGTATCAACAACAATTTCTAAAACTGATTTGCAGGCAGCATTGACCGGTGGTGATTTTATCACAATGGGATATTCTGCAAATAACTATTGTTTTGGTGTCGTTGATTCAACTACTCAGTTTGTGGATTGCTATGCAGATGGATACTTATATTCTATTAAAGGAATCAAATATGGTTCTGGTGGATCAGGCGGTGGAGTTTCTTACGGTTACGCCAACCCTACCGATCCGGCCAGCGACGGAGCTGTTTATATTTTGTTAGATGCTAATGATAAGAAACAGGGAACGTTCTTGTATATGACAAATCAATGGACTCTTATTGACGGACGTCCGTATGTAGCCGAGACAAAGCTGTACGATAATGGAACAGAATATGTTGCGTGGGAAGTTCCGTCAGGAAGCGGATCTAAGAATGTTAACAATATTTCGTTATCTGTTGGTGCAGGAAATTATTCTCATTATGCAATTACAACTAATACCGTTGACGTGACTAATTTCAGCACATTGAATGTTCAGTGTAGATATCGTGGTCAGGATTATGACCTTGATTTAGATATTAGCTCTTACACTGGAGACATGTATATCTCATTTACGTATTTAACGGATAATAGTCACAATGAGGTTGCAGTTGGACTTTCAGCTACGAAGGATAGTGCGACAACACTTAGAATTGATAGCAGAAATGGAAGTACAGCAGAAGCGATTCTATATTACATGAGCTTGAAATGAAAGGATTGATGAGATATGGCTAACATAAATAACCAGATCGATATGATCAGAAATGCCAGCGATGGAAAGTCTGTCAGATCCACTATTGTTGAAGCAATCACAAAGATCAACACTGAAGGTGGAGATGCATTGTCATTTAATGGAAAACACCTGGACGATTTTGTCAAATACGAAGAGCTTATATCTAAAATGAATGTTATAAATGGCAAATTACAAAAGAAAGATAGTCTTGTGGGTTCAGGAGAGATGCTAAACAAAAACACCAAAAAAGCAGCTAAAGAAACTGATAAGGTAGACGATATCGATTATACAGGAGATACTGGCTACATGGTAACTACGAAAGGATTTTCTGAGTTCTTTGGAAATGTAAGTATATATCCAGGAACTTAATGTTACAAAGGAGGAATTCAAAATGGCAAGTGATGCTCAAGAAGCATTGGAGCTCGTAATATCTGATTTTGAAGCAGCTAGTACGGGTCCTGATGTAAAGCAAACATTATTAATGGTTTTAATCATGCTCAACAGTATGAGCAGTGACGTTAAAACACTAAACAAAAAACCAATAGGCGAATACCTCCTTAAAACGCAATATGATAAATTTGTTAGTGAAGTAGATGTGCTGCTTGCTGGTTTTACAAGAAAAATCTCAAAAGATTCAGGATCAGCAGCAGCTCTTCTTAAAAGAGGAGACGCTTATAATGAATTGTACCCGCTTCTTAACAGACTGAAGAGCGTTATTGGTAACACGAAGGGCGAATGGGCAGAGTCCAAAGATCCTGACAGAAAAATAACTGATTTGAGATCAGCTTTAAATTCGTTAGCGAATACTATTTGGGGCGATGGAAAAGAACCTCAAATAGACGATCCTTCAAGTACCATTGTAAAGGCAATTACTGAAAAAGGTGGAACTGTTGAGAGTTCAGATAATGTTTTAGATCTTGCCAATCGAATTTCGAATATGGCAAACGGAGACATTTTGATCAAACCGTTGACAGTCACATCCAGAGTTGCTACTTATCCCGAAGTGGATCATCAGGCTTATGGTCCGGTAACAGTGGATATTACCGCTAGCGCTAAAGAAAGAGTAATCACCAGCAATGGCACATGGGATTGCTCTAGTGACACTGGTTACGAAGGCGGCTACAGTAAGGTAATTGTTAATGTACCAGGTGGTAGTGGATCTGGAAGTGGCTCTTCGGGATCGGGATCCAGTTCTAGTGGAAGCGGAAGTGACGAGGAAGAAAGCGGAGACGGTTCTGAACTCAAACTTACCGAATATACAGCAGTTGAGAACGGACCTGTAAATGCGAGCGATTACGATTGCGATGGATTTGACAAGGTTTGGGTTAACGTTGAAGGATACGCTATCGATCCTGATAAGCGATTTACTGTTAAATTCGTTGTCAACAGTGATGTTGTAGAAGAAGTAACTGATGTGGAACCGTTTTCAACCGTAAAATATTCTGGTCCAACACCTGAACATGAGTATACTGGTGATCTTTGGTATTTTACTGGCTGGGATCCAGTTCCATATGATGTAATTCATGACATGACCTGTGTCGCTCAGTTTTCAATGGGTATACCGGATGCGTCCAATCCGCCTACAAAATTCCCTGGAGCGTTGCTATCTGATTCATGGGAAGAAATTTGTGCAGATGCTGGAGCTCATTATGCTATTGGGGCTTGTAAGTTGCTTTGTATCGAAGGGATCGAGCCAGTTATCATGCAGAAAGTAAATGGTTCATTGGAAAGCAATGCAACTTCAGTTTGGTTAGCTCGGACATTGATAGATTTAGAAGCTGTGTGTACTGGAATGAGTTCCGGAGAGCACTACTTTAGTAAAATTGATGATTCGGAGCCATTCGATTGGAATAATTGTGTGACTAGGAGAGAATTAAATAGCTCATTTTTCAACAGATTTCCACAGGTGCTAAAAGACAGAATCGTACAGATGGCGAAGTACCATGTTCGTCCTGGAAATGACTATGAGCAAGAATCTAATGTGTACCTTGGAGTGTCTGAAGACAAGATATGGATTCCTGGGATGCACGAGATGAACATTATCGACATAAACATGGACCTTCCATTTTATGATCAAAGTATCAAATGGCATTACACTAAGGATACCGGAAATACTCAGCAAGCGTATAATTCTACTCGCAAGTATTTTTATCCAACTCCTAGATCATACCAAAATGATGCTGGGCAAACTAGTGTTAAAGGACGAGTATCCAAATCTTTATTGGCCTGGATATCAGAGCTTGGTGACAAGAATATACGTACTGATAGATCGTATAAAGTACGTGCTCTTTTGCCGCATGTTCAAGATATGGAATGGGAACCAGGAAGAGATCATTGGGATGCGCTTCCATATTCCACCAAAAAACAGATTATGGAAAACAGTCAGTATGGAGAGTATGGCGAACCATATTTCGACATGAAATATTTACTTTTTGATAACAACGATCATATACCATTCTATAACAGGTTTAAAGGTTTTCCGATATCTCAGTTCGGAGATCCGTATGCTGGTCATTTGATCCCTTTAAGGGATTTTGCGGGTTATAGAAATGGCAGTTCTGCTGCAGGGTTTTTATTCGGTGTAAATTCATCAATTGCATTATACCGAGATCCACTAGGTTATGTGGAAGAAGGCTCTGGAATTGGTAATTCATGGTCACCAGTATTGTTTGGTTTTGGCTTAAGATGAAAGGAGGCGTTATATTTTGGCATCTGCAAATTTAGATAGTTATTTCAGAACAATAAGAACCGCCTCCAAAGGTGAAGATGTAAGAGACGCAATAATTGGAGCTGCTAGAAATGCTGGTAAAGTCAGAACAAATGCAAGCACTCTTGAAGGAGCAGATCCTAAAATCCTTGCAACATGGGACAAATTTGTAGAATTAAGAGACGAAATTTATAAGAAATTGCAGTGCGATACAGCTGAGCAATTTGCTGATTATGCGTATGCTAAAGAAAGCAAAAACGTAATGACCAGTGGTGAATTATATTCTGTCTTAAATACCTATGTCAGGCCGGCTTTAGCTTACATGATGAAATTTGAGAATGATCCAATGGCAAATAAAGATCTTTATGAAGCTATGGATTATTATATTTCAACATTGGAAAAAGCCAAGGCAGATATGGCGAAAGCTATTAAAGCAAAAGGCGAAGATCCGGATAAAGTAAAGGAATTTAGAGATTTTGCGCAACTCATAATGAAAATTGGTGAGCATACGAAGACAATCGAGGAGCATCTCGATATTACTGATGTTAGCAAGAAAGAGTATGGCGGAACTAAAACAGCTTATAAGTCGGTATCTGTAAATATTGGAGCAAATGAGTTAAAAGCATCTAAAAATGGAACGTATGTCCCGGATAACGGCAATGTTTATACAAAGATCACGGTCGAGGTTAACGGAAAATCAGGTTCTAGCAGACCTGGAAGATCGACAGGTAAAGATAGTGGCGTTATTGTAACAGAGGACGGCCTACTTTCTGATGGTCTGTTTACTCAAAATACCGATACAGAGCCATATACTCCGGATGGTGGTGCATATGGTTGGATGGCTTTTACTGTAGATGTGCAAGTTCCTGATGTAGATGAAAATTCCGTATTCACAGTAACTTTCTATGATGAAGGAACGGAATTGGCTTCAGTTGAAGTGCCTGCATATGGCACTGCTTACATGGAGAACCCACCTTCTACAAAACTTATTAGTGGACAGACATGGTATTTTCAAGGATGGGAACCCTTACCCATTCACATTGTAGCTGATACGGATGTAAGAGCAACATGGTCTCCAGATGCACCTCCTGAAGGAAGTGAAATAACGGATACATGGGAAACGATAGCTCTTAATAAAGGAGCTCAATACCCTATTGGATCTTACAAGACCTTGACTGTTGATGGGAAAACCTTCGTCATGGAAAAAGTCGCTAATGGTGAAGATACAGGATCAACTTCAACTTGGATATCTAAAACAATTGAAAGTATTGGTACCGTAGAAGAATGGTCTTCATCACAAGCAAGGGAGTATTTAAATAGTACATTTATAGAAGCTATTGAAGGGACTAGCGGTTTAGAGTCGCTGGCGAATGCATTAGTGCCGGTTAAAAAATATACTCTGCAGACCATAAGTAGATCAGTTGTTGACGATAGCAATCCCGCAAGGCTGTTTATAGAAGTTCAGACTCAGGATCGTGTATGGGTTCCGTCTGCAAGAGAATTATTTTTCCCTTCTGCAGATAAACCTTTAAATTACGATTCTATAATAGCATTTTACGCAAATGGCAAAGATCCTTCTACTGGACAGTACAGAGTTCCTAATAAAAGACCACCCAAGTCAGCTTATGAACCGTCATTTGATAATCTTAACTACACTTGGGTTGAATCAAAAGGTCCATCATACAAGCAAAAGTATGGGGCATCAACATATGAAATGGTATGGGATGCAAACGGTCTGGGTGATGAACCTCAGCACTTAAGTGTTAAAGCGAATCCGTTGAATCCATCAGCTTTGATTAAAACTAAAAACGGAAATGCTGCCAATTATACAACAAGATCCGCTGAAGGATACGGCGAATTGAGACTTGTTAAAAGCGACGGAACGATGGGGTCCCCAGTTGATAGACCTGTTGATCAAGGAGCACCAATCGGCTTCTGTCTCTAAACGCAAGGAGGTGACTTACATTGGATCCTACTGTGGTATCCTCACTTATCAGTGCTGGCGTTGCAATTGTGGTTTGTGTTATCACACAGTATGCACAAAACAAGAAGACCATAGCACTAATTGAATACAAGATCGAAGAACTGACCAAAAAGGTCGAGAAACACAATAACCTGATTGAAAGGACATACAAGCTGGAAGAAGAGGCACGTATTCATGAAGAGCAAATCAAAGTTGCTAATCACCGGATACAGGACCTTGAAGCCAAGTCCTGAATGGAAGGAGGTTATATTTTCATGTCTACTAGAATAGTTAAGATGAAAGACGTTCAATGGTTAAGAGCAGCTCTGATCAGAGCACTCAAGACTGTAGCACAAACTGCAATAGGTATGATCACTGTAGGAGCCGCTGTTGAGGACATCAACTGGCTCCATATTTTATCTGTTTCTGCGGTAGCTGGTATCGTTTCCATTCTTACCAGCATTGCAACTGATCTGCCTGAAGCAAACTCTGCCGGATCCATCGACCTTGACACTCTCAAAGTTGATGATCTGGATGCAAAAAATCTGAAGACTGGTGATTATATTACAGTTAAAGTCTCCAATCTTCCTGATGAAACCATTTAAGTAGATTAAAGGACGGTTGCCAACATTCTGTTGCTAATTCCCCCAATATTTTCAAACAAACCCACTACCAAATTCGGTGGCCGTCCTTTTTTCTTAATTATATTTTACAGAAAGGAACTAAAAGACATGGTTAAAACAACTGGTCAACAGATTTACCTTACCAGAGCGGATTCGGCTAGAATCAAGGTAGTTCCTACTACAAAAGATGAGCATGGAGAGAAAGTGCCCTACACTTTAGAAGACGGAGATAGAATTATATTTCGTCTAAAGCGTAAGGCTGAAGATACATATGAAGTTGTATGCACCAAAGACTGCATTTTGGATGTACAGAACAACCAAGCAGTATTATATTTGGAGCCAGATGACACAAAGACCTGCGAATTCAAGGAATACAGATACGAGTGTGAGCTGGTTACGCATGACGACTTCCACAGCACATTTATCGAAAACCAACCTTTCACGATAGGAAAGGAGTTGGAGACACATGGATCGTGACGAAATTATTGAAACTCTATCAGGTGATGTTGAGGCTCTCGTACAAGTTGACGGTGAGGTGTCGACCGATGACGAGATCGACGGTGATATTTCAGCTGAGGGAGAAATTGATGGTGAGGTAGAAGTTGCCAAAGCATATTTCAAAGCGGCCTCAATTAACGGTTATCCTCTTAACAAAGATTACACCTCTGAGGAACTGGACATTGAGGTGCTTAAAGCAGCTCTTGATGCATCCAGACAGGTTGGAGGGGTTAACGTCGGCGATCACTATGCTGAAGGCACAATGCTCGAGAAGATCATTCGAGATATGCTCAATCCTGTTGATTACCCTCGCTTAGTACCGCCATCAGCCAGTCTCTCTGCAACAGGCCCTAAATTGCTTGAGAAGGGAGACACACTTAACACGGTAGTCACTGTATCTTTCAATCGAGGTTTGATTGATCCTGCGTATGGTACAGACGGCTATAGATCGGGTCCTGCTACTATGTATTACCTTAACGGTGGTGCAGGGCAGGCATCCAATTCCTTCTTCTACACGGTAACAGAGTCTGACGATAGGCTTCAAGCCGTGGTGGACTATGGAGAAGGACCGCAACCAAAAAACAGCATAGGTGAGGACTACGACAGTCCATACCCTGCTGGTTCACTATCATCGAGTGCGATTGTGTATGAGTTCGTGAACGCTTTGTGGGCTAATACAGCTAATATTGAGTCTATTGCGAAATTGGCTCTGGTTAGTAAGACGGCCAAAGTCAAAGAGTTCACGTTCCCTGCACAGACACCCACATTCCCTGAAGTATTTGACGTGCCTGGAGATTGGTTTATCACCACAATTGAGGTCCTCAATACTTTGAGTGGACAGTGGGAGGATGTATCGAGAGAATTTGACATCAGCACAGTGTCTCATGATGATGCGGCTGGTGTGATTACAACTTACAAACGGTATACAGATAACCGAGGATATTCTGCCGGATCCAGAACGATTCGGATCAAATGGTCATAAGGAGGAAATTCAAAATGGCAAGAACATTAGGTAGTTTTTCGTTAGCAGGTACACTGGAACCGCTGGTAAGTGCTCCTCTTGACGCGAGAGCAACCGTAAAACTTAAAACGGATCTGACAGCTCAGGGAACGTTTGACTACTTTTATATTGGTATGCAGACATTCGTTGAAGATGAGCAGAAGAGGTACACTTTGATTGGTAATGATCCTACCGTATTAGCTAACTGGCGTGAAGATGGCACCGCTACAGACTCTCAGATATTCCAGTTTGCAGGGTCTTGTACATTTGCTAACCTGCCTGCAGCTAATCAGAATCGTGTTGGCTTTGTTTACAATGTGACAGATGCCTTCACAACCACAGCTGACTTCGTTGAGGGTGCTGGTCATAATTATCCCGCTGGTACTGACGTAGCAATCGTGAATAATGGCGACGCTACTACACCAAGCTACAAGTATGACGTTTACACTGGTAATCTTGAAGGCTATCAGACAAAAATTCAGCTTACTCAGTTGCCTACACCTTCTCAGGATGAAGAAGGAAACATTTACCAGTATATTGGCGTTTCAAACCCGCCTACCCTTGTAAATGGTTACTGGTATCAGTGCGTTGAGGATCCAGATGACCCGGGTACTTATATTTGGACGGAGAAGAACACCCAGGAAGATGCTGACGACAAATTGGATGCACAGCTGAATGTAACAAAGGATGCTGGTGGTATTTCTAAAGGATCGACATATCCCGCAGGAACGACGTTTGAGAAACTCTTCAGAGATTTGCTGAATCCTGTTGAGAATCCTAAACTGGTTAACCCTTCAGCTACTGTTACAGCGGACGTACCTCTGCTTCAGGAGATTGGAGATAGCGTAGCAGCCGTTCTGACAGTTAATTTCGATAGAGGATCAATCACACCTGCATATGGTACAAGTGGTTATCGCTCAGGCCCGGCAGTAGACTACTCTATTAACAGTGGATCTGCTCAGGCTGGTGATACATTCAATGAGACGGTTACGGATGTGAATTACACCTTTACTGGTACTGTCAACTATTCTCAGGGTGAGCAGCCCAAGAACAGTATTGGACAGGACTACGGTTCACCTCTGAGTGCTGGCTCTGTAACGTCTGCTGCTCTGGAGTTCGAGTTTGTCAATGCATTGTGGAGTAATACGGCTGCAATTGGTACGATCGCTAAGAATGCTCTGGTATCAGCTAGTGCTAAGGAGCATGTCTTTGTGTTCCCTGCGGCTACTGTTACAAATCCGGAAGTATTTGACGTGCCTAGTACTTGGAATGTGACCCATGTACAGGTCAAGAATACTCTGAGTGGAACTTGGGAAGATGTTGCAAGGGAGTTTGACGTTACAACCACAACCCATGACGATGCAGGCGGAAACGCCACATCCTATGATAGATACAGCTGCAACCTTGGCTATGCTATGGGTAGCAGAGAGATTAAGATTAAATGGAGCTAATTGGCTCTGTAGGAGGAATTCAACAATGTAGTTCCTCTGGTACTCATTTTTCATTTAGGAGGAATTCAAAATGGCAAGAACATTAGGAACGTATAGCTTATCTGCTAACATTGAAATGCTTGCTGGCGCCCCTCTTGATGCGAGAGAGATTGTTCCTGCCAAAGCGGATTTAACGACAAGCGGTATGTTTCCATATGCTTACATAGGTATGGAGACATACGTTGTTGCTGAGAATAAGAAATACAGACTTATTGGTATTGATCCCACCGTTTCGTCGAACTGGGAAGAAATTAAAGCTGGTTCTGAAATAACTCCAAATCCTTCGGACCAAGCTACGGATGATCTTAGCACAATAAAGATTAACAATACAGTATATTCCATAGTGGATCCGACTGTACCTTCTTGGGCTAAGGCTAGTAGTAAACCGTCTTATACATTTAGTGAAATCGGTTCTACACCTACAACTTTATCTGGTTATGGTATAACGGACGCTAAGATTGTTAATGGCACTATAACATTAGGTAGCAATACTATAACCCCAATAACAGATATTAGTGGGAAAGCTGATAAAAGTGCTACTGTTTCAACAGTGGCATGGGACTCATCTAACAATAAGTTAACAAAAACTATTAATGGATCAACCACCGATGTTGTTACGGCTTCGACAATACTAAACAACTTGATTGGAAATCAGGTAACATCTGCATTGGGATATACTCCTGCTGCCGATGCCATAGGAGACATAAACTGGACTGTTATAGGGCATTATGTTATACCATCACAAGGCCCCGATAGCATTGCATTAAACACTTATATTTCCAGATTATCAACCGCTTTCGAAACTGCTATAAATGATCATGCTGATTGGATTGACAATATTGATAGTACGAAGTTACCAAAGACCACTTATGAGTATAATAAAGAGGTGACATTTGGAAGCAGCGGAAAATTGTTAATTGGTAAATTCCCTTGCTACGATTCAAATGTTACAATTACGATTAATGCCACAACAAGTGTAACATATCATTGTACTGCGGTTTTAGCAACTCAAAACATAAATACCTCAGGTGGTGGCGTATTTAAATGGGAAACGTACGATGACGCTTCAAATACGATAACACCTAATTTATATGCAAAGTATGTATCTGGAAGTAATGTTGTTGAGATATACTTTAGCCCTTCTTCTTGGAGTAAAAATTTAGTACATATTCAGTGTGTTGCTCTAGCAGCTGCACCTACAAACATATGCGAAAGTGTTTCATCAATACCATCAGAGGCAACAAGACAGCCATCCAATAAGTTAGTATCGACGTATTTACCTTTAGCTGGTGGAACTTTGACTGGTTCATTAACAACGAGAAGTATAAATCCAGCTATTAATTCTAGTGCAACTATAGGCGATGAAAGAGCGTATGAATCGGTTAATGCTAAAACCGGATATTTTAGAGCTGTAGAATTGCAATATCCTGGTAATAACGGCAGCATCTATTTTCGAGATTCTAGCAATACAAGCAATTATATACAGCTTACAACGACTGGAAATAACAGTACAGACACAATTTACTTACCAAGTGGCAAAACAGGAACCATTGCCCTTACTAGTGATCTTTCATCATATCTTCCTTTAGCCGGTGGCACAATGACTGGATCGTTAACATTCTCAGCAGCAAATACTAGCGCAATTAAGTATGCCGGAACAAAACAGACGTATGCCATGATTAAGTTTAAGGATAATACGAACGATACTTACGGTAATGGCATTATTATTGGTGGTGGAGGATTAACCATTATTGGAGGCGGTGAATCAGCTGATACAGTTTCCGCTCAATATTCAAGCGGTGGCGATGAATCGATGATCATTGCTAACGATGGAGCAGTTACCATATTGTCCAATGTCAATAACGGTTATGCAAGTAGAAAGATATTCACCTTTGGTACCAATGGCGTTTTAACTGCTGATGGATTTTCTGGTCCACTTACAGGAAATGTCACAGGAAACTGTAGTGGCTCTTCTGGGTCATGTACTGGTAATGCCGCTACAGCAACTACTGCAACCAAATTAGGAACCTCTACAGTTGGAGGAACCACAACTCCTATATATTTAAATGCTGGTGTACCTACAGCTTTAAGTTACACCATCGCCAAATCTGTTCCTAGCGATGCGGTGTTTACGGATACTAATACAAAAGTTACTCAAACAGCAACTTCAACGAATGCAGATTATGAAGTTCTTTTCAGCGCAACTGCTGATAATACAACCAGAACAGAAGGAGCAAGGAAATATTCAAATCTTAAGTTCAATCCTTCAACTGGAAACTTGCAAGCGACACAGTTAAACGGAGTTGCTATTGGAAGTAGTCCCAAATTTACAGACACCAACACAACCTACACCATAGCTACCGGTGATAATAATGGACAAATTAAAGTAACGCCAAGTGGTGGAACGGCTTATAACGTTGGTGTTAAAGGTCTTGGTACAGCTGCATATACTGCAAGTACGGCGTATGCATCATCGAGTCATAGTCACAATTATATTACTTTTGGGTCAAATACTGCCAATAGATTTACAGCCAATCGTATAACGTACTTTGGGTGGAATGGTAGACCATATATTATAATTGATGGATCGTCGACTTATTATTTATCTGGTAGCTGGAGTTAACCTATTATATTTGTGGCTATTAACAGTTAATATCTTCAGGTGCAGCCTGCCACCGGCTCGGTAAATGCCTATTGGAAGAAACAGCCTAAAACTAATTCGCATTATTTACACCTTCTTATATGAAGGAGGTGAATTGTATGGTAAAAGAATTACATGGCAAGCATTACTATATTGAACTCAAGAAAGGGGAGTCATTATTAGCGCTTAGGACATTACTTGACAATCAAAGAATATTACATGACGAAGCATTTGATGTCATGTGGTACAATGGAAATCAAGTATTATATTCAAAAGCAAAGTGTACGACTTTCCGAGGCGAAAAGTATAGAGCTTGGGAAAAGGTTAAAAGAGATTTTTATGCAATTCGTAAACAAAAGGGGCTCAACTGAGCCTCTTACTTTTGTCTTTTTATCACCAGACGTTAAAGAAGTGGTCGGATAGTCACGAAGGTCCATCATACCATTATCTGCGCTTCAATATCGGTCTTTCGAAATCAAACCGATGGGCCTTAGTGTACTATTTGCTTCTATTATATTTAGGAAGGAGAACGTTATGGGACTTACTAAGAGTTACAACAAGATTGATGATGCAATTAAGTCAATCAGTGATACGTGTGATCAGCTTGAAAAAGATATAAACAGCATCAAAGATCAGATCATCGAACTCGATTCCGTTGAAACCAAGTCCGACAGAAGTAGTTTTGCTAACTGCCTGGAAGAAATTGACGAGGTGAGGAACAAACTTATTAATCTCGTTGAGGTTACTTTCAATTATAGAGAACAAATCATATACGAGATCAAGCATTACGACTTCAGAAATCCCGAACCCGAGGAATCAGAAGAGAAGCAGGCTCAGAAGTAATTACTATTATATTTAGAAAGGAAAGGAAATTATGGAGACTATTAAACTTAAGAACTACGAGATTGCAACTATCGTAAACACTTTAAACAATCCCAATAGCATCATTAACTCAACAGATCAGTCAAAGACTTATCCGGTGTCTTTATTATGGAAGATTAATTCCAATAAGAAGATTCTGGATGAGATTATGGAAAGAATCGGTGCAGAAGAGCAGAAGATCAACGCTGAATTCTCCACTGACGACAAATCTTACAAAAACGAAGACGGTACAATCCAGGTTAAAGAGGAATTCCGGAAAGAATACATGGATCGCAAGACAGAGCTCTTTGATATTTCAAATGAGATCCAGATTCAGCCCCTCAATCTTTCCGAGTTGGCTCTGTTTAACTTCGTACCTGCCGACTTCAAGTCCATTGAGTTCATGGTTGTGGATGACACAGCACCTACAGCCTAATTATATTTGCTAACAAAGGCAATCAGGAGAATACTATAAACCATAACAGTATTGTTACTATAAACCAAGTATTATTAATTGATGGTCGCACACAATTACATAATATGCCTGGTTGCCTTTTGTTATATTTGAGATAAAAGCGGCAAACCACCCTAACAATAGTAATCCAAACCCCATGCTATTATCCTTCATTCGATAACTTACGTCTTTTTGCCAGAGACAATAGATGGATTGCTGCTTTTATTTATAGTTGTGGTGTAGGATATTTGGGATTCGTACTCTTCCGAGCCTATTTTCTGTACGGATTCCTTTCCTACACCGCCTCCTTAGAGGCCATTAGCATGCCGTTTATTCATACATTATTCCTACACTTTTGTTCTCAATCGCCCTATTTATTGGGAATCGTATCTTCCTTCGCAGTACTTACACTCGATCGAGAGTATAACGAGTTTCTTTTATATTCTGGGAGTTTAGAGGCTGTACGATGCTGTTAAAATCACTAAAATTCAGTCTATTCCTACACTACTCCTACACTGTCATGTTATATTTTGTTGATCTCATCTCTGAGCCATTCAATGTCTCTTTCAGTATAGACACGTTCAGTAATGTCTTTAATAGCATGACCTACGATGAGCTTGATCGCGTACTCATCAACCCCTTTTCTTTTTGCCATGGTTACAAATGTCTTTCTGGGATCATGAGGTTTGAAGCCAGTCAGTCCCAGTTCCTTCATACACTCCTTGAATAAGTAATTATATCTTCGATAAGTAAGATGCATCAACTCAACATTCTCAGGATCATTCCACATGGGAACATTAAACAGATACTCACTACCCAACTTCTCAGCAACTCTATACTTAGTTTTAACAAGGCCTTTTATTTTTTCGTGTATCGGGACTAGTCTATCCTTACCTGCATCTGTTTTCATGCCGCCTTTTATAGTCCATTCTTTCAAGTTCACATCTTCGAGTCTTATATTTCCAAGTTCTTGAGGCCTAAATCCTGTATAACATTGGATTAGGATGATGTCTAGGTACTTCATCTCAAACACTTTATTCCACATCATCTCAACCTCATCAACCTTAAACGCATGATGGTCGTTCTTAACAGCCAGATCTAAATTATATTTTGTATCTCTAGCATAGTTCTTATCGGTATATTCACACTCAACAGCGTAGTCGAATAGCTGATTGAGAAGACCTTTCATTCGTTTCTTCATACTATCTTTGTCGCAACTATCCAAGCATCTCCGAATATCCTTCGAACGAATTTCTGATATTTTCAATTTGTGAAGTATATAGCACTTGTTCCAGGCATCCTCGTACACGGCAATGGTAGCCCGTTCAAGCTTTTTGTAGTGAGATGGATGCCATTCCTCGTAAACCTCTTCCAAACACTTACCAAGTTCCTCCAATTCCTTAGGTGATTTATTATATTCTATCAGAGCAGCATAAGCTTCATTGTATGTCTTGAAATAGGCTACTGGTTTGAGAGGTCTGGTGTCAGGTCTACCATTTGGCTTAACTCCAACAGTTACCATAGCCCGATATGGATTACGGAGATTTTGACCTTTAATGTACGATATTTGTCCGAAGCCATTTGGGAGGCGCTTTCTTTTAGATGATATGGCCTGGCGAGCATTTGGCTTGAGTGGGTAACCGCAATGAGGGCAAGTTACAGCTTTGTCTGATATTTGAAGTTGACATTCTGGACAATTTGTTAACATGACGATTGGCTCCTTTCTTTTTCGTTGTAGTTTAGTATGAGTGTAGGAATTTGTCAAGTCCTATACATTCGCATAATTAACAAGTCCTATTATGCCAAAAACAGAAAAGGAGGTAATGATTATGGCTTTAACAACAAAACGTATGGAGTTTGAAAACAGTGAATCAATGGAAAGATTCTTAATGTTGTATAAGGATTTATTTAAACCCTGGAGTGAAGACACCATAAAAACGATGGACTATATTCCAGATCGTAAGTACGTCAAAGATCATGATGACGGACACAGATCGATTTGGACTAAAGGGCATCACGATGATGGTATTGCGAAAACTTGTAGGGAAGGATATTTGATAGTTAATGACAACACAGTTAGAATTCACATTGAACCGGCTGATTTCAAACAAATCGAAACAAATTTTAAGAAAGTTAAAATCAGACCAAACATGTATAAGTATGTTTTAGAAGGTTGACAAAGAATGGGCTGTGTGATATTTACACAGTCTTTTCTTTTTCGCAAGTTTAACATCTCCTATTACGCCAGAAAAACAAGTAACAAGAAAGGAGAATGAACTATGAAAGAAAAAGTTTATGTTGTACAGGCAGTAGAATACAATGAGGACGAAGGTGTATATTTAGGAAACATTGACGGAAGAGATATGCGAGTTTTCAAGGATCACGATCAGGCGTTTGAATTTGTACGCAAGACACTTGATCAGTGGGAAGTTGAAGAGGAGAATATTGAGATTCGTCACGATGATCACTATCAGTACGCTGAATTCATTTATGAAAAAGCAAACGAAACAACAGAAGGCGATGTATTATGGTTCGCTATTATGGAGAAAGAAATCTGGTAAAGAATTAAGAGGTTGTTATATTTATAGCAGCCTCTTTTCTTTTCGCAACTTTAACCACTTCTATTATGCAAAGGAGGTGATTAGATGCATTATAGTGGACCTTGGGGTGACGCAATCGACGGCTTTGAATCAGGAGAAGAGGTTATAACTTGGATCGATGACGATGCACCTGTTTTAGAACTCAATAGAGCAGTTAAAATGGGTGAATGTTATCAGGACCGATATTTTAGAACAACCCACCCTGATTTGAAAGACGTTGCAGTCGAGCAACTGATGGGAACAAATGTTATATTTTACTACTAAGCAACGAAAGGGGTCAGAAATGACTCCTTTTAGTTTTCGCAATTTTTGCATGCCTTTATATGGAAAGCAAGTATTATTAAAAGCTTTCTGGGACAAATTGATAGCAATTACTTTTGCTTTTTACATTTAAGGAGGCTAATGCTATGACAAACAAACAAGCGGAACTCGCAGTAGAAATCTCAACTCTGATCGCAATGCTTTTTATATTTATTGTGGTTGGATTCGGTATCGTAAAATCTTTTGTTTTGATCACCGGTAACTTGGCAATCTTTGCGGTTGCTTTAGTAGCGTATAAGTTGCTTGATAAAATTAACAGACGCTAAGGAGGAAACTAGTATGGAAAAGAAATTTAATGTTGTTAAGAACGATGCCGGAGAGGTAACGGAAATCGAGTTCAATGCTGATGCATTCATCATTCCGAATCGAGCAGGTAAGCTTGGTGACTTCTGGTTGAGCTCCGTTGCTGAAGCAGCAAGACGACAGGCAACCATTATGCTCGGTAAAGAGCCAACAGACGATGATTTGTTTGTGGAGATGTGGTATGTTGCAGACGACATCGGATGCGAGAATCTTGTTGATCATGGTGCAAGTGTAGAAATCGATGGGAAGAAATATTACATCGACGTTCCGACAAGATATTTGCCCTATTTAGCTTTGAAAGACAAAAGAGAGGGCGATTCATTAATCGTGACGTTTTATGAAGCAGCCAGTAATGAAGACGGAGACGACATCAATGTTGTAGTTGATGTTACTCTTAAACAGAAAGGATATCGTTATGCCAGATTCGGAAGTTTTGAAGAAACTCTTTGGCAGGTTGCTTATTAATTATATTTAAGGAGGAAACTAGTATGGAAGATTTAAAGTGGCTTAAAGGATTTATCGAGAAGGAATACATGAGATCAGTAATGGCAGATCTGGACGAGGCAGGAATAAGCCCGGACGAAAAAGTAGTTATATTTGCTGATATGTGTGATAGAGCAGGTATTGATTTGAGATCCAGATTGTTAGATTGAGGAGGTGATTAAATGAAGCTTTACGTGGTTATTGACAGATACGATACCATTCTCGGAGTATGCACTTCAATAGAAAAGGCTAATAAGATCGCAAATGATTATATTTGGTATCTTTATTACCATTACGCTAAAGAAGAATGGATCCGTAAAGAATTCGTTAACAATATGATCGAGTATAATTTGGGTCCTTGTACGGACGGATATCCTTATGATGATCCAACCGGAAGGGTATATTTGGAGGAAGTCGATTCTGATAAGATGCTTTGGGAGGTTCATTCTGAAGGATTGAAACCATTAACTCGCGTATTTTGTTAAGGAGGTACAAAATGAAAGATCAGATCTTAAGAGAAAAAGAATATTTCAAACAGGAACTCAGCACGGCAATCCGGGAAGAGATCGGTAAGCTTAAAAGAGCCGGTCTCTCAAACAAAGAGATTGCTTATATTTTGGACATCGAAGATGGTGCTGTAAGAGTCGATGTCTCTCATAATAAAAATGTATCATACAATACCGAATACAAGGAGGATAATGCACATGATTGTAGGCTATAAAGATTACGGTGATCCAAATGATGTGCTGAAAAGATTCAGAAACGGGACTTCTGCGGCATCATTAGCTAAGGAATTTAATACAAGCAATCAAACCATGGCTTCCTATATATTGAAGCTGGTTAATAGGGAGCGTTTGCTTAAGCATAACGAATTATATCGTTCAATGTACGAGTCTGAAGTGGAGATAGAAGCCGTTACCGCGAAAAGAATGATAAATGCCTTTCGACGGAAAGATATTTGTACTATATATGATGTTAAGCAACTGTCCAGAGAAGAGATTCTCAGCATGCGTAACCTGGGATCAAAAGTTATTAAAATAATGGAAGAACTTGGTTGGATCGAAAAAGAAAATGAAGCTAAAGAAAAAGAAACTATTAAACCCGTTTCAATCATAAGTGGCAAGCCGTGTAGTTGGAAACAAAGGTGCACTGAATTAGAATCGATACTTTACAGAAGGTACGTGTTTAAGTCATCGATTGAGGATATCGATAATGTCCTTTATGAGAAAATTAATTATTATGATCAGTAAATCGCAATTCTAACATCTCCTTTAATGGAAAGGAGGTGCAGCTTATGGACGAGTTAATATACGATTTAAAGTCCACAGGTATTGTTGGTGGGATATTTATCGTATTGGCATGTGTAGCTGACAAATTTTTAGGAACTTAAGAAAGGAGAAACAAAAATGTACAAGAAGGAAATAAAGAAGACAATAAAAAGAAGTATTGATTGGAAAAAGCTGGCTATTTATACGGCAGCAGGAGTAGCACTTGTTGGTGCAGGAGCAGCTTTTGTAATAAAGCTCAAGAATGGAACATGCAACACTATGGATCTGAGCGCATTTTGCGACGGAGTAGGTTGGGATGCAAAACTTCTTTGGGATAAAGAAGGAATGAACGTTACTCAGATGGCAGTAGAAAAGATGTCAGTACGTGATGTAACAAAGATGCTTGACGTCGTTAATCCGGACGTATACAGCATTTCAATGGATACAAAGTGGGATGAAATTATATTCATTCAGCACTAATCCAATAGGAAGTAGTATGGTTAAGGGCCTGTGCAGAAATACATGGGCTCTTTCTTTTTATATTTTGTGTATCCGCAAATTCAGCATGTCCTTATATGAGAAACAGTAAACAATGCACATGATGAAAGGAGAATAATCATGAACGAGCAGCAGAACAATGAAGAAAAGATCATCAACTGGAAAGAATTTAAAAGAAGGTTGAAAGTTCAGGAATTTAAGTTAAAGGTCAAAGAGGCCGGAAGAAAGGCTTTGGATACTGGAAAGGACATTGTGAATTATGCAGAAGAACACAAAGAAGGTGTAGCTCTGATAGCAGCTGGATTGGCTGGAACAGGAAAGATAATCCACTCAATCAGTAAAGCTAAGGATCAGCGCCGGAAAGATATTACGATATATGATCACAGTAGTAAACAGTATATGAGGCTTAAGAGACCTCTGCGGCAGAAAGAGAAACTTGAAGCTTTCGAAAGAAACCAGAATGGCGAAAAGTATGCTGAGATTTACAGAAGCATGGGATTGTTAAAAGAGTAACAATGTTTGAACGCAAAAAGAGTTCTAGAAAACTAGGGCTCTTTTCTTTTTATATTTGGAGGTAATTTATGAACAATTTAGTGATGCTTAAGAACGTAGAGACACTGAAGGATTCTATGAATTATATTTCTAAGAATCTTATGAATGAAGTAGAAGATTCCATTGAAAATAGCGAGATATATTTCGATTATGATTGGCCGGAATTTGATTATGGAAAAGTAGTAGAACCTAGGACTCTTGTAACTATAACTAAAGATCGTAGTTTTACGGCAGCCATTAAGAACAAAAATTCCTTTGATAGAATCGCTGTTTTGAACTTTGCAAACGCTTTCTACCCTGGTGGAGGAGTAGAACGAGGATGTACTGCTCAGGAAGAATCCCTTTGTCGAATTTCTACTTTATATCCGGTTATCTCAAGCGACAAGTTGAGCGATTTTTATAATTACAATGCTGATAATGATGTAGATGACAGAGGTACTGACTCTCTTATTTATAGTAAGGATATTGTTATATTCAAATCGGATACTGACGAACCGGAGTTACTTCCTAAAGATGAACAGATGAAGGTGGATGTAATAACCATGGCTGCTCCAGATTTGAGAGATGCAATGATGACCAACATCGAATTATATTCTATTCATTTCAAAAGGGCTATGCATATGTTGTCCTGCGCTGCAGCAGAAGAAGCTAATGTTTTGATTCTTGGAGCGTTAGGATGCGGTGCTTTTGAGAATGATCCTAGAGTTGTTGCTAAAGCGTGGAGAGATGCTATAAAAATTTTCCCTAAAGTATTCATGAAAATTGAATTTGCCATTTATGGGAGCAATGTAAATTATCAGAGTTTCGCAACATGGTTTGGTGGTAAGGAGGTAATTTATGAAGATTAAAGGATACTTCACTTCCTATTCCTATTGGGGATGGGTAGGAGATAAATACATGGAGTTTGCAACTGAGGAAGAGTACTTGAATTATATTTCAAAGGAGGATGAAGAACATGACAACTAAGACGTACGAAGTAACTTTCAAAATGGAAGTAGATGAGGAATTGAAAGCCTTAGACGCTGTTGAGGAATTGCTGGCTAACTTTGATCCCCATCCAGGATGTGTACGGACGTACGAAGTGTCTGTTAAGGATCTTGGACGTGTACGGGTTATTCCTGGTTTAACCAGTTATAAAGATACATAACCTTTAATCGTCTCACTATGGTTGACAATAATACAAGTCTTATGTAAACAGATTAACTGTGATATTTTAGGAGGTAGTTTATGAATAATGATTTAATAAAAGCTTTGAGGAACATGGACATACAAGATCTTCACGGTCTTGAGAAATTGGTTGCTGAAGAAAAGAAAAGGCGAGAAGAAGAAATCGTTTACAAGTGTGATATGAAAATCTATAGCCGTTTAAAAGAGTTTCTCGAGAAAGACCTGATAGATAATGGTGTTAGTGCCACATCGAAGTACTCAAGTATCGGCGAGGTGGGATTCATACTCAACCATGTACAGGACTACATCTATTATATTTGTGATGTATCTCTTGGAAACTACACAATCACGAAAGCAAAGGGCCATGGAGGCTCAACTATTTCACGAAACGGAAAAGCCTTAAGCTACACAATTGACCCTAATACATACAAATCTATGGCATTCGAATTGATGGATGTCATGGAGAAATACATTAACGAAAAGGAGGAAACAAAATGAGTACATGGGATAGGGCGGTGAATAGCATGTTAGTTGGCAAGGACGAATACACTGCAGAAGAAGCTTCAAATGTATATCGGAAGGATATGATGGAGCTTGAAAAGAAGTACCGGGAAGTACTGGAAGAAAATTGTCAACTTAAGAGAGTTGTCGAGGAGCTGAGAAGGGGTGAGAGAATGGACTTTCCGGAAACATTCGACGAGTATGCCCAGATGTATAAGATCGTGGATACAGATGAGGTTTACACGAACGGTATAGAGCTTATTCCGGTCTTCAGAGTAAAGCAGTGGCTTGAGCATGAGGATGAGAAGAGAGCTCTTATGAGAAAGTTGGAGTTTAATATGAGACACAGCCTTTATGGTATAGATCCTTTGAAACACTTCAAGGATTCTACGGACGATAAGGAAGTAACGGCGTGGGATGTATTCAATCGCGATGGATTTGCCGTTAAGAACACTGACGAAGAAATTATATTTGAGAGTAAGGAGGGTATTTAATGGGACGACCTAAGAAAGAGAACTCAAAAGATGATCAGATCCGAATGAGATTGACTAAGGATGAGCATGAGCGATTGAAAAAAGTTTCTAACAGTCAGGGGCTTACAGTAGCTGAGTTTATCCGGAGTTGTGTGAATTTGTACATGCTTAATATTTCTCAGAATAACGTGTTTGATAAGGAGGATTGATTATGAAGCAATTTAAATTAAGATTGTTAGAAGGTTTGTTTTTATTAATCGGTGGAACTGTTTTGGGTTGGGGCTTAAGAAATATTGCCCATTTTTACGAGTATGTACCTTATAGAGACGTTAGGATTAGAGAGGTGTCAGGACTTACTAGATTGCTACGTAATATGGCAATGAGCGATGCAAGCGATTTAGAAATTAAAGATGTTACTGATAGAATTGATCATTTAATGGGTAAAAAGCCGCCGATTAGTGGTTATCCGTATAGGAAGATGTATATGGATGATTACGGTAAGAGAAGAATGGATGAGCTTAAGGAAAAATATTTATGAAAAGCTTCCCTCAAGGGTCCGTACCCGTAGCCGTGGCAGCTCGCGTCTATGGGAAGGATCCAGCATGGGTCAGAGCTGGAATTATATCTGGATGGCTTCCGATTGGTGTAGCAACCCGTAAAGGGGAAGTTGTGAATAACTTGGAAGAGTGTGAGTCCGCGTACGGACGTATCAACTATTATATTTCACCGAAGTTACTTTATGAACAGACTGGATATGAATGGAAAGGAGAAAGAGGATGAAACCTGAATATGTATATCCTATTGACGATAATCACTATGTATATGCACTTTGCAGGTGCGAATTGCCTATTGGATACGCCATAAAGATGAAAAAGAAAAAAGGACAAACTATTTACCCGTTTGAGTGTGATATTTGTGAGACTTGCGGGGAAGTTATACTTTGTAATACTAATGAATGAAAAGGAGAAAGAGGATGAATTACGATGAAGACGGATATTTAAAGGAACCTTGCTTATCTTGTGAAAAGTCCTATATAGAGGATATTTGGTATAGTTGGCAGTGCGATGAAAAAGAATGCCAATATAAGAAAGGAGAAGGTAATGAACGCTCGACAAAAAGCTAAATATTGGAAAAGAAGATATCAGCAGTTAGCAGAAACACCACTGCCCACAGCAACATTGGTAACCACTCGAAACCTTGAAACTATTGCATTTCATAAAGAGTATTCTGAAGAAACGATGCAGGCTTTAATGAGCAATCCGGATTCTGTTAAAGAAATGATTCAAATGGATTTGGAAAGATATTTAGCCGAGCATCTTATGGACTACGTTGAGTATAAAGCCCATTATGTTCCTGAATATTTAAAATACGTTGTTGATGGGCGTATTAATGTGATTAGAGTTTGTTGTGAGGAGAAAACATATGGAGACGAAATTAATACGTAAGCTTTCTGATAAAGATCTTAAGAAAATTAACAAGGAGTACATAATGAGAGGTCTCGACAAAAATGCAACAGTCGAAGATGTTTATTTTACTTTTACTCCTTCTCAAAAGAAGTTGGCAGAAACACTTATCGAGAGGGTTTTATTCAATTCTGATGAGCCAATTAATTATGGCGCACTTGTCTCTTTAACTGAAACTCAAAAGACCGTATTATATTTTCTCGTTGGTGATGCATTAGCGGAAAAGGAGGATCTGAATGGAACTGAAAAAACTTGATCTATTGAAAGTTATATTTGATCCCGAACCGCTCTCAATAGAAGACGCATTCAAGCAGGACAATGTAGTGGCACATTTTGATATTTGTAATAGAGAACTTGGAGAGAATAATAAAATAGCTGTGATTAATAAGGAGAAAGAGGATGAACAACAAAGAAATTAAAGATTGTGATCATTGCGAATATGGGAAGATCTCAGCTTTTGAGTATCCTTGCAATGTGTGCATTACTTACCGAAACCATGATTACTTCTTACCTAAATTCGAAAGATCACACAAATCGTCGAGTGATTTTCTAACTACCAACCCTTTCGAAGAAGATATCGAGAAGATGATGCAGGCAGTAAAAGAAGCCACAGACAAAAAGATATTTGAAGATCGTAAAGAATCCGGCGACATCAAAGAAAACTTTGCCCTGATCCTCAACCCAAAGCATAAGGATATTATTCCGGAGCTGTGGTACAAAGCAGGGCTAGCTATACCAATTGTTTGGAGTACTTTTGCTGAGGAAGATAAATGCTATGTTGTTACGGACAAGACCTTTGTTAAGAATGCAAGAGTTAACATGCATAGTATGTTGGGTTTGCCTGGGTGGTTGCCTCAATACGAAGGTGAATGGGTGACTGATAAAAAGGAGGATAAAACAGATGCCGTGGAAAGAAAAGCCAAGTAAGCATAATAGGATGAGTGATATTTTAGTGATCCGAGCTCCGTTTTGTATGAAAGCAGAAGCCATGAAAAGAACGTACGAGCGGATTCTCAAGCAAATGGAATCAGGACTTGTAATGCTGCCTGCGGGATTCAGTGTAGCCCTATGCCCGAAAGATGTAGAGGTGAAATTCATGGATTCTAATAATGATATTTTCGAGGAGGGATCGACATGATTACATTAGTAACAATAGTGATGCTTGTTTTATCAGCCGTGATTATATTTGGATGCATAGAGCAACGGAAAGCACCAAACAGCCTTCTTGAATGGGTTGTTCTTATAGTAACTGCGTTTCTACTTGTGAATAATGTGAGGTGATGAGAATGACATACGGAGATATTTATAAACAATTCTGTGATAAGTTTCCAAACGCTGAGGTTTCTGATTGGCGACCTGCAGACCCGATGTTTATACCTCAACTTTTAAGTCCCATTCCAAATGCAATACTTGTTTGGTTAAAAGATGGGAGCAAGGTGGTTTTTATATTTGGAGAGGTAGGTGAAAGTGAATGACACATCAATATATGGAAATAAAGATAAAAGAGTTGGAGGATAGGGTTAAGGCATTAGAGCAAGAGCCAAAGATAGATGCGCTTGACAGGATAAGAGAAGAGGTATTGGAATACATTGATGATTTAGATATAGCCTATGAAATTTGTGGAGTGTTTGACAAGTACAAGGCAGAAAGTGAGGAGAGTGATAAATAATGGCATTTGTTCCTTGTGAATGGTATTACGAAAATATGTTGGGTGATAGCTGCGATAATAACTGCGATGAATGTTTTGGTGATAAAAACATCTACATTTGCAAAGCATCTTTTGAAGTCACAGGAGATATGTTGGAAATGGTTTCGATAGAACAAAATTCATGGTGGGAATTGAAATTTATGAACAATGACCATGTATTGCTTTACGGTACAAATAACCATGAATTAAGAATTAAACGAAATTTATTCGATTCACATTTTGAAAGTTTTATTTATAACAAGGGAGAAAGTGAGGAATAGATATGGCATTAGCAGTTACAAAAGAGAGCCTAGTCCCTTTCGGATGCGAACGAGAAACTCCTTCATTAGTTATATTTGAAGAGTCGAAAAGAAGATTAAAGGAAAAGAAGCAAGCTATTGACGATCTTCAAAACGAGTATGAACTTCTTGAAAATCAAGCCTTTGAAAACTACAGGCGACACGTTAGGTATTTCCATCTTAATAAAGAGATATTTGAAAAGTGTCAAAGATGGCTGAACATGGTCGAAAAAGGAGAAGATAAAGACGGAAATAAACTCGATAAGAGAAAAAAATACATAGAAAAAGACGCATTCACTTATATGACCACGCATCTTCAAACACTTCTTGGAGTTCCCTCATTAGAAATTGTAAGTATTTTTCATTATAACTATAACGACGAAGGTTGCATAATAGAGTTTACCGGATGGGATGAAAAGTGGTCTTTATTTATCCCTATAGTACAAAACATAAGTATTAAATCATTTCGGTACTCTGGTGAAAGGTGTTTTCAACTTGGCCTTTGTCACTGTGATTCTGGAAGTATGCGAACGGAAATGGGACGAACCTTCTTCGAAGAAGAGCTTAAAGACATTATGATAGCTGGACGTGATAAATATGTAAGTGAATGTAAGGAGGATGCAGAGTGATAAAAGAAATAATTGGATTCTGCAAAAGGAATCCTTGTAAGAAATGTAAGTTTTATGTTTCCAAAAACAATACTTGTCAATCAAAGAAGTGCTCGTCTAATAATACATATGTGACAAAGATAGATAGATTATTTTGTGAAGCATATAAAGCAGAAAGTGAGGAAAATTAAAATATGACTAAAGTGGTTTGTGATCTTTGTGGTAGGGATGTTAACACATCAGTTTTACTTAGACCTATCGGTAATTACCGTGTAGCTTTGGTTCAATATGGAGATACCTTGGATTTATGTGAGAACTGTAAAATAGCGTTAGATAAATGGATTAGTGAACGTAAATCAGAAAGCGGGGTAACTAACACTTGTTCAACAGAAGAGCTACGTTGCATAGACTGCAGTTACTCTGAAGAAAACGGCAAGAGTTGTAGCGCAAAGGGATGTATCTGCTATTCCAAGTTCACACCCAAAGAGAAAGGAGACTAACATGGAACCGTTATATTTAGTAACATTCGAAAGTAAAAACATTCACTTGGACTCAGTTACATACTGTCTTGGAGTGTTTGAGACAGAAGAGATTGCGCAGATGGCTATTAATGAGGCCGTTAAGCAGCATCCGGATCTTAAGAATAGATTCTTGGTACAACAGGTGATTAAGAACTTCACTTATAAAGTTGGTGAGTTCAATGCTAATGGAAAAGATTGCTATTACAGCGACTTAGTGTTGGAAGATATTTTTTGAGAGGTGAGATTATGATCAAAAGACTTTACGATAAACCTAAAGAAGAGCCTAAGACATTAGGAGGGAGATTGAAGCAGGCAAGACTTGTAGAAGGGTATTCTCAGAGAAAACTTTCTGAATTATCCGGAGTATCAAATGCTCATATCAGTAGGATAGAGAACGATCTGGAGAGTCCGTCTGCTGAGGTATTGGTGAAGTTGTGCAGAGGCCTCAATTATATTTCAGCCGATTGGTTACTTGGATTACAGGATGAGGAGGAAGCATGGGAACAGACATCAGACCGGAAATAAGTGAGAAGAATAAGTATTATATTTCGAAACACCGGTACTACGAACTCAAACACTTTGTTATGCAGTATCCGGAGTGGGTTGAAGCTGTACAAGGTAAAACAAGCCTTGTCAGACCTTCGATGAGAAAAGATAAGGTACGGTCAAGTGCATTAAGCGATCCTACGTACGAAACCATGGAACGAGGTATTATATTTTCTCATTACATCGATATTGTTAATGAAGCAGCTTTCAAAACTGGAAGATTGGGCAAACTGATCATGAACAATGTCATCGAGGGTGTTGGATTTAAAGACTGGTCCGAAACCGCATCCAAGGCTAGTAGAGACGAGTATTATATTTTGTACCGGAAGTTCTTTTGGGAGCTCGACAAACTGAGAGATAGTAAGTGGGTATAAAGGAGGAATCAACCATGTATTATATTGTAAAAGACCCTAACGTAACTGACGAAAAAGGAGGTCTGTATCATTTGAGAGACAGCAAGACAGACAACACTCTGGATTCCAGATTTGCTAAGAACGAAGCAGATGCTGAGAAGCAATTTATCAGGCATCATAAAGAACTGAAGGAGGCGATTATTAGTTATGGAGAATGAGGATAAAAGATATTTGAAAAGAATGGCGCTTCTGAACATAATCTTAACATTTGTAACCATCGTGGTATTAATTGCTGCGGTGGTTGTGTTTTGTACAGGATGCGCTGTTAATGAAGAGGGTTATGTTAAAGCAGAACCAACCGTGCAATCAGTGCAAATGGAATACAGCGACTTCGATTTGATAGTCGATAGGAAAACTGGAATAGTGTACATCGATAATGTAATCAATACTTACAAAGGTGAAAGCGGATTTGCACGGACGTATCATATTTACACACCTTATTATTCCGAGCGTGGCTTATTGTGTCGCTTTGATGATGGGAAGGTTGTGGAGGTCGTAAATTATGAAAATCATTTTTGAGGTATTGGATCATGACAATATATTACGATACTGACAAATAAAGGAGGAGAAGAAATGCCACCTGGATTTACAAAAGAAGAAACATCTATTGAGATTTCGGAGATGGACAGAGACGATGCCATCGAATTCGCAACTGAATGGGTGAAAACAATTGATCCTGATGAAAAAGACAGTGCGACGTATGCATTTTTATCTTATGTGATATCTGCACTTCGACAGAAACCGAAATCTGATTTTGTTGAGTCTATAATAAACGACTTAAAAGAGTGTAAACAATACATTATGTTCACCTCGCATTTAAGTGAGAATCATCAACGAAGATTAACAGCTATTAACAATGCTATTATGTTGCTGTCGGGAATGCCCTATACTGCAAATCAAGAGCCAAAGACGGAACAATTTGCAGAATGGGTAGCAAGAGAAATATTTAATGATGAATGGGAATACAACAAAGACGCTTTCGCAGAACTTGCCTGCCGTAAGTTAGCAACGTTAGGAATTGTCGGAGAAAACGGTGACGAATGGGAATTAGTTGAGTCACAGGAAGAGGTAGGGGAGTGGATATTACTTGATGAATGTTCAAATAGTGGCTATTACTGTTCAAAGTGCAAAAAGAAGTTAGTCAAAGAAGGTTGGAGTGACACAGTAAAGAAAATCAAGTACTGTCCCAACTGCGGAATACCGATAAAGGAGGTGGAAAAATGACCAAAGATGATGCAGATACAATTCTTTACTGCGAAAGTCCGTATTCGAATAGTGGATGTGGAGCATCAGATGAAGAAAAAGAAGAGGCATTCAATATGGCCATGGCTGCATTAAGAGCCATACAGGACATAGAGTACATCATTAATTTGGAGGATAGGGTTGATGTCATAAAGTATAAGCTTATTTGTGAAATTATTGAGAGATTTAATAAGGAGGAATGAATATGAGAGAAAGATTTAATCCCGAGGCAGATACAATTGAACCCATAATGGCTTATCGCAAGGACTCGACTGAACATCGTATATTCCTTTGCGAGAATATTGTGAGCAGAAAGCACATACTTGATAAATTTGCTGAATGTGCTGATAACGTAAGACCGTATTCTGATGTATGGGAGTATGTAAAGACCATGGAGCCGATTTTTGCTATAAAGGTAGGAAATTGGATTAACGGAATTTGTAGTGAGTGTGGATATGATTGGGGTAAAGATGCGCCAATAGCAAGTGTACCGAAATATTGTCCCAACTGTGGCTTGAAAATGAGAAAGGACGGTTAAAGTGATGTATAGAATAGAATATGGCACTTGTGAAGATTTTGTGGGTGTGATTCGTGTTCCTATTCCTATTCCTGCTTATAATTATTATAGTGAGGTTCATAAAATACACCTCGGAGAATGGAAACGTATCGGGTATGATATTTATGAGTGCTCTAAATGCGGTCAGAATGTTCAGACATCAGACATATGTGCTTATAAATACTGTCATGGATGTGGCTCAAAGATGAAGGAGGTCTCTGAATGAGAATTATATTTGAACCTGAGACTTCTGAAGAGAAGATACTTGCAGCAAAATACACTTTCAATAAGGTTCCAAAGAAAGGGTATCAGGCTTTGTTAGATTTGCTGGAAACTTTTATATCTCCGGAAGTCGAAAAGGATGGAAAGTGCAAAATGTGTAAATGGGACGATGTTAACAAGGGATGCCGTGATCGCTATCCATGTACAATATGTATAGAGCGTTCCGTGTACGATGCCAATAAGAAGTACCCATATTTCGAAAGAAAGGACGGAAGAGATCCCTGGTGCTCTCTATGTGCCAATGGGAGCAATGGGGAATGTTGCAGCAAATGCATTACCAACAGCACGTTTTATGATCGAAGACCTGAATTTTTACCTATATTTGTGGTTAAGGAGGATTGGCAGAATGATTAACAATTACGGAGAATTATGGACTATAAACCCTGAGATCAGAACGGACAATATGGATGCTCAAGTATTATATTTCTTCTTTGAGAGATTTGATGACTTTGATCTGTTCTTCTATGCGATAGGTAATCGTGTCGATAAGCTGTGTGTTGGAGAGATTCAGCATTGGGAGACAATCGTCAATCCCGCGTTGTCTACGCTTATAAGTTTGATGAGTAACCGCATAATGTACACATCGAATGCTGATATGACCTACTTCTGGAATAAGATGACGAATTATATTTTCGAAGGCCATCATAAACCTCATTACTATTCGCAGCCGTACAATTATCGGTATTCAAAATTGGATGATGGTTCAAAATCACATGTCAAGTACATCGATTATTCCAAGTTTAAAAACATTCCGCACGCAGGTGACGAAGATGTGTGATATTTTGATAAGGTGAATACTGGAGGTGATTAAATGCTGATAGCCAAGATCCTAATCCTGATGCTTATATTTACAGTATCAGGTTTTTTTATTGGGTGCAATGTGGCTAAACGGAGA
>Ga0265301_10001189_pt1 | contig 35079 bp, 62 predicted proteins | sample AusTroGonzalo_MG_2_FD_193488 | JGI IMG/M metagenome (GOLD analysis project Ga0265301, IMG submission 193488) | Bovine rumen microbial communities from tropical cattle in Woodstock, Queensland, Australia - Gonzalo_04 | ecosystem: Host-associated > Mammals > Digestive system > Stomach > Rumen ...
TATCTTTCTTCATCAGTGATACAGCCTTTATAGAGCTCTTCATATCGCGCCGCTATAGCCTTACCCTATTCAAAATCAATAACCTGTTTTACATATGGGTCGTCTTTATTTAATTGCAAACTCTACCAATAAAAAAGTCTAATAAAATGTCCAAGCTTTTCTCTTGGGATAGGTTCAATTAAATAAGTGTGATTAGGATGAGCCATTTTAAGATTACGATACGCCGGCTCATAGAAATTAATAGTCTATCCATCAACTTCTGTTGAAGCGACTAATTTTGTATTATTAACACCCTCTGTAATAGTAAAATATCTATTACCATATTTATAAGGTATATTATCTTCGTCTCTAAATGTTGTTAATCCAGTCCAATCAACAGCATCTTCAATTAATAATCTCTATACATTATGACGAGAAATTCTAAATGTATAAGGGTCACAACCTCTAAACTGCTTTATAAGATTGCCAATACGGAGTTCAAATTCAACTGGTACGTCTCCTGGGTTATAAACCAATATTCTACTTCCCATGAGATTTGTATTATGAGCTGAACCAATGTCCATATTGTAATAATCTTTCTTACTATACTAAGGCAAGTAAATTAATTCTTGGTCATAGTCTAATGTTGGTGTAGTTAAGAGTTTAGCAGTTCCTTGCCATTCAGGTATATTCTTCCAGTATCCACGAACATCAATAAGAAGTTTATTATCATTATTTGGTGCGTCAGAACAATCTTGTGGAATAACCGGTCTATCTGTTGATGGAGGAGGAGTAAAGTAAAGTTCTCCCCATTGAGTCTGCTCTATGGTTGGATAGCCACCTTTCCAAGGAGTGTTCATATTGGGACGAACATTATAATGGTCTTTGATAAGACCTGGTAACATCTTTTTAGGGCCGCGGCGCTTATATGGATTTTCTTCGATACTATTAGTAATAATATCTTCTGGCATCATACATTTATAATAGTCTGCCGCCCTAACAACATATTTATTAAAACCAAAGGCGTAAGGGAAATAGCAAATAAACTAAAGAGTACCCTCTCCTTTGTAAACTCTTTCTCCAGTCTCTCTATTTGTAAAACAAATATACTTAAAGTCTGGATGTGATTTAATTTTAGCCTTATATGTTTTATAAGGTAACTCATCAAATACTAAGTCTTGTAATTTATCACAAGCAAACAACTAAGCTATTTTGCGGAAGGTTTGTTCACTTACATTATCAAAAGCGACATTTACTGTAAAATCTCTTGGGTCAAATGTCTAACCAAAGTAATATTTCCCATCCCCTCCTGGTACATCTAAGGTATAATCTTTAGGAGGAGGGAGAAGATTTTTGTTATAGCGATTACTTGAACTAACTACAACTAAATCCAAGTCTGAGGAATGAATATTTCCAAAACGGAATCCCTCAAAATCTCTCATTTTTGCCATTTTCTCACCTCATTAAAATAGGCATTATGGGGATAATTTCTTATCCCCATAACCTTTAGACTCTTTTGTTTAAAATAACTGCTGTTCCTGTAGGCTGTGCAGCCTCAGCAATATCTTCCTCAACACGCTTTACTAAGCGGTCAACATCATAATCATCTGAAATACTTTCCACATTAATGTTGATTTCTATAGAAGTATCTCCAATAGATGAAGAAACAGCATTTTGAGCAGATGCAGAATTAAGAAGTGGTGACATTGCAAATAATTGTGCCGCAGTCAAGAAACGTTCTGTATCCTCTGCGGATAAGAATGCTTCTGGTCGAGATGGAGTACCATCTACTTGAGCTATACCTGTATATGGAACAAGTCCACCGGTTGCATAGCGATTAGCCTTTTTCTACATCTAAAGTACAGTATCTGCAACATTAACTGCTCCATCGCCATTATAATCCTTAGGTAATTCTGGCGGACCCCAGTACCCTCCACTTCCAGAACCAGTTCCCCAACTTAATTTATTATCAGTTGTTGTAGATGGAATTGTAGTTTTATTTGGAGTATATGGTGCAATTTTGCTTCCTGGTATAACGCCATTCTCGTCATATACGGCAGAAGCAACAGTTGCAGAATAGCTTGTATTGCCTTTATAATAAGTATATGTCTTGTCATATTTTCCAGCTTCATAATCGGCTGCACTAACTATTTTTGTTCCAGCAATATCATCGCCATTTTTATATGTTAATGTATAAGTTCCCTTCGGAGTATTACTTGTTGTGCCGTTTCCTGTAGAATTTTTATTATTTTCTGCTATTGCCTTTGCCAAATCTGCTTCTGCTTTTTCAATTGCTTCGACTACTTTAAGTCTTGTATTTTCTAACTCTGTTGTTGCCTAAGTAGAAACTCTTTCACTATATGTATTTAAAGCATATTCAATACCTTGTTCTGTAGCCTAAATTCTCTAATCTAACTCAGAATCTCTTATAACCTATGCAGATTGTGCCGCATTAAAGGTGTCATTCCAATTCATCATTTCCTGTTCAAGTTTTGCCTCAGACATATCTTCAATATTTGCATTATTCTCAAACATCCAAGCTATCATATCGTCAGTGCTCTACCAAGTAGAAATAATCTGAACCGCTTCTCTTGTTAATGCTCCTTCATCTACAAGCTCATTTAATGCTTCAATCTTTTGTTCATTAGCTTCTTTCTGGTCTTCGTACATTTCTTTCATAGTTTCAAGCATATTATCGACAGTTTCATCAAGAAGTTTTTGTCTATCGTCTTCTATCTCATTTTCTAATGAAAGAGTATCTTTAGCATATAGACCAGAAGTATCTCTTTGCATTAAAGATAATTGTTTTTCTTTTTTCGCCAATTCTTCCCAAGCATCTTCAGTATCTCTTAAATCACGCTCTTTCTTAATAGCTTCTTCTAATGCATCTAAATACTCATCATTTGCATCTTCCATACTCTTATACTTATCTTTTAAGTCATTAACTTCTTCATTGTATTTATCTTTCAATACATTTTTAACTGTATCCTCTAAAGCTACTATTTTGCCAAGAGCATTTTTCTACATCTACTGAACTTCTTTCAGTGCTTTTTCATTTGCATCGACGTTATCTTCAATTTGTTTCTACCATTTATTAAGCTAATCTATAGAGTTTTCAACATAATCACTAAAGTCATCTGGTATCTGTGCAGCATTTAATGCTTCAAAATTAACCAGCCATGCACCAGTAGCTTCATCAAAGCTATAGTAATCAGATACATTTGTTGATATATGTCTATCCCCAGTATTCAATGACTGTAATGTCTTTCCTAAATCTTCGGCTAAGACTTGTTGATAATTTTCAATACCTCTCTGTAAAACTTCATTTTCAGCGAGACGAACACTTGCTGCCTAAGACATTTCATTAGCATATTTATTAACAAGTTCTTCAGCATCGCCGGCATTGTTTAAATCTTCTAAAGCTTCTTTGGTCTTACTTGCTGAATTTGTTATTCTATCTAATGCAGTTGCATAATTATATAGTGCATCGAGTTTATTATCGTGGTCTGCTTTTCCATATAAAGCTTCATTTAATGCTTTAACTTTATCAGTTAAATCTTCTACACTCTTCTTTGTTTTATCAAGAGCTTCCTAAGCATTATCATGAGCATCTTTGAAGTTTTTCTTGGTTTCTGATGCCGCGGCATTAAGCGCACTAAAGCCAAGTCTCTTCTTTAATTCTTCATCATCATTATACAAATCAGTTAACTCAGTAATTCTTTTTTCTATAGCATCATATTGTTCATCAATTTCTTTCTAATCTGGCATAAAAGTAAATGACTCAGAAGATTCAAGATGATTAAGGGCTTCCATATTTCCAGTCATAGTAAGAATATTTCTTGCTAATGCTTCAGATGCACCTACCTACTGGATTAATACCTTATAGTTATCAATACTCCATTTATTTTGAGCTTTCATACCTAATATAACATCAGCTTCTTGCTATAACTATTCAATTCCTGCTCTTAATTTAGCCTTTGCAGTTTCAAGTAGTTTTTCTTCATCATTTAACTGAGCATCGTATGCAGCCTCTAATGCTTCCGCATCTAAGACCATCTAATCTCCTACAGTTGTAACATAATCATCAACATTTAAATCAAGATTTGCAAGTTCTTCAGCTAAGTCTCTATATTCAGAAAAAGTAATAGAACCATTGGCCAACTAAGCTTCGACGGCAGTTGCTGCTTTTTTAGAACTATCTACAATAGTATCAAGTCCTTCTTGGAAACTATTTTTAAAATCATCAATAGCCTATTCAGTAGTTAATTTAATATTTACAAGATTATGATTTTCGGCCTACTTAAAGAAGTCCTCCCATAATCTATTTGCATAACCTTCATTAAAGGCCTCTCCCATAGTAGACCTTAAGCTATCAATAAATTTATCTTTGTTTTCTGCATAATTAGCTAATGTAATTGAGCTTAAATCAACGCTCTGGGCAGCGGCAATAAGATTCTCATCAATTTTTCCATATTGATTAGTTAAATCAGCGAAGAAACCATTTACGTCAGCTTCTCTGAAACCTTGTTCAACATATCCAGAAATTAAGGAGCTTAAAGCAGAAAGATTTGATGTTTTTGCTCCTTTAATAATTGCATCTGAAATACCAATCTAAGCCAATTCAGTTTCAATCTTTTCTCTAAGTTCTTTGTATTGACCAAGGACATTGTTAATTGCTGCGGTATCAAATCCATTAGCTTCTAAGAAGTCGCTTAATTCTTGTATAACCTATAAATTACCTTCTTTCGCTGCAGCCAATTTAGCCTCATAATCGGCCATTAGCTATGGATTATCCATAAAGTATTTCTTAGCTGTTAAAGCATTTTCTGCCTATTCAGTGAGTATCTATTGATATACCCAAGTGGCTCTTGATATTTCGGTTCCGAGTTCTTCATTCCAGAATTTCTATGCTGCGGCAATATCTCCTGAGAAAGCTTTAGATAAATAATTATATACCTAAGCTTCAGTAAATGAAACGCCATTTGCTTCATGGGTGACACCAGTTTGCCCCTTATAATTGCTAATATTATCATCATCGTCTCCACCAAGAGCGACATGATTATTATCATGACCGGCATCCTATTTTAATACAGCCTCCTAAAATGCAGTTAATTTCTAAGCATCTTCTGATGTAGCTGCAGCCTAAATAGCTCCAGCAAGAAGAATCTCTCCTTCAGAAGCACCTTCATGCTCTTTCTTATATAACTCGCTAAATTCACTTGTTAATTTGGCATTAAGAGCTTTAACCATCTCTTCAGTCTATTTCTTACTTGCTTCAATAGCATCTTTTCCGTTCTATTCTAATATTTCGCTATAATCATCTAAAGCCTGAGTAATTAACTTAAATTCTTCTTCAGTAAATAATGTATCATTACGGTCAGGATGCTCCATATATCTTGCAATTATGCCTTGAAGCTAAGCAGAATTTGCAGAATTATCTGCCGCTCTTTGCAATATTTCGATAAAGTTAGAGCTTCTACTATTATAAAATTCTCCATTCTTTCCTTGTATAATATCATTACCAATATGTAACTATATACCGCCACTACCAAGTTCTAAAGCATTGCGATAATATGCCATATCTGCGTCCATAGTTCCATTGGCCTGAGCTTCTTTTAATGAAGAATATTTAATAGTGCCCATAGAAGTTGATTCATATACATCGCTATATTCTCTAAGTCCATCAGATAACTACTTAACTGTTTCGGCATCTTTTTCTAAAGATTCAGCAAATTCATCAAATGCAGATGTATCTCCACCCACATAAGAATACATAGCGTCTCGATAATCAGCATAATCAAATCCATGCTTTTGATTCATCTGAGTAGCTTCATTTTCAATCTGCTGACCAAAAGTTGCCATAGATGCAGCCATTGACATAAGTTTGCCTTGCTTTTCAAGTTCCTTTGCAGACTACTCCTATTTCTCTAACAGCTCATCCCACAAATCATTTTGTAATGTCAATTCTCCAGTTATATCGTTATAATATGAAACCATATCAGGAAATTCTTCATTGATTTGTTCAGCTAACTCTTTTTGCTTTTCAGTTTCTTCTTCTGTCTTTACGACTTTTTCTGCCAATTTTGTATATTCGTCTTTTAAGGCACGAGCATTTTCAACGGCTTCTAATTCATCTTTAGCCTATTTTTTAGTAGAATCAGCATTTTCTGCTATTTCATCATTGGCTTTTTTAGCTTCCGCGGCAATTCTTAACGCCTTTTGTGCTGAAGTTTCAGTATCTCCAAGTTTGTTTTTTATCGCAACACCAAGAGCAACAAGACCAGAAACGACCCCACTAACTATTAAACTTAAACCAAATGATACTGCCGCCTCCGCAGCTTCTGCCGCAGTCTATACTGTAAATATCGCAGAAAGGAATTGAGGTACAATAATTGCTAATGTAGTCTTTACACCAGTCTTCAAAACTTCTAATGGGTCATTTGAAGCCATAGCTGAAGATATTGCAGTAGAAAAAGCAATACCAACAGACATACCTAAGTCTCTACCATACTTTTCACCAAAAGTCTTTTTATTATACTTTTGGGTCATTCTTTCTAAATCCTAATTCTATGCTTCAAGCTGTCTACGATTATTTATTTCTAACTATTCCTATTCAGCCAAATCTGCATTTTGTTCTCTGATTTCTTGCTCAATCTTCATATGTTCGTTTTTCTTCTATTCTAAAGTTGCAACCTAATTTGGAGTTGCTCTACCAGCATCAACATAAGCCTAAAGTTCACGCATCTCTGCTTCAAGAGCCTATTTCTTCTTTTCAAAATCAGTAATATCAGCTTTTATTTGTATTTTTCTGTTTCCAATACCTTCAATTTCTGATTCAAGTCTCTATATTTCTTTCTCAGAATTTTTAATATCTGCCTCAAGTTTAATTCTCATGCGGCCACTTGGACTCAACTTTGAAAGCCATTGAGACATAAGAGTTTTTCCTTCTCCTGAAAAAGCTTTAATGCCGTCTTTGAAAGCCTTAAACATTCTTGTTGCAGCCATTTTACCAACAATAGCAAATGTAGCTACAAATGTTACTAACTTAGCAGGAGATTCAGACAACTCATTTAATGTATCAACAAATGATGTTAAACCATCTATAACTGTTTTAAAGATGCTAACATCAGCCAACTTCATACGGAACTGTTCCCAAGCTGTTGCTAAAGACTGAAGTTTAAAAGTTAAACTCTCTGCGTTTTTAGCAAATTGTTCATCTGCTCTTCCTTCAGCTTCTTTAGTAATATTTACTAATTGCATAGTTCTATCATAATCTTCCATCATAGCGATGAAACGAGACTGTTGACGTGAACCTGCGGCAATAGTAGCAATATAACGTTGACTATTTCTATCAAGTGTATCCCACTTAGCACTTAATTCCATAAATACATCGTCAAGATTACGGAATTGGCCAGTTGCATCCTTAAGAGATACTCCAACTGATTTTAATGCAGTATCAACCTTATTATAATCAAGGTCTTCAAATTCAGAATCAGCTGTACCAGCAACATTCTTCTTCAATTCTGTAAATCTTGCGATAATTGTCTTCATCGCAGTACCGATGTTCTCTGGAGCTTCCTGAGTAGTTTCAATCATCTATGTCAACATAGCAGCAGTATTTTCAAAAGACATACCTGCGTTATTAGCGATAGATGCAGTTTTACTCATAGCGTATGCGATACCATTAACATCTGCAGCAGCGTGAGCGGCAAGTTCTGAGTAAACGTCTGTTACGTGTGCGCCCTGGCTCATTTCCATGTGGAAACCACGAAGTGCGGCAGTCATCTAAGATGTAGCCTGCTCAAAATCAAGACCTGCAAGAGTTGCAAGTTTCATGGTTTCTTCTGTAAGTTCCATAACCTCAGCGTCTTTTAAACCTTGCTGATAGAACAAAGCAGATGCCTTAATTGCTGATTCAGTAGACTGACCAAGTTTCTAAGCCATCTCTGCATATTCGCCATAGTGTTCCCACAAACCACTTACAGTTTTATCAGTAACCATAGCGATGGAAGCAAAAGCTTTATCTATGTTCTTCGCATCATTTAAAGTATCCTGAATAGCTCTTTTTACCTGATAAAAAGCATTACCAAGAGAGAAAATATATGCAATTCTTGATTTCATACTATCAAGAGACATATTCAAAGAGTCACTTGATTTAACGGAATCTCTTGTGGCATCGGCAGATGCTCTTAAATTTGCAGTTTCAGTCGCTAAGCTTCCATTAAGAGCATTTATAGCAGCACTTTCCTAATTTGAAGCATTAGTTGCCTATTGTTTAAGTGCCGCGGCATTAGCTTCCGCTGCAGCTGCCGCATTTACAATACCTACAGTTTCGTTATAGGCAGCTTCCTCTGACTTCAAACTTGCAACATATCGACTCTTTTCTGCTATAAGTTCATTCTCAGTCTTTTCAGCATTTCTCAATGCTGTTTCATGAGCCTTTAATGCACTATTACCAGCTTTTAAAGCATTTTGATATTCATTAAAACTTGCTTTAAAAGCATCATTGACAGCATTACTATCTTTTCTAACTATATTTAATTCTTTTAATTTTTTTCTAAAGTTATCTAAAGCCTTTCCTGCTGAAGGAAAATTCTTAACAGACTCTTCCCATATTTTTCTTATGTCCTCAAATTGAGTGTCAGTTAAAGCAGAGCTTCTTTTTCCTTGTCCATTGGATTTATAAAAAGCATCTTTACTTAAGCCAGCAGTAGAGACAGCCTGATTATTTTTCTAATCCTATATTGCCTGTTTCTCAATCGCAGCAAGTTCTTTCGCTTTCTATATTTTCTCATCATATAATGAAACGATTTTCTTTTCAGTCTCTGCATATGACTTTCCCTGTTCAGCCATCAAAGTGACTTGTTTATTCATTTCTTTAGCATTTTTACCAACACCGCCCATGTCAGTATTAAATGCTTTTCTAAATTCTTCTGCCGCCTTCTTAGCTTTATTAGCAATTTCTGCGGTTTGCTCATCAATTTTCTTTAATTGTGCGGCAAGATTGTCAGAAGAAACTTCATTGAAACCTTTTCCAATTTTCTAAATTTCAAGTTCCAATTTAGAAATATTAGACTCAAAAGTTTTAAATTCTTTAGAAGAGGCAAATCCTTTTCCTATCTGGGCCTATATAGTTGAGCCAAGGCCTTCTAATTTTTCTATCTCCTTATCTAAATTACCGAATAAGGAAGAATTACCTGACTTAGCTAATTCTGCTCGCATCTATTTTATTGAATTTAAAATAGAACTTACATCAAATTCGCCTTTAAACTTAACAGTCTATGTACTCATTTAATTCACCTCTTACTTAAATATTCTTCCAAGACCTGTTAATGTAAGACCCTTAAATTTAATTTTTATAGAGTCTCTTAATAAATTATTAGACTCACTCACATTAGCAGGCAAATCAGCAATTGACTAACTATCTGAAATGTCAATTCTGCTTGCATTAGGAGTGTTGTTTATTTGAATATTAAATAAAGTCTTTGCTTTATTTAAATCATTAAAAGTTTTTAATATATAATCATAAATTACAGAAGCGGGTATTGTTAAGTTATTTATAACATATAATAAATTTATTGACTTATCTGCCATACTGCTTAAACGAATAAAATTATCTATTCGACTTAAACTAAGACTTTGATATAAATCTATCATCATTCTATCAGCTTCTCCTTCCCCTGCTGTACTAAGATTCTTTACAATGAAATTTCTATTTAAAGCAACGAATCTAATTAAATTAACTTCATCAGAAGTAAAATATCTATACATATACTACGAATTAATTCCAACGCCTTCATTATCACTATATAAAGTAAAGCTGTCTTTTTCCTAAGTAGTATATCTTTTAACATTTATACCATATTTTTCTCCATTAAAGATAAAACTTAAATCCTTAAAACTTTCACCAAGAGAAATGCTTTTTCCATTATACATAACTTTATCTATTGTTGTACCAGTTAAAGATAAATTAGATAAGCTTCCGTGTGTAAGATAGGTTGATAATTCTCCCAACATACCTGTCATAGTAGATGCGTTCCAGTCCTATGTGAAAAAAGAAGAGTTATCTTTAAAAATAGTATCTGTAACTGCTTTTAATCTACTTTTTACAAAAGCATCTACACAGTTCCAAAAAGTTGGAGATTCGAGAGTCATGTTCTAAATAAAGCCCAAAGATATTCTTGAATTTCTCATCTCTTTTGCTAACATTTGGACGGCAGCGATAAAACTATTTCTTTTCTATTGCGGAGTAGCCCCTCTCTAAGATTGATAAGCACCATCTTTTTTAGTTTCAGGAGTTATTTCCATAACTATATAAGGATTTTCTTCTGTTCCTAAATTTATCTTTAGGCTTGAGAGTACATCATCAACAATTTTACTATTTTTCCATTCTTCATAGGCACTATCACCCATAGTCTTTTTTACTTCTTCATAAGCAGAATGTAGCATAGCTTCCATACTTGTTTTTAAATTCTTTTTTACATTTTCATATACAGTATTTTCGCTTATATTACGTCTTGCTGCTGTCTATTTATAAGTATTAGTAAAGTCACGTGTCTATCTAAAAGCATCCGTAACAATATTCTATATATAATTAGATGTTATTCCAGTATCTACAAAATAGTTTTCCATTGAATTAACGACTGCCTATCTAAAATTACTATATTTACCATTACGATAATTAGTAAGCATATCGACAAATTCTTTTCTTACACTCGCTTTATTACCATCAATGCTCATGTCTTTTCCGAGTGCTTTACCATATTCTGTACTTTTTAAAACAGAATAGATTGCAGAACTACGATAACGTGTAATAAATTCTTTTGAATTTATAAATAAAGCAAATGCTATTTCAACATCTCTTGAATTACCTGCGTCCCAGATTCTTTTATTTTCATTTGAACCAAATAAAAATAAACGAGTCCATAATTTAACCTTTTCATTATCAGGTAAATTTTTATAAGCGCCATTATATTTCATAGTAGCTAAAAGAGCCTATTCCTTATTTTCTGCATCCGCTTTTAATAATTGGAAATGCCCTTTTAATGCTGCTAATCCGCCGGCTATATCAGAATGGTTTGTTTCTCCTACGGCACTTTTCCATTCTGAATCTAAGACTCCTTGCTAATCTTCATATGCTACACGTTCTTGCTACTGGTTATCAGTCCAATATCCGTCAAAATACACATATTTGTATTCTCTATTTCCAATATCATCAAAAACTTTATGAGCAAAAATGGAATTTTGAACCATATTAGCCATTCTCTCACCTCACAAACAAAAAGAGGACAACTCGCGCCGCCCTCTTAAATATAATCTCCAGTTAATTCTCTATCTAAGAAAGTAACATAAGCAATAGTCTGGTCTTCTCTTCTTCTACTTTCATCTGGATAACCAGTAAAGAAGAAGTCACTAACTGTAGACTAATTGTAGTTCTTTCCTAATGCTATTGATAAACTCGAAGATAATTTAATCTTTGGCATCTCCAATATCGCAGTGGTTACTTCGCCACTCTTTTCATCCTTTACACTCATTTTCCCCTGCAAACGGAGAAAACCATTTAGAAGTCTATTACCTACTTCTAATGTCCTAATCTTATCTTCATAATCAAAGGTATAATCTACCTCTACCTTTCTCACAGACTATTTAAAGAATATACGATTTTGATATATCTCAAAATCTCTAACTCTCTAACCCGTTTCTGTATCATATATAAATATCCACTTAGTCTTAGAAGGTGGTAATGGTTTAAGCATTAACTCTGGTCTTCTACCCATAGGCAAAGGTTCAAAGCAAGGATTCGGCTATGCACCAATTTTACAATCACAACTATTTGGACAATATTTTAAATCCACATAACAATAGTCTCCCTCTTCAATTGCCTATAATTCCTAATTATACTAAATAGATTTATATACTGGCTCTTTCAATTTTGAATTACTAAGTAATGCCCAACTCTTTGGCGAAAGAACACCATGACTTATTGCAAAGTTCATTTCTTTATCAACTTCCCAATTTACAAGGGCTGGATTATGATAGCCGCCACGAGCAGATACTTCTCGTTTTATCTCATTTATCTGAGCAATCTCAGCGGTTTTAAAACTTAATATAGTTTCATTTATATCATACTTCTTTCCACCTATCTCTAAAGGAGAGTTGAGTCTTAAAGAGACATCATAAAGCTCTTTCATTCCAACAAAATTATCCATTGGACATACCTCCTTTTCATTTTCTTATAACAAGTAGATTTTCATAGAGATGTATATAAAGAAAAGAGACGACCGAAGTCGTCTCATAATATCAATATAGTTCATCATTTGAGAAGCCGACAGCCTTCTTCTTAGGAACATCTATTGGAGTATATGTGTAGCGAGATTTCTGAGGAACGATACGAGTACCACCGTGGATGAAATCTTCATCTACATCAATCTATTTAAGCTCCATTTGAATGTCATTTGGAGGAGTAAGAACATCAATCTTCATTTCAAATGTAGTAGGGTCACCATCTGCCTCAAGTGTGATACTGGTATCTGAAGAAACCTGAGCTCTATGGATAGTAAATTGATAACGCTGGTCTTTACCAGTTTTCTGCTCACGAATGTAAGTTTCTCCGACGATTTTATATGTATCTGGGAAAGTCTCTGCATCAATTACAAATGTCTTTCCGAGGATACCATCATCGTCGCCAACCTTTCTTTTAACAGTGCGGCTCCACTTATAATAAACAGTTCCCTGCTTAATTCTAAATAAGTCATTGTCTGTAACTCTATTAAAGTCCTTATCATATATACCAGGGTTGTCTGCGCTATCCCATCCACTGATAAATCCTTCATCAGTAACAGCAAGTAATGGGAGCATTGTCTTAGCATCGTAATAAATTACATAGCTGGTTGACTGGTCATTACGATAATACTTAAGCAAGTTCTTTTTCTGTTCTGCTGTACTAATTGTAAGACCATCTCTATTTTTAACAATACACTTTTCCATTCTATCAACAACTTCTGTGTCATAGATTTCAGTTTCAATAGTACCGAGCTTCTTCAACTCATTGATATAAGAGAATATCTTCGCTAAAACAATTTCTGGCATGGCGGCCTGTGAACGGAACCACTCGTCCTATGTTGTAGCTGTTGTAAAGCTCTTTACTGAATTATAATCATCAGTTGTAAATGGCTTTGAAGTAGTCATCTATTCCTATGTATACTCAGTTACCCAAGTTCTATTGAAATAGCGTCTTCTTAACTCTGTTCTATTTTCTTCTACCCAGGGTTCATCACCAGTTGGATTTTCAATAAAGTAAACAGTGTCATGGTCATTATCAGCACCAGAAGGAACTTCTGTTTCCTGTGCCGCCTTAAAGATAAGTTCCCATTCATCATCTGTAAGAGCAGGTGATGGATAAGCTTTTGTAGAATAATTAAGGCTACCATATTTATTAGCCATATTACATTTAACAATAGCAGAAGTATAATCTGTAAGTTTAGCATTTAATTTTCCGCCCCAGACTAAACTCATTGAAGCTGGACTAAATAAAGCATCTGTAAGATTTAATGTCAACTCTTTACCGAAGTTCCAAGTGATTAACTTCTTATTGCCTTTACCACCTTTAGCCTCAACTTTCTCTGCTGATTTCTCAATTGTGGAAACCTTTAAAGTATCGAGAACGAGGACGGGAGTGTAGAACTCTTCATCGCCTACTTTAGTAATACTATAAAATACTACATCAGCGACCTCTTTTATTCCGTACTGCTTAAAAAGATTCATTCACCCACCTCCTCATCAAGATTTTCGACTGTAACAGTATATTCATCATTGTTAAGTTGCTCAGTATTCTCAGTTCTAACAACCTATCTATCCACAACTTCAAGAGTCTGAGTATTATATGTTTCAGCTATAGTTGTAGCAGATGTATCAAGTACTGCATTAATATCCTCAGTAATTTCAATCTGTCCACCGAGCTCTTCCTCATTAAATTCTCTTGTAATTGTTGGAGGTTTAACAAGACGAATTGCAGCTTCCTTAGTAGAGCTATAAATAGTATCGTATGTGTTATCTTCAATAACATCAGTAGGAACTACCTTTGTACTACCACTTGTATAACCATCATAACTGTTGCAATCTACATTGTACTGAGTCAACTTCATCATAACTCCATCGTCGCGGCGCAATACCTTAAACTTCATTGGGAATGTAGTTGGGTCACCGTCAGCCTAAAGAGTAAGATTTGTTTCGGGTGAAAGTTTTGCAAGAGGAATCTCAAACTAATATCTCTAATCCTTACCATCATCACGACTACGGCAATATGTCTCACCAACGATACGATATGTGCCTGGGAAGTGCTCAGCATCGACGATGATACGATGTCCAAGAGTTGTATAAGGAGGAGCTATTGTACGAGTCCATTTATAATAAATTTCGTACTATTTTATAATACGAAGATTACCTGTAATAACATCACCACTCTGACGAGTGAAACTGCCAGCATTTGGCTCATAAGGTTTCATTGTCTTAGGGTCAATAAATACTGTAAGTGGTGCTTCAGCATATTCCTGCATATAACGGTAATTAGCCATTGCAAGATTCTTATTAGCATCAATAGCGAATGTCTGAGTTGCTTTACACTTCTCCATTCTATCAAGAACTGGTACGTTTTCCATTCCACTCTAAATAGGATGAATAAGGTCATATGGAGTATCTCCACCAAAGTTCCAGTCAGCTATAATATAAAAACGTCCAAGAGGAACTCTTACAAAACGCTTAATTGACTTGTTATTCTGAACTGGAAGATTAAGCTCAACATTCATAAAGAAATCAATTGTTGCATCATATGGATTCACAAAGTAACCGTAACTCTGTCTCTATATATTCTGACGAGTAAGTTCCATAATGTTAACAATTTCTTCATCATTTGCCTTTATCCACTGTGGCTCAGAATCTGCATCATATACTGTCTCATAGAAGCCCTGGCGGCCTATCATAATTTCCTTCTGTGTACTATTACGAGGAACGCGATAACGAAGATTTGCATTTTCAAGATAATAGATGTCCTAATCTCCTTCAAATGAAACCATCTTCATATCTACCTTATTCCATTCATAGCCATAAGCTGCAACTGAACTACCACAAGCTGTTGCACTGTCTCCGATAATACCGTCACATTTAGGAATTGGAGTATAAATACAGAACTGGTCTGCGGCAGTATCATCAAGAGTAATAACGCCATCGCCCTCAACTCCGTTAAGAACCTGCATATCGAAAGTACTGAAATTGAAATCTCCATAATTGTCAATTGCCATTTCTGCTCTTTCTGGTCTTCCTTTATAAGTTAAAGGATGGTCTTGCTTAGCTTTTGTCAAACCTTCTACGATTGAATTTTCTCCAATATTCCAGTAATAAGTTTTAACAAGAGTAGCTTCAGTATCTTCTGCTGATTCTCTCTCACCAGTTTCATAGCCCTTTGGACATTTATAACCAGCAGCATAGTCATCAAGAGACTCATACTTATATTCTGCCTCTGCCGGCACGAATTGAACTGTCTTTATAGAGCCATCACAAGGACAAATAAATGAAACAACTGTTGATGGAGCATATTCTGTGACTTCGCCTAAATCTGTAGCAGGAATCTCAGGATTTTGAGGGATACCGTGTTCATCAACTACAAAGTAAGCACCCTGTGCCGCTCTACCAAAAACAAGGTTTTCCAAATCCTCTTGCATTGCAGTAAGTTCGTCAGTCTTTACTTCAATCTCTTCTCCTGTTATTGCATTATGAAGAGTGTCTCGTTCCATTGCAAGAGTAATTGCAGTTATATATGGAGTTATAGAACTTGCAGAACGGATACAAACAACAGTATCATTTTCTCTTCCATAATATAAGAAAGTAGAATTTGGTAACTCACGGATAGGAGTACCATCTGCATAAGTGAAGTATCCATTTACATAATTTGGAAGGACTTTCTTCTCAAGGTATGTAATTCTTCCATATTCATCTTTTGGATAAACCAAAGGATTCCATAAGCCCTATACTTTAGGCTTCTTTATTCCGAACTTTCCGCCCCACATTAGGCTCTGACTTGCAGGAGTATAGAGGGCATCCTCGAGACTAAGGGAAATTTCTTTCCCGTAGTCCCAAGTAATCAATTCAGGATTGCCCTTGCCGCCTCTGGCGGAGGTTTCTTCTGCTGTCTGTTCTAATGTAGAGACTTTTAAGGTGTCGAGGTACATAACCGGAATATAAACCTCGTTATCATATTTGTCAAGTTCAATAGCATAGATAGTTACATCAGCAACTTCTTTAATACCATATTGTTCAAATATATTAGCCACCTGTCTCGCCTCCTTTTATTACTCACTCAACACTTCGGTTGAGCCATCTACTGCATAGAAGCAACCATTCTCTCCTTCAAGCATTTTTTCAGCTATTTCATAAGCTGTAAGCTCCATCATAATTCCGCTCTTTGGCTTAGCTACTTCTAAGTTCAAATTAAAAGTAGTTGGGTCGCCATCTGCCTACAATGTAAGCGTATGGTCTGAACGAACTTTACATAATGGGAACTTAATCTGCATACGCTCGTCTTCACCTGTGTCGCGAGAGCGGATATAAGTTTCTCCTACCATCATATACATACCAGGCCACTGGTCGGCACGTATAGTAATCTTATTGCCTTTAATTCTCTTACCCTTTGGAGCCATTGTAAGAGACTTTACATAGAATGGCTCGCCCTGATGGAACCAATAGTCATCAGCATAAGGCTGCATTGTTCTTGGGTTAATATAAGCCCAAAGTTTTCCTTCAGCCTTTCTTGACTCGCCATCTGTATTTTCAGTAACTTCTGTAATGTTCTGATTTACTGCCCACTCATCTTCTCTTGGGTCTGGCTCCGGCTCTGGGTCATCATCTGGCTCATCGGGCTCACCTGGGTCATCACCTGGCTCATCGGGCTCAACTGGCTCAATTGGGTCATCACCATCACGAGTATTAACTGCCGGCGCAATGTCATCATCAGAACTATATACCATAGTAGTTGGGTCAATAGTAACAGGATTTATCTTCTTTATATCATCCTCATACTTTGTTATTAAGAAATAAGCAAGAGCATTGATACTATCAAATCTCAACCACATATCTATATTCTTAAACTGGTAAACGTTAACAGGAGTCTTAGGCTGTGTCCAAGTTACAGCATCATCGAGGTCTCCATCGTCTACAGTAGTAGCTACGCCAAGTAATGCATAGTAATCATCATTACTATCTACGATAATAGCAAGATAATCAGCTTCGCAGATTTCGATTGGCTCATCGCCAATGTTATAAATGCTTCCAAGCTGGTCTTCAATGAATGGCTTTTCTTCAGCATCCTTACCAAACAATGAAGCGAATGTTCTGTTCTACTTATATGGATAAGACTTTACAAGAACATTAGGTTCAGTGGTCTTTGTAGTAGCACTCTTCTTGTCTGGTTCAACGTGAGCTGTTACGCCGCCCTCCATAGCATCATCGAAAATGATTTCTGCTCTTGGAGCTTTCAAATCTGACTTGCTATTAATCTTATATATAATAGCATCCTTATAATTGATATAGTCTGGAAGACTTGAAACTGAAATCTTCTTAAACTGGTCAATAGGATAAGAACGACCTTTAATATCAAAGAACTTATCTGGAACAACTGCAATTGACTTAACTCTTGTTTCAATAGCCATTCTCCAGCCATATACGTGTCCTTGAATAATGCCGTGACCTCTAATTTCTGCACCATCAATTACTGATGAACGCATAAGAAGGTCAAGACTTGGGTCAACCTCATCTTCTGAAAGCTTAGGAAGTAAATGAGAAATTGTACTTCTTTCACTATTCATGCCTGGGAAAATGCACTTTTCCATTCTTGAAATCTTTGTTAATGGGTTCTTGCAATAACAAATATCTGTATCATAATCAAGCTGAGCATCTTTCCAGTCTGCGCTTAATGTACCATTCCAACATAATCCTAATGATGCAGGTGTACAGAGAGCATCCTCAAGGGTAACGTTAATCTGCTTGCCAAAGTCCCAGTTAATCAAGCGAGCATTTCCTTTACCACCCTGTGCCCATACATTTTCCGCAGTCTTCTCAGCTGTGGAAATTTTCAAAGTATCAAGATAAAGTGCGGGTACATAATATACATCGCCGCTACCATCTTTCTTCTTATGAATACTGTACAAGGTAACGTCAGCGACTTCCTTTATACCATACTGGTCAAATATATTCACACATATTCACCTCGCTTATTTTATCCTAAGAAAAATTGGCTATTGAACTATTTAATTCAATAGCCAATTTCTTAGCTTAATATGTTATTAATATTCTGTTGCACCGATTGCATCTTCTTCGTCAACGCCGTCAGCGCTTACTTTGAAGAGTTCAGCATCATCAAGAAGGTTGAGGTTCTCAGTATCCTTAACCATAGTAGAACCATCGTTCTCCTCTTCGTTCTCTACAACATTGTACTGGATAAACTTAACCATTACGCCGTCTTCAGGACGAAGAACCTTAAGGCTCATTTCGAATACTGTTGGGTCACCCTCTGCTTCAAGAGTGATTGTGTGCTCAGAGTTCATCTTAGCCTGTGGGATTACGAACTGGAATCTCTCATCCTCACCAGTTTCCTTACTTCTTACAAATGTGTCACCGACAACCTTGTAAGTGCCAGGGAACTTATCAGCAGAGATTTCAATTGTATTACCAAGACTATTGCCCTCGTAAGCAACTGAACGAGTCCACTTGTAGAAGATTTCACCTTCTGCAATTGGAGTACCATCTGCATAAGGCTCCATAGTAGCTGGGTCATAGTAAACAGCCTGTGCTGTGCTGTCTGCCTCAGAAGGAGTTCCATTCAAGTTACCAGCAGGTACGATGAAGCTTCTCTTAGCAGTGCACTTCTCCATTCTGTCAATCTTCTTTGTCTCCTTGACGCCCTTACGGAAGTCGTTGCCCTCGTAGCTACCATAGATAGCTGCCATAGAAGCTGGAGTGAAGAGAGCATCAGTAATGTTAAGTGTGATTTCCTTACCATAGTCCCAACCGATAAGGTTTGCATTACCCTTACCACCAGTTGCATAAACTTCCTGAGCTGTCTGCTCGATAGTAGATACCTTAAGAGTATCAAGGAAGAGAACTGGAACATAACGGTTAGCCTTCTTCTGTGTCTTGTGTATCTTAAGTCCACCAACAGTGCAAGTAGCTTCAAATGTTTCATTGTTAGCTGTAATTACAGTTGTGTGGATTAAACCATTCTTAACAAGAAGTTCTGCCTTTCTGTTGTCGACGTAACCGCCGTCATTTACCATCCAAGCAGTTCTTGTAACGTTCTTGTTGCCGTGACGGTTAACTACGAAGATAAGTCCCTTGTTACCGATAATTACAAGTGCAAGCCACTCTACACCCTTGAAAATCTTATCCTGGTAGTAAAGTGTGTTACCCTTCTTATCGTTGAACTTGAAGATTCCGTCCTTATCAAGAGCAAGTCTGTTGTAGTTCTTGTTGTGGAGTAAGTACATATAAGCACTTGCAGCAGTATCCATAGCACCATTTACCTTAACGTAAATAGCTCTATTAGAAGTATGACCACCAGTGTAGTCTACTCTTACTTCCTTACCAAGAGTACCATCAAGCATACCGATTTCATTAAGAGCAGTAACAACCTGGTCAAGAGGATACTGTGTCTTAATATCTTCATTGTTATAAGCGTGCTTTACAGCAGTACCATCAACAGTGTAACCATAAAGGTTTTCAGTTGTATCAGTATCTTCTGCACCGGGAGCTGGGTCACCAGTTGAATTTACCTTATAACCACCGAATACACCTGCAAGGCCGCCGGCACCAAGCTCTGAAGCAGTATCAAGAACAAGTCTCTTCTGACGAAGAGCGTCGATAGCATCATTAATGCTGTAGTGCTTGTCATCGCCCCACATTACTGCGCCTGCAATAGCTGCATCATACTTATCTGCACCAACTGCTGCGATATAAGCTGCTGCATCTGCGAAGAACTGGATTCTACCATTGCCGTTTACTCTTGTGTAGTTATTACCCAAGAAAGCAGGATTGTAGTAGCCCATCTCATCTTCAACTACAAGCTCAGCGTAGTCTGTGTATGTTACATCGTAAGCCTTAGCTTCGATTGCATCTGTAAGCTTTGCAAAAGCTTCCTTAATCTCATCCAAATCGTATGAGCCTTCATCGAACTTTCCAGCAAGACCAACAACTACGATTCTTTCAGCTGACTTAGGAGCACCAGCGAACTGGTCATTAAAGTCGAAATCACCGAACATTGTGTCTGCATTCTCGAATACGTATCTTACACCAGTCTTAGCAATAAGGTTCTGGTTCTTAGCGAACAATATAGCAACCTGCTGTGGGTAAGTGAACTCGTGAGTTCCTACGCCAGGATATCTGCTTGCATCAGCAGTTGTAGCATTTGTGTTGTAAACACCAGTTGCAAGGTCTGTTGTAAACTGAAGTGTGATTTCTCCAGTCATTGTGCCCTTAGCCTTAGTAACATGGTCTGAGTATTCAGTAAGAGTTACATTAGCTGTGAAGTCTACAGGATTAGAACTTGCTAAGTTAGCAAGAATTACATCGCTACCAACTGGGATACCAGTATCCTTATCTCTCTTAAATACGAAAGTAGGAATACCAATACCGATTGGTCCATAAAGCTTAACGCCTGTTGTACCAATAATTGTTGCAAGGTCAGAATCTGCTGTAACAACGACTGTTTCCTCAGTTACAGTTGCTGGGTCAGTTGAACTATCAGTTGTAACCTTAAGAAGTTCAACACCAACAAAATCCTCTGGGTCAGTAACTACAATAGAGTCAACAGCGAGTTCAACCATAGGAACTTTGCCTTCAAGAGCAGCCTTTACAATAGCTTCCTGATTATCTTCAAATACATCTTCAACATCAGCCTGTGTGTGGTCTGCACTGAGAGTATTCTTTGACTCATCATAATAAGCAACAAGCTTAGCAACTATTTTTTCGTTGTCATCACAATCGTAGTTTGTTCCTTCAATGAGGTCAGCATCAGTAAATACATATGCCTCAAAGCCGTCCTCGTCGCCTACGCCTTCTTCATTTACTGGGTAAACTGTACGAAGCTCAAGAGCGCCTTTTAAAACAGAAGCGGCTGTAATAGTTCTCTGAGACTCGAATGTCTCTTCTTTCTTTTCAATACGGTAGAAAGTTACGTCAGCGACTTCCTTAATACCATACTTCTCAAAAAGGTTCTGAGTATTAGCCATTCTTTAACCTCCTTAATCGTCGGGATTTTCACCCCAATATTTTGTTTTCAGCTTTTTGCTATCCGCACCAGCACAAATCATTTGAAGGTCTTGCTGCCATTTCTCACGCATTTGATGTCTGCGGACCAAGCTATAAAAAGCATATAGAGATTCATTTCTATCAATTCCAAAAGTGCTCGCTATTTCCATAAGCTCGACTAAAGTTTGCCCTTCACCTTTTTTCTAAGCCTATTTCTTTTTAACGGCAGCAACTTTTTCTCTCAATAGGCGCATTTTGCGCTATCCGGGTGTCTCATCTGCTGGCGGCGGCTCTGGAACTTCTCGACGATTCTGTAATCTCAATATGTCTTGAAAATCACTAAAATTATCAAGAGTTATGAGGCGCTTCTCCTTACTTGCAGAAGGACCACCAACTAACACTGAATTGATTTTCGGAAGTAATAATACTTCCTCCTTTATAAATGTAGAAAAGGTATTCTTCAGTTCTAACAAAAACATATCATCATATGCCGCGCTTTGTAATAAGTATTCCAAAGGATGAATTGTCTCTGTCGGTTCTGTACCTGTTTTTTCTTTAATTATATTCCCAATATCGTCAGCGGTCAATAGAAGTAAACCGAGACGCTTATTGTAAGTTGTTGTGCCCATTTCAACAATTTCTTTAATTGAGTAAGGATAGACTTTACAAATGTACTATTTATCATAAAAAGAGGAAGGAACTTTGCAGAAAGCCTGTTCCTTGACCTCTTCAATCTAATTAGCTGAAAGCATTAATAGCGAACCTCATACTATAGCATCCCATCTCTTCAGTTAATGAAGTGACGGAAAAACCAAGATATTTGATTTCTCCTAAACCGTTTATACGTCTGTCCTGTATAGTCTATCTTATCTAACTCATTATTGCGAAGGGGCGCAAATTATCTCCCGTAATTAGCCACTCATCAAAGGGGCAATATACATTTATAACCAAAGACAAGTTTTCGTTGTCTGAATTTAAACCATTAATGGAGCCTTCATCAAAGAAAATGACGAGTTTTGATTCTGTATTCTAACTGCCTTCTTTAGCCTCTTTCAGAGTCAAAAGCGGCACAAAACGAATATTCTTATTCATCAGTTTTAAACCGTCAATTTCATTAGGATATACGGCTGGATTCAATGGGTCTCTTCCTGTATTAACAAGTAACTTTAAAAGAGTCTGGTCTTTCATAAGTTTCTTGCCAATCTTGATTAAATTCTTACCAATTTCTTGTCCGTATTTAACAGTAGATTCCATTAAATCACACTCCATTCAAGAAGAAGTTATCATCTTCACCGACAAGAATATTTTCAGATGAAAGTGGCTCGTTTTCTTTAACCAATCTCTCACTGATATAAAGATATGCCACATTTGGAACAGCATAATTATTCTTGCCAACAATCTGCCAGCCTCTATTCATATAATTAAAATATGAACCTTTCTGAAGCTCTGGATTGTCCTAAGTAATAATAATGTTTGTTGAGAATGGCTCGTTATAACCAAGTTCATTCGCATTCTTAATAGTAGTATCCTACATCAAAGACTGTGCATTATTAACATACTTAGCTGGTGCTGAATAACGTGTTGTGCCATATTCATCAATCAAATTAATTTCGGTGTCAAGGCATATAACCTTGTAAGACTAATGTCCTTTAGTAAGATTATCTTCTTTATAAATTATTATCCAAATCTTATCCCATTCCTTATCTTTAATCTTCTATTTTATATATAAAATGTCCCCAGTTTTTAGTGGCGCGGCAGAAGTGGACATTAAAAGATTACCTATCAAGTTACTTTCATTCCATTTATTAGGCTACAAAGACGCCTATACATCAACAGGTTCATCATTAACTTGATAGAGCGTAACCAAATATTCGGTCTATTTCAGGAACAATCTATCAAACTCTACTTCTTTTCGAGTCTTAATTCTGTCCTGACGTGTGAAGCCGCCGTGATTAATTCTTTTCAAATACACATCTGTAAAGTAACTCATTGAACATCAATCCTATCAAATAAGTTCATGCACTCAAAGAGTGTCTTTCGATAATACTCGAAAGATAAATAACGGCAGGCGGATAATTTATAATAAAGAGTGTAATAGTCAATTGTCTTATTACAATCTTCATATCCCATTAACTCAATAAGAATACTATCTAAGAACTTCTTCCATTCCCCATTTTTCTCTCTTTCGCGAAGAAGCCCATAGAGTTTCTTTTTCATCTTGTCTCTATAGGCTTCTCTTACATCATCTATATTGGCCACGTCTACTTCTCCTATTACGTCCTCCACCAGCAAGGCGGCCATACTTAAATGGTGCCTTAGAAGGAGCACGGTAGTAAATAGCTTCAAGGTCCTTAGCTTCTTCTTCGGCTTGGGCCTTTAACTTAATAAACTAATTGAGCAAATGGGCTTGGGAAAATTCATGTTCATCATATTGAGTTTTTATATTCTCCCAGGTGTCGATGCTACGTTTTACCCACTGTAATTTCATATATACAGCAAGTATATTAACTTCATCATCCGACATCTTGGGGTCTGCAAATGTTTGAGTTATATCGTCTACTCTTAGACTACAACGAGGAAATTTAAAATATGGAATAGCCTAATTTAAAATAGCGTGCCAGTCGGCAGTCATCCACTTCAAGTCCTCTTCTGTAATGTTGCAGTCAGACCATTCATCGTCTGATATACGACTGAGGAAGTTATCGTAGACTTCCTGTAATGTTACCATTTACATCACCTTTTAAATTAGATTCTTCTTCCCTCAGCTGCGGCTTTCTTCTCTGCAGCATCTTCTGCAGCGATTTCTTCCTGTGTTCTTATAGCCTTGAGAATATCACGGCCAGTAACTTCCTTTAAGATTGCACACTTATCAACATTGACAATTTTATTTGAAATTGCAAAATCAATAAGATTATCTATCTGAGCATCGGGTAACTTGGCAAGCTCTTTTTTGAAAACAGCTATTGGCTTATTGTTCAAAAGCTCTCTCATCTGAGTCTCGCTAAGTGCGATGATATTTGTAGGCTCTGTTGCTTCCATAGGCTCAAGACCGAGGTCCTGCTTATCCTTCATATTGTCGATATAAAGCATACCCTGTCTAAACATATTTGCAACGCCATCATTATAAAGTAATATCTGAAGCTGGTCAAAAGGAATAGGCAATGACTGTCCTCTCTTCTGCCAACGACGTTTTACACCTACAGAAAGGTCTGTAATACCTACCTGTGCATCTACCATATTGGTTACTTTTACCATTCTTTCCATTATTAATTCCTCCTTTAAACTCAAAAACGGCGAGTGAGCCGAACTCACTCACCGTTCTCATGGTATTTTACCTAATTTTAATTAATATCTTTTTCCTGTTAACTATCAGATACGAGGGTCGAGACTTGGGTCAAGCTGAAGCTCGTACTTAGTAGGATACTTCTTAGGGTCAGCAAGATTAAGGTTAACATATACACACCAGTTGTAGTTGGTGAGAATTGCAACACCGACTCTCTGGTAAACTTCAATCTCGAAGCTACGGTCTCTGTGCTGCCAATCATCAAGCTGAGTGTTACCCTCAAATACAACCTTTACAGGCTTTGTATCTCCAACTGGGAAGATGTAAGCTGTAGATGGGTTAGCGATTGTAACTTCGTTAGTTTCGTCAGTATAAGACTGAGGAATTTCAACGATTGGGTTACCACGGAATGTGCGGATTCTGCCATAAGCAGCGATTTCCTCAATGTTACGTGGGTTATATACAGGAGTTGCGTATCCACCGTACTGGCCAGCAGCCATAGCGCCCTGAAGAGCATTACCATATACAGGCATACCGATTGCATCAGGACCCATTTCAGCAACGAACTCAGGTGTAGCATAAATTACAACAGAACCGCTTGCGCTGTAAGCTGAAGCTACTGCACAAAGTGAAGCCATTGCATCTGCATCGAAACCAGCACCAATGTACTTGTTCTTAGCAGGTCTATTGTCAGCATTAACTGCTGCAAGAAGAGCTCTCTGGATTTCACCGTAAACAGCTTCCTGAAGACCTTCAAGAAGAAGATTAGTAGACTCTGCGATGTCCTCGTCGCCACAAAGGTATCTCTCGAAGTCAATGTAAGCAGCGCCACCGATTGCACGTCCACCAAGCTCGAATGTGTTCTTATCAAGTCTGAAGCTCTCATAAACACCAGAAAGAGCAACTGCTGTAATGAACTGCTTAGCACGTCTACGGCCAGTGTTGATTACGAATACAGCCTTCTGATTGAGTGGAACAGTCTTAACTTCTGCGAAAGAACCGATGAACTGTTCAACCTGCTTAGGAAGAATCTCAGTATATGCTTCCTGCATAATCTCGAAAAGGTCGAGCTTATTTCTTCTGTATGAATTGTAGTCGTTTGCTAACTTGTGAATTTCTTCACTAAGAGTAGCCTTAACGTCCTTATTACTAAACTTAGTAGGGTCTGGACTTGTTCCATAGAAAGAGTGAACAACCAAATCCTTTATTGCTTTGATATCAGCCATTCTTTATCCCTCCTTCTAATTACGCTGTAAGAGTAGGCTTATTTACAAACTTAAGCTTGAAGCTAAGTGTTGTATCAGCGTTGTTGTATGCTTCTGTAACGATTGCGTAAACGCCACCGATTGCCTTTGCAATAAGAGCAGCTCTTGTTGTGAAAACAAGCTTACCTCTATTAACAATAGGAGCATTTGCATCTGCATTTGCAGTATAATCTGCTGTATCAAGAAGAACTGCATAAATAGGAGCAATATCAGGTCTTACATCATTGTCATCATCAAGAGTTTCCTCAGCTTTTCTGATAGCTGCAATATAAGCCTTAACTGCGTCATACATAACCTTAGAATCCTTAATATTTCCGCCGTCAGCAACATAAGGAGTCTTCATAAAGTCAGACTGGTCATCCCAAACGATTGAGTTTGTGCAAATTCTCATACCAGGCTCGGTGAAACCGATTCTTGGGAGATATTCGCCAGCAACCATGCAGAAGTTTCTACGACCAGGAGTAAACTGGTTATAAATCTTCTCAGTTGAGTAGTTAATACCAGCAACATAACCGAAGTCAGCTAACTTTGCTGAAGGAATGCAAGCAAGCTTTCTTTCTTTATCGCACATTAAAAATGCGCCGTTCTCAGCAACAATTTTTCCCTGAGCAGCCTCAGCAGGAAGAACTGGGAAGTGAGAAGCAAACTGGTTAGGATTGAGTTCACACTGTGCTTCAACCATACCTGCGCGGTTGAACCAAACCTGTGATGGCTCAATCTGACCGTAACCTTTACAATCAAATTCATGAAGTGCCATTACTTATTACCTCCATTCAATCTTTTATTTAATAGTGCGAGAGCACCGGTCTCTACGACCTTGCCACTTGCATTATCTCCCTTGTAGAACTTATCTGGCTCGTTCTTTCTATTTGAGAAGATTGATGGGTCATTCTCAACAGCTGCTGTGCATACGTCCTTCTTGAACTCGTCTACAGAGAGGTCATTCATAGAGTTCTTAAAGTTTGTGATAGCGTCATCGCTGAGATATTCCTCATACTTAGCAAGAATAGCGTTCTTCTGGTCAGTTTCAACATTCTTCTTGAACTCGACCAATGCTGTGTTCTCATTTGTAATGTCGTTAATTTTATTGTTTAATTCAACTTTTTCAGCCTCCATTGTTTCAATCTTTGAGTTGAAATCTGCAATAGCAGTATCCTTCTCAGCAATTGAAGCTTCAAGAGTAGTTTTAGTTGACTCAAACTCACTTGCTGCTGTCTCAAGAGCTGTAATTTTCTCATTAAGAGAAGTCTTCTCAGTCTCGAACTCAGTTGCAGCTGTTTCAAGAGAAGCAACCTTTTCAGTAGCCTCAGTGTAAGCAGTATTAGCAGCTTCGAATGAACCATTACCAACTGCCTTCATAGCTTCAAGAGCTGTGAACTCAGCTTCAGTAACGTCAGTAATCTTAACTGATACAGTATCACCAAGAGTTACATTGTCGCCGTCCTTAGTGTAGTATGCTCTCATAAAGCCTTCCTTGCTGCGGCAAAGAGCATAGTCATCATAAACGTCAACGATAAAAGCACTGATTTCCCAGTTGCCGGCTTCGTTGAAGTTAGGATTTACAAGGTCAAACAAAATGTCTGCCTTTTCATTATCAGATAATCTGAAAAGTGACTTATCCATTTTCTTACTCTCCTCCTTCTTCTTAGTAAAGTTTCTGACGTAAGCAGTCATTACTTCAATAAGCTGTTCTTCTGTAAGTTTGGAGTAGAAAGCAGAACCCTCAAAACAAGGCTCAACATCTTCTCCCAAGGTCTGTAAACCACAGAGTCCACCTGATATAAAGTAATAATATGGTCTTCCGTCTTCTTCGCTCAAACGCCATTCACCCTTTAAGTTCTTTCTGAAAATCTCCATTGACTGGGGCTTTCCAGGAATTAAATGGGCTTCGGCATAAATACCAGTGAATAGAAGAACGTCACAAGACGCATATGAACGAGTGACACCATCTTCATCTTCGAAGTCTTCCCAAGCGAAGTTTGGATTTTCGGGGACGATTCCATAGATACGTCCATCAGAATTATCTTCACCGTGGTCCTCGAAGTCAAGGGAGTCTTTATCAAAGATTCCCTTAACTGGAGTATATGGTAAAGATGCTATAAGCTAATTCGCAAAATCCTCTGATATAAAAGTACGATTTCTATTCATACCCTTATAAAAAATTCGTACTCTGCTTTTAGATAAGACATCGTTATATTTTTCTGGCGCACCGTAGACTGTTACGTCTAAAGTACAAGGTGGATTTGAGAAGTCAGAATGATTTATGTTACTCATTAATCATCGCCCTCCTCTTTTTTATTGTTATCCTCTTTTTTCTACTCCTACTTGCCGCCGGAGTCAGTTTTAGCTGACGGTGTGGAAGCTGGCTCTTTTCCGTCACTTATCGGCTGTCCCTGAGCTTTACCAGACTGAGTATAAGCAGACTGAAGAGGTTTAAGAACTTCATCAAGATTAAGAGGTCCATTCTCAAGAGCTTTAAGAGCTACAAGGTTGGTCTGGTCTAATCCAGTTGAAGCAACTGGTGTTAAGAATGGATAACCAAATGCAGCCAATTCCTTAGCGTGGGATGTGTAATCATCGCTGTTGTAATAGCTCAAAGGAAGAATGACAAGTCTAAATCTAACTTTCTTATTCTCAAACTTATAGTTAAGCAAAACTGTAAAGAAGTGTGCAAAACGTTGACCTAAAATCATTATCATCGCAAGGTCATTATTAATAGAGTATTTAAGTCCTGCCTCAGTTGTTGCAAAGAATAATTCCTTTGACAGGCCGGCAGATGAATATATAAGGTCCTGAATGTCAGTTATTTCTGTTTTCTCATCATCAGTAGCACTCATGTCTAATAAGCTAACTTTGTTATATGTTGTTAAAACATCAACGTCAGGGTTATTAGTCATCATATCGAGAACACCTTCGTGCATCTCTTCTGCTTCATCAGGCTCGAATACAAGTTTCATACCATCAAGCGGCACCTACTGAACAAGAATACGTTTCAAAGCCTACATATTACGCTCTTTATCAATGTCCTTATAATCGTCTAAGTCATCAAGAAGAGGAATTAAATCCAAGAAGAACGGACGTTCCTCAAAATAGCAGAAATAAATGCCATCCTTTGCAGGAAGGAATATCCATTTATCGCCATTATGATGCTTATACTTCTTATAAGCTTTGCTAATATAACGTGGATATGTGTTAAGTATTTCCTCGCGCAAAGCGTCATCTCGAATGTTATCAAAAAACGCCATACTGAACTCAACAATATCTACGTCCTAAGCATTCTTGAAGCGGCTACGACAGTAATCAAAAGGTAAATCCTAAATTACTACGTTTTCGCCATCATCGTGAAGTAGTCCATAATATCCGCCTTTTACTAAAATATCTTTAGCAAATAACGTACACTTTCTTTCTATCTGGAAGTTAGTGCAGAAATCGGCGGCATCATAATAAGTTGAAATAACTTTCTTATCTGTTATCTCAGAATTATCACGAGTACGTGATTTCTCATATGGAACAAGTATCCATGAGTATGTCAAGAATGTTGCGTAATGAAGAATGATACGCTTATAAAGTCCATTGGTAGCAAAGAAATATTCTGATAGGGCGGCACGTTCAATTGGATTACCCTCTTGAACGATTCGCTTTATATCATCCTTAGAATACATTCTGTCACGTCGAGTTTTCACGAACTTACCAGTAGCCTTCTGATATGCCGCCTCAGACGTTGCTATCATACCTTTAAGTGCCTTCTTGAAGGTATCAAGACGTTCAGCTCTCGCCTATTTCAAGGCATCTGTATAAACAGCATTTACTTGTGCGTTCAACGTTTTCTACCTCCACTCTTAAAGAATGTGAGTTTTCTACCAAGTCCTCTATTACGACGGTGGGAAATCTCCTCATTCTCGATTTCTACCATACGATAAATTCCCATTTCAAGCGCAGAGAATTTATCCTTGGTCATACGCTAATTTATTAACTCAACCTTAATCTGGTTATTGATACCAGTAGGTTTTGTTCTAAGATTAACAATTTCATCAATTAATTGTGATGTCATTTCGTGTGGCATTAAACGAGCAATTTTCTGTTCTGGAGTCATCTTTCTTCCAACGGCAGTTGCATTAATCTTGTCTCTTGCTTTACGTTCAGAGATTAAGAAATTAACACATCCAGAGTAGACCTTAGCATATAATGCAGTATGCATATCGCTGTTAATCTAACCAGTTGCCTTAACTCCGTATATTATCTTTGGACAGTTTCTCGGCTGTATATCTTCATATCCGAAATCGTGGTCGGGAATAAAACCATAAGCTGGCAGGACTTCACCGGTAACTGGGTCTAAAGATTCTTTTATCATAAAGTCTGCGAAACCAACACCAATACCGTTAATATCAAGTACAACTTCTCTTGGGTTAAAACGTTTAATAAGACGTTTAAGTTCTATAACCTAACGGTCAAAAACCTTTTCATCTTCAGTCTTACCAAGAACATATACGTTAACGATATTGCAAGTATATTTCTCACCGCCTGGGAACACTTTTAAAACAGTGCAGGCAGTTTGACATCCTTTTCTCGCTACATCCACTGATAATATGTAGAAACTTTCAATATCACTTCTAACAATTTCATGAGTCTCGGGATTAACTATTCGTCTATGAGTAAGCAGCTTCTCGTAGTCGAACCAAGCATCATCAGAGCTTCCTACAAATCGGCTCATATACTCTTTCGCAAAACCTTGCTCACTGAAAGTGCTGGACATCTACATTTCGTTTAAGAAGTCTTTAGATAATAGTCCTGTATAAACTGGAACACGATAATCGAATCCCCAGCAGAATACCTTCTCAGGCTGGAGAATTGCAAGTTCCATTAACTCGATAGTTTTATCATATGCAAATGTATTTTTGTCTGACGCAGATGAAATCCAAAGCTGAACCTGCTGAGGCTCATTTTCATTCTTATCTTGGTTAACCATTGGACGCTCAATGTTAAGGAATGGTAAGATAATTTCATTAACGTTATTAGCATCATGGTCACGGAACTCGTCAAGGATACCGACAGTCGCACGGTTACCACGGGCAGAGTTCAAAGGACTGATAACGTCAAGAATTGAACCATTTCTAAATGATAATTTAACATAGTCATTACCAAAGTTACCATCACCAAGGATTTCTTCTTTAAGCAGCGGCAACAAATCCCAAAGCTAATGTATCTTCTGGTTTGCAATCTTCGCACCTTGTGCTTTACCAGGAGCACACTGGAATACGTGAGAACCAGGTCTAAACATACAAATTAAGTAGAGAGCTAAGATACATATAAAACTCTTACCGGCGGCACGAGGTGCTATGGTAAGAACACGACCATAACGTAAACAAGCTCTAAGGAATATGATTTGGAAAAACTTTAACTTAAACTTAGAAGTTGTTGGCGTAATAAGTTTTAAATAAAGGTCTGGATATACAGTCCAGAGGCTTATATACTACTGATATAAAGTAAGATTGTTCTCAATACGTCTCTCACTTAAAACCGCACCTTTTTCAAGCACAATACCTTCTCTGGTAAATTCCTAAGAAGTCTTACCAACAACATAGTGAATAGTATTAAGTATAGCGCCAGGTAATGGTATATTCAGATAATTGTCCTTCTCTTCTATTTCTACCATTACAATCACTCCAAGTCAAGTTTAAAGTCTTCATCTTCAATCTTAGTAAGACCATCTGATAAATAATCTCTAAACTCTTTCTCGTTGAACTGACCACCAGTCATTTGGGCAGTAACCTTTAAATTCTCAATTCTTTGTTCAATTTCTTCTGCAATACCAGTCTCATTAACATATAATGATTGTAACCAGTATTTAATATCCTTAGCTGTAAAGTCTGCTTCATCACGAACCGCTCCATCGTAATACTTAACCTTAAAGCCTTTCTTTTCCAAGAACGCACAAACCTCACCAATAGAGTTAAACTCATTCGCATCTTTAACTACCTTTGATGTTAAGTTTGCTAATTTAGAAAGCTAATCATATGCTTTCAAGTCCTTGTCAAATTCCATTCCACTACGCATCTTTTCCTCAATAATAAGAGAAATCTTACATAGCTTAAGTGCTTGGTCTTCATTCAATGCACCAACGATATTCTATGAACTTAGAAGACCCTAATGTAAGTTTTCAAGATACTCTAATGACTCATCATCATACTATTGACCCCACTTCTGTCTTAAGCGACGTCTTAATCCTTCACGGACTTCTGGTAGAGCATCTAATACTCGATTTTCCTCTTGTATCTATAAATACACGTCATTGTACTACTTCCAATCAAGTGTATCATACGGCTTACCTCTGAAAGTCGAGATGTAAACTCCGATGGCATCGCGGCCATGTCCTTCATACATTTTCTCCCAATGTTCTGGGACGAAAGGTACGTCAGCCCATTGGCATATCTTATCCACCACGTTCCATCCATTTCCTTCACTATAAGCTTTATCTATTTGTTTCGCCAAACAATGACGACAAATCGGGAGACTTCCTCCGTGTACTATTGAGTTAACTGCAATATAAGCGCCGGTACTTAATTCTTCACCACAGCGCTGGCATTTCTTGAGTGCCATTTTAACTCACCTCCTAAAAATCTGTGGCCGCGGCCTCAGAAATTTATAGCAAAATGAGGTACCCTATGAAATTATATAGGGTACCTTATATATACGTTTTCAGTTTCATACCCCCGGTGGGTACTTCTTCTTCACCATAGATAAGAAACTGGAGTCTTCGACCTTCTTCTCGTGATAGTTCTTTGTAGCTTCAACAACTTGCTTTGCCAATTCCTCTGGCGGCACCTTGTAGAAGTTAGGGTCAGCCATCATTTCCTTATTAGCCTTAACGAGGTCTTTAGTCAACTTTAACATAGCCTTACGCTTGCTCTTTGGCATTTCCATATAAACACCAATAATAGCAGTTATATAGTCATCAAAGTTATCCTCTTCTTTAACTCCAAGTATATTACCTATACCAATAATATCCGTATACTATAGCTCTCTGAAATTTCCGAGTAAGCCAACACTGTACTTATCCAGTGATACTTCTTTTTCTTTTTTCTTAAACATTACTCCTTCCTCCATTAAATTTCTGCGAGGCGGCACCTCACTTATTCATCTATCTAAGTTCTTTGTCACATTTTTTACATCTTCCTGTCAGACCATCTGAAGCCTTTGCCTTCTTAACAAAGTTTCTGGGGTCTCTCAACAATTCTGTTTTGCAACGAGAACATACTTTCCAAGCTTTATCATAATTCCTGCACAAATACTCATCATAATTAAGTTCAACCGCATCTGCAATAAGCTAACAACACTTATTCCAAATCGTGCTAATGTAATTTTCCTAATGGTAAATCCCAAGCTCATCCATTAGGTGCTTTGCTATTTCCTTATTCGGGCATCTCAATTTCTTATCCCTAATAATCAACATTTGCTATTCTGAAAGGTTTGCTTTCTTAATATAAAAATCCAATGTCCATAAAAGATTATGTAATGGAGAATCTGGCATTTCTTCCACAAAGGCCTCAATCTCCGCATAATGCTGAATCAACTGGTATAGGTGGTCCGCATTTCTAAAATCAAAGAAAGGCTTTCCCCTATCTCTCATATCTTTAATATCCTCATCTGTATAAATCCTTGTGGCCGCGGTGTCAAGATTTTTAGCAAGCCTTGGGTACATAAACATTTTATCATCTTCCTATAACATTACCCCTCGCGGCAAGATAGGATAGTTCATTTGGTCCTCGGTAGGATGAGGGTGATATTCTGCCTTATTTCTCTGTGTAAGCGTTGTCGGGAACACGCTATCCATTAAATAATATTGCTATTTGCGAAGTGCTATTAAGTGGTGGTTCATATAGTAAATACGTTTGCGGTCTTCTGGAGTTTGGTCTTTCTTAGTCTTTAAAGCTTCTAAATCTGCGGCCATCTTATCAATGGAAGCCCAAAGTTCAATCATTCCCGGAACGTCCTTAGCCTTTTCCTTATCAATCGTAGGCTTAATCTTCTTATAAATAGTCCTATTCTTCTACAGTATACCTTCATCAAAAGTCGGACTCTCCATCATCTCATCCAATGATACAAATCTATCCTTTTGATATGAAGAAAATTTAGTCTTAATCTAAACTTCTTTTCTATCTACCACAGACTTTCCATCTTCGTCCTTTCCATAAAGGACATAGTTACTAATGGTTTCTAATTCTGTCTTGGTAAGAGAAGCTAAATCAATGTCTTTAATGGCGTTTAGACGACCCTTTGAAGTAGGGATGTCAAAATCTAATGTAAACTTTGCCATTTAGTTCTCCCTCCACATTTTATAATATTATAGACACGGAGTCTATTTAAGATTTTAGTTAAAAGAGTTAATAGGAAAAGTTCCTATTCTCAACCCCTATAATAAGTATAACAAATTCGGATTCAAAAGTCAAGATTTCAGGTATAAGTTGCTCTGTCGGGTGGCTGAAAAAATTGACCCTTGAAATTTTGTTGCCAGGGTACCCTTTTTCTGCGATTCACTGGGGATTTCTCAAGAAATAGACCCCCGGGTAAATGATTTAACTTTTAAGCGTCTGGAATTGTCCCGCCGTCAATTTTTATGTTATAGCCGTATAGCGTTTTAAATGCCGTTTTTTGACGTTGTAATAAAATCAATGTAATTATACTATGATTATATTACAATGTCAAAAAACGGCATTTAAAAGCAAATTAGAAGTAATAAAAAACGACTTGTAATAAATACAAGTCGTTTATTGTTTTATCAATCCATTTCGTCAAAAAGAAATGCAATTAAATTTAAAGGGCGTAAACCGTTATTATTTGCAATTTCTGTTAAATTCCAATAGTCAATATAACTGTTTTCTCTAAACATTCTATCAGTCATTAAAAGAAGTTTATTTTTTATATCATCGTTAGCGCATATATACCAACGTTCTTCTTTTGTGCCGATTTTATCAAACATATCAATATTGAAACATCTATCAGCGATATAATCAATATCAACTATTTCAGTGTTGTTTGTTACGGTCATATCATAAGAATAATATTTCTTTAAACCGTATCTGTTTATATATCTCTGTAATTGAGATAATGTGCAAAATGTTGCTTTATGTGATTTGATTTGGTATGTATTTCCGCCGACTTGCATATCACCAAAATAATAATATGGTAAATTGTCACGCTGATAATTACAGCAAAATTTGTCTTTTACTAACCATTCACTTATTTGACCATTGTTATAATTGA
>Ga0265301_10001192_pt1 | contig 35022 bp, 64 predicted proteins | sample AusTroGonzalo_MG_2_FD_193488 | JGI IMG/M metagenome (GOLD analysis project Ga0265301, IMG submission 193488) | Bovine rumen microbial communities from tropical cattle in Woodstock, Queensland, Australia - Gonzalo_04 | ecosystem: Host-associated > Mammals > Digestive system > Stomach > Rumen ...
TCGCACATATCTTCATAGTCAAACACTTCTTTTCCGTCTTGGTTTGTGTGTCCGTTTTCGTATAACCAAACGTGCATAAGTTCGTGTTTTAAAGTCAATAACATATCTTTTAAATTTCCTTTTTCAATATATATAGTTCTATCTTCATAATGTGATCTTCCAACATAATTATCTTTTCCTGTTATTTTATCAACATCATAAATTGTATATATATTATCATTAATTATAAATTTACATATTTCTTTCATTTTATTTTTCTAGTAATTGTTTTATAAAACTATGGTTTTCTTTTTCTTTCTGAGCTATTTTCATAAGCATATTTCTATCTTGTGGATTAGTAGCCATGTCAGCAATATCTTCTATTTTTCTTGATGTTTCTTTTATATCCATCATCAACATTTCTAATTCCTCGTAGTAATCTCCGCCCCTATAATTTCTATAATTGCGGTAGCTTCTGTTATTTATTTTTCCACCACGTCTGTCATAATCCCTTCTGTAATCATAGTCTCTATAGTTTCTGTAGTCATCTCTGTAATCTTCCCTGTAATCATCTCTGTAGTTTTCTCTATATCCCATATTGCCATGTATGTTTTCGTCATAATACCTGTTGTCATATCTGTAATCTCTGTTATCATAATCCCTCATATCATTCATATTTATTTCTCCTTTCTATTCTGGTATTTGAGTATAGTACAAAAAAACTTTATCTTGTTTTGCATCTTCATCTTTTATAAAATCTACTGTAAATCTTATATAATCTTCTAAGTTTTCGCCAAAAAGATTTTGATAATCATTATACGCACTATTTATAACCACATAAAAATCTACATCAGAAATATCAACTATGCCTCTTTGTTCTTGCATTTGTCTTGTTTCTTCTATGCTCCATTTTTTTCCATAAGGTCTCATTTTTTCTACTATATTTTCAGCCATTTCAAAATTCAACCTATTTCCATAAGCCATTTTATATAATTCCATTTCAAAATCTTCATAGCATTTTTCATCATAATTTTTTACAATTTCCATTGTATCTTCTAATATATCAGATAATTTTTCCATATCTTCTAATCTGCCATTTTGTGCTATTGTTTCAATAATTTCCTCTATATCCAAAACTATTTTCCCCCTTTCAATAGAGTTATTATCTCATTGTTTTGATTTATTATTTTATCTAATAATTCATCTTGGTGTGCCAAATACTTCATTAAATCGGTATTATTAAAATCTTCTATTAATATTAAAAAACTAAATATTTGTAACCAATTTGAAAAATCTTCTAATTTATTCATTACGCAAGCCTTTCAATATTTATGTTTGCATTTTTTATAATTGGAATTTCTGTATCTGTTATTACTGGTGTGCCTGTTCCACTAAATGTTGTTGTTGGCAATGATGTAATTGCTAAATTTACAGTACCTTTGCAACATACTCTTATCTTTTTATCAAAACTTATATTTTCCCAGTCTCCTGCTGTTGCTATTGTTGCATCCATTTCTGTTCCTGCTATTTGTGTTCCATCTGCAAATAAGGCTAATGCTACATTTCCAGCAGTTGCACTTGTTACATTTGCATTAAATGTTACTTCATATATTCCGCCATCTAATATACTAAACAAAGCACTCCCTTCGTTATGGTTTATAAATCCTGTGCAATTCATGGCACTTCTAGTCCTTAAATCAACTGTATCAAATGGCAATGAAGCTGTATTAGAAGTTAATGCTCTTTCTGTTTCTTGTATAGCTTGTATTACTCCATTCATATCGTTTCCTCCTTTATTTCAAATTAAAAAGGAATATAGACTTGCTATATCCCTTTATTTTAGCAAGTTCCTGTAATCAGGTTTGTCTTATCGACGTTTTGCTATTAAACTATTGTGCTTCCAAAGGCACTTCCACATCCGCAACTATTGTTTGGACAAGTAAATATTGGTTGGTTGCCATATACTGGCACTGTTCCAACAGGACAGTTCTTTAATTCATTATAGATATTTTGAGTAATTGCTTGTGTTTGTGCAATTTGTGATGCTTTCAAATCAGCCATCTGCAATTCTCTTTGTAAATCAGAAATCTTGCTGTCTTTTTCATCTAGTCTATCCCTAAATATTTCATCAATTATTCTTTGAGTATTAGCTGTTTGGTTAGTAATTATATCTCTAACTCCTTCTTGTAATGCTGCTCTATCAGCACAGTTTTCAGCTAATATTGTTGATGTCAAATTAGCCTGTCCTAATCTGTTTTCAGCACTTGCATCACATAATGCAGAATTTACACCATTAAACCCTTGTAAAGTACTTAATTGGTTGCTAAATGCTTGTTGCATATTTGCCATTTGTCTAGCATTAGCAGATGTTTCAGCATTTGCAAATCCACCATTTACTGTTGCATTTACCCCTGCAAATCCATTACATAAATTAGAATTTACATCTGCACAACAGTTACAAAGCTGTGTAGATAAGTTTTGTACACCAGAGTTAATTCCTGTTAATTGGTTAGCTAATTGTAGTGTGTTAAATCCGTCATTGGTGTTTTGCATAATTTCTTTTTGACCATTTGATAGCCAAGCATAGTCATTATTAAAACCACCAAATCCGCCATTACCATTATTTCCCCAACCTCCAAACAAGGCAAGGATAATTATTAGCCATAGCCAACTAGCATCTCCTCCAAATCCGCTGTTACCAAATCCACCGCCATAAGGATATACTGGATAGCCATAACCAACGTTTCTATCAGTGTTACCAACAACTGCAGCCACATCTGCTGGGCTCATATTATCTCCCATAGTTTTATCCTCCTTTCTTTAAAATATTTATAATAATATAAAAATTATTATCATTTCATGTTTTGTATTTTTGAAAGAATTTCATCAGGTACTCCATAATTTTTAGCTTGCTTAAACAAATTTTCTTTTTGTTCTGCAGTTGCTCCAGACATCATTTGTTGTAAAATAGCCTGCGGATCATTATTGTTTTGCATTAATGTGTTTATTGCTTGAAATCCTTTTGGGTTTTTCGTTTTTAGTTGGTTCATTAATGTTTGTGTTATCATATTGAGTTGCATTTGCCATCATTCCTTTCATATTTTCTATTTCTTTTTTTAATGCTAATATTTCTTTATCTTTTTCATCCATTTCAACTACTTCCTGTGTATTAAATGTTCTAATATTCCCACTAACATCTTTTACCCACATTGTAGAAAAATCTTTATTTACAAATATTCCTGTTTTCATTACAAACGTGTTTTTCACCTCCGCTATATTATCAGCATATTTAATTTCCAACTCATTGTTCGTGGGGGTTGGTGCTAATTGAAAGTTTTGTGTAATTGGTTGTTGTGGCATTTGTTGCTGTTGGTTTTGTTGTAATTGTTGCATTTGTCTGTCTATTCTATCTTTCATATTTTGTAAATCTTGCATATATAATTGACTATTTTGATAATATGGATATGGCATCTTATTTATTACCTCCTATTTCTTTTTATTTTTAACTTTAAAAGCATTTTAATATGCTACCCAATAACTTTATTGTCTAAAATATTAAACTGTCTTATTTTTGATTTTAGAGCCTATTTTTTTGTCTATGCTATTTAATTTCTTCAAAATTAAAAGAAGATGCCTAGCAAAATCTACTTTGTACATATTTCGACTTTCTTTTTTCATTTCTTGACATCTCCTTTCTTTTATGTAATTAAAGTATAAAATAAAAAAAGCCGATAATAATATCGACTTTTTCTTATCTTTTTATCATATTAATTTCAGTATTTTCTTTTTAATTTGTTTTATAATGCGACTAACTGTTGCTGTAGATATGTTTTCTTCTATGCTGATTTTAATTATTGATTGCCTTCCATCTATATCAGTTAGTCTATTAAAAACCCTTCTTTGTATTTCATTAAATCTTGCATTTTTTAATATGTGATCAAGTTCTGGCTGTGTGAAATCAAAATCAACGTTTCTTTTTCCTTCTAACTTTTTTGGAGTTTCCATTTGCTTTTCTCCTTATTTTTGTTACAGTTCTTTTTTGATACATTTTCATTTACGCATCATCTCCTATTTAATTGTTTGTGTATAATTAGAATTGGCAGAATTATCTATATCTTCTATACTTTGTTCTGTTTCATCTGTTGTTATTATTTCGTATTGATTTTCGTATATCAACCAGCATATATTACTTCCAACTAACAAAACTAATTCCACTACTGCAATTATAAACCATCTTTTTGCATTTGATTTTAGTTCTTTTAACATTTCTGTTGCCAATGTTTCTTTTTCCATTTTAAATTCCTCCATTTGCAAATTCAAATATAATTTTTATAATTATTGCTATAATCGTTCCTGCAACAGTTTTAGCCAACCAACTTTGATTTTCTTCTAATTTTGCAACTCTAGCTGTTATTGGTTGTAATTTCAATTCGTCTGTTTTATCTGCATTTGATATTTTCTCAAAAATAACATCAATTTTTTTATCTATAACTTGCAATAGCTTTTGATTTTCTGCCATTTCTTGCTTAATTGTTTGCACTTCTTCTTTTAGCAAATTAAATTCGTGTACACTTACAAATTCTTCTGCCATTGTATTTCTCCTTTTTATATTTTTTGTTTATCTGTAATAATTATATCACAACTTTTAAAATCTATCAAATCTTCTTGCAATAATTAAGGCAAATCCACCCTGCGTTGTTCATAAGATGCCCCCAGTCTCCTTGTGTTTTATCTACACCCTGTTTACTTCCTCTATGAATTTTTGCCACTATTTTGCTTGATGTGTTTGGCTTTTTCCTTACTCTTAATGTGTCTGTTGTTACTTCATAGCTTCCTGGTGTGTATCTTGATTTTGGTTTTTTATCCGCTACTTGTTTTACTACTCTTACATCTTCGCATAATTCACCCCAACCAAAAAAATTTAATCCTTTAGTTGTTTTTAATTTCTTCCCATCTGAATAATATGTTCCGTGATCACATACTATAATATGTTCATATTTACTTGATGTATCTACATAAACAGGAACAGATACATTTGTTGGAATAGTAGATATAGGGTGCAATGTTCCTGCTCTTTTGTTAGCTTCCATATCAACTTTAGCACTTGCATATTTTGATGGTATGCCAAATCCTAGTCTAACATTTTGCAAGCAATATCCTTTTCTTTTTCCCATTTTTCTAATACTAAATGGTTTAACTTGTTCCCACATATCTATCCCTCCTCATTTTCAAATTCTTCATCTTGTATTTCTTGTTCTGTTTCTTGCGTTTCTTCTATTAAATCTTCTGCATATATTTCTTCTGTGCCAAATACTTGTTTTATAGCTTTCCCTAAGTCATATGTTCCACCACTAATTAATCCACTCATTGCTACCGCTATATTTATGTCTCTTGTTATTGCAAATTCTATTAAACATACTATTATTCCTATTGTAATATTTTGCAGTGGTATTTGTTTTGATTTTAAATTTGTGAATTTCTTTGTTAACTGTCCTATAATTAAAGTAGCTATTATAGTTGCTATTGTAATCCACATATCTATTGATATATTATCCATAATTAATCACCCCTTTATTATTAATATCCAGTACTCCATCCTGCAGCTACAAAATCTTCCCAATTACTTAATGATTGACAAGTAGTAGCTTGTGCTGATGATAAACCTAACCTTTTTAATGTTTTATTTGATGTTATTGCAGAATTAATACACATAGTCATAATATTATTTAAACTGTCATTTGATAAATTTGAACAATTTAAGAACATATTAAACATATTTGTTGCACTACTAGTATTAAATAATGGAATTGTTATTAAATTAGTACAACCATTAAACATTTGTTGCATATTTGTTGCACTACTAGTATTAAATAATGGAATTACAGTTAAACTGGCACAACCATTAAACATTTGTTGCATATTTGTTGCACTACTAGTGTTAAATAATGGAATTGCAGGCAATCTTGCACAATTATAAAAACACGCATTGAAATTAGCTACATTTTCAGTATTTAATAATGGTACAGAAATTAAATTAATACAACCATAAAAAGCAGACCTTATATCTAACACATTATGTGTATCAATTAAAGGAACATAAATTAAATTTGTATCATTATAAAATTTGCTTGACATATTTGTTGTGTTTACATCCCAATTATCATATATATTTTTTGAATAAGCAAAATCATTTAAAAGACCTTGAGGTACATTACTATATCCAATTTGTGTCCAATCTGGTATGCTTGTACTCGGTACATTTGTCGTTACTTCTACACTACTTAATCCGTCATAACCACTATCTTTACTTACTGTTGTTGTTGTGTTTTCTGTTATTGTTACTGATTTATTTTGTAATACAGGCAAAGGAGCAAGAACATCTGTTGTTATTTCAACATTACTCAACCCATCATAACTGCCATCATAAGTTACAGTATTTGTTCCATTTGTTATAATTGTCACTTCTTTGTCTTGTAGTTTAGGTTTTGTTTTTATTATATCTGCCTTAACATCAACCGCTATTTCTTCATCATTTTCTACTACAACATCAACACTATATTCATTATCCATTTGTCTTATCCTCCTTTGTTGTTACATCTTCTTTTAGTTTTATCTCACCTTCTATTAATGTTTGTACAAACAAAGGATTTTCTGCTAAGTCTAATTCTATATCATATTTATATATATCAGCATTCAAGTCTTCTGTGTCTGTTGTTTCAAGTGTAATATGATAATAACCATCGCTTTCTAATGTTATACCATTGCCTATTTTTTTCTTTACTTTTGTAACCTTATTTCTATCTTTCATGGTGAAATATAACTGGTCATCTTGTTTTAGTGCCATAGGCTCGCCGCCAGCTTCAACTGGTCTAAATTTACTTAATACCTTCGTGTCACCACGAATAAAATCTTTTTCAAATCCATAATTAATTATTATTGCCATTTTTACTCCTTTCTACTTAGTGTATTCCATAACAAATACTATTTTAGAAGAACCAATCAAGTTATCACCTGCTTGGAAGTATACACTTTGATTTTTGAAATAAAAGCCTCCTGCCCAAGAGCCAACACCTATAGTATTGTTCTGCGAATATAACCAAGGCAATGGTCTCCAAGAACTATCACTACCATACTTACAAAAGCATCTCATATCTACAACAGTATCTGGTGTTATGCCCATTGAATATGGGGTGTTGAAAGAAACCGCAGAAGTAAATAACTTTACTTTTCCATATATTTTTTTTCCATCTATCCATTTTTTCCCTGTATCGTATTCATCTGTAGAATAATCTTCTCCAATTGCTTCTTCAATATAATCTTCCATTTGATTTAAGTTTTCAGCAGATAGCGGTGTTCCACCTGCCTGTCCATTTATCCAATTTATTTTTTGCATAATTTACCTCCTAACTTCCTATATATTCTATATTCATTTTAACTTTATTTTTTCTTTGTATAGGTTTACTTAATACGTAATAATCTCCAGTATCTGTTACAACATCCGTATAGTTTAATCTTTCATATCTATATATTTTATATTTCAATTGCATATACTGATAGGGTGCTTCTACAGGATACATATCAATTGCTGGATATATATCTTCGCTTGGATATAATTCAGTAACAATTCTTTCGGGATATTGTGTTGTGCTTGGATATAAATCCATAGCTGGAAACAATCCTTCTGAATTATATTCTATGTCAAATTCATCTAATATATTGATTTTATTTGTTTCTATTTCAAGGTGTTGCTCATAAGGTATTAGTGGCACTTCTACATTCATATTATTAGGAATAATCCCAACTCCCACAGAATATAAAACACCAAATAATCTAGGAGACATATCATAAATATATTTGTCGTATTGATTACCATCTTCCTGTCCGTTAAATACATGCAATGGACCTTTAACTCGGGAATAAGATGCATAAAAAGTTGTATCTGTTGCAATAATATCTCTTCTGTTTATTGAAAAAACTTCAGTTGCATCTTCTATATATAATCCATATAAAGACGTATCAACACAAGCATATATTAATCCTTCATCGTTCCCAAAACCAATTGCAGTAATTTTTTTCCCAACATATGGCTCTAAACTTGTTATATAATCCTCATTATCAATGTCATAAACATTGTATGCTTCATTGTCAAACAAATAAGAGTATTCCATAACGCATTGTGAAGGTGATAAATCATATCCTATTTTTCTAAAAGGAGACCTTAAATTAAAATCATTGATTGACAAAACTGAAGTTTTATCAAAATCCAAGTTGTCATCAAGCCTTAAATACACTCTTTTCATATCTAAATCTTGCCTATTTCCATAAACTGTTATAAATTGATTACTTATTATTTGACTAACATAGGTATTTAAAATTATGTTATGTATTTTTATTTCTTTTTTACCATTGTTTATTATTATATAATCATTTTTAACCCTCATTTTGCACCTCCTCGACATCATGGATTTCTGTTAATGTTTCATCTATAAGTTCTCCTACTATTATACTATTTTCTTGTGTTTCGGTTTCTTGTGATTGTTCTGTCCTAAATAAATCTATATAAGATGAAATTATATCTGAATTTTGCAAAGTTATTTGCCAATTTTGTTCTAATTTATTTTTGTATTTATATTTTATTTTTGTTACTGCAAATGTTCCCTGTATATAAAAATCTTCCAAATCAATTTTTACAATATCTCCAACATTAAGTAAAGGATCTGTGTCATATTCTAATTCAACAGTATTTATAACATTTGTATTTGAAATTAATAAGTTCTTAGCATAATCCGTTAATTCATCTATTGTAAACCAAGTTTCATTTAAATCAACATTTTTTTCAATCTGTCCTGTCGTAGAAACAATACCTTTTAATTTTTGTATTTCTGTAGAAGCAACAAATTTCATTGTTACATATCTTAATGCAGTATTTGTATATATTTCGTCTATTGTTATAGTACTGTTACCATTATACTTAAAGCCCGTTATTAAATCATGAAAAAAACTATCCCTTTGTAAAACTATATTTCCTTCTTCTCCTTCATCATCAGAAAAAGTCATAGTTCCTGCCACAATATTTGTTTCAACATTATCTGTTGTTCCATTATATTGTATACTTATAAATATTTTAGGATTTTCTGTTGTTGGATTATAAGAGTTAGAAAGATGTAATAATGTTACTGGCAAATCATCTTCTTTTTCTTGATATATTTGTCTACCAATTTCTTTGCTTATGCTAATAGGATAATTAAATTCAACAATATCTCCATTTTTTACAACTTTAGGCATTGATAACACGCAAAATTTTTTTGGTGTGTGAACATTACTTGCATAATCTCCACCATTATATATTAATCTTACGTTTTTAAAATTAATTATATTAGCATAATCTGTTGCCTCTATTTTTGGATCTATTTTTAACAGCCCATCTACAGAACTTATATTTTTAGAAATATTTTTACCAAACATATAATCTATGGTATTTACTTTAATATTTTTTTTGTCATCTATCGACCACACTAAATTTCTTTTATATCCCAAATCATTCATTATTGTTTCAATTGACTGTGCAATATAAGATAATAGAATTTGAGATTTTTCTATATTAAGTTCTAATAATGTATATCCATCATTAATTAAAGGCTCAAAAATTTTTCTTATTGCATCATCTAATTGATAAGTGCCAATCATTGTAACAGTTCTAAGTGTTGCCATTTTTCGTGGACTTAATATTGTAATTTCTAACTCTCTTTCACTATCACTAGATTTCATTTCTGATAATTTTATAGTGTCAACATAACCAAAAAACAATACATTCCCTTCTGTTAATATATCTTGATTATCTTTACATTTTTTTATTTGCACTTCTTGATATTTTAAAGGCATATCGGAAAGTCCATAACCAGTAAAATCAATCTTTATATCATTAAATGTTACTTCTTTTATGCTTTCTTCTATTTGAAATTCATCTAATATTTTAAATACTGTATTATTATAAATTAATCTAATCATATTACACACCCGCCGTTCTTAATGTTCTGCTTATTGAAGGTGTTAATAATCTTCCTACTTTGTTTCCGTCTAAGTCTACATCACCAACAATATTAATATTTGCAACTATTGATTTATTGAAGCTTGCTGTTGTACTTAAATTAGCACTTAATTTCTGTGTTTCAAAATCTACTGCGGTTTTCATTTGTCTATATACTTTTGCAATGTTGTCTGTAAATCCTTCGCCTACACCCATTGCTATATATTTTCCTACTTCATCTCTAAATAGTTTTGATGGAGATTGTATTCCCAAAGATTGTTTCATTCCATCTAATATTCCTCTTGCAAATTCTCCAACCTTTTGTCTTATCCAAGGTCCTGCATTTTTAATGCCATTCCACAAACCTTGCACTATATTTTTACCTATACTTAACATTCTACTTGGCAAACTTTTAAATCCATTTGTTATTGAATTTGACACACTTGATGCACCACTACTAGCTTTTGATTTCATGTTTGACAACCATTGTATAAATCTTTGAATTGTTGCCACTAAAGCATTCCATATTTTACTTGGCAATTGTTTAAACCAATTTACAATACCATTTACTATTTGAGGAATTTTTGTCTTCACAAAGTTCATTGCTCTAATTCCAAAATTAATCAAATGTCCTATTGCTTTCCCAATTAAAACCCCCATATTATAAGGAAAATTCTTAAAGAAGTTTATTGCATTTGTAACAAATTCTTTTATTTTATTTATTAAATTATTGAAAGCATCTGGTATTGTTTTCGTAAAGAATGTTATTATTTTTGTTACTACATTTATTATTACTGTTAATATTTTAGTAGATACTTGAATAACTAAAACTATTATTTTTGCTATAACTGGTATTATCTGTGCCAATAGTTTGGCAATAATTTTAATTGCTACTCCTAAAACATTTATTAAAAACTTTGCAACTGGTTGTATTGCTACCCATAACTCTTGCAATGCATTCCATAATTCTTCTAATGCAGGTTTTATTGTTTCCCATGTACTCATCAAAGCTGATTTTATTGATGCAAATGCTTCATTTACTGCATTTCTAAATATTTCAGATTTTTTGTATAAAACAACTAATATTGCAATTACTGCTGTAATTATAGCAATAACTATTCCAACAGGACCTGTTAATGCTGCCATCGCTCCCTTTAGAATTGTAGCGCCTTTAGCACCTCCTGCTAATGCTGGGCTTAATTTACCAAATGTCTCTACTAATCCGCCAATTTTAGTTATACCACCACCAATAATTGAAAATACTTTACCAAATATTAATAGCGCTGGACCTGCTTTTGCTAATGTTATAAAAGCGTTTACTATTTTGTCAACTTGTTCTGGAGACAAATTATCTACTTTTTCTTGTAATTTTGCTAATGCGTTTCCCATGCTTTCTATAAAGTTTTTAGCGCTTTCGCTATTTTTTAATGATTTACCTATTTTATCAAGAAAATTCTTTATGCTTGTAGAGAAATTGTTAATCATGCCTGCAATGCTTCCGAACTGTGTTCCTTTTGCCATCTCATCTAAGCCTTCAAGAATTGTTGCAAATCCTTTTTTAAATCTATTTGATACGTTTGTTAACGCCGTTCCTATACTATCCGTCGAATTTTTGGCTTGTTCTTGAAAACTTTTTATTCCTTTTCCACCTTCTGTGTCAAGTTTTACAATTGCATTCATAAAAGTATCCATTGAAATTTTGCCTTTTTGTAATGCATTGTATAAATCATCTGTATTTACATATCCCATAGCAGTAGCAACCTGTTTTAACTGTCCTGGCATAGCCATCATTAAAGTTCTCCATTCCATCATATCAAACTTACCTTTTGAATATGCCTGTGTTAGTTGTTCAATTGCACTTTTTTGTTGTTCCGCTGGTGCATTTCCTGCTACTATTGCATCATTCATTGCAAGAAAGTATTTTGTAGATTTTTTTATATCTCCATTTTTTGCAACTAACCTTTGTACACCACTTGCAGCATCATCTAAGGCTGTTGGCAATCCGTCAATTCCTTCAGATAAATCATTTATAGACTTTTTAGCATCTTCTGCACTTATTCCTAAATTACTTAATACTTTTGGATAGTTCTTTAATGTATCAAATCTTCCTACCGCTGTTCCTAATCCTGCTACAATCCCTGCGGTTGCTCCTACAATTACCTTACCAGCTTTTTGCATTGCACTTCCCATACTGCTTATTGCTCCGCCGATGCTTTTAAACACGGTTCCTGTTTTAGATAATCCATTTAAGTCTGATTTAACTTGTTTTAATCCTTTTTCTAATTGATCTCTTGTCAAGGTTACTTCAATTGTAACCGACCCATCTGCCATTTTTCACTCCTTTCTACCAAAAAGCTGCTCCAAAGTCTGCTTCTTTCTGCTCTTCTGTTCTCATATCAGGCAATGCGTATAACTTTTTCATCTTTTTATAAAACCTCTTTTCTTCTTTATCTTTTATTGAAGCTATATTTATTGACCTGTATCCCATTATCTTTACAATCAAATTATCCTCTTTTAAACTTTGAAACATGGCCTTAAATTCCCACCAATGTAAATATTCAATTGATTGTAAATTAATATTATATTGATCCTTAAAAGCACTATAAATATACTCATCATCAAATTCATAGCTATATATCTGCTTGTTGCTTTCTTCTTTTCCATTGCTTGCTTTTGTTTCTTTACCACAACAATAAAACCACATTATATCTTCAATTGCTTTTTTTATATCTTTTATTTGTTCTGGTTTGGGATAGAAAAGATTTATTGCCTGCATGATTTTAGCTTCTTGGTTAATTTCATTGTCTTGCATTAATAACTCAAACAAAATAACAATTCTAAAATCTGTATTAAATTCTATTCCTATTTTGTCTTGTACTACCTGCTCTATATCATCAACTAATATATTCATTATTTTTTAGCCCTTCTTGTTGCTCTATTACCAGAGTATTTTGTTTCAGCTAAATTAATGCTTTTCTGTAAGTTTTTAATTTCATCATCAAGTTCTTTATCTTGTTCATTTTTAGCTTGCATTAAGTCACTAAATGCCTTAATACAATTTTTGAATTCTTTTTTCCCTTCAAAAATTTCAGCAGAAAATCCCTTGCCAAAAATATTATCTAAACATTCAGAAATAATATCATAAGTACTTGATATTATTACACTCATTTTGTCATTTTGATTTAATTTCTCCATTTTTTGTTGTGCTACTTCTATTGAATTTTCTAATTTCTCCATATTATCCGCATCTGTAAAACTAAATTCTACTTCTTTATTTAATATTTTCATAATTTTTTATCTCCTTTTCTTGACAAAAAGAGGCAAGGATTATTCCTGCCTCTTTTCTTATAGACTTGCTGTTGGTGTGAATGTAGCAGTCATTCCATCTGCAGCAACTGTTGCTGTCCCATCTGTTATTTCTCCATCTGCGTGGAATGTTCCACTATATGTATAAGCATCTGTGCTATCTCCATCTGCATCAGGAATTATACTATAATTTCTTAATTTTGCTTCATTTGTTCTTGTGTTTACTGTTAATATTTCAACTGACTGTCCTACTAATTCATTGTCATGTACTCCTGCAATTGTTTCATGTATTGAATTTCCAACTATTCTATCAAAGCTGTATGCAATTTCAGTAGAATATCCTGTTACTGTACTTCTTTCTGTTTTTTCATCTATGTATCTTCTGTCATAAGTGCTTGAGTTCATAGATTTTCCGCCCTCTGTAAATCCTTGCATTCTTGTGTATGTTGGATTTTGTGATGTTCCTGTATTCATAAAGTTAACTATATCTGCTCTGTTATATATTTGTAATGCATCTGCCATTTCCTGTTTACCTCCTTATTTTTTTATTATAAACTTGGTTGTTCTTCATTATGTATTAATTCATAATATGTCAAATTCATTTGTATTATATATATTGCTGTTGTATCGGTTTTCTGTAAAACATAACTTGGACTTGTACATTCTATACTAAAAGCTCCATTAATTTCAGGCAAGTTTCTTTTTTCGTTTTGTGTTTCTATCCAATCCACAAAATCTTCTCCAAATTTACTGTTGGTTAAGTTGTCAACAATAACACTTGACAAAGGAGCAGTAACAGTAAAATCAAAACTTAGTTGTTTTTTTCCACCGCCATCAATAAACGTTCTTGTTTTTGGTTGCGTTGGTGTTCTATCTATTGAATAAGAATATACCTCATCTTTTAAATAATCTACATTTATTGTATCTCCGTCTAACAATGGACAAGTTTCTATCCATTCTTTTATTAATTGCATCTTTGATTTTTCTGCCATTTAAAATCCACCTCTTTTAATAAAGTTTTGCAAATCTCTTGCTATGTCATTTCCTTTATCTCTTGCCATTCTTTTTTCCCATTTTGCTCCGTCTTTTTGGTGCTCCTTGATATTTTAGTGACATACCTGATATTTTTCTTTTTACTCCTGCTGGTCTACTTGCTCCAACTGCTTTCTTACCCACATACATATAATGTGCATATGGTTGTATGTACTTAATTGAATGATTGTTTGGATATAATTTATTCTTTTTTAATATCCCTTTATCCATTGGTACATAATCATCACAATATCTATCAACCTCGTCTCTTAAGTATGTTTCTACACGTCCATCTCTTTGCAGCCCATGTTCTGTTATTATTTGATTTACACTTTTCATCTTTGTATAGACATTTAATTTCATTATTCACTTACTCCTATTTTATAGTGTTGTAATCCGCCTTTTCTGTTGTCATCAACACTAACAACTTTGAATACTTGATAATTTTTCATAAGTGTTTTCAAATCAAATTCATCTTCTATTATTCCTTCAATTACATAATCACCTACAAAAACATTAATCTCCTCTGTTGTTGGTATTGTTATTGATCCTGTACTACCTTTTTCAATTCCGTTTATCTATTAAATTTGACTTTTTGTTGTGCCTAAAATAAACTCCTTGAAAGGTCGTGCTGGTAGCAGCATCATTTTCTATATGATATACTGTTATTGAATGTATAAAAAAATTACCCAATTACACCAACTCCTCTATACAATAAAGGCTTATTATCAACTCCTAAAACATTCCATAAATAAGTTTTTAAAACATTAAATTTTTTATCCTCATAATTCTTTTTAGTTTCTTCTGGACTTGTATATGTTTCACTCCAACCTTCTATGTTCTGTGACTGCAAATTTTTTATTTTATCTAACTCTTTTGTTTCTTCATTTAAAATATTAATAATTAAACAAGTTGCATATTTTACCTCTTCAGGAATATTATTTGCAACAATTTTTCCTGTTGTTTGATAATTAATATAGCTGCTTGCTTCAATCACTAAATTATTGAAGTTGCTAGGTATGCTCTGTGTACCTAACAATTCCATATATTCACTACTGGTTACATATTTCAGCATACCCATAACTTATCCTCCTATTATAGACTTGCACTTGCTTCAAATTTTACAATAACTGCAGCTTTATTTGTTACTGCATTTGCATATACCATTCTTCCTTCAAGTTTTGAAGCTCCTACGTGTGCTCCATCTCTAATATCAACTACTCTTGGTGCTATTGTAAATTCATCTATTGCTTTACACCAATCTGGTGCATATACAATATACTGTGCTCCTTTGCTTGATAAGTCTTCTGTCATTACATCTACACCGTTTATTCTTCCTACTACACCTTGTCTAGCAAGTTCTGCACCTATTTGAGATGCTGTATTAGAGAATTTTTCATCTGTTAACAATAATACTTCTGTTTCACTATCAATTGCTACTTTAATTCTATTAGCTTTTACACCTAATTTCTTAAGTTGTGCAATATCTTTTAGAATATCAGCATAAATTGTTTGTGCTGTACTATCTGTTCCTTGTGTTTTAGAAGCTGTATAATTTCCTTCTGTTGTTAGTGTTGTTAATGCATCTGCTTCTAATGTAGTAGCTATTGAATATGCTCCACTTTCTAATCTTTGTGCAATTAAATTATCTGGTACTGCTTCTGCTTCATATCCATCAATTAATTCATTGATAGCTTTATTTTTATTTACTGGTATATCTAAATAATCTGTTGCAGATGTAGTTAAATTCACTCCTGATACTACATCATAATCTTGTACTTGTACATCTGTATTTCTTACAGGTACTTTTACTGCTCCTGCTTTTGGACTTCCTTCATAATCTGTTGTAAATGTGTTTCTTATTAATAAATCTGGTCTCATTAATTCTACTATTGTATCTACATATCTTTCTTGTCTTTTATGTGTTCCATTTGTTGGTGTTACTGTATTTGCCATTTTAAAATCACTCCTTATTATTTTTAAATATTTAATTCAGGGTGTTTAGCTTTTAATATTGCCAATACCCCATCATTCTCACTAGAGCTAACTGTTTTTACAGGTGTTCCTGTTGCTTTATGCTCTGTGGTTTCTTTACCCTTTATATACTTAGGGTTTTCTTTTAAGAAATTACTTAAGTTGTCATCAAACTCACCTTCCATATTGCCAACAGTGAATAAAACAAAATCCTCATACTCTTTTGAAACATCGTTTTCTTTTAATTTTAATCTATTTTCAAGTAGTGTGATTTTTTTATCTTTTTCTACATATTCGGCTTCTTTCTCGGCTTGTTTTTGTTCAGCTGTTTTTTGACTTTCTACCCATTCATTATATTTCGCAATGTCAATTCCGCCATATTTCTTTTCATATTTTGCTTTTAGCTTCTTATCCAATGCATTATATTCTTCCTGTGTATAAGTCTTTTCAGCTTTTCCCTCATCTTTGTTTTCGTTGGCTTGAGTTCCAACCCCTGTTCCGTCTGTTTCAACGTTTACATCTTTTTCTGTATTTTCAACAGGTTTTTCAATATTTGTTTCTTCTTCGTTCATAATAGAACTCCTTTCTTTAATCTAAAAAAGTAAATCTCCTTTATTGTTCTTTTACACCTGCAACAAAGTAAAAAGGTATATAACATAAGGCTATATTACTAACCTTGTATTATCTTTATGTAATCCTGTCTGTTCTATAAAATCATTTAATTTTGCATTCTTTTCTCTTAATTTATTTCTGCTTAATATCAATTGTTGTTGTATTTCTTTTTTGTCTATATCTTTGTTATCACTTTGCAACATTCCCTTTAATCCTGCTATTTCTTTTTTATTGCTTCTTATATTTCTTTCTAATCCTCTTTGTATTTGACTTGCATCATATGTGCTTATTCTTCTTCCATCATATTCTATCTTTTCATTCTTAAAATAATTTAACTCTTTATTTGTATATCTTCTTGTACTACCTTCAACATATGGATAAAATGTATGTCTACAATTTATTCCACATAATCCTGTTACTGTATCAAGACCACATATATCGTATAGCTCTTGTTTTGTATATACTTTCCCTTGCCATTCTGCGTGTTCTGGTCTTGCTCCAATATGTGCTGATACTTCATACATATCATATCCAAATTCATCTCCTCTTTGTATTTGTAATTCTGCAGAAGTTCTATTTATGCTCGTTAATATGTTCATTGATACTGCATTTTCCACACTTCTTTTTGCTCCACTTGGATATTGTACATATGCTCCTTGCCTGCTTACCTTTTTTACTGCATCTCTTATTGCTTGTGAATAACTTTTACTTCCTGTACTTGTTTCTAAATATGCCTTATTAATTGCGTTTATGAATTGTAACTGTGATACACTTGCCGTAGTATTTGTTAGTTTTAATATATTGCTTCCTGTCTTATTTGCATTTGCTTTTATTGTATTCATTAATTTATCGCTTATTTTACCTGTCTTTATTCCTGCTAAGGCATATATTTTAGCATCTCTTTTAATTGACTTTATCCCTGCTGTTTCAAATATACTTTGTATTTCTTCTATGTTCATATTGTTCTGTCTTGCTACCATTATTTCTATGTCTTCATACATATATCCCATTTGTTCTAATATTACAATATTATTATATGTTACAGTATTAATATATCCTACATTTGCTATTCTTAATGCTATTTCTTCTATTATTGCTAATTCTAATTCGCTGTATAATGCTATTGCTTGTTTTTCAATTTTATTAAAATCTTTTTCTGTTAGCATATATTACTCCTCACTTATTGCAGTATTAAATCCAAACGCTTCTTGGTTACTCATCTTTTCTGCTTGTATATTTTCAAGTTCTGCTTCTGCTTCTTGTTCACTCATTCCTTTTGCTTGCATTAAATATGTTTTCTTGCTTATTAGTCCCTGTCCTACTTCTTGCAATGCTCTTATTTGTTCTGTATTCTTATCCTCTATTATGCTGTCATCTGGAATTATTGTTATTTTCTTTGTGCTTATTCCTTCCATCTCGCATATTACTTTTACTAAATCTTCTATTACATCATTTACTATAATGTCATAATGCACTTTTGTTCTAAAAGCATCTGCATTTTCACTCATTACCTCTGTTGCTGTTCTTAATCCTGCATTATCAAACTTATAAAAATTATTTCCAAGCCCTATGTTAGAACTTAGCCAATTCAAATCTGCATTAATACTGTCTATATGTTCTTGTGCTCTTATGCTTAAATCAACTTCTTTTACTGGCTGTCCTTCCATTCCATTTATCCCTATAAATGCTTCATCATTACTGTCAAAGTATTGCACAAGCCTTACAGTTCCATCTACCTCTGTCTTCATTGTTTCTTTCATTGCTGTTGGATCTACCAATATTCTTTTCTTACCTAACTTAAATTCTCTATAAAAGCTGTCATATTTCATATCAATTGACTTAAATCTATCTATACTATTTGCTAATATTGAAATACCCATAGGACTTTCTAAATATAAGTTGTTTGCTAAATTCGGCTTAAATACTTGAAATCTTGGTACACTTGTTTCTATTTCTTCTAATTGTTCTACATCTGGAAACATTGTATTAAATTCTTCTTCTTTTCCTAGCTGTAATTCATTTGTAGATTTATAAAGTTCATTATATTTTCTGTATATGCCATGTTCATATTCATGGTATGTAATATGTGTATAATAAACTGTTTTCTTTTTTGTATCATCTACAAACCTACTAATTGTTATTAATCCGTTTATATATGAATTAGTGTACTTATAAGGAATTATTAAATCTCCTGTAATATAGTCTATTATTGTTTTTCCATCACTATTCTTATATTCTATTAATGCTCCTGTTCCTATTGCTAATGCTTTTTCTAAGAATATTGGAAAGTTAACTGTAAATGAATTTTCCTTACTGTCTAATACTTCCCATAATCTTTTTGTAGCATTTTGACTACTCAATTCTATTCTTGTTTTTTCTGTCCATAATAACTTTGAAACATCTTCACATATTTTCTTTGGCATATTCATTGTTAGTCTTTCCATTTGTACTTCCTGTCCATTTACTACTGCATTATAAAAATGAAAGTCCGACACACTACCGCCATAAAATTCTTTCCACATCTCTTGATATTCATAAATATCTCCAACAATTAAACTAATTCCTTTTTTGCTTAATGTCTTAGCAATATTATTATATAACTCCATTTTAACCCCCCATTATTGTTTTAAACCTAATTTTTGTAAATTATCTTTAATCCAATATTGAAAACTATCTATTGTATGATCACAATATGTATAAGCATAATCATTTGTGTAGCTATTAAAGTATTTTTCAGCCTTAAATTCTTGTTCTGTTTTATCTGGTATAGGCTTTCCTTTTTCTATGCTTCCTTGTAACCACTTGTAATTTATAAATTCTTTTGTAAATATACTTGTATTATTATTTCTTATTATCCTAAATTTCTTATTTGCTAAAAAGTCTTGACTATATTCTATCAACTGCTCTTTATTTACTCCCTTATCAACAGGATGTAATCTTCTACCATAGTCTTTGAAGTATTGGTTTCTTAATGCTCCTTCTGCACTATCTATTGTTTCTTTATCTGTAACTGCACTCCATTTCTTTGTCATTAATAACTCAAAATTAAATATATCTTTACTTAATTCACTTGGTGCTTTTTTGTTTGGCTTTTCATTTGGGCTATAATAATATATATCTAACAAATACCAATATCCATCTGTTCCATATCCATAACAATTTACTGCTGTTGCAGATGTTTGATGGCCACTATCTATTGAAAAATCTAAATATAATATCTTTACTTTGTTGTCTTGTAAATATTTTTCATCTACATATTGCAATAAGTCAGGATTATATATAAGTCCTTCAAGCCCTATTATTTCTCCTAGCCATATCCAATTGTATCTTTTTTCATCATTCTTCTTTAACTTTTCAGCTTCTTCAATAGCTTTTAATCCTATCCATTCTTCTGGTACACTTCTATAATCTGTATGTGATATTAAATAATCCTTATCTCCTATTTTACTTTGTTTCCATTGATTTACCCAATCATATTTGTTCTTAGGTGGATTATAACTATACATTGCCATAAACCAGTCATTATTTCCTCTTGTAAATGTTGCTTTTATCTGGTCTATTGTATCCTCATCTTTAAATCCTGTCAACTCTTCAAACCAAACTATCTTTATTAGCTTGTTTTCATCAATCATACCTTTTACCGCTTCGTAATCATCTCCACCTGCAAAGTATATTGTATTGTCATTATTAAATTTAATTTCCATTGGAGATACTGTGGCCTTATAGTCAATGTTTTCTATTAATCCTAATCTTTTACAAGCCCTTTTTATTTCTTTAAATACACTATTCCTTAATTCTGTTTTATGACTTCTTAATGCTACCGCAGAACAATTGTCATTTGCTAAACAATTAAATACTGTCTTTATTGCTATCATTGATGTCTTTGTGCTATTCCTTCCACCTTCATATATTTGATTAGTCTTTTTTGATTTAAATGTGTTCCAAAAATGCGGTGCTATTATATCTTTAATTTCAATTCTCATCAACAACCTCATCAGTGTTATCTATTATTTGTACTCTTTGTACTGATGCATTTAATTCAACATTGTCTTTCTGACCTAAGTATTGCTTACCTAACCATATTGCCATTGTAGGATTTTTATCAGCTAATTTAAATTGCATTCTTCTTAAACTCATTTTGCCATTGTCTTGAGCTTTTTTATATATGCGACAAAATTCTTCATCTCTTTGTAATGTTCTAACAGACAAACCTAAAAAGTTAGCAATTTCTTCTTGTGTACATTGTATATTAGCTAACTTTTCAACTGATATATAATCTATTTCTTTTTTTGGTCTACCTGCCATTTAATCACTCCTTTACTTATATATTTTATCTTCTACTTTTTTACTAATATATAAAAACGGTGTGTCACATAAAGCAATTAATACTTCTATTATTGTTGCACTTAATGCTATTGTTAATATTGTTCCTATATCCATTACTCCTAAAAATGCTATTAAGTAAAATAAAAAATTTTCTCCTCCATTACATATTATTGTACAGATATTATTTCTTAACCACATTTTCTTTCCGTTACTTTTCTTTCTTAACCATTCATATAATCTTATATCAACTAAATTAGATAAAGCAAACATTGCTACACTTGCTATTGATATTCTTGGTACAAAACTAAATAATGTTTCAAAACTACTTTGTGCTATATCTTCACTATTTGGAATATATAACAATGCTACTTGCGTTACTATCATAAATACTATTACTGCTAATATTCCAAATCTAACACCCTTCTTTGCTTCTTTGTATCCATAATTTTCTGTTAATATATCTGTTGCTAAAAAATTACTTGCAAATAATACATTACCTAATGTTGCACTTATTCCTAATATATCTATACTTTTAATTAATAATAAATTAGCTAATATACTTGCTATACCCATCCAACCTATTATTCCTTCTTTACCTAAAAACTTTTTAATTATTAGCATTATGCTAAATATCCCTATAATTGATACTATTAATAAAATATTATTCATTTAAAATTCCTCCTTAATTTTTTTATAGTAGGTTTTGGCTAACTACTACTATTTTAATCATTACATATTTTTTTCCATTTTTTATAATAGTGTTCTTGTATTTTCATACCTGTTTTATAATTTTCTATAAACACCACCTCTCTATTATTTCTACTCATTTCCTTTGTTACTTTACCTTTTCCATCTATTCTTCCATATACGGTTGATTGAACCCAAGAACTACTATCAACATAATCAAAAGGTACTTTGTCTAAAACTTTTCTTCTTGTCATTCCTAAACAATGTACCTTACATCTATATTTTTTTGCATACTTTAAAAACATTAAATATTGTTCATCTTTTATATCTTCATTTTTAAATCCTGTTATTGCTATTATTTTCCTTTCATAATCTTTACACATTTTTTTATATTCTTCTATGCCTCTATTTTTATGCCACACTGGTATTATCTTGTCTGATACTTTTTCTAGCTTCTCTCTTAATTCTCGTACTTTCTCATAACCAATTATGTTGTCGACATCCATTTCAAAATATCCTATTACATTAGGTTTATCAAATTTTTTTATGAATTCTGCATATTGTTCTGTATATTTGTCCCAATCTACTTTCTTACCTTTTTGAAAAGAATGTGCTCCACTATCTATTAATATTTCTTTACTGTTATCTCTTATCATTCTTGCTAAATCTATTTTTCCTTTAATATAATAAAAACTCATTAAATTAAAATTCATTTTTATATTTTTTTCTATTAATAATTGAGCAACTGATTTAGCATTTTTTCCACTTGCTTGAGCATTTTCTAATGCACTTAAAAACACTTTCATTACTCATCACTCAATTCTTCTTCGTCGATATCAACATCTTTTACTTTTTTAAAATGTATATCTCTGTCTATATGATGACATTGTGGACATTCTAACATATTATGTTCAGGTTTGTCATAATTTGTAGTAGTTAAATCTTCTACTGTATCCCAATCTATATCTATATTTTCAAAACCAAAGTCTGACATGTCTATATCTAATATTTCATCCAGTTCACTATTTAATATATCTATATCAAAATCTGAGTTCATTGTTAGTTTATTGTGTGCTAATGTATATGCTTTTCTTTCTTCGTCTGATAAGTGGTCAAGTCTTATTATTGGCACTTCTGTATAGCCTAATTCTTTACAAGCTATCAATCTTCCATGTCCTTCTACTATTTCATCTTTCCAAATCCCTATAGGATCATCCATGCCAAATTGCTCTATACTATTTTTAATTTGTTCTATTTGTTCTTCAGGGTGTAATTTTGCATTATTTTTATATGGTTTTATACTATTAATATCTACATACTCTATTTTTAATTTATCCATTTTTACCTCTTATTTTTTTGTTGTTTTTCTTCTAGTTGTTGTCTTTTTTGTTACTTTCTTTTCTATCTTTTTAGTCTTTTCTTCTTTTTCAATTTCCTTTTCATCAGGAAAAGTCTCTAATGTTTCATCATCTAAATATGCTTCTTTTGTAGGATTTCCACCTTGTAAATATTCACACATTTTGTTGCTACCTTCTATTACATCTCCTACAAATAGTTCCCCTTCTACATTTCTGTCTTTTCTTGAAATAATTTTCAAATCTTCAAATTTGTATTCAGGGTTGCTTCCTAATGTAAACCTTTTTACTACTGTTCCTCTAAACATCTTTTTTCCTCCTTTAAATAAATTTTTTATGTATAATTTATAATTATGTAACCATATTTCACTTCGTGGACTTTCTTTTATCCACCCTTTGTGTTCTTTTATGTAATGTATTATTTTTGCATTATCTACTATTCCTGTTGTTTCTGCAGAATTATATATATTGCTAATATGTTTTATTTTTCCCTTATATACTATGTTTATTACATCTTGGTCTGGAAATAAATATTTTTTTGTATTTAACAGTTCTATCATTTTGTCATCTAATTTGTGTTTTCTTGTTTTTTTTAAATCAATTACCAACACTCCGCTATTTATGTATGTATCATCAAATCCTTGTAATTGCAAGTGTTTATCCCATTCTCCACCTTCATGTGCTCCTGCAATGTAATTTCCTTCTAAATCCATGTTCCATAAATCTTGTATATTATCTACTACTAATGCATCTACATCAAGATATATTATTTTGTCTTCTTTCAATACCTTACTAAAAAAACATCTTGTATAACTCATTCTTGTATAATGTGTATTGTAATTAAGACTTGTTTCTTTAACATACTTTGGAATTTTGTTTATGTTTATAAATTTAACACGTTTATCTTGAATATAAGGGATTTTGTCATCTTCAATAAATAAATAGACCTTTTGTACTTTATTATGGCTTAAAATCGAATATAAGGCGACTGCGGTATAAAAATACCAGTTCCTTGTTGCACACATTGCTATTATCATTTCTTTAACCATTCCTCCATAATTTTTGCATCTTCTGGGTGATCTACATCTGTTGTGTAATCATTAATAACTACATAATCTCCTTTAGTTTGAAATATATTGTTAATTTGTGTCCAATCTTTTGTGTTATAATCTATCTCTAATCCATTTAAGTATCTGTATAACTGCCAACATATAGGTGGCAGTCCATTTTTAAATTTTCCCTCATCTACCATTTTCATTAAATCATTTATGCCTTGTCTAAATAACTTTTGATTTACTACTTTATATGCAAATGGCTCACGTCCTTTGTAATTCCTTCTGTCTTTAACTCCATCTGTCCAATCGAATGTACAAAAGAACATTGTATCTTTAACTTCTGTGTCTATAATCGTTTTAATTGCTTCTGGTGAAAAATATACGTCTCCATGTAAATAACAACAAGGCTCTTCCATCGGATAATAAGCATTTAGCCAACAGGCTTTTGAGTTTATTTTTTCTTGTTCGCTATCTGCTATATAATCGTTGTCTTGCATCAATATTGGAACTCCTATGTAATCAAACTTATTGCAATTAGTACATATTGCTATATCATCTATTCCGTTTTCTTTTAATAATCTTACTGTGCGTTCTACTAATACTTCACCATTTACTTTTATCAATTGTTTTGGCTCGCTAAATTCTGGATACCTTCCGCCACACATTACTATATATTTCATACTTACTCCTTAATATTGTTGGTATATTCCTCTATTTATCTTATCTATACATTGATTTATTCTTTCTTGTATTTTTGGTATCATTTCCTTGTGCTTCATTTGTGTTATTAGCTGCAATTGATGTCCTATATGACACCAAGCACAAGCATCCCAAAATTCACTTCTCACAAGGCTTACACTATTATCTATGTTAGTTCTGTTCCAACAATAACATAATTTGTTTGAATTTACTACTTTATCAAAATCAAGATTGTCCGCTAATTTATATGTCCATACTCTATCCTCCATCAAGGTACTTTCTTCAAAGTAAACTATTTTATCTTTCCTTATTACCTTACTCCATGCTGTACACCATAACTTGTTATTTAATGCATATAAATCTTCGTAACATTCAACATCGTTGTAATGCCTATATGGTACTCCTATTCCTTCACAACCCAATGTCATCATTTCATTGTTATATATTCTTTTATTTATAAAATCTAATATTGTGTTATCTTTCCACCAATCATCACTATCTAAAAAGCAGAAATAATCAAAATCCAAGTTGTCTATTGCATACTCAATTCCGACATTTCTACTTCCTCCATTATATCTTTTCCTTTTATTTTTTATTAAGTGTATTCTTTCATCTTTGTAACTTTTAATCGTTTCTACAGATGTGTCTGTGCTTAAATCATCTACAAATATTAAATAAAAATTCCTATATGTTTGATTTAATATGCTATCTAAACAATTTCTTAAAAATGTTTTTCCGTTGTAATCTCCATGATCATTATTATAATTCGGTACTATTATAACAAATGTATTTTCTTTTGTTTTTGGCAGCTGTTTCCAATTCTCATCATTTATATCTGCTTTTTTTATACTACTAATTTCATAATTTGTCAAATTTATATCAACATCAATATCTTTTGCTGCCCTTTTATTTATACAATGTAAATTTGTTTTAAATAATTCTTGTATGGTTTCATCATCATAGATATATATATATTCAAATTCTTTAAAGTCTTTTATTTTTTTTATACAATTCTTGTCTATGGCTACTTTCATTTTATTCCTTTCTAATCATCGAACAACTTAATATTTTTTTCCTTTATTTTTCTTGTTATGGTATTATATTTTCTGTTTAATGCATTGTATTTTTCCATCAAATTGTATTTATCTTCTTCTGCATCATAATATTTAATTGTTATATCTTTATATTTTTTTCTTTGCTCATCAAATTCCCTTGAATGTAAATAATATTCATTGTAAAAACTTAATAACCATTCTATGTATTTTTTATATCTTATATTTTCAATTGTATCCTTAAATTCTACTATCTTTTTTACTTTATCTTTATCGTATATCATAGGCATTTACTCCTGTTATAATATTTTTTATGCCTTAATCCATCCGCCATTTTTCGCTTCTCTATCTCTTTTCACTTCTTTAATTAAACCTAAATCGTGAAAATTAAAACATTCTACAATCCCTTTTTCTGTTTTATACATTGCGTAATTTTTGAATAATTTTATAAAATAATATTTTTTATTTTCTTTTGTTAATATTTTTGGTATTTTCAATTTCCGCTCCTTCTATTATTTCTATATCTATTCCGTCTTTTTCTTTACTTATTTCTGCTTCTAATATGATCCTTTTTATATAATTTAAGTTATCATTTTTTAGTATTCCTATATCTACTAAACCATCTAGCAATCCTTTAATTCTTATATTATCAACATCTGTGTTTTTTGTTTTTACATACTTTTTTATTTTAATTATTACAGGATATTTTTCAACAGGTTTCATTCTTCTACACAAATACGCAACTATTTGCTTTTCTTCTTTTTTTATTTTATTGGCTATGTATTTATTTGTTCTTTCTGCGTTTATATATTTATTCCAATTAGGAAAATCATAATCAATATACATACACTTTTCTCTCTTTTTTTATTATTCTATCATAACTTTTTAATTTGTGCAACAACTTAAAATAAAAAAATTGAAGCCCTAAATTAGAACCTCAATTCAATCTTATTATTGTGGGGTGACCACTATGTCTGCTGATATACAATTAATATAATATCATTAATTTTATTTTTTATCAATTTATCTTTCTTTTTCTTGTTCTTCTATTATCCTGCCTCTTTCATCAAGCTGTAATATTGTTGCAACGACCTTAAAATCTACATCTAAGTCATCTACATATATTATCCTTAACTCATCTATATCTTCTTTCAATTGTTGGAACATTTTATTCATTCTTTCTTGTTCTCTTTTTGGCTGATGATGGAACCATGCGTGGTTTTCGCTACTTAATATTGCTCCATTATCTACTGTTGCCTGTCCTCCTTTTGATTTTGGCTTAATATGATGATATGTAAGCATCTTCATCTTCTTATATTGACCTTTACCTTTATAAGTTATTCCCTTTGTATCTCGTAGTTTTAATCGTTCTATAAAACATTCTGCTCCATATCTTCTAATTAATTCTTCCTTTGCTTGTCTGTTGTTTGTCATCTTCTATTCTCCTTACTTCTCCATAATTAGCTGTTTCTCTCCATCTTATTAGTCCTGTACATTGTTTTTTAGTACAGAGATATTGTTTAGCACATATTTGACATTCCATATTTACTCCTTATCTTAACAATATTTTATATACTTACCATATTCTCTCGCTACTTCATGTTCTACTCTGCACCCTCTTGCGTTTTCCCAACCTTCCATAAATACAACTGCATCTGCTTTATCTAAAAATTCTATGCTTCTTGCTAAATATGCTATTGGACTTGCATAACAGTCAAAATCATCAAACACTGTTTCCAATACCTCATGTCCTTCTGCTTCTAACTCACTTATTAACTGTTTCCTTTCTTCTTTAATTTGCTTTTCTGTTTTACCTCTCATTGGTTGACTTATCATTACTTTCATATCTCATCTACTCCTTTTCTTTTATTTGTTTGTCTAGTTGCTTTACTGCTTGAATTAAGTCATTGTATTTTCTTGCTAAATATTTAACATCTTCTCCACAACTAGCATTTTCAATAAAAATATCTTTAATATCTTCTATTGATTGTATGTCTATATCTTGTTGTTCTTCTATTATTTCTACTGTATCATTTAATTTCTTATATTCTGGATGTAACCACCAATTTTCATATTCAACATGATAGTTTTCATATTCTTCATCCCATACATAAATTCTATCTTTATATTTAACTTTATTTGGTATTTCTCCATTAGCTATTTTATTTAATAAATCTATTACTTTTATTGTTTTACTCATCTGTTACTATTCTCCTTTCAATAATTCTGGATTATCGTATATATTTCCTATTACTTCTGCACAATGATTTATTTCATTTACAGGTTGTTTATAATCTTCTGAATAGTCTACTACATATGTTCCTCTGTCAAATATTACTTTGTCTATTTGCTCTCCATCTGCTATTGCCATATACTTTAAAATGTCTCCCTCATATATTTCTGTTCCATTTTTATCTTTTAGTCCTGTGTATTGCATTAATTCTATATATGGTTGATATTGTATATTTATTCCTACACCGTATGCTCCATCTTGTGTTATGTATAAGTCTTCGCTTTTGGTAAACTTTATTATATCTACAACAGGCAACATTGTTTTTGTATATGTATCATAAGCTCTAAATTTTATCTCTCTCATTTTTCTATTACTCCTTTACTATGTATTTTATTTGTTTAAACTGTTCCTTTGTTATTATTGATTGTATGTCTTTATTTATTATAGGTTCTAATGCACCTTTTGTTATTTTATCGACATAAACTGCTCTTACTGGTGCTTCTACTATATCTATTACTCTACTCCCATTTACATAGTCGTTTATTTCTATTAAATCAATTATGTTTTTACTATGTTTTTTAACATATGGTTTTGAAATACTATATTGTTTTATGTTATCTACAAAATATCTTTCAGGAGTTATTGAAGGATGCCCTGTATTCGTTGTAAATCTATACTGCTTTCTAATTTGTAATACTTTGCATATATTCCCACCTTTAGTTTTTATCCAATCTCCTACTTTAATTTCATCTTCCATAATATTTATCCTTTCCAACCTAATTCTTGTACCTTTTTATTTATTGCTTGTAGTTCTTGCATATCTATAATTGTACTTTCCCATCTTTTTATTTTTTCATAGATATATTGGTCAGTATAAATTACAATCTGTTTATGATAATAATAAAATTCTATATACTTTTTTATACTTCTTTCTTCTTTCATAAATTGAATACCGTTGTCATATTTGTTTTTGCTATTGTTTTCCTCTGTTATTTCAAATCCTAACTCTTTAAACATTTCATCAGCTGTCATTTATTATCGCTCCCCTTTCAATGCTTTTACCGCTTCTGAAGTTTCGAACTGTTTTCCCACATATTTACATTCTCCATTTTCTTTATAAAACGGACAATCATCGTCACAATGCAATTTAGGATCTATACATACCGCTAATCCTATTAAAATATTAATTGCTTCTTTGTTAGTCATTTCCTTTTTTCCTACACCATGTAGCTTTCTTGTAGCTTCTAATTCATCATCGTCTAAATCAAATGCCATATTACTTGTCCTCCTTTGAAACCATTTGTTTTTCCCAACATTCATCACAAACATAATTTTCGTAATTGCCATATATATTATCTTTTTTGATTAATTTATTACATATACAGCATTTATAATATTCGCTCATTTACATTACCTCCCATCATCTGTGTATAATTCTTTCCATTTTGTGTTTTCTTCATAGTTTTCTAAGTAATCTACTATTTCTTCTATTACTTCTGCTATTGCATCTCTTTCTTGTTGTGTTATATTCTTACTATGAAATGCAGGCTCTTTATATCCTATTGCATTTCTACACAGTCTGTCTATTATTGCTTTTCTTATTTGTTGTTTATTCATTTTCTACCTCCAATAATTCTTGTAACATTTCAATACATCTTGTTGTTATTCTTGAGTCTGTTAACATATCTTGCAATAAATAGTCTGTATTATCTTTTTCTAATTGATCAATTAGTTTTTTAATCTTATATTTTGGTATAACTTGACTTTTTATTTCTACTTCCTGTGCATTATCCCAATTTTCTTTTATTTTTGCTCTTAATCCATCATAATAGCCACCCATATATATAGACTTTAAATACCTATCATCATAATTGTCTATTGGTATTGTTTTTAATAGTTCTTTATTTTTTTCTTTCTCTTTTTTATATAAAAATAATAAACCTTCAATTGCTTCAATAAATTTTTCGCACTCATCACCACATACATTATCAATATCAATATATCTTGCTCGTTTACCATCAAAATCATATATTGTTACTTTTATTTCTTCTAATATTTCTTCTTCACTCATTTATTTACCCTCCTTCTTTTTTGTTAGCATATAAAAAATCTAAATTATCATACTGCCTTTGTTCATATGGTACTCTTGATTTTTGTTTTGGTTTTCCTTCTTTTTGGAATTTATCCCATGTTAGTAATTTCAATTTCCAATTCTTTACCTCATTACCTTTACTGTCTATCCAATTTCCTTCAGTAAAATATTCATAAAAATCTTTTGCATTTACTTTTAATTGTTTTTCTTTTATGTAATTTTCTATTTCTTCTAAAGAAGGCTGTGTTATTTTCTTTTTATTATTTTTCTTTTTTATTACATTTACATTTACATTATCATTTACATTTACAGCTTGTTTTGCTTCCTTTTGCTTTTTTTGTTTAGCAAAATTAGCATTTGCTTCTTTTGCTTGTTTTTGCTTCTTTTTTTCTGCTCCTATTTTTCCTGCTTCACTTCTTTTTTGTTTTATTTCTTCCCATTTACTATCATTCTTATCTAATGCAATTTTGAATGGAGTAAACACTAAATCAAGCACACTATCCAACTCAGGAATTTCTCCTGTCTCTTCATATTCATATATAGCTTTTATTAATTTCCCCGCTTGCTCATCTGTCAATTTATCTACCACTGCTTTTTGTTCTGTATATAATATAAAACTATCTTTTGCCATTTTATGCTCCTTCCTACATAAATTAAACAAAATAGGGAGCTTGCAAACGAATGAAAAAACAAGCTCCCTAAATGTATATTAAAAGTTATTTCTAACTTGAAATATCTAAATTATGTACATTCGTTTACTGTAAATTTATTATACTTCATTTTTTTTATTTTGTAAATACTTTTTTATAAAAAATTTTAAAAAACTTCAAAAACATCTTCAATCTCTAATTTGTTTGATATTGCTTTTGTTGTTGCATATGCAACTGTCTTAGAAATATCTAATTTTCTATGGTTTACTATCTGTGAAATATATCCTTCTGTTACACCAATTGTTCTTGCTAATTTTCTATTTATTCTTTTTTTCTTTATTTCCTTACATACTTCTTCTTTCATTTTGTACATTTACATTACCTCCTAAAATGGAAGATCCGAATTATCTATTTCATAATCTTCTTCATTTTGTATTGCTTCTCTTTCTTCTTTTTTATATTTTTCTTCCTCTGTCATTTTTGATTTTAGTATTTGAAAATCAGGGCTTGTCTCTTTATTTTTATAATTATTTTTAAATACTACAATTCTTATTTTTTCTTTTTTACCGCCATTTTCTACTTCAATATATCCGCTATAAAAATCTCCTTTTTTACCTTCTTTAACCCATAATGCTCCTATATTATCATTCATTATTTTTTACCTCCTAATTTTATTTTATCTAATAAATTTAATTCTTTCAATTCTGACTTTAAAAATATATCTGTTCTATCATTCCAATTTAATACTTTAACTTTATATGCCATATCTCCATTCAACATTTGTAATTCTTGTGTAACTTTACAATATAATGTCTTTTTTCCATATACATATCTTAATCTTTCTGGTACTTTATATTTATATATCATTTTATCATCTCCTTTAAAATTGGTTGCCATTTATGTTTGTTGCTGTGTACTAATTTATGATGTCTAGTACATAACATTATACAATTTGTTGGCTCATTTATTAAATTTTTATTTTCTGATCTGTAAACTATATGATGCAATTCCAAACCGCCTTGACATTCTTTATTCATCAACCTGCATTTTCCTTTATCTCTTTTATAAACTTCATCATATATTTCCTTTTTTACAAAAATTCTTTTATCACTTACTTTTTTTATAGGCTTATTTCGCTTCAAAATAAAATCTGAGCAATTTTGACAGTGAAAGTATATATCTATATACCCTTTTCTTTTTTTACACCTTATTTTTCCATTTAAAGCCTTACTCATATTTTTACAATACATTATTTTTATTCCTCTACATAAAATTCTAAATACATATCTATTTCTTCACAATTCCAATTAATTGATAATGTTCTAAATCTTCCATCTTTTCCTGTTATTATTAAATCAGGATATATTTTAGCTAATTCACTCATCCTTGCACTTGCTTCATATCCTACAAAATATGGTTCTTTTTGAAAATCTTTTGCTGTCCATGTTATTTTATTTCTATTTGTTAGCATTGCATTTAATATAATTTCCCATTGTTTCATTTTTAATTCCCCCTTAATAATTCTTATTTATATTTTCTTGCAATATTTTTATTTGTAATTTATATGTGTTTATCGCTTCTTGACAACTTTTATATAAACATTCCGTGATTATTTCTTGCTCTTTTGCATCTGCTACTTGTTCTGTTCCCCTTGCTATATCATATGCAATAGTTACAGGCATTCCTTCTGCTTTTAATTTTAACAATTCTTGACTTAATAACATTCTATAATTTTTATATGCTTTTGCATACTCTGTTCCTCTTTTTTTGTATTCACTTAATGCAGATGTCAAATAAGTATTTAATTGGTTTAGCTGCAACATTTCCTCCATTATTCTTCCTCCCTTTTAAATTTAACTTCTTTTTTATCTGCATCACACTCAAAAATCATTTTTGCAATTTTATTGTAAGCTATACATTCTTCTAATGTAATATTTTCATATTTCATTTTTTATCCTCCTAATTTTTCTATTTTCTTTACTATATCAACATAATCTTCAATCTTAATTTCTGCTAATTTGCTATATCCTTTTTCTTTGAGAATTGCTATTACATCATCATTTTCTATATTGTTATTTTTTATTTTTAAATACAATGCATCTTCTTGTATTTTTGTTATTCTACTTCCTTGTGTTCTTTCAACGAATTCATCTGTATCTGCATCTTTTGTATCATCTATATTAAACAATCCATTTAATGCATATTTCCTTGCATAACTACTTGCTGTTCCTGTTATTTGACTTTCATCCATTCCTTTTTTTGTTTCCGCTTCCCTTGCATATGCTGTATTTCCAACTGTTTCTAAATGCCCATTTTTGTCTAGTTCTGTGTTATATAACATTGCAGTAGCTTTAACATAAAACCTTTGACCAGATGTTATTGCTTCATCTGTTATATCGTTTTTTTTATCAATATTTTTTAATACTTGTGCATTTCCTTCCCCTAGTACTACAATGTCATCATTTAATATTAAACTTACCTTGTATTTTTCACATATTGGTTTTACCGCTTCCAATATATCTTCACAACTTCTGTATTTGTATCCTCCAAATTTATTTGTTTGGTTTTTTGGTGCTTTTAGCTCCATTTGTATTTTTAGTAATTTTTCATAAATATTCATTTTTTTAACTCCTTCTAAATTTATTATATTTACAATTTAAACAATCCTTATAATTTGTCATTGCATTTTTTATACTGCAATAAAAAATATATGTCTCATTGTCTTGTGCTAATTTACTTTCTACATATTGTTTACATTCCATTTTTTACCTCCTATAAATCCGCTTCACCTAAGATTGTTGTTGGTTCAATGCTTGTTAACACGTAATCCCAAGACGTTCCAAAATGTGTTACAAACAACACATATTCTTCTAGTTTTTCACTCCACCCTATTATTAAATCTTTACATTTTAATTCTTGTAATTTTTCCAATGCATATGGACTAATATCAATTAAATAATATTGATATACGTCTTCATCATAATCATTATTTAATTCAAAATCAAAACAATAATCAGAAAGTTCTGGCGCTTTATTAAATAACCAGATATTATTACTTATTCTATCAACTAACCTCCTGTAACTTACTCTATTATGTTTTTTCTCGTAATCATTTAAATCTTCCATATTTACATACATTTTCATTTTAAATCCTCCTAAATTCTACTTTTCCAAAATTGTTCTAATTCTTCTTGTCTTTCTTTTTGCCATTGTTCTTGCTTTTCTTCATAAAACATTGTTTCTTCTAATTGTTCTAATTCTATTTCTAAGTTAATTCTTTCATTGTCAATTTCATCTGCAATTCTTTCAAGCTGTTTATACTGATCATCTAATGCATCAATTTCTACTATATTATTCATTGCCTTAACTAATTCAGAATATGCGTCTTTTAAATTCTGTATATTAGCTTCTAACCATTGTGCTTCTTCATTCATTTTTTACACCCCCTTACTTATTCAATTCTTTTGTAATAAATTTATCATTAAGTTTTTGATATATGTTATAATTGAAAACTCTATAACTTATTAATTGTAATAACATAAATGCTAAAAATATTGCTATGCTACTTCCTATAAAAAATACTAAAACTTTAAACATTGCTATTAATATTAATAAAATACTGTTCATTTTTAATTCCCCCTTTTCTTTTTACACTCTTATTATATATTGTTGTTTTTACTTTGTCAATACTTTTAAACAAAAAAATAAAAAAATTTATAAAAAAAAGAGTAAACACTTAAAAGCATCTACCCTTGTTTATTTTGCAGATATAACTCTACTATTCTATTAATTGAATTGTTACTCAAAGCCACTAACTCGCACATATCTTCATAGTCAAACACTTCTTTTCCGTCTTGGTTTGTGTGTCCGTTTTCGTATAACCAAACGTGCATAAGTTCGTGTTTTAAAGTCAATAACATATCTTTTAAATTTCCTTTTTCAA
>Ga0265301_10001195_pt1 | contig 34987 bp, 25 predicted proteins | sample AusTroGonzalo_MG_2_FD_193488 | JGI IMG/M metagenome (GOLD analysis project Ga0265301, IMG submission 193488) | Bovine rumen microbial communities from tropical cattle in Woodstock, Queensland, Australia - Gonzalo_04 | ecosystem: Host-associated > Mammals > Digestive system > Stomach > Rumen ...
CGTGTGTGCATACGCGTGCGAATTTGGCCGCAAAGGTACAAAATTCTATTGGAACGCGCGCACGAAGAAGAGTGAAAAGCAGTGTGCGAGGGTTAAAATGTTGTCGTTAAGGGAAAGGGGGATGTCGTTCAGGCCTTCTCAATCAAGCAAACGGCATAGGCGGAGATGCCTTCCTGGCGCCCAGTGAAGCCTAGCTTCTCGGTAGTGGTGGCCTTGATGCTGACGGCATCGGGGTCAACGCCCATTACTTCGGCAAGACAAGCTTGCATAGCAGGGATGTGGGGATTGAGCTTAGGACGTTCAGCACAGATGGTGGCATCGATATTGCCGACGCGATAGCCCTTAGTAGCAATCAACGCAATAGTCTTGCGCAGCAGTATCTTGCTGTCAATGCCATCGGTCTCGGCTGCGGTGTCGGGAAAATGGTAGCCGATATCACGCATATTGGCGGCACCGAGGAGCGCATCGCAGATGGCGTGGATGAGAACGTCGGCATCCGAATGGCCGAGAAGTCCGAGGCTATGTTCCAAGCGGATGCCACCGAGCCACAGCTCGCGACCTTCCACAAGCTGGTGAACATCATAGCCAAAACCGACTCTCATTTTCGTTTAGCGTTTAACGTTTAAAGAATTAGCGGCGCTTGCGTCCAAAGAGGTCCTTGATGCCATCGATGTCGAAAGCGAGGGTGAAGCGCATCGTCTGGTCAAGGGGATTGGACTGTGCGGTGGAGAAAACGTAGGCTGCATCGATGGAGAAGACACTCATCTTGAAGCCCGCACCAGCAGTGATATACTTACGATTACCCTTGTTGGCAGCCTCATCATGATAACCTACACGCACAAAAAAACGATCGTTGTAGCTGTACTCGGCACCCACGGACCACTGTATCTCCTGCATTTCCTCCTTGAAGCCGTTAGGAGCATCGTGGAAGCTCTTGAAGATACCGGCGATAGGCGACACATCGTAGTACTCACGTTGTACGCGGTCAGTGTAGTCGTTGTCGCTCTCATCTGCCTCTTTCTTGGGGTAGGTCGGCACCAGCATCTTGTTGGCATCGGCGGAGATAGACAGACGGTTGTACTCGTCGAAGGGGATGGTGAAGTTCAAACCCAGACGCAAGTTCGTAGGGATGAACTCGGAGTTGTCATCGCCGCCGTAGCTGATCTTGGAACCGATGTTGGAGATGTTCAAGCCCAACGCCCACTGGCACTCGCGGTTGCCGAGCATAAAGTAGTTGTTGTAGTACATCGCAATGTCGGCCGCAAAAGCCTTACCGGCAGAGCTCTCAGCAGTATAGTCGTAGGTGATGTCGGAATAAATGAAGCGCATAGCCACCGCCATCGAGAAATAGTCTGACAACATTCGTGAGTAGGCAGCATCCACAGCCAACTCATAAGGCTTAATGGTCATTCCTTCAATAGCCGAGCCTGCATCGTTGTCCCACAGGCTGACCTCGCCCAGCGAGAAATATCGGAGCGAGGCGCTGATGGAGTTGTAGTCACCGATGCGATAGTAACCAGCGACATGAGCCAAGTTGATGTCGCTCACCAATTTACGCAGCCAAGGTGTGTAGCTCAGGGCCACACCGGCACGGCTCACACAGAACGGGTATTTGGCGGGATTCCAGTACTGTGAGTTGACATCGGCCTCAGTGGCACAGCCCACATCACCCATACCGCCACCGCGCGCATCAGGGGCGATGGCCATAGAGGTGACACTGGTTGTCACGGGGTTGAACATATTCTCCTTATCCTGTGCAGCGGCAGTGAATGCCAGCGCCAGAACGAGGAGCGAGATAAGATATCGTTTGCTTTGTTTCATGAGCCTATTCGCATGGGTCGTCATCATATATAACGTACAAATGCCGCTTTTATTGCCTACGATTGATAATCAGTTTCTGTGAAGCCGTCGCTTCTTCACTCCTATCGCACTTTACACGGGCACGATAGAGATAAATGCCGCTACCTAAGGGGAAGCCGCTGCCTGTGGTCAAATCCCACGGGATGGCATAGAAGCCGCTGTCGTTGCTGCCCGATTCCGTATGGGTCCATAGCAGGCGTCCGGAGAAGTCGAAGACCTCAATGGTGAACTCGCAGACACTACCCGGACGGTCGTAGGACAGAAGGAATTGTGTCTGTGTGCGGGCGGGATTGTTAGCAGCGTAAATCTTCAGGATGTTCATGGGGAGCTCCGGGTCAACCACGAAGTTCAGAGCAACGGAGTTGGGATTATTCAGCAAGTCCCAGGCACGGAACACCAGTTGATGCTCGCCAGCCTCCAGACGGGGGATGGAGTAGGCAACATGACCACGGGTGTAGTCACCGAACTCACCCGTGAAATAGTCGTTGAGCGTATAGGTGGTCAACGGGTTGCCGTCAATAATCAATTCCAGGTCATGTCCGAGGCCGTTGCCAGCGGCGCTGATACCATTCTCATCCGAGATGTCTGCCACGAAATAAGGAGTTGCGCCTACAGTCTGGCCATCCGTGAACGAATCATCGTTCAAATAGGCATAGATGCTAGGACCATTGCCATCCTTAATGCCGGGCTCTGTGCCACCGAGCAGGAAGTCGTGGTTGTAGCCGTTGGCTTCGTAGCGGCAATCAACGGTGTTGGCATAGAAGAGCAGACGGCCGGTATCGTTGGAATAGCGGATATCAATGGGGATAGGACAGACGAGGTCGAAACGTCCGCCACGCACACTGTCCTGACCATTATAGAGAATCTTGTCGTAAGCCCTATAGGTGAATATCTTGTCCGAGCCGGTGTTGTTACGGCAAGTGACAGTGCTCTCGCTATCGTAGAGACGCGCCGTCAGAACACCACGGAAGTCGTTGATGGCTTCACCGCTATTACGCTCGATATGTCCAGTGAAACGAGCCTTACCGCCTGCGTGCAGCATGAAGTCATCCGGAAGATCTGCAACGGAAGTGCCATTGATGGCATCCAAAACCACGCGGTTGCCGGGGTTGCCAAAGCTCAAGGCGGGGTCGCCCAAGAGTGCATAATGCAACTTGTTCTCGCTCGAGGGGGCCTGCACCTTACTGATGCGCACCGCATCACCCACGCGGTTGGGACGACCTACGTCATCAGCAGCAAAGAGCGCTTTACAGAAGGCGATGTTCAAGGGCTCGTTGGACTGCGCATACACGGTGCGGGCCGTGCCATAGAAAGCCACCGCGGCACCGTTGGGATTCAGGATGGCCGTCTCGCCGATATTACTTGTCTGGGTGTCGAAAGGCATCACATCACATGCCGCCGTGACCCATAAGGGAGCACGCGGAGACTTGTAACCTGCAAAGTCCTCGATACGCACCACCAGCTCATGAGACAGACAGTAGGTAGCAGCGTGACCTGTGTAGTTCATCATCAGCGCTCCCTCTTCCATCTGCTGGTGGATGAGTTTCTCAATCATGGGATAGCGGTTACCACTAGCTGATGCCACGATGGGATAGGCATCCCAGATGACCTTACGCACCTCCAACTCGGGATGGTTGTCTTGAATGGTGTTTGCCACATTGTCCGCCATCCTCAGGTGTTGGTTGTTGTCACCATCGTCGCCCATCACGCAGACGACATTACGCCAGGCTCCGATGTTCTCGCCGCGAATATGGCGTATAGTCTTATTCACCACGTCCTTCGCCTCGGACAACGAGCGCACGGGAAAGCGTCCCACGCCTACATCTGTTTTATCAGTGACCATAGAACGGCCTTCGCCATCGTCGAGAAGTCCGAAATATTCCTCCATGACATAGCAGTTCGTGTCGCTCGTGGAGTTCTCACTCTCGAAGCAAAGGAGGAAATTATTGGGGTCCAACTTATTCCACGCCGAGCTAAGCATACGATTGTCCCAAGCGCAGTCGCCAAAAAGCAACAGGTAACGCGGACGGTCGGCATCTGTCGTAGCGCGGTCGTAGAGCATCTTGAGGAAGCGACGGTAGGCGGTAGCATCAGGCGTGCCGCTAGAAAATTCATTATAGATAAGGTCGGCACGGAAGACGCCCACACGCAGGCCATCCACCTCGCGGTGTACGGCAGCCAGACGCTCAGCCTCTGCATCGAAGATGCCGCTGGCGGGCGTGATGATGACCATATCCATAGCCCCCAAGGCATGAAGGTTTTGGTTGCCGATCTCTCCTACGATGGTCGGCTGGGGGTAGGAACCATAGGCGTTTACATTGAATGCCACAAAACGGTGTTCAGCGCCGTCACCATCAACGACAACGCGATAGCAGGGCGTGCCGTTGACCGTCGTAAGTGTACCTGCTATGGACGTCGCGGGCTTGCCACGCTCGGCCAAACGCCAGAGCTGCGGCTGCTGACCCGAAGTATAAGAGATGTTGAAAGCCTGGGAACCATCATGTTGCTGCGTAAACTGCATCTGCTGAACGCCGCCATCCAGAGTCATCGCACCGGTATATTTCAATGTCAGGAAGTTCAGGCGGGCGTGATTCCCTTTCGTGCTGGTGATATTAACGATATTGGATGCCGCCGATGCACTCACCGCATAGGATTTCTCCACAACGGTCGCAGAGGAGTAGTCTGCCAATGCGGAGAGGGACATCATACCGAGGGCATTGTTATTGAAGCGCGTGGTGGCCTGTGTCGTAGCATCGTTGGCTGCTGAGAAGTTTACGGTCAGGCGACCTTGAGCACCTGAGCTGCGATATGGGAGCGTCAGCGTGTAACTGCGGCTGTTACCGCTGGCATAGTCATAATCTTCAAACAGCTGACGACCACCATGATACCAGGCATAGCCCTGGGGGTGGTAGGAGACATAGGCATCAAACGTGGAGATGGTAGCTACGGGCGATGTGGAGGAACTCGTAGAAGGGAAGGCACCCACAGGCGAACCGGCCTCCGTGACAAAGTAACAGGCCGCCCGAGCATAGTGGTTGGGGATATGCCGCCCATCACGGAATGTCTCCAATCCATTGGCATAGAATAGGTAGCCATCGGGCACAGGCCATAACGAGACCTCCTCTAAATCATCAAAATCAGTGTCGGCATCGATAATTTCTTTCTGCAGATGACCACCGTAGCCATAGACTCGCACATTGGCGGGGTTGCCAAAGCCCATCTGTGTAATGGCGGCGTGTGTGAGATGATAGATGCCATCACTCTCCACGCTGATCTTCACCCAACGGCCTTGCGCCAGCACACTCTGCGCAGCCCAACGCTGACCAGCCACAGGGGCTTTTGCTTTGAGCTTACGTGCAAGAGAGGTCTTCAGAGTAGGGACGATTTCCACCTTTCCGCTTAAGAGCTTGTAGTAACCCTCGCCACGGCGTACAATAGGAATGAAGCTGATGTCCAGAAGTCCCTCGCCACGGCTGACACCCACATGACTGTGGATGGCGAGCGTGTCTGCAATGAGTTCCTCGCCGCCGGGGATGGCGCGAAGCCGATCGGTCTCATCCTTCGTGAGGGCTATCCATTCAGGATAGCGCACGGAAACTGCATAGTCAAACAACCGGTAATCCGTCTCCAAAGGCACGACCTCATAATAGGTCGGCACAACGCTGTCAATGCGCAACTTCTCCCAGTCGAACTGCGTGAAGTCCTGGGCGCTGCCCGCTGCCGGCCAGCACATCAACATGATGAGTATGGAGAGAATATTTTTCATTTTACATTAAACTCCAGCACCATCTCCCCTTCGAGCCACCCTTCCAAGTGGTCATCGATGTGTACAGGCCCTACGCCCACGGGGGTGCCGGTGTAGATGAGATCACCCGTTTTCAACGTGAAGAACCGACTGATGTAGCTCACCAGTTCATCTACCTTGTGCAGCATATCAGCTGTATGACCCGTCTGCACCGTCTGTCCGTTGATATCGAGATGGAAGTGCAGGTCCTGCACATCGCGTCCCAAATCTGCGAGCGGAATGAAGCGCCCAACCACAGCGGAGCCGTCGAAGCCCTTGCAGAGTTCCCAGGGATGTCCTTGTGCACGCAACTGTTGCTGAAGGTCGCGCGCCGTGAAATCTATGCCCACCGTGACGGCATCATAGTAGCGATGTGCAAAACGGGACGAGATGCTGCGCCCCAGACGGCAGATGCGTACCACCAACTCCGTCTCGTATTCACAGCGCTCTGTGAAGTCGGGGATGAAGAACGGCTTGCCTCCACTGAGGAGCGCGGAGTCTGCCTTCGTGAAGATGACAGGCGCGCACGCGTCCTCTCTATGATATAACGTTTCGCCGAGCTCTTTATTGTGCTCAGCATAGTTCATTCCAACAGCGAAAATCTTCATACAATGTCTTTCTTTGTCTCTCGGACGAAAAAGAGGAGCCTGTGCGGGCTCCTCTTGCAGCGGAAGGAGAGGGATTCGAACCCCCGGTGCCTTGCGGCACGGCGGTTTTCAAGACCGCTGTAATCGACCACTCTACCATCCTTCCAATCATCAAAGCATACCACACGCCTGTGGTTTGCGGTGCAAAGGTAAGTAATATTTACGATTTACAATTTACAATTTACAATTTATTTTTCAAAATCCCCATATTTTCTTGATTTCCTTTCTTTCATTTTTCACTCATCACTCCTCATTTTTCACTTTTAACTCTTTCATTCTTCACTCCCCTACTCCTCCCCACGGGCCTTCCGTGGGAGGGGGAGCCTCGACATAGATGTCCTCGTGGCTCACTGGGTGTTCAAAGTGGATGCTACGAGCATGAAGGCTGATGCTACCGTCGGGGGTGCTGCGCGGTGCGCCGTATTTAAGATCACCACGAATGGGACAACCTATGGCTGCCAGCTGACAACGTATCTGATGATGGCGACCTGTGTGAAGATGTACCTCAAGGAGCGTATAGCGGTCTGTATGACCGATGACCTTATAGTCAAGTACAGCCTTCTTCGCATTCGGACGCTCGTGGTCGTAGGCATAACTCTTGTTCTGCTTCTCGTTGCGCACAAGATAATGCGTCAGCGTGGCCTCCGGCTCACGCGGTGCATTCTGCACCAGCGCCCAATAAGTCTTCTGCACCGCCTGTGTACGAAACATCTCATTGAGACGTGCCAAGGCCTTGCTGGTGCGAGCAAACAGCACCACTCCGCTGACGGGGCGGTCCAGGCGATGCACGACACCGAGGAACACAGCACCGGGCTTTGCGTACTTCTCCTTAATATACAATTTCACCGTCTCGGAGAGCGGAGTATCGCCGGTCTTGTCGCCCTGCACGATTTCCCCTGCGCTCTTCGAGACGATGATGATGTGATTATCTTCGTAAAGGACTTGCATTACATATTCATGCCGCCATCGATCTGGATGACCTGACCGCTGACATAAGAGCTGAGGTCGGAAGCGAGGAAGAGGGCTACGTCCGCCACATCCTCGGGCTTGCCACCACGACGGAGAGGAATCTTCTTCATCCAGTCCTCGCGAACAGCATCGGGCAACGCAGCCGTCATGGCCGTCTCGATGAAGCCGGGGGCAATTGCGTTGGCGCGAATACCCTTGGGACCCATCTCCTGAGCGATGCTCTTGGCCAAAGCAATCATACCAGCCTTGGAAGCGCTGTAGTTAGCCTGACCTGCATTTCCGTGAACGCCCACGACGCTGGCCATATTGATGATGGAACCGCCGCGCTGGCGCATCATCACGGGCACACAAGCATGGATGAAATTGAATGCCGACTTCAGATTCACGGCAATTACAGCATCCCACTGCTGTTCGGTCATACGGAGCATCAAACCGTCCTTGGTGATGCCTGCGTTGTTCACGAGAATATCAATGCTGCCGAAATCAGCTTTCACCTGCTGCACCACGGCCTCGCTCTCGGCGAAGTCAGCGGCGTTGCTGGCATAGCTCTTAGCCTTCACGCCCAAAGCAGCAATCTCAGCCTCTGTCTCCTCATTCACAGCAAGGTCGGTGAATGCAATATTAGCGCCTTCAGCGGCGAACTTCAGGGCAATGGCCTTGCCAATGCCTCGTGCGGCACCCGTAATCAGTGCCGTCTTCCCTGTTAAAAGTCCCACGATATTAATTATTTACAAGTTCACAATTTACAATGTACGACGTACAATTATCAGTCTTTATCTCAACCTTTTAATAATTCAATCTTTCAATACTCTTTCATCCCCAAGGCACGACGTAAGATTTTCGTGACCATCGGGCGTGTAACCTCTATATTCATGCCAACCCCCAGTCGCCCGTAGATATAGGGCACTTCCAGACCTTTTGCCGTTGCTTGAATGATATCGGTATAAAACACCACGTCATCAATGTCAAAGATACCGGTCTGACGACCTTCATCCAGCGTCTTGGCAAAGATATCGTGCTCTTTCTTGTCGTATTTTTTTCGCACGCTCCCCACTTTCCAGATATTTCGGAAAAACGCCGACCGCAGGTTACCGTTACGTTCCACAGCCTCCTTCATCAAGCTCAAATGGGCAAACAGCAGTTCCACCAGTTTTTCCAGAGGTGGCAGCTGGCGACGCGCCACAGCGAGGAACATCGAAGAGATACGCATGAGTTCTGCATCAATAACCGCCGAATATACTTCTTCCTTGTTCTTGAAGTAGGTATAAAGCGTTCGACGTCCTTTTCCCGAGGACTCGGCGATATCGTTCATCGTGGTACTGTCAAAGCCATTCTTGGCGAAAAGCTGGCGAGCTACATCCACCAGCAATTGACGCGTTTTCAGTTGCGGCATAATATCTGGTTCTTTAAGCTGTGCAAAAGTAACGGATTTGTTCGACTCATGCAAGAAAATGAACATTTCTTTTTGCACACGTGAGCAAAAAAGGCCCTTCAAGCGCATTTTTCCGTTTATTCCTTTGGTCATTTCATAGAAAAGACGTACCTTTGCACCCGCAAACGACAGAAATGCCTGTCGAAACATCGCGGAGTGGAGCAGTTGGTAGCTCGCCAGGCTCATAACCTGGAGGTCGCTCGTTCGAGTCGAGCCTCCGCAACACAAGAAAAAAGAAGAGGATGTGCGATCGCACATCCTCTTCTTTTTTCTTATCTGTCTCCGCTAGATTATTCAGCACGGAGCGTGAAGCGCTTGAAGGCAGTCACGGTGAGAGTCTTATCGACGCTCTGGAGATACTGGGCGACGGTCATGTTCTTATCCCAGATGAACTCCTGCTCCAGCAGGCAGTTCTCCTTGAAGAACTTCTTCAGACGACCCTGAGCGATGTTCTGAATCATCTGCTCGGGCAGGTTGGCAGCCTTCTCAGCAGCAACCTTCTCCTTGATCTCGCGAACCATCTGAGCCTGCTCAGGAGTAATCCAACCCTTCGCCATGTTGCTCTCAATGTGATCTTCGCTATCAACGTGGGCGGGGTTCACACCAGCCTTACGGATAGCAGCCTCAACGGCCTTGGCAATCTGCTCTTCCTTGGTCTTCTCAACAGCAACGCGCAGTTCACTATCGATGGTCTCCTGAGGAACGGAAGCAGCGTCTACAGCCACGGGGCTTGCACTGGCGACCTGCATAGCTACGTTCTTGCCAACAGTAGCATCCTCCACACACTTGTTCAGAGCAACCATGGTGCATAGGGTGTTCTTGTTCTGGTGGTTGTAGGCAGCGATGCATTCGCCTTCGACAACGTTATAGCCGTCGAGCTCCATCTTCTCACCAGTGATACCGCTACGATCTACAACAGCATCGGCAACGGTTCCCTTGCCCATAGGCAGAGCCTTCACCTCGTCGAGAGTCTTGCAGCGAGCAGCCACAGCAGCGTCGAGGATGTCCTGTGTAAGCTTCACGAAGTCGGCGTTGTTAGCCACGAAGTCAGTTTCGCACTTCAGGGCGATGATAGCAGCGAAGTTGCCATCGACCTTCACGAGGACACAGCCCTCGGAGGCCTCGCGGTCGCTACGCTTGGCAGCAACAGCCTGACCCTTCTTGCGGATGATCTCGATGGCGGGCTCGATCTCGCCGTTGCTCTCCTCGAGAGCCTTCTTGCAGTCTGCCAGACCTGCGCCAGTCATCTCGCGCAGCTTCTGAATATCTTTGATTGATACAGCCATTTGATTGATGCGGGCTTCGCCCGCAGTTTAAAGTTTAATGTTTAAAGTTTAATGTAGTTTGATTTAAAGTCTAAAGTCTAAAGGTCATGAGAACATCAACTATTGGTTGTATCCTCATTCAACTTTAAACCTTAAACTTTAAACTAAATTACTCCTCTGCGGGAGCTTCTTCAGCTGCGGGAGCCTCTTCGGCCTCAGTCTCAGCTTCTTCCTCCTCTACGCGGGCACTCTGCTTGGGAGCCTTCTTACCCTTCTCGCCCTTCTCGACAGCAGCTTCAGCGTCGATACGCTCAGCCTTGCGCTCCTCGAGACCTTCAGCGATAGCAGCTACGCAAGCATCGAGGATCACCTCTACGCTCTTGCTCGCATCATCGTTGGCGGGGATAACGAAGTCCACGTTATCAGGGTTGGAGTTGGTGTCCACAATACCGAACACGGGGATGCCCAGACGGTTAGCCTCGCGAACAGCAATCTGCTCCTTGAGGACATCAACCACGAAGAGAGCTGCAGGCAGACGGGTGAGGTCAGCAACAGAACCGAGGTTCTTCTCCAGCTTCGCACGCTGGCGGCTGATCTGCAGAATCTCACGCTTGCTGAGGTTGGCGAAGGTGCCGTCAGCAGTGAGCTTATCGATGTTAGCCATCTTCTTCACGGCCTTGCGGATGGTGGCGAAGTTGGTGAGCATACCACCGGGCCAACGCTCGATAACGTAGGGCATATTGATGGCCGTTGCCTTCTCGGCAATGACCGACTTGGCCTGTTTCTTAGTAGCAACGAAAAGAATCTTGCGGCCGCTCTTGGCGATGTTCTTCAGAGCCTCAGCAGCCTCGTCCACCTTCACAACAGTCTTGTGGAGATCGATGATATGAATGCCATTCTTCTCCATGAAGATGTACGGAGCCATGGCGGGGTTCCACTTACGCTTGAGGTGACCGAAATGACAACCAGCCTCAAGCAGGGTGTCGAAATTTGTTCTTGACATAGTTGAAATAGATAAATTGTTTACTTTCTTTTGGGTTAATTGTTAACCAACCATGCGGTAGGCTTTTCGTTTAACGTTTAACCGTTTAACGTTTAAGTGTCCGCACGATTTAGATACTAAACGCAATCTATGCAGCCCAGCAAACTGGAGCCGATATATTAACGTTTGCTGAACTGGAAGCGACGACGTGCCTTGGGCTGTCCGGGCTTCTTACGCTCAACCTCACGGGAGTCGCGAGTCATGAAGCCTTCAGCGCGAAGGGCCTTCTTGTCTTCTTCGTTGATCTTAACGAGTGCACGAGCTATGGCGAGGCGGAGAGCCTGGCTCTGGCCCGTGTAGCCACCACCGAAGAGATTCACCTTGATGTCATACTTCTCAGCTACGTCGAGCAGGTTCAGAGGCTGCTTCACAACGAACTGAAGGATGGTGCTGGGGAAATACTCCGTGAGGTCCTTTTTGTTGATGGTAATCTTACCAGTGCCCTCTGTCACATAAACACGGGCGACGGCGCTCTTGCGGCGACCTAATGCATTTACTACTGCCATTTCTGTTTATTTGTAGAGGTTAATATCAATGGCCTTGGGGCTCTGTGCCTCGTGCTTGTGCTCGGGACCCTCGTAGATGTAGAGGTTCGTGATGAGGCGAGCGGCCAGTTTGTTCTTGGGGAGCATACCTTTCACCACGCGGCGCACGAGCTTGTCGTAGCCGTTGGGCTTGGCGATGATGTCAGCAGGCGTGCTGGCCTTCTGACCGCCAGGGTACATGCTGTAACGCAGATAAACGCGGTCAGTCATCTTCTTACCGGTCAGCTGAATCTTGTCAGCGTTGACGATGATGACATTGTCACCGCAATCCACGTTGGGCGTGAAATTGGGTTTGTACTTGCCACGGAGCAACTTGGCTACCTTCGTGGCCAGGCGACCGAGGATCTGGTCCGTTGCATCCACAACGACCCACTCCTTCGTGGCTGTCACCTTGTTAGCAGAAATGGTCTTGTAACTTAAAGTGTCCATTCTTTGTTCTTAAATGTGATTGTTACTACTTTTTTGTTTCTTCTTGCCGGGCTCACACCGGCGCGCATTACATCTCTGCGATTCACTAACCACCCTCCCAGGCCATGAGAAAGGCTATTAACACGCAGATTGTGAGCCCTTTATAGGACTCCCTGATAATAATCGGCTTGCAAAGGTACTGCTTTTCTGTGAATTGGCAAGCATTTTTTACTTTTTTTCTAACATTATTTTGCCTTTTTGTAAATCGTAAGTCGTAAATTATGCTTACCTTTGCGGCCGAATTCCAAGAGGAATGTCGTTTAGCGATTGTTCAATATTCAAAGTTTAAAGTCGAATGCGAAGCAAATTCTTCACTCTTCACACTTCACTCTTCACTCTCATAGTCGTGCTGCTGACAGCTGCCTCGTGCAAGAAAGACCTGACCTACGCCGAGCAGAAAGAGAAGGAGCGCGACGCCATTAACCGTTTCGTCAGTCGTGACATCACCATTCGCGACCACGACGGCAACGACCTGATATATGTCGGCCGCATCAACGTCATCAGCGAGGACCAATTCACCAATCAGGGCAACACCACTGATGTATCAAAGAACGAGTATGTCATGTTCGGTAACAGCGGTGTCTATATGCAGATTGTGCGCGAGGGCGTCGGCAACCGTCTGGAGTCTGGCGACAGCAAGCAGGTCATTGCCCGCTACACGGAGTTCAACATCCTGGCCGACACCGTGCAGAGCAGCAATGAGACCCTCTATTACAGCACTACTCCCGACATCATTGACATCTCCAACTTTTACGGCACTTTCACTGCCTCCTTCAATACCGACAACGGCGGTGGTGCCATGTATCATCGCTATGCCAGTACCAGTGTCCCTGCAGGCTGGCTCATCCCCTTCACTTATATCCGCATCGGACGCCAGGTATCAGAGGAACAAATTGCCAAGGTACGTCTTATCGTCCCACACTCACAGGGGCAGAGCGATGCCAGCAGCAACGTCTATCCTTGTTTCTACGAAATCACCTTCCAAGAAACACGATAAAAAAGAAGCCCCGCCGATTGGCGGGGCTTTCTTTATCACGTTTAGTCTTGGTCTTTCTGACTCTCCTCGAACTCTTTCTGGAGCTTCTGCTGCACATCCACGGGCACGAGCTCGTAGCTGGCGAATTTCATCACGAAGCTGGCGCGACCGCCGGTGATGGAGCTGAGAGAGGTGCTGTAGCTGGACATCTCCTTCAAAGGTACCTTGGCAGAGAGCTTCTCGTAGCCGCTCTCAGAGGTCATACCCATAATCATACCGCGACGGCCCTGGAGGTCGGACATCACGTCACCCATCTTGTCACTGGGCACGAAGACATCCACATCGTAGATGGGCTCCAACAGCTTCGGACCGGCCTCCTTGAAAGCTTGACTGAAAGCGTTGCGGCCTGCAAGCATGAAGGAGAGCTCGTTGGAATCTACCGGGTGCATCTTACCGTCATAGACGATGACGCGCACATCGCGAGCGTAGGAACCGGTAAGCGGACCTTGCTCCATCTTGCTCATGATACCCTTCAGGATAGCGGGCATAAAGCGAGCATCGATAGCACCGCCGACGACACTGTTGATGAATACCAGCTTGCCGCCCCATTCGAGGTCGATAACTTCCTCACTCTTGGCATTGATACGGAACTCCTGGCCGCCGAAGCGATACACCTCGCTGACAGGCTGACCGTCGGCATAAGGCTCCACAATGAGATGCACTTCACCAAACTGACCGGCACCGCCAGACTGCTTCTTGTGACGATAGTCTGAACGGGCAGCTTTCGTGATGGTCTCGCGGTAGGGGATGCGGGGCTCGTCATAGACAATCTGGATTTTATCGTTGTTCTCCATGCGCCATTTCAGTGTGCGCAGGTGGAACTCACCCTGACCCTTAACGAGGATCTGACGGAGCTCCTTCGACTGCTCAACCATCCATGTAGGATCTTCCTGGCTCATGCGCTGCAGCACATTCATCATCTTCTCCGTCTCAGCCTCGTTGGCGGCACGGATAGCACGGATGTACTTGGGCTCGGGATACTTGATGAAGGCGAAGCGGTTGTCGCAATCCTTGCCATTCAGGGTATTGCCAGTCTTCACGTCTTTCAGCTTCACGCTGCAGCCGATATCACCAGCCACCAGTTCGCTGACCTTCGTGCGGTTAGCACCTGCGCATACGAAGAGCTGAGCGATGCGCTCCTTGGAGCCGCGATCAGCGTTCGTCAGGTCGTCACCCTCGCGGACAATACCACTCATGACTTTGAAGTACTGCACCTCACCAATATGGGGTTCTACAGCAGTCTTGAAGAAATAGAGGCTGGTGGGGCCGTTGACGTCGCACTTCACCTCCTCACCACGTGTGTTGTGGGCGGCAGGCATCTGATCCACGAAGGGAACGACATTGCCCAAGAACTCCATCAGGCGACGCACACCCATGTCCTTGCCAGCGCAGACGCAGAAGACGGGGAACATTCCGCGGCTGGCGAGACCGGCGCGGATGCCGTCACGCATCTCATCCTCGCTGAGTTCTTCAGTCTCGAAGAACTTCTCCATCAAGGTCTCGTCGTGCTCGGCAGCAGCCTCCACGAGGGCTTTATGCATCTCGGTAGCCTTGTCCATCTGATCGGCGGGAATATCCTCGATGATAGGTGCGCCACCCTCGGGCTTCCAGGAGTATTTCTTCATCAACAGCACATCGATGACGGCGTTGAAATCAGGACCGGTCTTGATGGGGTATTGTACAGGCACCACCTTCGAGCCGTAGATGCTCTGCAGCTGCTCCAGCAAATGGTCGTAATCGAACTCCTCATCCAAGCGGTTGACGAGGAAGATAACAGGCTTCTGCATCTTCTCTGTGAGGCGGAAGTGGTTCTGCGTAGCCACCTCGGGGCCAGCAGCGCCGTTGAGCAGGATGACAGTGGTGTCTGTCACGCCCATGGCCGTGAGGGCTGCGCCTGCGAAGTCATCAGAACCCGGGCAGTCGATGATGTTCAACTTCTTGTTGTTGTACTCCACATGGAAGGGCGTAGCGAAAACGCTGTAGCCGTACTCCTGCTCCACGGGCAGGTAGTCGCTCACGGTGTTCTTCTGCGTGATGCGTCCGCGACGCGAGATGATGCCGCTCTCGTAGAGCAGCGCTTCGGTGAGGGTGGTCTTACCAGCCCCGTCACTGCCAAGCAAGGCAATGTTCTTGATTTCTTTCGTCTGATAGGTCTTCATAGACGGCAAAGTATTTAGTTATGAGTTTATATGTATCGGTTTTTCGAGTCTCCCGAAGTGCTTCTGGAGCTCATTTTCCACAAAAACGGGCGCAAGTTAGCAATAAATCTTCAAACTCCTCTCATCTTTTGACCTTTTTTAGCGAAAAATCTGTAACTTTGCAGCGGAGAACCTATAACTATCAACTTTCAACCATCAACGATCAACGATATAGAGCCTTGCTGGGTCTTTATATACATATCCCTTTCTGTCGCTCCCGTTGTGCCTACTGCGACTTCTTTTCTACCACCCGCGAGGCGGAGACAGAACGCTATGTGCAAGCACTCTGCTGCGAGATAGAAAGCCGTCGTGAGGAACTCCCTCACGCGCGTGTATGTACTATATATATAGGTGGCGGCACGCCCTCTCTCCTCTCCCCCACCCTCTTGCGACGCATCCTCGACACCGTCTATACCCACTACGAAGTCGATCCTGAGGCCGAGGTGACGATGGAGATGAATCCCGATGATTGGCCCCTCTCTAACTCCCCCCGTGGGGGGGAGGACTCCATTACCTCTGAAGGCAAAAATGAAAACATTGGCTTGGCGGCTCTCCCCCCCACGGGGGGAGCGGGGAGAGGGGCCATCAACAGAATATCCCTCGGCATTCAAACGTTCGACGACAACCTCTTACGCCTCATTCGTCGCCGCCACGACAGCGCCACCGCCATTCAGGCCGTCCGTCGCCTGCAGGACGCCGGCATCACCAACATCAGCATCGACCTCATCTACGGTCTCCCTGGCCAGAGTTTAGAGCAGTGGGAACACGACCTCGACATAGCCTTCTCCCTTGGCATCCAGCACCTCTCCGCCTATGCCCTCAGCTACGAACCCGGCACCGTCCTCACCCGTTGGCGCGATGAAGGACGCTTTACAGAAGTCCCCGAGGAACTATCAGTAACGATGTACGAACGCCTCTGTCAACGTGCCCACGAGGCAGGTTTCGAGCACTACGAGATATCCAACTTCGCCCTCCCCGGCTACCACTCCCGCCACAACAGCAGCTACTGGACAGGTGCCCCCTACCTCGGCTTCGGCCCCGGTGCCCACGGCTACGATGGCCTCCGCACCCGCCGCGCCAACAAACCATCATTGGATGAATATCTGCGCTGTTGCGGCCAGTGTTTTCAATTGGAAACGCTGACTACAACTGCTCTATATAACGAAGCCGTCATGTGCGCTCTCCGCACCGCCCGTGGCATCGACCTCACCTCCCTCGCCAATCGCTTTGGCCAATCCCGCCTCGACGACCTCCTCCACATGGCCGCTCCCCACCTCCGTGCCGGTCGCCTCATCCTTGATGCCGACCACCTCCGCCTCGCCGAAAACGCCCTCATGGTCTCCGATGACATCATAAGTGACCTCATTTCTCTTTAACGGATGTTAGAAGGGATAGCCAACGGCGATGTGGAAGCCGAGGGAATCCCAGAAGCGGCGCATATTGTAGTAGCCGCTGCGACCTGTATCGTAGGGGGCGTGGATACCGACGCCGATGTCGAAGCGGAGGACGAGGAAGTCTAGGTCATAGCGTAAGCCGGCACCCGTACCCAGTGCAATCTCCTTGAAGAAGCGTTTGGCGTCGATGTCGCCGCCGGGGCGAGCCTCGTCGGCTTTCATCAGCCAGACATTACCAGCATCCACGAAGATAGCGCCGCCCAGACCACCGATAATCGGGAAGCGGTACTCCACATTGGCCTCGAATTTGAGGTTACCCACCTGATCCACATAGCTCCACTTGCCGTTGGCGGGATGGTAGCTACCGGGACCGATGCTGCGGATGGCGAAGGCGCGGATGCTGTTGGCACCGCCGACGCTGAAGAGGTCGGCATAGGGCGCCATCGTGCTGTTGTGGTAGCTCCACACGGCACCGGCATAGAAGCGTGCGGCAATGGCGCTCCGGGCGGTGAGGGGGAAGGTCTCGCGCCACTCGCCAGTGAGCTTGAAGAACTGCGCGAAGGGCACGCCAAGCAGGTGCTTGTCGCGTTCCTTGATGCCGCGTCCGGCCAGGGCGTAGATGCCGTTGATGATGTGACCGGCTTCCTTGGCGCCCAGCAGGATGGTGCGCTGGTGGCCGTTGCGCCAGCGGCGGTTATAGGTGAAGTTATACGCCATCGAGGGCACCAGCTGGTCGCGCATACTCACATAGAGCGCCTGGTTGGCATTCATGATGGAGTCGAAGCGGGCCGACTTATGGGTGAGCATCGTGTAGTCCAGTCGCAGGGGTGTGAACTCATGCTTGAAGCGCCGCACACGCTGGTAGGTGTAGCTGATGCGCGCACCGAAGTTCACCATCCGGAAGTAGCTGGCGCGGTTCATCCATGTGACATCGACCTTGTAGTTCGTCGAGGCTTCGGCGCGGCGGTTGAGCTTGCGCAGGAGCTTGAAGAACTGCAGGCGCGGATAGGTGAGGGTCATCGAAGCACCCAGCTCGAAGGAGTTCATCAAGTTCTTGTCGTCGCCGGACTCCACGACGGTGGCACCTGTCTGCCATTCGTAGCTGCCATAGACCTTGAAGTTCACGGTCTCGGCGCCGCGGAGGGCGTTGCGCTTGGTCATACCCCACCCCACACCGGGACCGAGCAGGCCGTTGCTCTTGTTGGTGACCTTGGCCTCGAACTCGCTGTCCCAAGGTTTATCGAGGATGGCGAAGATATTGACGTCCAGTGTGTCGCACGTCGCCGAGGTGTCGCGCGGTGTGTAATTCATCTGGATATTGGAGAACACGCCCATGCCGACGAGCTTGCTCTGGATGAGTTCATGCAGGCGTTGGCGGTAGATGGACCCTGTCTCGTAGTAGAGGTTGTGGAGGATGGCACCAACGCGGATGGGCGGCTTCTTGGAGCCCTCCTCGCTGCCCCAGCGGTAGGAGATGCTGCGCCGATGGATGCTATCGGTAATCTGGCGGCCGCTGTAGGGTAGCACGGTGATGCTGGTGCGACCCATATAGAAGCGGTTCTTGGCCTGCGCGGGCATATCGGCACGTGGACGTACCTGCAAGTGAACGGTATAGGGTGTCTGCAGCGTGTCGGCACGGAAGGTGATGTATTCGGGACGGTAGTAGTAGAAGCCGTTGTTGCGGAAGAGGTCACTCAGGCGTGTGCGCTCGGCATCGAGGTTCACGACGCTGAAAGCATCGCCTGTGTGGAGCTTGGACTGCGGCATGGTGCGTTGCACGATACTGTCGGTGAGGCCCGTGAAGCGCTGGTATTCGATGTTGCCCAGGCAGAACAGGGGACCGGGATAGACGGAGTAGGCAATCTTGGCCTTCAGCGAGTCTTTCTGATCCGTCAGCACCTCGTAGCTGGCAGAGCCATGGAAGAAGCCGTAGTTGCGCAGCGTCTGGCGTGCCACCTGTGTGCGGAGTTGCGGATTCGCCATGCTGATGGTGCGCGGTGTCGTGCCGATGGTGTTCCTCATCCAGCGCCCGAAGCGGCTCTCGGAGTCGGCATAGGCATTATAGACCCACAAGCCGATGGGGATGCCCCAGCGCACCTTGGAGCTGCCGAAGATGGCGTTATTGGGAGCATAGGAGAGGGCTGCGTTGACCTCTTCTTTGGCGGTGGCGGTGGCTTCTGTCAGCACCTTTGCAGCACGCTGCAACGTGTCGCGCTGCCCGTCGGTGAGGCTGTCGTTGTGCTGCAGGTATTTCATCAGGTCCTTCTCCTTGACGTTGCCCCGCAGCAGGTCCGACACGGTGCCATAGGCATTGCTTACTGCGGTGATGACGCCTGTGCTGTCGGCTTTCGTGCCTTTCTTGCTCCCCGCCTTATGTCCATAGGCAATCTCTGTGATTCCCCTATACAGCTGCTCACCCTCGGGGAGGTGGGAAGTGGTGGAACATGAAAGAATGAATAACGGCAGGAGCAGACTCATCCCCCAGCCCCTCCCTCTGAGGGAGGAGAGTAAACACCTTTGGAGTATCGCCTTCATATATGCCATATCACTTTTCATTCGTCATTCGTCATTCAACACTTTTCACTTCTCGAGGACTACTGCCCTCCTTAACGGGAGGAGTTAGGGGTTGGTCTTTCTTCTTCCTAAACAGGAACAGCTCTCCCAGGCGTTCCGTCTTGCGGCGCAGAACGAGGCCGGCGCCCATTTCGGTCACTTCGCCATCGAGGAGGGATTCGTAGTTCTTGTTATAGAAGACGTTTACATAGCGCGTGGCGCCTTCGTCCAGACGGTATTCGAGGCTGACGTTGTCGATGATGCTCTCACCCGTGTTTACAGCGTCCTCGCCTGTGCTCACCTTACCGCCCACGATGACACTGATGCGGTTGCCCCAGAAGCGCTTGGCGAAGCGGAAGCTGTAGTCCGTCGTGGTGCCGCCCTTGGCGCCGACGCCCTGCTCCACACCCATCGTCAGGTCGATGCTCTTCAGTGCCTTGCTGGTGATGTTGGAGATCTGGCTCTGCAGGAAGGCGTTGAGGGCGTTCTGGCCGGTGACACCGCTGTTGGTGTTGGCGCCGGCATCGTTGACATACATTCCCGTGGCGAGCATCGTCACCGCCAGACGACCGCGCTGCTCGGCGCTCATCGCGGCCAGCTCGTTTCGGATGGTCATATCCTCGGGGGCGTCGAGGGTGAACTCCAAGCCGAGGTTCTTCAGCGTCTGCGTGATGTTCAACCCTACGTCGAAGTTCACGCTACGCGGCTGGTTGTTCTCGCTGATGGTGGTCCTCACGCGCTCCGAGGCACTCAGGTTCAGCGTCGGATTCGACAGCGGCCCGTGGAACTCGGCATAGCTGCCGCTCTTGATGGTGAACTCCTTCAGCGGGATGACCATCATCGTGTATTTGATGGTGCCGTCGTGGATGGTGTAGCGGCCGTTCATCTGCAGGTCTTTCTCGGGCGAGTAGGTCATCATGAGCGTGCCGCCGCCTTCGAGGTCTATATAGCTGCTGCCATCGGTGGTGAGCAGACAGTGTACCTGCGTGGCCTCCTCGATCTCGATGTTCATCGTCAGGTTGAGGTGCTGCGGCTTGCGCTCCTCCACCGGCTCCACATACAGCGTGTCGCTGAAGTCCACGAACTCCACGAGGTCGGCCAGCTGGTCGTTGGCCGTCAGGGGCGAGTCGGTGAGCATATAGGTGACGTCGGTCTTGCCCAGCACCTTCAGGCGTCCGAAGATGCGTAGGTTATCCAGTGTGCCCTTTACGATTGAGCTGAAGTCCACATATACCTTGCCGTAGGCCACCGAGTGCGACGTCTTCTTGGCGTTGATGAGCTCGAAGTCCTGTGCGTTCATGGTGGCGTCCAGCATAATGTTGTCGAGGTCGGCGAAGTTGATGGTGCCGTCCATCGTGAAGGGGTTCTTGCCCTTTGTGTAGATGGCGATGCGGTTCAGGTTGAGCTGGCTGTCGTGTACGCTGATGGTGTCGTCAGCCACGCGCAGCTGCAGACTGTAGATGTCTGAGAGGATGCGCAGTCCCGAGGTGACCAGGTCGCCATCGACCTGTGGTTTCGACGTGGTGCCGCCCACATGGATGTTGCCGATGGCAACGCCTTCTAAGCGTGCCATGCCGTCGGGGATGAAGCCGTTGGCCAGCGCGAAGGGCAGACGGTCCAGCGTGGCATCCACATTGAGGAGGTCGCCTTCGGGTTGGTAGTCACCCGTGAATGCCGCCACGGGCATTCCCATATACGTGAGGTTGCCATCCACGAAATGGCCGCCGTCGGCATTGGGCAGATAGACAGCCTGCAGACCTACCTGCCCCAACGGGGCACTCTCGTAGCGCAGGTCATCGACCTCCATATCCGCAGCCACGCTCATCTGCTCATCCACGATGAGGTGTGCGTCGCCGTGCAGGAAGCCGCCGAGTTTGGGCAGATAGGGAACGACGCTCGACAGCTCGCCCAGATTCAGGTGGTTGATGCTCAGGGTGAGGTCCTGCAGGGCGGTGGCGTTGGGCGAGGAATAGATCTTCAGACCCGTGCCGTCGTCAGCGATGAGGTCCAGGTCGGCATCGACGTGGTTCTTCTTCGTGAGCATCACGTAGTTGTCGGGGTTGAGGTGGAAGGTGCGATAGGCAATGATGGGGTTGAGCGGACTGAGGTGTACGCGGAGCGTGTCCTCCGTAATCTTCGCCTCTACGCCCAGATCCACACCCTTGAGTCCGCGGTCATCGTAATACTGCAGCTGCGCACTGGCCACGCCAGCGGCTGTCAGCTGTGCATTCAGGAGGGCATCGAAGGACACCTTCGGATTGCGGCGGTTGTTGGCCACGCGGGCATCGAGGCGGATGCTGGTGCTGTCCTGGTAGATATGTCCTCGGATGGTATCTAACAGGATGGCACCGGTGTTGAGGCCATGGATATGCCCGCCGCCATTGATGCCGATGAGCGGGTCCAGATTGATGCCGAAGCGCAGGTCGGAGAATTCATAGCCCATCGCCGCCACGATGTCGTGCAGCGGGTTCTGCTGTCCCGATGACAGGCGCAGGTCCACTTGCGGCAGGCGGCGTGCCAGCGCTGCCTCATCGATGTGGCGCTCTTCCAGCTGGCGGTTCAATTCATCAGTGAAATGGCCCAATTGGCCCAGCAGTTTGTCGTAGCCGGTATGTCCGCGCATCCGCAGACTCAGGTCGCCGCTGCTCACGAAGGCATAGGTGGTGTCAGGCTCCAGCAGTGCTTCCAGCGTCACGTTCTCGGGGCGGAAGATGGAGTCGTAGGGCATCAGCAGGATGTCGTTCACGTGACCTTGCAGGCGGTGGTGGCGCTCGAAGTCGGTGGTGCCGTCCACATGGAGGCAGAAGGCGGTCTTCAGCGGGTGGTCGGCAATGCCGAGGGCCTGCAGGTCGGCACGTCCCAGATCCACGCTCAGGGTGAAGTCGGTCTTGCGTGCCAGCAGGGCATCCAGGTCGGCCTGCACATTCATGAGGTCGTTGTCGGCTTGCACGCGGGCATGGCCGCGACCACGGGCCAGCTGCGCGTCCAGCGTACTGCCGCTGAAGTCATAGCGGTCGTAAGTCAATTGTGTGCAGCGCACATTGGCCTCCAGACGCGACGACGGGCGCAGGAAATAGGTCCCCGTGCCACGCACGGTGGCGGTAGCCGTCAGCGGCCCCAAGGCCAATGTCGGAAGGAAATGACGCAACTGCAAACGCGTTGTCTTCACATCGGCAGCGTAGCTCATGGGTTCACTTACATCGATATCACCTTTGAGGGCCACAAGACCGTGCCCCTCGCTAAGCAACACATTCGCGAAGTAGCGCGTACCGGCCGCCTGAGCCGTACCGTTGAGTTGCATGGGTGGCAGCTGAATGCCATCCAGCGCGCCACCGGCAAGGCCACGCACCCAATTGATATTCTTGGTTTGCACGTTGAAATCCACCGTTCCTGCCATCGCCGTCGAGTCAAGCAGATGGCCGACATCGCCACGCGCTTCCAACGAGAAGCTGCCCGGCAATGTGGCCTCCACACGTGTGAGTGACAGGCTGTCGATATTGCCCGCTGCCGTAAGGTCCACGCGCAACAGCACATCGGGATAGGCCTTTGCGAAATTCTTCGGCAGCATATCACCACCCAATTCCAACAGGTCGTGCTTTGTGAATCTCAGTCCCACGCCACCCTCGAAATAGCCGTCGGCACCGGGTGTGAAGGCGTTGAAGTCCATATCCGTCCAGGCATCTATGCGCGACTGCGGCGTCAGCAGCTGCGCCTGCGGCACTCGCAGATGCTCGCGTTCCAAATCTATCACAATGCTGTCGGCCTGCAAACCCAGCGAGTCCATATCCAACAGTACCGCCATCGTCGCCACAGAATCGCGGTGCTCCTGCAGCAAGCGTACATGCACATCGCTCAGCGTGGCCTGCCCGACAGCAAACACCCAACCCAGCGGCTCGCTCTTCGTGGTATCCACCACCGTAGTGTCCAGTAGCGCCACCTCCACATCAGCCCCTTGAGCCGCCAGGTCAGCGACAGCCACACGCTTCGCCGCCAAGTCGATGTCATCGTTGAGGCGCAACTGCCGCAGGCGACCACGGACGATGGTCGTCGTCACCAAATCTTTCGTATCCAGCTGTACATCGTCTAACTGCAGCGCCTCCACCCGCACCCGCTTGTGCCACAACTGGCACATATCGAGATCCACCACAACACGACTGGCAGCCAACAGCGTATCTCCCTCATTATCCACTATACTCACGCCACGCACATCCACGTCCAACAGCAGAGTCAACCGCAGCCGCTCTACAGAAATCCGCATCCCCATTTGCTCCGAGGCGTACGCCGCCACCTTCCGCACAGCATAGTCTTGCACGGGCGGAAGATACACGAGCACAATCAGCAGCGTTACCACCACAAACGGCAATGCCACCACGACGCCCAGCCACTTGAAGAATCGCTTCATTCTATGAGCCTAAACAAATTCCGACTGCAAAGGTAGTAATAAAATAAATAATGAAAGAATGAAACAAGAAAAATGAAAAAAGTGCGTCAATATTTTTAGCGAATGAAGTTGGTATAGACACGGGGCTCCTGCTGGGGACGTCCTTTCAGCTGCTTCAGCATCCAAGACATATTGCGGGCGAGGGTGCGCATCGTCTGCATTCCCTCCTCGTCCTGCGTCACCTGCCCGGGCGTCTGACCATAAGCCATGTTCCAATATTGCGAGCTGACGACGGGCATATTCAAAATCGTGAAGTACTTATTCAGGCGGTCGAAAGCAGCGGAAGCACCTCCACGGCGACAGACCACCACACTGGCGCCTGGCTTGTACTGCAGGTCGGGCCCCAGCGAATAGAACACACGGTCGAGCAGCGCACAGAGTGAACCGTTGGGACCACCATAATAAACGGGTGAACCGATAATGAGGCCATCAATGCCATCCTTCACGGCACGGACCACCCTGTAGTACAGGTCGTCATTGAACGTACATTTTCCCGTGCGGCCACACCAGCCGCAGGCTATACATCCCTGCACGGCTTTCTTGCCGATACTGATGATTTCGGTATCGATACCTTCGGCATTCAGGGTTGTGGCTATCTCGCTAAGAGCGGTAAACGTGTTCCCGTTCTCACGCGGGCTTCCATTGATGAGCAAAACTTTCATTGTCGTACGAATAAATATGGTTCATGAAGGAGTACGGGGACAAAGGTAGCACATTTTTCCGTAAATCTTTAAGTTTTTTAGCATTTTGTTTGGTTCGTAAACAAGTTTTCACTATCTTTGTGCCGAATTTTAACAAAGATAAAGATTCATGAAGCGTCATTTCCCCCTTTTCATCCTGTTGATTCTGCTCTGCGCCATCGGTGTGTGGAGTTGGACAACACAGCCTTGGAAAGACTGGAAGAAGGGGGGACAAGACGAGAACGCGGTGGTGCTGGATCGCTATGACCGCGTGCTGGATGAATATGTCTCATTGGGAAGCTACACGGCGTTACACCGCATGAACACGCAGTACCCGATGCAGACGAAGTTGCTGATAGAGGATGTGCTGAAGTTGGGTGTTGTGAATGAGCCCGACGTAGAGCAGCGCCTCCGCCATTACTACCTCGACTCCACCGTGCAGGTACTCCTCGACGAAGTACACCGCCAGTACAACGATATGAGCGATATCGAGGCAGATCTCAACCGTGCTTTTGAGGAACTGAAGAAACAGAATCCCGACATCAAGATGCCGCATATCTACACGCAGGTGTCCTGTCTCAACCAGAGCATTATTGTAAGTGACACGCTCATCGGCATCAGCCTCGACAAATACCTCGGTGCGGACTTCCCGCTGTACGCGGAATACTACACCGCCGAACAACGGGCCCAAATGACGCGCGATGCCATCGTCCGCGATGCCATCAATGCCTACCAGCAATATTCCCGATGAGTCCCTCCCTTTTTCTCATCCCCGTAGAGCTGGGCGATACACCACAAGAGCGTGTGTTGCCTGCATATAATCGCGAGGTGATACTCAAAATCCGCCATTTCATCGTGGAAGAGGTGCGTTCTGCACGCCGCTTCCTCAAGCGCGTGGATCGCGATATCAACATTGACGAACTGACGTTTTATCCCATGGGCAAGCACGCCGATGCGGCGCTGTTTGCCAAATACCTCAAGCCTTTGGAGGAGGGAGAAAGCGTGGGGGTCATCTCGGAGGCTGGCTGTCCTGCTGTCGCGGACCCGGGTGCCGATGTGGTGGCGATAGCCCAACGCAAGGGTTATAAGGTAGTCCCGCTCGTGGGCCCCTCCTCGATGATTATGGCGGTGATGGCCTCAGGCCTCAACGGTCAGAGCTTCGCCTTCCACGGCTACCTGCCCATAGACCCTACGGACCGTATGAAACGCCTGAAGCAGCTGGAAGAACGCGCCGTGCGCGAACACCAGACACAGCTCTTTATCGAGACACCCTACCGCAACGCAAAGCTCTTTGCCACGCTCTGCCAGACACTCCGTCCGCAGACACGCCTCTGCATTGCTGCCGGTATCACTACCGACGATGAATGGATTTGCACGCGTACGGTGGCCGACTGGAAGCGCACTACCCTCCCCGACCTCTCCAAAACACCCGCCATCTTCCTCTTCGGTTGAGAGATGGATTATTGAACCGTAAACCGTAAAACCATCATCACATTTATCTCTTCCCTAAAACACCCCGGCGTAGAAGTATTTGCTACGCTGACCGAGGCACAGCTTCGCAATCGGCTGGAGCCCGAGAAGGGTCTATTCATTGCGGAGAGTCCGAAGGTGATTCGCGTGGCTTTGGATGCTGGCTATGAGCCGCTGGCACTGCTCTGCGAACAGCGTCATCTTGAAGGGGATGCCAAAGACATTGTCGCGCGCGTGGGCGATATACCTATTTATACTGGAGAGCGCGAGCTGTTGGCAGCGCTGACAGGGTACACGTTGACACGCGGCGTGCTCTGCGCCATGCGACGCCCGCAACCACGTCCATTGGAAGAGGTCTGCCGCGGTGCCCGCCGCGTGGTGGTCATTGACGGCGTGGTGGATACCACGAACATCGGTGCCATTTTCCGCTCGGCAGCAGCCTTGGGCATCGATGCCGTGCTGCTGACACCAGACTCGTGCGACCCGCTGAACAGGAGAGCCGTGAGGGTGTCGATGGGGAGTGTGTTCCTGGTGCCGTGGACGTGGATAGAAAACACCGGGGACCTTTCCTTACAGGCGCAACTGAACGCCCTGGGCTTTAAGACGGCAGCAATGGCACTGGCAGAGGACTCTGTAAGCCTTGACGACCCACGCCTCTCCGCCGAGCCGCGCCTGGCCATCATCATGGGCACCGAAGGCGACGGCCTCCCCCACTCCACCATTGCTGCAGCTGACTATGTTGTCCGCATCCCGATGGCCCACGGCGTCGATAGCCTCAACGTAGCAGCAGCGTCCGCCGTCGCCTTCTGGCAACTGCGGACGCGATAATCGTTTTCCTTTTTTCTTATTCTTCTGAAACGGGCAGTTCCCCAACGGGTGCCACATCGTCGATGTCGGTGAACTGCGGCAACGGGTTCTTATCGGACTGCTTGGCACCGAGTTTCTGAAGCTTGGCGCAGGTCTGCAGGATGCTCTGACCTGTGGGTTGCAACTTGCGGTCGCCGTCTTCGTAGGCCTGCTGTGCTTTGCCAAGAGCCGCACCGATAGCCTGATATTTCTTCATGAACTGCCCCACACGGTCCATCATCTCGCTGGCCAGCGCATAGACTTTCTCGTGGTTCTGCGCCTGCGCAATCTGCGTCCAGGTGAGGCTGATGATGCGGAGGGCAGCAAAGAGCGTCTGCTCGTCGGCGATATAGACACCGCGCTCCATCGAGCGGCGCCACAGGTCGGGCTGCGCGCTGAGTGCCGTCCACAGCGCCCCCGTATTGGGAACGAACATGATGACATAGTCCATCTTCACCTTCGGCGGCTGGATATAGGCGCTGTAGTCCTTGGTGGCAAGGCGGTTCACCTGCTCGCGGATACTGGTGACGTGTGCCGCCAGATAGCGCTGACGCTCACCCTCATCGGTGGCATTGACATAGTCCATATAGGCTGCCAACGACACCTTGGAATCTATGATGACCTCGCGACGCTGGTCGAGGTGCAGGATGACGTCGGGGCGTAGGCGCGCTCCCTCCTCGTTGAGGACGGCGGCGCCGGCGGCATCACGGATTGTGGGCTGCACGTCATAGTGCACACCGCGCGTAAGACCCTGTGCCTCCAGTAGCTCGTCGAGGACGGTTTCACCCCAGCTGCCTTGCACGGTGTTGCTGTGGCGGAAGACACGCGTCAGCTCGTCGGTACTCTTGCGCGTGGCTTCGCTCTGCTGCATCATCTGCTGGATGATGGTCTTCAGGGCTCCGCTGTCGGCACTCTGTTTGTTCTGGTTCTCTGTCACCATCTTCTGCATCTCTGCCAGACTCTCACGCAACGGCGTTACGATCTGTCCGATGCTCTCACCCGAAGCCTCCTGAAACTCCTTCTGACGCTGCCGCAGCATCTCGCCCGTGGCATCCTTCATCTGTGCCGACACCTTGGCGATGATCTCGTCGAAACGAGCCTGCTGTGCGGCGATGGCCTCCGAATGGCGATGTTCCTGTTCTGAGAGCTGCGATGTCAGCACCTCGGCCTTCACGGCCAGCTCCTGACGGGCAGCCGCCTCCTGGGCCAGTGCCTGTTCACGTTCACGAATCGTCTGCTGGTACTGAACGCCTTCCGATGTACGCTCTTCAAGGATGGTATTAGCCACACTCAGTTTGCTACGCATGAAAAGCCACGCGATGACAGCACCTATTGCGCCACCCACGATGATGCCAATGATGATTTCCATAGTCGTTAGCTCTGATTCATAAATGACAATGCGAGCGCCTGCTCCATGATGCCGTCTGCAATGGCATCGTTGCCCGCACGATCCCCGTGCAGGGTCTTAAAGATGGATTTGACACCGAAGCGCCCGCGGCCCTGCTTGAGGGCACAGACTATACAAAGGTTCTGCAGGCCTACTGTCTCGGAGATGATATCAAGGTCTGTGAAGGCCAGGTTCGAGAGCGCCAGCTGATAGGCATCGTCGGAATTCTCGTCGATGAAACGCTTCACATCGCCAAGGGTCTCCAAGTTCAAATCCAACAGGATCGGCAGGAAAGGCATCAGCGGCGCAGGGTATATCTCTGCCTGATTGGCGGCCGCGATTCGATTATTCAGCGCATCGAAGGGCTTCGTCTCAAGATAGTTGCGGAAGGTGTTAGACTCCAACGGCACTTCATCCAGCTTGCCCGATGCCACCAGCGACTGCATCTGGCGACGGTATTCTGTCATCGTGTTACGCAGGCGGCTGAACTCATCATCGATCAGCTCCAGCATCCCTGACAAACGACTGAACTGACGCCGGTGCTCGGGCGGGATCTGCACGGCACCCTTGTAGCCGATATCATGCTCTATCGTGGACCACACGTGCTGCAGGGCCGTCCGCATTTGTATCTCAAAGGGGAACGTGTTCAGCTCCGGCATCTCCGGGTCGCTGACCAAGGACTTGGGAAGGCGGCAGATATAGTGTAGCGAATTGTAGCCGAAGCTGGTGAGCTGATGCAGCTTGCGCTTGTCCACAGAATTCTGCCAATCGACATCGAAGATACGTTTCACGATGGCCGCCACCTTATCCACATCATCGCCGTAGAAGGTGATGATGCGCATCCCGAACAGGTCGGTGATGTCCGAGATGGCGTTGTACTTACTGCCCTTGCGTTCGAGCTTTCCTGCCAACGACTGCTCATCTTTGATACGGTACTCGATGTTCGTGACATATAGGCCCTGTTCCTCCAGCGTCTCACTCAATGTCAGATATGCAATCTGCTTAATGCGCTGCAGGAGGGGCAGACTCTCACGATACTGTTGCAACAACTCCCCGCCATGGGGATCCAGATGATAGTTCATACTCTTTCTTTGTTTTCTTTCATCTACTACAACTCATACTCCAGCATCACAAAGCTATAAGGCGCCAGGTCGAGCGTGAACTTCTTCTCGGCCTTCACATCGCTACGCTGAGGTGCGATGGGCTGGGCCTCAAAGTTGTTCTCATCCTCGGGGGAGCCTGCAAGCACGGTCTTTGTGGCCAGCTTCTTCAAGCTCTTGAAGCGGGAGAGATCCACCTGTGCCTTCTTGGCCTCGCCGCCGGCATTGCACAGCTTCACGAACAGGCGGCGCGTCTTCGTGTTGAGAACTACGGACTGCCCATAGCGGCTCTTCTCCACGGGTTGCACCACGCCTGCGGCATCGCCGTCGAAATGGACGCAGTCCCCATAGTAATACTGCCCCGCCGACTGTCCGAACAGCTGCTGCACATAATAGCTGCAGGTCAGATAGGGACGTTCATTATCGAAATAGATAAGGTCGGGATTCCAGTTGGTGGCACCTTTGCGGGCAAACAGCGGTGCATAGCTGGTCATGCTGACCACATCGCCGTTACGCTCTACATGCAGGAGATAAAGTCCCTCCGCCAGCGCGTCAATGAGCTTCTTGTCCTTTGCGGCATACTCACCGAGATAGACCTTTGTCTTGCGGTCGCGGGGATATCGGTCATACTGACGGGAGTCCAGGAAGTAGTCACGGCGTTCATAGTAATGCTCGTCGAGGATGGGAAGTCCTATCTCCTCAGCCAACCGCCAGCCGTTGTCATAGTCGGGATTACCGCGATGTGAACCGGGACCTGCCGTACCCACGATGATAATCTCCGGATGTGCTTTGTGCACACGCTCATACATATATTTAAAACGCTCCTCAAATTCAGGAGAGATGCGCTCCTCGTTGCCGATACCCAGGTATTTCAGCCCGAATGGCTTGGGATGCCCGGCCTCGGCACGCATACGGGCCCACACATTCGTGGCAGGATCGCCGTTGGCCCAGTCGATGAGGTCCAGAGCATCCTGCACCCATTCGTCCATGGCCTCCATCGTCACCACATCCTGTGCCTGATCACGCATACTCCAGCCACCGCCAGCACCCTGACAGCTAACACCGCATGGAAGGATGGGCAGGGGAGCCATATTCAAGTCCTCGCACAGCTGAAAATACTCATAGTAGCCGAGTCCCATGGACTGATGATAGCCCCATGTATTCTTCAGCTGGCGGCGCTGCTCCTTCGGACCGATTGTCGTCTTCCAACGATAGGTGTTCCAAAAGCCATCACCACCGCCGTGCACGATGCAGCCGCCGGGGAAGCGCAGGAAACGGGGATGCAGGTCGGCCAAAGCCTGTGTCAAGTCTTTGCGAAGGCCATGACCTTTATATGTGTCTGCCGGCATCAGGGATACGTAGTCCACATCCAGGGTGCCCGGCGTGTGAACCAAGAACTGCAACACTGCGTGGCCGCAATCTTCCGTGGGTGTCAGCGTGGCCGCATACTTCTGCCAGCACACCTTGCCGTCAGCACCGATTAAAGCGCCAACGCGAAGTGTTGCATCAGCCAATAGCTTGGGGGATTTTCCCCTTTGCGGCTGCACCAGCGCCACATGCACCTCCGTGGCAATCTCCTCCTCAGAAGAAGCCAGGGGATTCCTCAGGAAGACGGAAAAATCATAGCGTTCACCGGCTTTCACACGGATGCCGTCAAAGCCCGTGTTCTCCAGACCAACACCCGTCCAGCCATCGAAATCATAGTACTGTCCCACACGCTCCGCATGAATACGCATATACGTAGGATTATTGGGGTGAAGAGGCGCGTCCATGCGCGGTTCTACATAGCCCAGGGAATGTCCGGGGCGTATGAGGCGCCATGCCGTACCGGGTCCCCAACCGTCACGCTCTGTCGGGCTATACTCAAAAGAACCGTTCTGCAATAGCTCGGCGTATAAACCGCCATCGGCCGACGAGCTAATATCTTCAAAGAAGATACCGATCAGCTCATCACTGATGGCCTTACCGCCTGCAGGGGCAACCATGGTTTTCTGGGCTGAGAGGCCCACGGCAGCCGCCATAAAGACGGCAAAGAAAGCTACACGTGTATTCATTTATGGTACGTTAGAATGAAAAAAACGTTGCAAAGATACATGATTTATTAGAAAAGTACTACCTTTGTGCCATAAAAACTGTTAATGCTACCAAAATAAACTCACAGAAATATGAAAACACGGTCATTGATGTTGACACTAGCGTTAGCTACGGCCAGCCTTTGGGCAACGGCACAAACACTGCCCTACCAAAATCCCTCACTGAGCGCTAAGGAACGAGCCATAGATCTTTGCCAACGTCTCACGCTGGAAGAGAAGGCACAGCTGATGCTGGATGAGTCGCCGGCGATCCCACGACTGGGCATCAAGAAGTTCTACTGGTGGAGCGAGTCACTGCACGGTGCAGCCAATATGGGCAACGTCACCGTATTTCCCGAGCCCGTGGGGATGGCAGCCTCCTTCAACCCCGACCTCTTGTATCAGGTGTTCGACATTGCCAGTACCGAGTTCCGCGCACAGTATAACCATCGTATGCTGAACGGCGGCGAGAATGAGAAGTTCCATAGCCTCAGCGTGTGGACGCCTAACGTGAACATCTTCCGCGATCCACGCTGGGGACGCGGCCAGGAGACTTATGGCGAAGACCCTTATCTGACATCCGTCATGGGTACACAAGTCGTACGGGGCCTGCAAGGCCCGGAGTCCTCAAAGTACCGTAAGCTTTGGGCCTGCGCCAAGCACTATGCCGTACATAGCGGTCCCGAATATACCCGCCACACCGCCAACCTGACCGATGTCAGCGTGCGTGACCTGTGGGAGACCTATCTGCCAGCCTTCAAGACATTGGTCGAAGATGCGAAGGTTCGCGAGGTGATGTGCGCCTACCAGCGTCTCGATGATGAGCCTTGCTGCGGCAATGCACGTCTGCTGCAACAGATCCTCCGCGATGAATGGGGCTTCCAGTATCTGGTTGTCAGCGACTGCGGCGCCATCAGCGACTTCCACCAAAATCACAAGACCAGCTCCGACAAAGTTCACGCTGCTAAAGTAGGAACGTTGGCTGGTACCGATGTGGAGTGCGGTTGGGATTATGTTTATCGCAGCGTTCCCGAGGCCGTACGCCGGGGCTTCATCACTGAAGAAGAGGTTGATAAACATGTAACCCGCCTGCTGGAAGGCCGCTTTGACCTCGGTGAGATGGACGACCCGTCGCTCGTAGAATGGTCTAAGATTCCGCACGCCGCCATGTCCACCAAGGAGAGCGCACAGAAAGCCCTCACGATGGCACGGCAGAGCATTGTCCTGCTGCAGAACAGAGGTGGCGTGCTCCCCCTCAAAGCCGGCAAGGAACGCATTGCCGTCATCGGTCCCAACGCCGACAACCGCATGATGATGTGGGGCAACTATAACGGAACACCGAACCATACCGTTACCATCCTCGACGGCATCAGTGAAAAATTAAAGATTAAAAAGGATAAGATTGTAAACCATAAATCCTCCAATAGTGCATTACTATACCTTCCCGGCTGTGACCTCGTGAACGACAAGGTCATGGACGGACTCATGGACAGCGAATGTCAAATTGGTGGACGCAAAGGTCTGCGAGGCACTTTCTGGAACAACACCAAGATGGAGGGTAAACCCGTGACAACACAATACTACACCGCACCCCTCGCCGTGACCACAGCCGGTTTCCACAACTTCGCCCCCAACGTAAACATCACCGATTTCTCCGCCAAATACGAAACCACCTTCACCCCTAAGACTGCAGGTGAGTATGTCATCAATGTTGAAGGCACCGGGCACTTTGAGGTGTGGGTCAACGGCGAACGAAAACAACGGGAGCACACCTGGCGCACAACGCCCACACGCACAGTCCTTCAGGCAGAGGCCAACCAGGCATATCAGATTGAGATCCGTTACGCGTTTGTGCCAACATGGGGTTCCGACCTGAAGATCAACGTGGCCAAAGAAGAGCAGATTAACTATCAGACTCTCATCGCACAGCTCAAGGACATCCAGACGGTCGTCTTCGTAGGCGGTATCTCACCAGCCCTGGAGGGCGAGGAGATGCCCGTCAATGTTGAGGGGTTCCGTGGTGGAGACCGTACCAGCATTGAGCTGCCATGCGTGCAGCGCGACTTCCTGAAGGCCCTGAAGGCTGCCGGGAAGACTGTCATCTTCGTCTGCTGCTCCGGCTCTGCCATCGCCCTGCAGCCCGAAACGGAATCGTGTGACGCCATCCTTCAGGCGTGGTATGCGGGACAGGAAGGCGGCACAGCCGTCGCCGATGTGCTATACGGTGACGTCAACCCCTGTGGCAAACTACCCGTTACCTTCTATCGCTCCACCGACCAGCTGCCTGACTATGAGGACTATTCCATGCGCGGCCGCACCTACCGCTATTTTGATGATCCCCTCTTCGCCTTTGGCTATGGTCTCAGCTACACCACCTTCACCATCGGAAATGCGATGACTCCAACATTCAACTCACCGCTCTCAACGCTCAACGCTCAGCTGACCATCCCCGTAACCAATACTGGCAAACGCGATGGCACGGAAGTCATCCAACTCTATGTCCGCGACCTTGCCGACACCGAAGGTCCACGCCGCACGCTCCGTGCCTTCCAGCGTGTCGAGGTGAAGGCCGGGCAGACCGTCAACGTGGAGATTCCCCTCACTAGCAAGACCTTCGAACTCTTCGATCCCGCCACCAATACCGTACACGCCCACTCCGGTCGCTATGAGCTCCTCTATGGCACCAGCTCACAGGATGCAGACCTGAAGCGCCTCGAAGTGACCCTCGAATAAAAGCATCAGTGGACATCGATTCCACTGAAGAAGAGCTCTGAGATGACAGTATAGTCACGCTTACTGCCGGGATAGATGTCGAGGATCTCAAAGCGAAGCGTCCAATCGGGCGCAGTACGGGAATGAAAGCCCACAGTGCCTATCTCAAAGGTCTGCAGGGAGCGGCTGTCCTCCAAGGCCAGCACAGCATAGGGTACATCGTTGACATACACCTTCAACGACTTTACCCGTGCAGATGCCTCCCAGTCCTCAGCACTCTTCACATCACCATTCCATATCATGACGGTGGTGATACGCGGGCAGGCGCCTTCAAAGGTATAGATGAGACTCTCACCGATACCTTTACCCTCTGTAGCCCACACGCTCTCATGATTGAAGTCGTGGGCATTGGCACCCTCATAGCTCACGTCGCCCTCTGCCTTGCGGCAATGCGTTGCCGTGAGGCTCTTCACCTCACCGCCACAGTACCAGCTACATCCCCCGCTATACAACTCATCATAGACACCGCAGTCACTTAAGCGCTCCCGTTCATCTTTTGTCAACTCCGCGGTATCGCCACGTTCGCTGAGCTCAGCCCATTCCCGCACACTGATGCGAGGCATCAGCGAGATTTCCGTGGGCGACTCGGCACGTAACGCCACGGTATCCACGAGGACATAGCGTTCCTGCGTCTCCTCGTATTCTTCATATTCTTCGTCTTCTTCGGAAGACCCATCATAGGTCATCTCCGTGATGACTACGGCCGGCATCCCCTCCCATGTCTCAATGACAGGTTCGTCATAGACATTACGTCCGAAGGTATTGGAGCAGGAGAATACACCCTTGCCGCGATAGGTGACAAAGAAGAACGCGTTGCCAACGGCATTGCCGCCACACGCCTGCACATTCATGACCAACGCATCCGTGATGCCATCGCCGTTGAAGTCCCGCTGCTCCTGTAACAACATACATATATTTTCATCAATGGCTATCGGATACTCCACGCTATCCACCTTGGCGAAAAGATGGTGGTCAAACAGCTCATCGTCTGTCTTATTGCCATAATACTCCACCGCTGGCACCTGA
>Ga0265301_10001196_pt1 | contig 34941 bp, 31 predicted proteins | sample AusTroGonzalo_MG_2_FD_193488 | JGI IMG/M metagenome (GOLD analysis project Ga0265301, IMG submission 193488) | Bovine rumen microbial communities from tropical cattle in Woodstock, Queensland, Australia - Gonzalo_04 | ecosystem: Host-associated > Mammals > Digestive system > Stomach > Rumen ...
CTTCTCCCCGGGCGATCAGCTCCCGGATCGCCGTCAGCGTGATCACGCTCTTGCCCAGTCCCATCTGCAGCAGGACCGCCGCCACAGGATGGGTCAGGATAAATTCCGTCGCGCATCTCTGATAATCATGTGGAAAATATTTCATCGATTGTTTCACTGTCCTTTCTCTCATCAAATGATTTCCGCGGGTGTGCCGGTCGTGACGTTCACTGCAACAAACTTCCTTTTTGGGCTTTTTCCCTTTTTTCTCTATAAGGACTTTCATATATATGACTGTCATGACCGTCACTTTTCAGGCAAATCATGCCGGAAAGTCATTCTTCAATTTGAGTCCGATAATGTATCTGCCGGTATTCCTTTTTCGGCGCTCGAAGCCGGCGTTTTCCAGTTCGCGATAAAAGTCCGTTGTATTTCGTGTATATTCGCCGTTTCTCATGCAGAAAGCACGGTATTCCTGGTACAGTTCACCTGATTTCTGTTCCAGGTCGTCGCCGCAGTCGCAGCATTCTTCGATAAAGTGGGCAAGCCAGTCGTTCCCCTCGCGGTATTGATTGATGGCGTCCCTGACGCATTGGGGCGGGTTCAGTTTGAAACCGGCGTCGATGATCTTCCTGGCGCCTTCAATCACCCACGTCATAATGTACGGGCTGGCGTTTTCCACCAGATAGTCTGTGTAGTTTTTGATATCGCTTTTCCCCTGGATCTTCGCGTTGAAAGGAATCACAATCAGCCGCCGCCAGGTGCCGTCGTCGCTGGCGCCGACTTTTGGCAGGTGATTTGTATACAGCACCATCGTATGCGTCGGGATATATTTGAAGGGGTCCTTGTATTTCTTTTCCGCTTCGATTTCATCCGTGGAACAGAGCTGCTTCACAATGCTGGTGTTCAGTCTCATGCCTTCTTCCAGCTCTGCCGCGATAATCAGTCTCTTTCCCTTCAGTTCCGCCATTTCAGGTTTGACATTCCGCTTGCATCCGACGGTCAGCGTATCAGCGCTCAGCATCCCGCTGTAGTTGCCGAGCACCCGCGCCAGCGTGTTCCAGAATGTCGACTTACCGTTTGCCCCGTCACCGTAGGAAATGATGAGGGCTTCTGAAAACACCTTCCCGACCACGGCCAGCCCGGCAATGGTCTGCACATATTCGATCAGTTCCCGGTTCCCGCAGAATACCAGGTTCAGCGTCTCCAGCCAAATTGCTTTTCCTTCTTCGCCGGGGGACGCGTTGGTGCATTTGGTGATATAGTCGCCTGCGTCGTGTTCCTGCGCTCCCTCGAGCCCTTTCCGCAGGTCGTATGTGGCTTTCGGGGTGTTCAGCAGGAACGGGTTCGCGTCCAGCTGGTTGATATCCATCAGCACAAGGGGTTTTGCCTGGTTCAGGCTGGAGATGACGTATTTGTAATCGCGGTGCTTCATGACGAAACCGTAATACTGCTGTGCGGAAAGATAGGCCAGCAGCAGGCTGATCTGGTCCGCTCCGGAAGCGGCTTTGCTGAGCGTTTTCCCGCCCGCCATGATATCCTCCTGCGGCACGCCGCTGTCGATCAGCGCCTGTTTTGCCGCGGCCAGCTGGTCTTTTGCGTCCTGCAGCTGCAGGTCCAGAAACTCCATCATCGCTCCCACGGCCATCTGCCTGGATTCCTGCCAGTATATCCCGTTGTAGCGGAGCAGATCGGTGCTGTCCGTATAGCGCAGCTCATCGCCGTATTCCCGTGCGAGCACCTTGGCTTCGCCGATATCGGAATAATCCCCCGGCTTCAGGCTTTGGAATTCTGCCGTGTTGTATTCATCCGGCGGAATATAGTCGTCCTGTCTGCTGATTTTGTTTTCATACCAGCGGACGGCGCTGGCCCATATGCTGTCCAGTTCATCAGTCTCCAGCGGCGGTTCGCATTTCACCGCTTCATCGTCAAAGATTTCCCTTGCCTTCTCCGTGTCCCCGTAGCGGGTGATGACCCTGCCCGCAAACCGTGACATGGTTTTGTTCCGTGTTCCTTCAATAATGATGTTTCCCTGCCGCTCCGGTTCTCTTTCCCCGTCCGCTGCTGTGATTTCGACCTCGCTGTCGATGGTCAGCCAGCCTTCGTGCCAGATCGCCTCCCCGGTGTCCGCTCCGAAGATAAACCGGGCGGCATCCAGGGCGTTGTCGTCGAAAAAGGGGTATTTGCGGTAAATCGCGTTTTTGAGTGCAGCATAATATGCTGCGTCCTTTGTTTCCTCGATCTCAAAGTAAACATGAAACTTCGGCCTGGGTGCCTTTCCGTTCTTTTTTTTCATGTGGCTTCTGCTGAATGCAATGGCGTAACTCATGTCCGGCATCATTTCGTCAAGCTTTTCCGGCGTAATCCATTCAGCTTCGTTTTCCGTATGGTCGTTGTCGCAGTCCATCACAATGACGTTCGACCGGCGGAAGTTCTCTGTGCTCCGATAGTTGCCTTCGTATTCAGCGCATACATGGTCCGTCCTGACCGCTTCCCGCAGTTCTGCGGCGCTGCAGACTTCTTTCCGGTTCGGGTAAATGCAGTTTTTCGCATCGCCCGTCACATTGGCCGTCTGAAAAACAAGTCTCATTGCAGCGCCTCCTTCCGTTTTCTTCCCGGGTCTTTTTGAATCTTTGCCTGCCTCATGGGGCCTGCTCCTTTCTTTGTCGTAAGAAACGCAAAAAACGTTCTCCGCTTTCTTATGGACAGCCCCGAACCCGTTTTTCCGGTTGAAATGTAAATGTTGTCACAAAAAAAAGAACCCGCTCTGTTCATTTGAGTGGGTAGGAATTGCTATTTTATCTGTAATCTGAAGTGGTAAGACTTTTTAAACGCCAAACGTTGGCGCATAACTCAGTCGTTAGAGTCAAGCACTATTTTGAAAACACCGGGGCAATTATCTGCCCCGATGTTTCTCTTTTCGTTTCTCTCCACACCGATGCAGTCGGCGTGGTATAGATGAAAAGAAGCCAGATTGTCTTTCAGAATTCTCACATTTTTCAGTTCATTTTCAGGGTTTCCGGATCATCCGCATAGTCTTTCAGCCAGTGGAATTCACCGGTTTTGGTGACGTCTTCCCCGTAAATGGTCTTCCAGTCATCCCGCATGGAAATCACGTTATATCCCATGTTTTCCCATTTCTCACGCAGTGCCAGGCCTTTTTCCGGATTGCCATAGTCCCGGACATCGTCGTCGGCAATCAACTGGAATACGGCGCTCCTGTAACGATTGTTGTAGAGTGCATAATTGTTCATGCTTACATCGCCGGAACTGTTGCCGAAGGACAGCACCGGCTGTCTGCCGATCTCCTGCGCGATCTGCAGCACCTTGTTTGTTTTCAGGTCTTTGATGAGCAGCTGGTCTGTTCGCACCAGCACATCATCGCCGGTAAACACATACTCAATGCCGTCCGTATCGCCCTGGTTTCTTGCTTCCAGTGCGGTGTCGGAGCCGATGATGTTCTCATAGGGAATATCCAGAATCCCCTCGAGAAAGGTACGGGCAATAAAGCGGTCGGAACCGGTAACGATGTAGCACTTGAAGCCGTTGTCCTGCAGGTACTCCACAACCTCCGCCATCGGCAGGTAGTAGGCGTTTGCGTAGGTCATGCCTTCAAAGCCGTCCGCCTCGCGAACCAAAAACCGCGTAATGAAGTCGGCATACTCCGTCAGCGTCATTCCGGCGAAAGCCTTTGCCTGATGATACGAGAACTCATAATCGTAATCCGCTGGAAAAGACTTGTCCAGGGCATGATCGCGTGTCATGCGTCCGAACGCCAGCATTTCTGTATCCGGCTGCCAGGAGGTATCCCTCAGAATGCGTTCCGTCAGCAGCATGACTTCCAGATAGGTCGGGGCCAGCTCGGCCGACAGCGTGCCGTCCATATCGAACGTGGCGATACGATCCACCGGCGGGATGTAATCCGGAGACGTTTCGTCCGTCACCGCCTCCACATATTCAATCAGCGCCTTCAGCGACGGGGCGTCCGCGTTCCACTGTGAAAACGGTGCCTCAACTCCGCCTTCCGCCGGCGCCGCAAAGCTGCATAGCAGCATCGCGATGGTCAGTATAAATGCAATCGTTCTTTTCATGCTGGCGGCTTCACCTCATTTAAATTTATTATCGGGACATCTTATTTTATTACACTTTCACGCCATTTTTCAAGGGAATGTTTCAGAAAGTCAAGCTTTTCGTTGTTTCAGAAGGTCAAGCTTTTCGGAACTTTCTTTTGGACTGATGAAAAAAGGAAAGGAATCTGCAAATGCCGTTCCCCTTTTACCCCACTTGTTGCAATCTTTGGCAGATATGATACGATTTCTCCACCATTTGCAATGTTATTCATGTTCCGTAACAGTTTCAAGCAGGATCCGCTTTTCGAATCCTCCGCGGCTTAGTGCTTTTGCTTTGCGGATGCTCTCGATTTCTTCCGGGGAACTGCCGCGTGCAATGGTGATTGCGCGGATGACTTCCAAGAGATCTGCAAGTTCTTCCATAGATTTACTCTCCTGGTATTCCGCCAGTTCTTCGTTCAGTTTTTCATCCAGGCATGTTAGATACTCTTCATCTGTGAGGATGCGACAAGTGTATGTCTTCCCTGCCTGTTTGATGATGGTCGGGATCTTGTCACGAACCAGTTTGTGGTAAGGAATCTTTTTCATCTTCTCATGCCCCCCAATAAGATATTCGGATGTCACTCGGTGATATCCTGGTTTCAATGGTTGGAAAATGCTTTTCGGTTAAGTTAAATATCCTCCCATATTATCTTCTTCGTCTGTCTTTACTGCTATTCTCGTAATATTCTCTTTTGGATTCATACATTCTCTGATCCGCCACTTTCAGGATGGCATCCATGTTATCGAATTCCTTTGCCGAAGCAACACCTGCGGATATTGAGAAGCCGTGTATCAGTTCGCCTTTCCAGTCCGCGCAGTATCTTTTCAGCCGCCTCAGAGCCGCGTCAACATCATATTCTTCGTCTGTGATGATTACGGTAAACTCATCCCCTCCTGTTCTGTAGATCCTGTCTGTTCCTGTAAAGCTCCGGCAGAGACATTTTGCGGTGCCGATAATCAGTTCGTCGCCCGCATGATGGCCAAGAGTATCGTTGGTTTCCTTCAGGCCGTTGATATCAACTGCGACCACGCAGCATCCGGCCGGCAATTGCTTAGCCAGCTGTTCAATGGTTTCTTCATAAGCACGCCTGTTCTGAAGCTCTGTCAGCTGATCATAATGGGCGTATCTGGCTTCGGTCTCAGCAAGTTCCGCCTTGGATTCGGCAAAGATATAACGTTCAAATCTTGCTTTATTCACAAAGTGGCCGATCAAAACCCCGACAACCGAAAAAATACAGAGATTGGCCAGCACCCATTTGTACGTTTCAGGCTCCATCGTACGCGACCCGACCTGAGTAAACACTATGATATTGATCAACAGCATCAGAAAAGTTGAAAAGGTGTCCGTGATAAATATCACCGGAACGATCAGTACTGAAGCGAATACCACAATCGTCTGGGGCGCCAGATACCGCGCGATAAATACGCCCGCCAGAAGAAGCGATTCATCCATAATAATCGCAATGGCCCTGATCAGCCCGGGATGTTTTGAAGCAGCATAAACTGACAGGAAAAAGCATATTGTACAGACGACAAAGGCCAGGATGTAAATTGCGCGGCACATATGGTATTTGGGATTAATGACTGTCATGATCAGACAATAGATCCAGAACAGATTATTGACAGCAGCCCAGATCATACAGAATCTCCGGTTGTCTTCCATGATCTGCGGCTGAACAGCCTTCAGGTCTGAACGTGAGAAATCACTGAATAACAGAATTCTCCTGAATTTTCGTAACATTCGTTATGACTCCTGTATTGATCGGTCGTTGATCCGGCAAACTGTTCTTAAACCAGAATGCCATTGCAATGGTCTATCGCATGCTGAACAAGTTGAGCCGCAAAACCGTCCAGCGTTCCTGTCCGCTGCTTCATTTCAGTATCCTGCCAGGTGACAACAATGGAAGAATATCGTTTTCTTTTTCTTTTTCCTTCAAGCGAAGGGCACTCTTCTTCAGATTCATACTCTCCTGTATGACCGATGATCTCCGGATTCAGCATGACGACAAAAAGCGGACCGTTGCAAAAGGCAATCATTCGTTTTCTTTTGCCTATCATATTGGCTGCCAAAAAAGGGCAATGATCCCAATTGGCTTTCAGCGTATCCAGCAGGTCTTCCGCAATCGTCAGATCTGCTTCTGTCGCTTCTGTTGATTTCTGACATAAAAAGTCAGGATCATGAATGATGTCGCAGACCATCCGGAATTCATCCTTTCGCAACAAATCCGGCAAACCGCAGCTCCGGCTGTCATGATATTTGCTGAAGCTGCAATAAGCACATTTGTATTTTACGCCATAGAGCGTTCATCACCGTGACCATTTCATATTTCCTCTGGACATAATGTTTCCAAGCGTGGATTCTGCCCAACTGTACTGCTTCATGTATTCGCCGCGAAAAGCGTTAATGGCCTGAATATCGCCTTTCAGAAAACGGTAATAATCGCAATCAAGAAAAGTGGGGTCAATGCCGATGGTGTCTCTCCTGCGAATCACGGCATTGTTTACTCCGATCCCCGAGAGCGTCTCCTTCAAATCATGCAATAAACTTCTGAGCCTTGTTTTGCATGCTCTGATATCTGTTTCGTCCTCCCAGAGCGCGTCAGAGATTTCTTCGGAGGTGCAGATGCTGTTTCGGTCGATCAGAAAAGCAAGTAATTCTTTTGTCTTCTGGCGCCCGAAGGAAACAGGCTTTCCGTGCCAATAGACTTCAAAATAGCCGAAGCATCTTACCTGTATTTTGTCGGAATCCTGCCGGTTTGGTTCCGTCAGATAATCCAATTCCTGTCTGATCTGTTCCGCGTCAATCGGTTTCAGCACATAGCCGTTGATATGCTGCCGATAAGCCTCCAGCGCATATTGGGAATAACCCGTCACAAAGATAATCTTTGTCATAGGGGCAAACTGCTTGATTCTGACGGCCAGATCCAACCCGTTCATCCCCGGGAGCTCAATATCGGAAAAGACGATATCAGGAATCATGCCGCTTTCTGTGATTGCTTCCAGCGCTTCGGCAGCGAATCTGAAATCATGGATTTCTGCTTCCGGACGCGCTTCCTGAATGGATTGATGAAGTTCGGAAAGCATTGCAGTTTCATCATCGATCGCGAAAATATTCATGCCTTCTTCTCCTTTGGCAGTATAATGGTGGCCGTCGTTCCCAGTCTGGGGACGGATTGAATTCGAAATTCTCCGTTGCAGACAACCCGTAGTCTTTCCTTCACGTTATCAATACCGATATGGGATCGTTCGACAGACCACTGCGTGTGATCCGGGTAAAACCCGGGACCGCTGTCGAATACGCTGATTTCGTAATGATCCCCACGATCCCTTGACTGAATCCGCACGATTCCGCATCCGTCCGCATTTCCTCTGACACCATATCGTACCGCGTTTTCCACCAGCGGCTGCAGCGTCAGGGACGGAATCATGAAATCCGTACACTGCAGATCCCAGGAAACCTGCAGATTGTCTCCGAAGCGCAGTTTCTCCAGTTCCAGATACATTCTCGCATGATCGATTTCTTTGTCGAACGGAATGAGCATTTCATTGGACAGCACATCGATATTGCCGCGAAGATACCTGGAAAAAAGGCCGATTGCTTTTTTCGCCTCCGGCGCGTCTGTGCACAGGTGGCTGATCGTCCCCAGCGTATTGAACAGGAAATGAGGCTGAATCTGGCTGAGAAGGATCTCAGTCTTCAGTTTGACGTTTTCCTCCTGCTGCATATAATATTGTTTTCTGTTTTCATTGATCACATTCGTCAGCATAATGAAAGCTGAGATTGATACACCGAGAATAATGATGTTGACTCCGTAAAAAAGCATCTGGATCATCATGGATATAACGGGAAGCAGAATGCAGGAAGCAAATACGGCTTTATTCTTTTTGGAAAGCCTGTTTCGTTTGCTCCACAGCAGCCAGATATTGAGGATTAACATCAGGATCGGCAGAACAAGCAACACAGGATACCATGGTCCCCGATGATAAGTATTGCTTTCATCATAATAATAGATCGCTGTTGAGAACTGCGCATAGATCAGAAGGATGAGATAGACGGCAAAAACAGCAAGAATCATTTGAAAAATGCGATTCCTGAACGCCTTTTCCTCACCGGCGGAATACAGCATGAAACCGGCCAGCAGCGGAATCAAAGCACCGGAGAAAACTGATGCCAGGAACAATGATATTTTTGATGCAAGCATCCATTCCCGGCCGACTATTTCATATGTTATCCAACTGATTGTATCGGATAAAGCATAAGCGATCAGGATGATAAAGATCCACAGAAAAAACCGGCGCGACTGTTTCTCAAGAATGTCGCTTCGTAAGACCAGTACTATTCCCAGCAAGCTGATGATCAAACCGGTATGATCAAAAACCAAACTAACCATATATCATTCCCCATGACAACCGTAACACTCAAAATTGCGAGAAAAATCCCACAATTATATTATAAACGAAATGCGTTCACAAACGTGACAAAAAACATCAAACGGAACAGAAGGTCTTCCCCTTCCGACGTCATCATGCATTTTTGAATGACATGACATTTTTTTGCGTATCGTCTTCCAAAACCGGAAAAACGCCTCTCCCGCTGTCCATAAGAAGACAGAGGGGCCCAAGTCCCTCGGAAAGAGAGGTGCTGCAGATACAGAATGCGATGCTTGTAACAGGTCATGCCAGCTGATATGAAAAAAAGATGATGAAGGGAGTCAACGATGAGTAAAACGAATGATCTGGTCACCGCGCTGGACGATCTCTGTACGGTCGGTAAACAGCTTGTGGCCGGCGGTGAAGACCTGATCCGGATCGCTACCTATATGAAACTGAGCTTTTCGGACAATGAGGAACCGGCGCTGCTTCCCTCTTCCGCCTTCGAGCAGGATTCTGTTGCGGAGCCTGCTCAGCCGGAAAAGCCTTCCGAGACATTTACAAAGGAAGATGTCCGTGCACTGCTGGCGGATCTTTCCCATTCCGGTTTCAGGGCCGAGGCGAAGGAGCTGGTTCGGAAGTACAGTGGCGGCGGCAGCCTGACGGATGTGGATCCGTCCCGTTACCCGGAACTCGTAAAGGAGGCGCGCAATTTTCATGCCTGATCATGCGCTGCTTTCCGCCTCTTCCAGTTCGCGGTGGATCGCCTGCCCGCCCAGTGCAAAGCTCTGCGAAGGATATCCTGACCATACTTCCCCCTATGCGCAGCAGGGCACGGACGCCCACAGTCTGGCGGCATATAAGGTCCTGAAAGCGCTCGGTAAAAAAGCTGATGTCCCCGCCGGCCGGCTGACTTTCTTTGATCGGGAAATGGATGAGTGTACGGATGCCTATCGTGATTTCGTCCTGGAGCAGATCGGCGAAGCCCGGAAGCTTTGTTACGATCCCCTTGTCCTGGTGGAGCAGCGGCTGGATTTCTCCCGCTGGGTTCCCGAAGGTTTCGGGACCGCGGATGCCTGCATTCTTTCGGATGAAGCGCTGTTTGTGATTGATCTGAAGTACGGCTCCGGCATCCTTGTCGACGCGGGGTGGAATTCACAGATGATGTGTTATGCCCTGGGGCTTCTGGAGTCCTTTGACGGAATCTATGATGTCAGATCCGTAAAACTGAGCATTTTCCAGCCCCGGCGTGATCATGTCAGCACTTTTGAGATCAGCAAGACGGATTTGCTTTCATGGGCCGATACCGTGCTTGCCCCTGCTGCGGAACTGGCCTTCCTGGGTGAAGGTGACTTTGCCGCCGGGGATCACTGTCAGTTCTGCCCTGCAAAAGGTTCCTGCAGGAAGCGGGCGGAGTTCAACCTGGAAATGGCCCGATATGATTTCGAGCCTCCGCCCGAAATGACCGATATGGAAATCGCGGCGATCCTTCCGCGGATTGATGATCTGATCTCCTGGGGAAATGACGTAAAGGATTTCGCGGTAAAACAGGCGCTGAACGGCAGGCGCTATGAAGGGTTGAAACTGGTCGAAGGAAGAACCAAAACCCGTTATACCGATGATGCCGCGGTCGCCGCCGCTGTGCGGGCTGTCGGCAAAGAGCCGTATGAACAGAGGCTGCTGGGGATCACTGATATGAAAGCGCTTCTGGGCAGAAAACAATTCAATGAGATCCTGGGCGGTCTGACATATAAACCGCCGGGAAAGCCAACCCTGGTACCGGAGTCGGATTCGCGTCCGGCCCTGGATATTGCAAAAATCGATTTCAGTGAAAACAGTGATATGGAGGAAAAGTGTAATGAGTAAGTATGTAAATCCCTGTAAAGTCATTACCGGTTCGGGTACCCGCTGGAGCTATGCCAATGTCTGGGAGCCCAAATCCATTAACGGCGGAAAACTGAAGTATTCTGTGTCTCTGATTATCCCGAAGTCGGATACAGTGACCATTGAGAAGATTCACCGTGCGATCCGGGCCGCCTATGAGGAAGGCCAGAGCAAGCTGAAGGGCACCAGCAAGTCCGTCCCCGCCCTGGAAGACCTGAAGCTTCCCCTGCGGGATGGCGATAAGGAGCGCCGGGATGATTCCGCCTATGCCGGCTGTATGTTCATCAATGCCAATTCTGATTCCGCTCCGGAAATCGTGGATATCAACCGTCAGCCCATCTTGGAACATTCCGAGGTGTATTCCGGCGTCTACGGCAGGGCCAGTATCACGCTCTATGCCTTCAATTCCAACGGCAATCGCGGGATCGCCTGCGGCCTGAACAACCTGCAGAAGGTCCGTGACGGCCAGCCGCTGGGCAGCCGCAGCCGCGCGGAAGAAGACTTCGATACCGATGATGACGACGATTTCCTGTCCTGACTGAAGGAGCGTTACCGAAGGGGGGTCGGGGGGCCCACAAAGCCCCCCACCCCAGTATAAATATTTTGATGCCGAAGGGGGGTGTGGGGGGGCGATCGGAAAGCCCCCCATGTATGATTCATTATCTTTCGATTGATTTGGAAACAAAATCCGGCGCGGATCTGTCAAAAACCGGTGTTTACCGTTATACCGAAGACCCCGGCTTCGCCATCCTCCTCTTCGGTTATTCCGTGAACGGCGGTCCCGTTTCCGTTGTGGATCTCGCCTGTGGTGAGCAGATCCCGGAAACCGTCCTGCAGGCGCTGGTAGATGAATCCGTGATAAAGTGGGCTTTCAATGCGTCTTTCGAACGCATCTGCCTGTCCGCCTGGCTCCGCATGGTTCGTCCGGACCTGTTTCGCGGATACGGTTCTCATGATGATACCGTCGGAAACTATCTGAATCCGGTTTCCTGGCGCTGCTCGATGGTCTGGTCCGCGTATGTGGGGCTTCCCTTGTCCCTGGAAGGGGTCGGAGCGGTCCTGAAGCTTCCGCAGCAGAAAATCGCGGAAGGCAAAGCGCTGATCCGTTATTTCACCGTGCCCTGCAAGCCCACGAAAGCCAACGCCGGAAGGTCCTGGAATCTGCCTTCGCATGCGCCGGAGAAATGGGCTGCTTTCAAGGCATATAACAAACGTGATGTGGAGGTGGAAATGAATATCAAGCGGTTACTGGGCAAATTCCCCGTTCCGGATTCAGTCTGGAATGAATATCATCTGTCTGAACAAATCAATGACCGCGGCATTGCGCTGGACAGGGATATGGTCAGTCAGGCGATCCGTCTGGATGAGAAAGCCCGCAAAGCGCTTTCGGATGAAATGCGGAAGTTAACCAGGCTGGAAAACCCCAATTCCGTTCTGCAGATGAAGCAGTGGCTGGCGGACCACGATATGGATGTGGATTCCCTGGACAAAAAGTCCGTCAGGGATCTGTTGAAAACCGCTCCTCCGGAGCTTGCGCGGGTGCTGGAGCTCCGGCAGCAGCTGGCCCGTTCCAGCGTAAAAAAATATACCGCGATGGAAAACTGCGTCTGTGCGGACGGACGCTGTCGCGGTATGTTTATGTTTTATGGAGCAAACCGTTCCGGCCGCTGGGCCGGCAGGCTGGTGCAGCTGCAGAATCTGCCGCAGAATCATATTCCGGACCTGGCTTCCGCCCGCCGTCTGGTAAAAGCCGGCGATTTTGAAATGCTCTGTCTCCTGTATGAGGATGTTCCGGACGTCCTCTCCCAGCTGATCCGCACTGCTTTTGTGCCCCGCCCGGGATATCAGTTCATTGTCAGTGATTTCAGCGCGATCGAGGCCCGTGTCATCGCGTATCTGGCCGGTGAAACATGGCGCACGGAAGTTTTCCGCAATCACGGGGATATTTACTGTGCTTCCGCGTCGGCGATGTTCGGCGTTCCCGTGGAAAAGCACGGCATGAACAGTCATCTGCGGCAGAAGGGTAAGATAGCCGAGCTTGCGCTCGGCTATGGCGGCAGCGTCGGTGCCCTCACAGCCATGGGAGCCTTGGAGATGGGGCTGAAAGAGGAGGAACTGCAGCCTCTGGTAACCGCCTGGCGCCAGGCCAATCCGAATATCGTTTCCCTCTGGTGGGATGTGGATGATGCGGTGAAACAGGCAGTGCGCTGCCGGATGTCCACGGAAACGCACGGAATCAGGTTCACTTATCGTAATGCCATGCTGTTCATCACCCTTCCCTCCGGCCGGCAGCTGTGTTATGTAAAACCGAAGATCGGGGAAAACCGTTTCGGCAGCGAATCCGTAACCTATGAAGGTGTCGGGGCTACCAAAAAATGGGAACGGATCGAAAGCTATGGCCCGAAATTTGTGGAAAATATCGTGCAGGCCGTCTCGCGGGATATTCTCTGTTATGCCATGCAGTCGCTGTCGGACTGTTTCATCTGCGGGCATGTGCATGATGAGCTGATCATTGAAGCCCGCCGGGATGTCGATCCGCAGGTAATTTGTGAAAAGATGGCCCAGGTTCCCCCTTGGCTGCCGGGAGCGGTGCTGAACGCCGACGGGGACGCAATGGAATGGTATCGGAAATCATGATTTATTTGCATTCGCGATTTCCGCATCCGGTTCAGAATTCTTGGTCCTGCTCCATGACCGGCCAAACAGTTCAAAGCCTCCATGGCGCAGGTTCAAAACCTGTGCTTCTTTCAGGATTTCCTTTGCTCGCGGCGTTGCTGTCTTATCAAAAGCAATAAAGACCTGTTTATCCTTCTGTGCCGAATACAGTCCCAGAATCTTTTCAATCACATCATTCTCTCCATCCAGAAGCAAAACAGAATCATGAACGATAAATGGAAGTTTTGTCGTCTGAAGAATGGCCAGATCCAGCAGGATAACGCCTTTATGTCTCATTGCCGTACCATGATCATCTTCCGTTGAAAAGTTATATAAATCAGCCGAAATCGTATGAAATATAGGCGGTCTGGTTTTTTCTTCGTAAAGGTCCTCATTCATCTGAGCCATTTTACTGTTGAGTTGTGTCTCGATATAACGCATTTCCTTTACAATGATTTCATTCAGGCCTTCTTCCATTAATTCAACCCTTTTTTTCAGTTCGCCTTTCTTGTCAAACGCGTCATTGGCAGACTGCAAATCCTGAATTTCTTTTTGCAATTCAGCATATCGAACCAGTGTGGCTTTATTCACATTCGGAATCTGGCTTATTTTCAGCTGTTCCTGTTCCAGTCTGGCAATCTCATCATTAGTCAGAGAAATCATATCGATCAGATGTTTTTCGCTGGAACGCAGTTCATTGTTCAAGATAGATGAAAGCTGGCGATGAAATTCTTCCACTTCCTCCAGTTTTCGAAGATCAACATCCGGGAAAAACCGAAGTAGTTCCGTATAATCAGATTGCAAATTTTTGGCCTTCTTTTCCTTTCGGCTGGTCTCAAGTGCTGTTCTCTGTGATTCCATCATTGAACGCTGGCGGCGCAGAGAGGCAATCTTATTTCTGATCGAAGTAATCTGCTCAGCCTGCAATGAAGTCAGTTCCAGTAAGCCTTTTGAACTTTTTTCAGCAAGATCCTGCAGGATAATCTCCAGGTTATCAATCCGCTCTGCATTTGCTTTGTATTCAGTTATATTCTTAACAGCCGGGATAAACTCATGTGACAAAGCATCCCGATATGCTTTTTCGTCTTTCTCTGCTTCTTCCTTAGCCTTCTGAGGCGCACTGATACCGGCATATTCTCCGAACAGCTTAATCAGAGCCAGGATACCTACCCGATCCGCTTCACCTTTATACGATTTCAATGGTTTCTCGGTATCCAGCAGCGTATCCCTTCTGTCTACCCTGATAAACCGGGAAACGCATCCGCGCCATGTTTGGCCGTCTTCAGTCAGTCCATAGTGCTCTGCAAGAAAGCCGCAATAATTTTCCAATGTCATCGGTTCACCCGGTAAAGGTTCGTAATTCTCATCGCAGGGAATAACATAATTATGTTCATCTATCTCGGTGGATCTGGAAAAAAAGTAAGGTTTCCCGTCAAAATCAAACTGAAACTTGATTACATGCGGACCCGAATTGGCTTCCTTATGCACTTCCCTGGACTTTTTGATATAGTCATCCCCTCCGAAGACAAAATCCAGAATCATCAGAAACGTTGATTTACCAACAGAAGTAGTGCCGGATTCATTACCAACAACTGCATTAAGGCCTTTATGAAACCGTATCGGCGGGCGTACTTTGCCATTTTCCTCAAACTTATCGCAGCTTACTTCCACCAACATATCGAAGCACCTCCTTCCCCGGAACAAATTCAATCTTACCGAGCATAAACAGACAATCCAGAACCTCTATGAAATCAGTGACGGGAAAATCCTTCTTCTTAACTCTCGCGTACAATATTTGTGGGGACATGTCAAATTCCTGTAAAGCAGATAAGACAACGGGAAACTTTGCCAGTGTACTTTTCCTGTATGGAGTCACTCTGTTCGGAAGTCTCATACATTATCCTCCGTTTTCTGTTGATTCTTGTCGTTTTGCTCACGGGGTTTGAACACCGCACAATTTTGCACAAAAAATGAAACAATCACATTTGCAGCGATCCGATGTTTATCGCTTAAACCATTTGCAGAAAGCAGCCATGTCACCAATGCTTCAAAGATCTCATCCTGAGGTCTTCCTTCGCTTTCATATTTTTCATAACAGGTTATAACTTCTCCCCTGATGATATTGAAAGTGGCATTACCTGTGCCGTCAAGAGCAGAAAACTGATTTTCAACAAAAGTATAATACTTGACTACCTCATCCTCGACTCGCTCTTCCAAAAGATAAAACTCCGGATGGATCTTCTCGCTGACTTTCAGAACTTCATTGAACGGCATCAAGCCTGATGTACCGTCCATATTTGATATTGCCCGTATAACGTCGACAATCTTATCTTCCACGTCCGATTCCGCTGCTATTCTGTCATTTATTTGTCTGTTTTTGATGCCGGCTTTACATTCGAGCAGCCTTTTATATGTTTTTTCCGTTGGATCATCCATATAATCTTCAGCGCATTTTTTACAAAGCGCGATCTTATTATCATGTGCATCCGGATTTTGCGGCGGAGGCTGAATATCCCCAAAGCTTATCATCAAATCAAGCGGAAGATCATCCGGATAGATCTTTACAATCTGAAATGAATACGTACGTTGCCCTGTTTTGCTGTTCTTTTTCCAGAGAAGCGCACCGTTCAATGGGCATTTGAATTTTGTCTGTTGCAGCAGAAATAAGTTTTCCGCCGTAATAGCCGATTCCCGTGGAAGATTTGTTTTACTGAGAGCATACAGATCTGCATCCGTCATAAAATCCAGATATTTTTTATCAGCATAGAGCATCTGCATTGCATTGCAAAAGCCATCTGAAACATCACTGTCAACTCTCAGGGTTTTAATTATTTTTTCACACAAATCGTCAATTTTTATTCTGCTGATTTTTTGCATCAGATTTTCTTTCAACCAATCTTTTGCAAACGCAGTAACATCAGCTCTTACAGCGCCGGCCATAATTGCACCGTGTATTTCAGTCCTCTTTTTCTCACTCATAAGACGTGAAATCATTCTGTCATCGACATTTACATTAACATTCGGATGTCTTGCCACAGCATTCAGAAGGACACTGCCGGTTCTGAATTGATTTTCTGCGGTCATTTTCATCACGATCCTGATCAGAAAAGCAATGTTATACTCATTCAACCGGTATCCTCCTTTCTGATAATGCAAACAGACTGCAAACCGACTGCAAATTGATGACAAAGGCAACGAACCCTTTTTTGTCTAAAATCAGAACTGAGAGGTGGCCACCTCAGCAAGACAAAATGTGATTCATCACGTTTTGATCATTTTATCACGCTCAAATGGGGCAGAGATCACGGTCTGATGAAACAGACCACTTTCCCAATCTATTTTACCATGATTCTGAGCAATGGTCGATTATTAAATCACATTGTTAACCAGAATTGACAATCATGCCTAATCCCGGAGCCCGGTGGACGCACCGGCATCCGACAGCCGGAATCAGGCGTGATAACCGGCACCATCGGATCGGAATGTGTGCATCACTGAACGGAGGTCAGTTGATGACACGCAAAAAAGAACTGTTTGATGGTGGTTCTCCGTTCGCGACGCATGCGAAGGAGAACTACAATGTCAAACAAAGAAAATAACTGTTATTCACTGGTAAAAGTATATGTCCGTCTGAATTCCGAAACACTTGATGAATTCCGTATTTTGAATCCCGGTGTGATTGTCCGGATGAGAAAAATCTGCGGATGGCGTTATCCCTGCGCCGTTTATCTGCTTCCTGCAGATGAAGCCAGGGATTTCATAAGGCTTCAGGAGGCTGAAGTAAAACAGGAGCAGCGCCGGGCGCGTTGTCTGCAGTCTGACGGCAACGGTGGATATATTTGGTGCAATGAAAAAAATCGGTGTCAACACTGTCAGAAGGCTGGTTCATTCAGTTTTGACAACGGTCATCCGACCAGCCTCGATGCCCTTCATTATCTGTATGATATGGGATGGGATGATCAGGACTGGTTGGGTGGTGAGCCATCTGATCTGCAGGAACCGTTTGATTGTTCCGATCTTATTCCTGCCGGTGTGCATGACCAGATTTCGATTGAAATCGAAAAAAGATTGACAGCAATTCGGCCGAAATATGGCGCAATTTTTGCCGAATGTCTCAAAGGAAATACGCGGCCTCTCAATATCGCAAGGGCTCTGGGGCTGGGAAAAAGCCAAGTTTATCAGGATATACCCAAAGTCATGGAAGCTGCGAGAAAGCTATATTATGAATTGGTAGAATAGGAAGTCAATATTATTGCTGTAATGGACAATAATATCATTATCAGAGTTCAGCACATAATTCCGGGTATGATGCTTCGGGCCTTTTCACTTCCCCGAGCACATTTTTGCCGCTTTCCATGTCAACATCGCAGAACGCATAATAAGGCCAGCTGTTTCCATTCCTTGCGGCCCATTGATTCCAAGTCAATTACAGTTTGCGCTTAAAGTATGATTTCAGAACTTTCACACGCGCCACGAAAAAAGGAAAAGCATCAGCAAATGCCTTCCCTGTAGACACTGAATGAAATATACCGTCCCGACATTTTTGTAAAAACATCAGGCGCCTTTCTGCTTAGCGAGCTCCTGAACCTTTTCAAGCGGAAGCTCACAAACCTCAGCAATTTCTTCAAAACTTAGTTTTCCTTTTTCAATCAGATTCATCGCAATCCTGATCGCTTTTTCATTTCTTGTCTGTTCAAACGCCACACACACAATCTCAACCCCCTTCGGATCTTCTTTGTAGAACTTAGCCGTCTGCTTCATCAGGTCAAAATTCATTTCGTCCGGATCCCAGCATCCAAAGTCGTGCATGAGTTTCCCGATATCGGAATCATCCCGGAAAGCACCGTTTACATACAGAATATGCTCTCCATCGTCAAACAGTGGTTCCCCATCACCATCCAGGTCCTTTCGCTCTATCCGGTGGAAAGGCTTTCCATCTCCAAACGCATCATTCTCAGTGATGAAAATCGTATATGTTTCCGGCAGCTCGGAAAAGCTCTGATTGGCGCTCAGGTTTTCGATATCCATAGCGCTTGAATGATAAACATGATCTCCGCAGCCTCCTTTTCCTCCAGATATGCTTTCAGCACATCCCGGTCTTTGCAGATCCGCCGGCTGTATCCTCTTGTTCCCATCCATTAACATTTTATCGCAGAGAGCTTTGTTTTTCAAGCAAAATGACAATCCGTTCATTCCGGAATCCCTTTCTCTTTTCTCATTGTAGCACAATAATATTATGAATGAAAGGGGAACAAATAATTTATATGTGTAATCAGAGAAGACCGAAAAAAGGTGACAGTGGAACGATGGAACAGCATTCAATGTCATTCTATATTCGGCATCCGAACGCCCCAGTCCTCAATAACCTTATCATCTTCCAGGGCAATCACCTTTACGATCCGCCTGTGCTCTTCAAGCCTTCTGCTCCACATAACCAGCCGCACCGCTCTGCCCCGCCTGCCCGGATAGTGTTCTATCTCGATAACATCCCTGTAAGACAGGCCGTTATCATAGGGATCAGTCTGATCCAGCTCATCCAGTTTCTTTAAAAACTCATTGTATTTATCTCCGCGAAGGCCGCAGCCCATATCCGCATAATGAACAATAATATTATTATCAGGATTCAGCACATAATTCCGGGTATACGAATATGAATCCGGAATGTATCCGTATTGTGCGCGATATTCTCAAGGATTCCGTTTCCATATTCTCGAAAGTCGGAAAGATTTTCTGATCCTTTCCATCTGTATCAAGAAGAGGCGAAGACCCTGATCCGCTGGTCTTCGCCTTTTCATTTATCAGTTTGCCCGGCAGCGGGTTTCTGATGCTCAATCCCTTGCAATCCGATCCCGGATCCGAAGCATTTTTTCATCCAGCTTTGCGCTTTCTTCCGCGCAGGTTTCCAGTTCTTTTACCAGTTCTTCAGCGGTCCGGGGATTGAGATTCTTTTTATACCGCAGTTTGTGTTCAAGGCTTGCCCAGAAATCCATGGCAATCGTCCGCATCTGGATTTCAACAAACATGTCTTTTTTTCCATTCTCTGTATAGATCGGAGTTTTGATGATCAGGTGCAGGCTTCGATAACCGCTTGGTTTCGGATTCTTGATATAATCCTTCCGTTTTATCAGGGTGACGTCCTCCTGCGCGAGGAAGCATTCCTCCAGCCTGTAGATATCGTCAACGAAGGAACAGACGACCCGCACGCCGGCGATATCAAACAGGTTTTCCTCCACCGATTCGAGCGTGATCGGCAAACCGAGTTTATCCACCTTTCGGATAATACTGTCCAGGCTCTTCACCCTCGATTTGATCGATTCGATCGGGTTATGCTCGTCCTGTAGGGAAAGCCGGTTGTTCAGGACATTGAATTTCGTTTCCACTTCCATCACAGCGCACTGGTAGTTCATCAGCATGCTGTAAACCGGATCAAAGTCAGCATGAAGCTGTTCCAGCATCTGATTGATGTCCCCGTTTGCATGCAGGGGTGTATTCGGCTCAGAAAGGGCAGCATTGATTTGATTGTTTCCGGTCATTAACGTAAACCTCCCATATTTTGTCCGCGATCCCGCGGCCGTTAACTCATGGAGCAGCCGGATTATTCATCTGCTATAATGTCTATTTCTCCGAGGGGTTCATTATTCCTCCGCTGAAGGATTTGACATTCTGGAACATTCCTGTCAGACACAGGTGAAAAGCCTTTACAGCTATTCTGTTTCTTTGTATAATGCAGTTGAAAACTGTTCTGTGGAAGCATATTTCAATTCCTTTCGCACAAGCGATTTTTTCAGTGCTTTACCCCGTTCGGAATGAACAATATGGTCATCCGCCTGTAAAGCAGGCGACCCGGAACAGGGAATTCCATGAAACTGCAGGAGCAGGACTTTAAGATGCAGCAGAAAAACGGGATCAGGGAATATGTCTTTCCCCTACGTGGAAAGATCGCCACGGAGAATGCCGCCGCCCTGGAAAATGAGCTTGGCAAAGTCCTGGCTGATCATCCGGACTGCACGCTGGTGTTTGACGCGGAGAACCTGGTCTATATCTCAAGCGCCGGTCTCCGGGTTCTCCTGAAGCAGATCAGGCAGAGCGGCAAACGCCTGCAGATACGCAACGTATCGGCGCAGGTTTATGAGATCCTGGCAGTTACGGGATTTACGGATCTGATGGATGTGGAAAAAAAGCTCAGGAAGATTTCCACGGATCATTGTATCCCGGTCGGTTCCGGAAGAAGCAGCACTGTTTACAGGCTGGATTCGGAAACGATTGTCAAGAAGTATGATCCTCATGTGCCCCTGGAGAGGATTCGTCAGGAAATGGAGCTGTCAAGGAAGGCCTTCGTTGCGGGCGTCCCAACAGCGATTCCATTCGATATGGTCCGGGCGGACGACTCCTATGGTATCGTATTTGAACATATTGCTCCCGCCGATACCGTCGGACAGACCATTTCAGCCCATCCGGAACGCTTTGATGAACTGACGCGGGAATTTGCCGCCGCCCTGAAGCGGATCCACAGCAAAGAGACGCAGGAAAAGGACGGGTTTCCGTCCGTAAGGGACAGGTGGCTGAACTGGGCTGAAGGAATGACGCCGTATTATTCGGAAGAAGAAAACGAATTTCTCGCCGGGATGGTGCGCCGGGTGCCGGAACGCTGCACCATGGTTCACTGCGATTTTCATGAGAACAACGTCCTGGTCCGAGGGGACACGCTGATCATGATCGATATGGCGGATATCGGCTGCGGCCACCCTGTGTTTGACCTGGCTTGCCTTGCTTTCCGGGCCCACGTCAGCCGGATTCCCGGAAGAAATGCGCATCACGGCCTTACCGCGGATGACATGCAGATGTTTTATGAGAGGGTTCTGCAATTCTATTTTGAAACGCAGGAGACCGCAAAGCTTCAGGAAATCCGGGATATATGCGATGCCTTCGGCCTTGTCCGAAGCGCGTTGTTTCCGATGAAGCATATCCAGGTTTCCGCGGAGCTGAGGCAGATCCATATCGATGACGCAAGAAGAAACCTATTTCCTCGGATGGAATGGGCGCGTGCGCAGCTTCTGAAATTGTGCGGAGGGGAATAACTGTGATTATTGCACCGGAAAACCTGGCCGGGATCCGGAATGATCATCCGGCGGAGAAGATCGTCCTGCTCAAAGGTACGTTTGACCTGCTCCATCCGGGTCATGTGAACCGGATGCGAAACGCAAAGGCGCTCGGGGACATCCTGGTTGTTTTTGTCAAATGCGACGAAGCCATTAAGCTCAAGGGGCCCGACCGGCCCATTGAGAATGAGGACCAGCGGGCCGCTGTGGTGGATGCCATCCGCTATGTGGATTATACCGTGATCGCCAACCGGAAGGATGACGCGAGGATCAGCGGTGTGCCGGAGCGCGACAGGGATCAGTATCTTCGGTATTACCGGATGATCCGGGATCTCAGGCCGGATATCCTGATCAAGCCTGAGAAGGAGCTTCCGCCCGTTTTGAAGGAACTGTACCAAAGTATCGGAACACAGATCCATGTGGTACCGGAAACGCCTGGAATATCCACAACCATGCTGATCCGGAAAATCCGCGGGGAAAAGGAGGAGTCTTTATGATCAGAACCGCAATCGGGCAGGATTCCCATCGCTTTGATGCTTCCGGATCAGGCAAGCCGCTGGTCCTGGCCGGCGTTGTTTTCGACGGCGAAGACGCGCTGGAGGCAAACAGCGACGGAGACGTCATCCTGCATGCGGTAACCCGGGCCATCACCGGTATCACCACCGTGGATGTGATCGGCCCCAGGACAAAGGAGTTTCTGGCCGAGGGGATTACCGACAGCCGCGTCTACCTGGCGGAGGGGCTGAAGGATCTGCAGGGAACGATTATCCATCTTTCGGTTTCCATCGAATGCAGGAGGCCAAGGATTACCCCGATGATCCCGAAAATGAGGCAGTCCCTTGCTTCGCTGCTTCACACGGATAAAAGCAACATCGGCATCACCGCCACCAGCGGGGAGGGCCTGACAGAGGTGGGCAAAGGAAACGGCATATCTGTTTTTGCGGTGCTGACCGTTGACTGCTGATTCCGGATGGCGGGATACGCTTATTCTTTGCGATAAGGATGATGAATAGATTATGAAGAAACTGACTGCAGCATTACTCAGTATCCTGCTGGTTTGCACAGTATGCTTTGCCTCTGTGGCGGAGGAAGGCGATGTACTGTATGAACGCGGCCGGGAAGCATTCAATGTGAAGGACTACGGTAAGGCTTTTGAACTGTTCAGTCAATCGGCCGAACTCGGCAATGCGCTGGGAATCAATGCGTTAGGGGCCATGTATTTTGACGGATACGGTGTGGAACAGGACACAGCGAAAGCGGTCGATTGCTTTACAAAGGCCGGCGAAGCGGGAAACACGGACGGATGGTATAACCTTGGGCATATGTATATAACAGGCGCAGAAGGAATTGAACCGGACTACGCCAAATCTCTTGAGTATTTCACAAAAGCAGCTGACCAGGGCAATGAAAAAGGGATCTATATGATTGGCTACCAGTATTGTAAAGGCGCCGGCGTGGAGCAATCCTATGGAAAGGCTTATGAATACTGGTGTAAAGCAGCGAAACTTGGTTCCTTTTATGCGATGAAAGCCCTGGGAGAACTGTACAGGGAAGGGCTGGGAGTGGAACAGGACTATGAAAAAGCAGCCGACCTGTTCTGGAAATCCTGGACAGAGGGCGGTGAAGCAGGAGGCTATGAGGAGGGCAGGATCAGCTATGAGAAGCTGATTGAGGAAGGGAAAATTCCGGCTGACTACGTCCCGAAGGATATTAATTTCTGAACAGGATGCGCGATAATATTTTATTCAGGAATAGATGGAATCGCATCATATTGTGATCGAAACCGTATACTTGACCAATGGCAAGGAGAATAAACATGGAAGCAGACAAGATCATCAAAAACGCGAAAATCTTTACATCGGACATGGAGCACCCTCAGGCTGCTGCACTGGTGGTAAAGGACGGAAAGTTTGTCTACGTGGGCGACGAGACCGGACTTGCGGCATATAAGGGACCTGCCACTGACCTCGGCGGCAAGTTCATCATGCCCGGCATCATCGACAGCCACGTTCATGTGACCACCGGCGTTGGATTTGAGTATACGGACCTGGGCGTGTACGTAATGTGTTCAAACAAAAAGGACGCCCTGGATTTTTGTCGGATTACATCAGGAAGAATCCCGGCCTGAAGCGTTACAGGTTCATGGTAGAGAGAGCCGACCTGCACGGGGAAGATTTCACCAGAGAAGACCTCGACGCGATTTGCCCGAACGCGGAGATCGTGGTTTTGGAGGGCGAGGTGCACAGTAACTGGGTGAATTCCCGGGTCCTCGCGGCGCACGGCATTACCGATGACACGCCGGACCCCGTGCCGGGCCTTGCCTATTACGTCCGGAAGGACGGACATGTGACCGGAAACTCCTACGAAACCGCGAGTTGGCCAATCCTCTTTGACGGAATAAATGACCTGACGGACGAGCAAATCAGCACGGCGGTCCTGCGCTGGCTCGACTCCTCTGTAAAGTATGGCGTGTGCTGTGTGTTTGACGCCGGTTTCCCGGAACACAACAGAATGAACGAGCGGATCTACAAATATCTGCGCGAGCTTGACAGGCAGGGAAAGCTGCCGGTCACTGTCGACGGTTGCTATGTTCTCACGCAACCGAAGAAAATGAAGGAGGCCCTGGAGGGCGTGAAACGCTTCAGGGACGAGTTCGATTCGGACCACATGAAGGTACATACGCTGAAAATCTTTATGGACGGAACCCTGAAGATCGAGACTGCGGCGATGGTAACGCCCTACGTGGATACCGGCGCGCTGGGGGCCACGGCCTTTAGCGCGGAACAGGTCGCCGGGATCCTGACAGAACTTAATGAGGAGGGGCTGGATCTTCATGTGCACTGCGTCGGCGAGGCCTCGTCCCGCGTGGTACTGGACGGTGTGGAACTGGCCAGAAAGGAACTCGGAGACAATTACCGTGTGAAGGTTACCTGCGCCCATCTGTGGGTCCAGGATGACACGGATCTGGACCGCTTTGCAAAACTCGGCGTAACTGCCAATTTTACGCCGTGGTGGCACAGCGGCAACATAGGCGGTAATCCGGCTGAGTACTGGCCGGCTTTTATCGGAGAGAAACGCGGCCATTCCATGTTTCGCTGTAAAACAATCTGGGACACCGGTGCACTTGTGACCTGGTCCAGCGATGAGGTCTTTTACGGTGATTTTATGAATTGGAGTCCCTACCTCGGCATGGAAATCGGCATGACACGCTGGATCAATGAGAAGACCAGATTTGACGAAACCAGCAGAACCATCACGGCATTTCCTCCCGCCAGCGAGCGGATGAGCATCGAAGAAATGATCCTGGGCTATACGATCAACGGGGCCAGGCAACTCGGCATCGAGGCCTCCAAAGGCTCCATCGAGGCCGGCAAGGATGCGGACTTCCTGGTGTTCGACAAGGACCTGCTCACGGCAGAGCATGAAGGCTTCAGCTACATTCTGCCGCGGGACGTGTTCCTTGGCGGAAAGAAAATGAACTAAAGGACTTCGCTGACTTTAGACTAACTTTATGGTACTGTTCTGCAGCAGTCCCAGCCGGAGCTTTTCCAGCATGAAAGAAGGAGAATAATCATGAAAGCAGATCAGATTTTCAGGAACGCTGAAATCTTTACGTCGGACAGGGAGCACCCCCTGGCGACCGCCCTTGCGGTAAAGGACGGAAAGTTTGTCTACGTGGGCGACGAGACCGGACTTTCGGCCTATGAGGGCCCGGTCACCGATCTCGGCGGCAAGTTCATCATGCCCGGCATCATCGACAGCCACGTCCATGTGACCATCCCTGTCGGATATGAGTACGCTGAAATCGGGGAACGTCTTGAGCCGAACGGCAAGCAGGAAGCCCTGGACATTATGGCCCAACGAATCAAGGATAATCCCGGGAAGAAGCGCTACAGATTCATTCTGGAGAAAAGATTCCTGAACGGAGAGGATATCGTAAAAGAGGATCTTGACGCGATATGTCCGGATGCCGAGCTTCAGATTCAGGAAGGGGAAGGACACAGCATCTGGGTGAATTCAAAGATCCTTGAGCGGCATGGTATTACGGACGATACGCCGGATCCCATACCGGGCCTTGCCTGTTATGTCAGGAAAGACGGACATGTGACCGGGAATTGTATTGAAGGCGCAGCAGAAATTCCGATTGTCCTCGATAGCGGAATGGAACTGACAGACGAACAGGTTGACGCGGCGCTGAAACGCTGGATCGATTTCTCAGTCGAATTTGGGGTGTGCGCGGTATTTGATGCAGGTCTTCCGGGGGATGCCAGGTTCCATGAGAAGGTCTACAAACGCCTGCGCGAGCTGGATAAGCAGGGGAAGCTGCCCGTTTATATTGACGGCAGCCTTGTGGTCAATGCGGAGCGGGATGCCAAAGAGGGCCTCGAAGAGGTGAAACGCTTTCATCGTGAATATGACACGGAGCACCTGAAGGTCCATACCATGAAAATTTTCATGGACGGCACTCAGAAGATCCATACCGCTGCCATGGTCACTCCTTATGTGGATGTCCATACGCTGGGATCTACTGCTTTTTCCGCAGAGGGGATTGCAGAGCTTTTGAAGAATCTCAACGAGGCAAATCTGGATCTTCACCTTCACACTGTTGGGGAGCGTGCGTCCCGCACGGTAATGGATGGTGTAGAGATCGCCAAAAAGGAGATGGGGGACAGTTTAAAGGTCAGGGTTACCTGCGCTCATCTGGAGATTGAGGACGATGCAGATCTGGATCGTTTTGCAAAGCTAGGCGTGATCGCGAACTTCACGCCGCATTGGCACGCCGATGACCCCAGTTACAGCGCAACCTGGCTCGGTGAGGAACGCTCCAGAAAGCAGTTCCGCTGCAAAACGGTTTGGGATACCGGCGCGCTGGTGGCATGGTCAAGCGATAATATCGTCTTCGGGGACTTTATTACCTGGAATCCGTATCTTGGCATGGAGGTCGGAATGACCCGTAGAACCACTGAAAAGACCAGGCTTGCGGAACGGGAAAGATATGATACGGTACTTCCTCCTGCAGAAGAGAGGATGAGTATTGAAGAGATGCTTCTTGGATTTACGATCAATGGCGCAAAGCAGCTTGGTATCGAAGATAAGAAGGGTTCCATCACAGTCGGCAAGGATTCGGACTTCCTGGTGTTCGACAGCGACCTGCTCACGGCAGAGCATGAAGGCTTCAGCCACATTCTGCCGCGGGACGTGTATTTCTGCGGGAAGAAAGTAAAGTAATGACAGAGGCCTGCAATAGAACAACAGGAGGACAAAACAATGCGTGACGTGAAAAGGGAATTCAAAGATCTGGTCAGGCTCGAGCAGTACGATTACCTGAACAGCGAAATCACGGGAGACTACGACAAGGCCCATGCCGTGAAGTGCGTGAACGGCACCTTCGTCGGAACCGAGGAGAACGGGGTTGCGTCATGGCTGGGCATCCCCTTCGCGAAGCCGCCCGTCGGCGAGCGCCGCTTCAAGGCGCCGGAGTACGTGGATGCGAGCGACCGGGTCTTCGAGGCCAGGTACTACGGAAAAGGCGCTTACGGCTCAGAAGGCTACCCGGACAACGTTCAGAAGCTGATCTCCGAGGACTGCCTCTACCTGAACATCTGGGTCAACACCGACGACAAGACCGAGAAGAAGCCGGTGATGGTCTGGATCCACGGCGGGGCGTATGTCGTTGGTTCGGGCTCGCAGGCCTCCTACAACGGAGCCAACCTCGTCCAGAAGCAAAGTGACATCATCATGCTGACCATCAATTACCGCCTGAACATGTACGGCTTTATGGATTTCTCGTCGGTGCCCGGCGGCGAAAACTTCAGGACTGCGCCCTGCAACGGTCTGCTGGACCAGGCGATGGCGCTCAGGTGGGTACACGAGAACATCGCCGCTTTCGGCGGCGATCCCGACAACGTGACCATCTTCGGGCAGAGCGCTGGCGGCGGCTCTGTCTCCATTCTGCCGGTCATGAAGGAAGCGAACCGGTATTTCCAGAAGGTTATCGCCCAGAGCGGCTCGACCGGCCTGGCTTTCCCGGTCAGCTGCCAAGCTGCGCAGGGCAAGACGAAGGCGCTGCTCGAGTACACCGGCTGCAAGACCATGGATGATATCATTACGCTGAGCGAAGAGGCGCTCCATGAGGCGTATGTTAAAGCGGTTAGCAAGTTCACGTCCTGCCCCTACTACGGAACTGAGGTTCTTCCCGAGGCGCCCATCGAGCTGTACCGAAAAGGCTACGCGAAGCACATATCCATCATGGCAGGCAGCACCGCCGACGAGGCCAGGCTGTTCATGGGCGAGGGCCCGAGTCTGACCTTTGAGGAGCAAAAGATCTTCGCCCAGCGCGCCGTGGGTGACGCCGCCACCTGCCTGAAGGAAGAGGACAAGAAGTATTACGAGGAATTCCGGCAGGTATGCAGAGACCAGGAGCCTGGGCTTATCGAGACGGAGTTCATAAATGAACTTATGTTCAGGGTTCCCATGCTCCAGCAGCTCGACGCGCAGAGCGCGTTCAACAAGACGTACTGCTACTACTGGTCGTACCCGGGCAGCAATGCGGAAGTGGGCGCGGCACATTCCGTAGAGCTCCTGTTCGTGTTCGACCTTCGCTGCGTCGGGACGAGCAGCGCCTTCAACGGTACGAACATCCCCGAGGAGATCTTCACGGCCGTTCAGCAGATGTGGACTAATTTCGCGCGCTGCGGCAACCCGTCGACAGACCAGATCGAATGGAAGGCGTACTCTGCCGACGACCAGTACGTCCTGGACATCGCCGGGCCGGGTGACATCCGTATCAAACAGGGTCTGCTGGCCAACCAGTACAAGGCCGTGCTCCCCCTGGTCGGCTACTACCAGTTTATTGACAAGTACTTTACTCCCCACTACCTTTTGGATGTCATTGCTGCACGCAAGTAAGGAGGAAACGACATGGACACTAAGATCAAGTGCAACAACGGTACGTTCGTCGGCCAAAAGACAGACGAGCTGATTATCTGGAAGGGCATTCCCTACGCTACCCAGCCGGTGGGAAAGCTTCGTTGGAAGAAGGCGCTTCCTGCCGCAGACAATGACGGTGTGTTCGACGCGGCAAAGCCCGGCCACGTTCCCATCGGGCCTGCGAACGATTCGGATGGAACGGCGGAGTTCGGCGAGGACTGCCTCGTGCTGAACATCTATTGCAATACCGGCTGCACTGACAGTAAAAAGCCGGTCATGGTGTGGATTCACGGCGGCGGGTTCTGCGCCGAATCCCAGGCGTCGCCCCTCTACGACCTTACCAATATTTCCAGACAGTGCCCCGACATTCTGTTTGTATCCATCGACTACCGGCTCGGCTTCCTGGGATTTATGAACTTCGAGCGGGTTCCGGGCGGGGAGAACTTCAGGGAAGCAGGCAACCTCGGCCTGCTCGACCAGCTTGAGGCGCTCAGGTGGATACAGAAAAACATCGGCGGTTTCGGCGGTGATCCGGACAACGTGACGATTTTCGGCGAGTCAGCAGGCTCTGCAAGCGTCACGTTCCTTCCGCTCATCGACGGGAGCGAGGGACTCTTCAGGAGATGCATTGCGCAGAGCGCCAACATCGCCTACTGTGACACGATGGAGCACGGCATCCATGTCACGCAGAACTTTCTGACCGCAACAGGCTGCCAGACCATGGATGAGCTGATGGAGCTCACCACCGGGGAACTTGTGGAAGCTTATCAGAAAGCAGCTGCTATTGACAAGAACTGCCTTCTCGGAACTGCCAACTTCCCGCTCCTCGACGGCGTCACCCTGCCCGAGGATCGGGCGGACATGTATGAGATGTGGGGAGACGATAAGAGGGCCAGGATCGATCTGATGATCGGGTCGAACCAGGACGAGATCAGGTACTTCATTCCGACCGAGGGCGGTGAAGAAGGCTTCGCAAATACCCTGAGGTGGATCGCGAAGAGGGATCGCGCGCTGCTGAACGACCAAGAGAAGGCCATGTACGACGAGTTCATGGCAACACTCGAAGACGAAAGCGAGCTGAGCTCTCTGGAGCAATACTGCAACGACATCAACTTCCGCGCCGGCAACACCAATATGGCCATCAGGCACGCTGCCGCCGGCGGCAACACATACATGTACTTCATCAGGAAGCCGGTGGCAACCCCCGAGCTCGGTACAATACACGCGGCCGAGATTCCGTATCTGTTCGACACTCCCGATGTGGACCCGATGGGCAGCGGAGAGACCATCAGTAACGAAGAGTGCGAGTTCCGCCACGTCGTAAAAGAGATGTGGACCAACTTTGCCCGGACGGGCAACCCTTCCACCGGCAAATACGAGTGGAAGCAGTTCTCAGGGGATGACCGCCAGACGATGGTCTTCGACGATGCCATCGGCATGCAGAAGGATCTGTTCGGAAGGCGGGAGAACCTGATGATGTCCTGGGCAGAGCGCCTTGGGAACGGGTCGTCCAAGAGGGTCTGCTGACGCGGGCGTATTGCTTTGGCGGGTACAACCTGAGCAGTTCTTTGGACAGCCTGCCGGAGTTCAGGCTGCCCTTTTTTGAATCAGAAAGAAAGTGTGATATAAAAAATGTTTAAACGCAAGATCATCAGATTGTTTGAATCAAGAAGGGGCCATCTGGATTATCGCATCAAACGGGATTATGTCAAAAATGGGATTGCGACGATTCCCTGCCGTATTACAGACTACAGGGACGTGATCAACCCATACAGCGATAAGGGTTATGAGACGCTGAACACGGAATTTTTTGACTATCTTACAACGGCTGCCGAGATAACGCCGGAAGAGTGTCCCCTGATTGTGAACATCATCGGGAATTGCCTTACTCAGGATGAGAAAAAGACCATCGATGAGGTGATCCGGGACGATTTTGCCTATGATCTCGGTATGGTAGAAAAGGAAGAAAAAAGGAATGCAAAGTCCTTCTGGCTCATGCTGACAGGCATGATCCTTTCAGGTGTGCTTCTGTGTTTCACACGGACTCTGGCAGAGGTACCGCGTGAGCTGCTTTATATCCTGTTCTGGTTTATGGGTGAAGCATCGTGCGACTTTATCTTCCTGACAGGCCATGATCTTCGCAAGCAAAGGCGTCTGGCCGGACGGCTGGCAAGCATCAAAGTCGTCTTTTCCGAAAACTATGAAACGCCAAATTACACAGATGACGATGTTAATGAATTGTTCTCCGAAATTGAAAAGGATGTAAAAGAAACGATTCAGGGCGAGGAGAAAGGACATGAATAGCTTTATTTCAATGTTCCCTTGTCGGACTCTTCTCCGCCGCGTTGAAACATCCGGCGAACCGCACGTCCTCCAGCGCTGATACTGCCCGGACCTGGGCTTTCGTAATTCCTGTTTCGCATTCCGCCTCGATCACATAGTGATACCTGCCGAGACTGCTGCCCTCAGGGCGGTCATGCAGCGACACCGGCTCAAGCCCCGCGTCATGCAACGCAATGAGAATGTCATCGATCCGGCTGCCCTCGCACGTCGCTACAAATACGGCATGTGTCAGCCCGTCCGCCTCCAGCGGCTGACCGGAGAGCACATAAAAGCGCGTCCTGTTGGCGTCGGTAATCTGCACATTCTCCGCCAGTACTTCCAGGCCGTAGAGCTTCGCAGCCCCCGGCGCGGCGATGGCGGCAACAGTCTTGTCTCCCAGTTCTGCCACATGGCTGGCTGCCGCAGCCGTGCTGGACATCTCCACAGCCTCAGCCTCCGGCAGATGCTCCGCGCGCCAGGCAGCGCTCTGGGTCAGACCCTGGGCGTGGGAACAGACAGTTTTAATATCCGCAAGCGTTGCACCCGGCACGCCCATCAGGGTTTGGCTGATCGGCAGCACCACCTCGCCCACCACATAGGCATCCTCAGCCGCAATCAGCGCGTCCACGTAATTGACCACCGCGCCGCCCAGGGTGTTTTCCTGCGGTATGACTGCAAAATCCGCTGTTCCCGTCAGCATATCCGTCACGGCGTCATTTACCGTCGCCTTGGGAATCAGCACTTCTCCGTTCCGGAACCAGAACTGCGCGGCCTCCTCGGTATAGGTACCCTGCGGCCCGAGATAGCTGACTTTAATGGTTTCGGATGACTCTGCCGATTCCTCCGCGAAAGCAAAGCCGGTCAGGTTCATCACTGCCATTGCCGCGCACAGCAATATGACGAGCAGTCTGTATTTTATCAATGAAAACACCTCGTTTCATTCTCCGTTTCCGACTGCCTTACGCTTTCTCTTTTTTCCCGATCTTTTCAAACAGCGGGAAGACCTTCGGGTAAACACCGATCATCACAAAGACGATGATGGCGTAGCGTGCCGTGCGGACCAGGAAAGCCGCCAGGGTTCCGCCGGTAAGGAACTCTGCGCTGAAGGGCATCTTCAGCAGTTTGTTCAGCACAAAGTAGATTGCAAATGCGCCGACCACCCGCAGGATCATTGCCCAGACGTTCCGGGTATCGCTGAAATTCACGAACTTCTCCTCAAAATGGAAGGCGGCGATCATGCCGATCATCAGGCCCAGGGCGGTAAAATAATCGTCGGTCCGGACGTAAAACAGCCCGGGCAGCACAGAAGCCAGCAGGATCAGGTGCCGGATCCATTCATTCTTCACTTTCTTCTCCAGCAGCGTGCAGATCCCGACACAGAGTAAGCCGAGCGCCCATCCGGCCAGGACATCCGTCGGATAGTGCATCCCGGTAACTGACCGGCTGAGGCCCACCAGGAAAATGATCACGGCAGAGACGATCCACATCCATTTTTTCTTTACTTCCCTCGCAAGGGGAATAAACAGCGCCATGACCGAAGCGCTGTGCATGCTGGGGAAGGAATAACCGTGAGCAGCGACATCCGTCAGCGGAGCCTTGTTTCCGACATCCGCGACACCGCGTACCCGGTCCGGATGTTCCATATAAGGCCGGGGGCGCAGCACCACAGACTTGATCATCGGCAGCCAGCTGTTGACCGCAGCGATAATCAAAGCCATACGCTTTCCTGTTTCCTTTTTCCAGCAGAAAAGAATGATCAGCACCACCAGCAGCAGGCCCATCTCACCGCCGAGAAAGCCCAGTGCTGAGATAAACGTGCCGTTCAGGTTTTCCACCGTTTTCTGGAGCCATTCAATCAGACTGACTTCCCATTCCATCGTTCCTGTCTCCTTTTTTTGCATCATTCCAAACATGGCTGGCCGCAGCGGCCAGCCATGATTTGTTCCTCAAACATCGTCCGCCTGTCCTGCATCTGATCGGCGACAAATCCGGATTTGCAGCTGCTACATGTCAGTTGATGAAAGTGGCAGCGATGATCAGCATCCCCACCTGATTCTGAACTTTCTCCATATCGTTATACTATTCCAGGACAACTACGTTAAGAGTGTAAGTTTTTCAGATGCTTTTTCACTTTCTGTATCATTTGCCTGACTATTATACCCTAATGGATTCTTCCGGCACCGTCAAGACAGTGTTCCAGAATGTCAAACCCTTTTTTCGAAAACCGAAACTGCTATCATTACTTTGGGTGCAAAGAGGGTGCGGAGCACAATGTCATTCAGATAAGAATGACGGAAAGAGATCTGGAACCGAAACAAGTTCCGGTCTCTTTTTTATTAAGAAATTTCAAGAAAAGGGTTGACAAGTCAGGCAAAATGTGCGGCCGCTTTCGCTACTGAATAAAGGAAATCTGTAGCGAAAGCGGCCCTTGAAAGCAGGTATAGACCTGATTTCAAGGAGGGCACAAGATGTGCTATTCCGCATTTATCAAGAAAAAACTACAAGCTCTAATCGACGAGATGGATCACTACCACTGGTTATTTACCCGCAATCCAGAGAAAGACTTCAGTCGCATCAAAAAATGGTCATTCGGAGAGATCTTGAGATTTATTATCTCCATGGAGGGAAAATCATTAAAAGATGAACTGCTGGAGCATTTTAACTTCAGTGTAGATACTCCAACGAATTCATCCTTCAACCAGAGACGTGCACAAATATTACCTGAAGCCTTTGAGTTTCTCTTTCGGGAGTTTACTGCCATTACAGCCGGAGAAGAGCTGTTCCGCGGATACCGCTTGCTTGCATGTGACGGATCGGATCTGAGTATTGCACACAATCCGCAGGATGAAACAACATATTTTCAGTCCACGCCAGATTCAAAGGGCTTTAATCAAGTACATCTGAATGCTTTGTATGATTTACTGTCCAGGACATATGTAGATGCCATCATTCAGCCCGCTCGTCAGGAAAATGAAAAAAGAGCATTATGCGATATGATTGATCAGGACATAGGTGCTGTCCGACTGGTCCACGCAGTCCTTTTCGAAGGAATTGTATTCGTCCACTGTCTGATCGTCCAGGTCCTTCCGGTCAATGAGGAAGATCACCTTATCAATCCGTGGCTCGTCCCGCAGCAGCTGCGCCAGCTTGAAGGAAGTCAGGGTTTTGCCGGAGCCGGTACAGGCGAACACATAGCCGTTCTGGTTTGCCTCCAGCACCCGGCGGCGGGCGGCCTTCACCGCGTATATCTGATACGGCCGCATGACCATCAGAACAGGCTCCGTTGTTTTGATGACCATATATTTGTCGATCATTTCCGTCAGGGCAGCCTTCGGGAAAAACTCGGAGGAAAACTCATCCAGAGTGTTGATCCGCTTGTTGTTTGCATCGGTCCAGAAGAAGACCAGGCTTTTCAGGATCGGGTTATAGGTTCCGTTCATGGTCTCGTTTTCATTGGAGAAATACTTGGTCTGAACGGAATTCGAGACCACGAAGATCTGCAGATAGCGGAACAGGCCCCGGAAGGAGAAACTGCGATACCGGTTAATCTGGTTGATCGCTTCGTTGATCTCTACGCCGGGGCGTTTCAGCTCGATCTGCACCAGCGGCAGGCCGTTGATCAGGATCGTGACGTCATAGCGGTTTTTATAGGACACATCGTCTTTATGGTCCTTGTCCATGGTGATCTGATGGGAGACCTGATAGATATTCCGGCTTGAGTCGGAAGAAAAGAATTCCAGATAGACCGTTTTCCCGTTATCCAGCTGCAGCACATACTTGTCTCGCAGGATTTTTGCGGATTCATAGACAGATTTGTTTTCCACATGGATCAGGACCCGCTTGAACTCCGCGTCAGTGAAAGCAGCCTCCCCTTTCGCCTCGGTCAGCTTCGCCGCGTTGAATTTGGCCAGTTCCAGGCGAAAGTTGGCAAGCACGTCGTCATAGTTATTCAGCGGCGCAAAGGTATAACCGAGCGCTTCCAGGCGTTCAATGAATTTGGCTTCCACTTCATATTCGGAAATATGAGGCACGGCGGTCAGTCCCCTCTTGGTATGCTCAATGTGAAAATGGATATAACAGAAGTATTATATTACAAGGCGGGATGATGTGCAAACTGAAAAAACCTTGGGGTTGTATTAAGTTCATCACCCAGGTTCATATGTGATATATGGTTTTCATATATCACTGTATCCCGTCATTTGGTTCCTGCTTTATTGCTGAATCTGCAAACCAACGTTTCGCCGTTCATGAATCGAAGCCTTCTGTTTTGGATCATATTACTTCAGCGTCGCCTGTGTATGGATCCTGACTTTGAGCCGGCTGGTCCGCGTGCTCGGTGTCCGGATGGAGGATCTGCTGGGTGCGCAGGATCCCGCCTGAGGAACAGGGGGAACGAACAGGGGGCGAACAGGAACGAAAGGGACGGTGAGTTACGATATTTTTTCGATTCCCTTCTTATTAACAAATCAGGTTTACGACCATACCGGTAATCCAGGAAAACAGAATAACATACAGAAAATAGAGAAGAAAGCGTTTCCATCCGAGCACGATTTTCATCGCGCCCAGATTGGTGATCTTCGTAGCAGGCC
>Ga0265301_10001199_pt1 | contig 34886 bp, 30 predicted proteins | sample AusTroGonzalo_MG_2_FD_193488 | JGI IMG/M metagenome (GOLD analysis project Ga0265301, IMG submission 193488) | Bovine rumen microbial communities from tropical cattle in Woodstock, Queensland, Australia - Gonzalo_04 | ecosystem: Host-associated > Mammals > Digestive system > Stomach > Rumen ...
TCCACCTCTTCCCATTCCGAACAGAGAAGTTAAGCTCACTTGCGCCGATGGTACTGCTACACCAAGTGGGAGAGTAGGTTGCCGCCACCTTTGAGAGCCGTGGGCATTCAGCCTGCGGCTCTTTTTTATGCATATGTGCGATGCGTGTGTTCGGCGCATTTGCGATGGGCTCTCAAAGGCGGCGGCTTTGCCGCCTTTTTCTACCGGGTGGCACAGCCCCCCAGACCCCCTCGAGCGACGCTCGACGCGCTTCGCGCGTTTGTCAACGTTCCGACGGCCCGCAGAAGCGGGCTAGTTTTGTACGCCTTGCGCTGCAATGTACACAATTGATTTTCAGATCGTTATGGAATATCCTCCCTTTGTTTTTAAGGGGGAGGAGTTTTCGTATTTGTTTGATTGATAGGTGTGTACGTTGCAGCGGAAGATTATTTTTGTTAACTTTAACAGATAAAAACTTGATAAAGTTATGCGACGTATATTTCTGAGTTTGATGCTTTGTGTGATGGTTGTGGCGGGGGGATGCGAGGGGATTGAGACGGAGGAGTTGGGGATGGGGGCGAAGCCGATTGTGCTGACGAAGGGGCAGACGGAGGTGCTGGATAAGGGCAATGACTTTGCTTTCAATCTGTTGCGGGAGACCGACAAAGAGGCGGGAGGGGGCAATTTGTTCCTGTCGCCGATGGGGGTTACCATTGTGGCGAGCATGCTGGCCAATGGCGCGGAGGGGAAGACCTACGACGAGATTGTCGAGGCCATCGGCTTGAAAGGGTATTCGCTCGAGCAGGTCAACGGGTGCTACCAAACACTGGTCGCTGCGCTCATGAAGGCCGATTCCGAGGTGGCGCTGTCGCTGGCCAATTCCATCTGGGTGGCCCAGGACCTGGGCTTGAAGAAGAAGTTCGCCAGCAACATGGAGAAGACCTTCGATGCGGAGTCTTTCTCCGTGGATTTCGGCGCGTCCGGCACCCTGAAACAGGTGAACGACTGGTGCAGCAAGAAGACCAGCGGCTTGATTCCGAAGATGTTCGACGACCTGGACCCGCAGGTGCGCATGCTGCTGATCAACGCGCTGTATTTCAAGGGCGACTGGACCCATTCCTTCGCCGAATCCAATACCGTGGAGGGCAATTTCCAGGCAATTTCGGGCTCGCCGCTCAAGGTTCCCTTCATGTATCAGAAAGAAAAGCTGGCCGTCTATCGCGACGACAAAGTGGCCCTGGTGAAGATGCCCTACGGCAACGGCGCCTTCCTGATGGAAGCCATCGTCCCGGCGGGCGATTTCAAGACTTTCCTGGCCGGCCTCTCGATGGACCAATTGCAAAAATGGGACAAGGCCGCGCAAAGCCAGGAAGTAGAACTTCGCTTCCCCAAGTTCAAAGCCGAATTCGATACGGACGAGATGCTGGTGCCGGTGCTCAGCCGCCTGGGCATGCGGCAGGCTTTCAGCTATGCGGCCGATTTTTCCAACATGTCGGATGAACCGCTCTATGTCAGCAAGTTCCGACAGAAGACCTACGTGTCGGTCGATGAGAAGGGCACGCAGGCGGCGGCCGTGACTGTGGCGGAGATGCGGAAGAACAGCGCGGGAGATGGTGGCATGTTCATCAGTTTTGACCGACCGTTCGTCTATCTGATCCGCGAAGCGAGCACGGGGGCCATCCTGTTCATCGGCACGAAAGTAAAGTAATCCCATTATGTTCAAAGGTCAACCGAAAGGTCTCTATGCGCTGGCGCTGGCCAATACGGGCGAGCGGTTCGGCTACTATACGATGCTGGCCATCTTCATGCTGTTCCTCCAGGCCAAGTTCGGCTGGGAGCACGCGACGGCGAGCCATCTTTACGCCATTTTCATGGCCGTGGTCTACTTCCTGCCCGTGGTGGGTGGCTGGGTGGCCGACCGCGTAGGCTACGGCAAGTGTGTGGTGGCAGGCATCTGCGTGATGTTCCTGGGTTATGTGATGCTGACGATTCCTACTGCGGCGAATGGCTTTGGCATCGCGCTGATGATCGGCGCGTTGCTGTTTGTTGCAGTGGGTACGGGCTTGTTCAAGGGCAACCTGCAGGTGATGATCGGCAACCTCTACGACGACCCGAAATACGCCGACAAGCGCGATGCGGCCTTCAGCCTCTTCTACATGGCCATCAATATCGGCGCGATGTTCGCGCCTTTCGCAGCGACGGCCATTACCAACAAGTTTCTGGCGAAAGCCGGGCTGGTGTACAAGGCCGACATTCCGGCGCTGGCGCATCATCTGTTGAACGGCACCATTTCGGCGGATAACACCGCCCGCCTGGCCGATTTGCAGGCGCAGATGCCCGACGCGACGGTGGCCTCCATGGATCTTTCGCAATTCAGCAGCTACTACATCGAGCACCTGTCGTCGTCCTACAACATGGGCTTTGCCGTGGCCTGCGTGTCACTGATTGTGTCCATGGCCATCTACTTCGGTTTCCGGCGCTGGTTCAAGCATGCCGACGTCAATGCGAAGCAGGCGGCCGCTGCCGGCGCCGCGCCGGTCGTGGAGCTCACGCCCAAGCAGACGCACGACCGCGTCGTGGCCCTCTGCATGGTGTTTGCGGTGGTCATTTTCTTCTGGATGGCTTTCCAGCAGAACGGGCAGTCGCTCACGTGGTTTGCGCGCGACTACACGCAGCAGGCCGTCGGCGGCTGGGCAAGGGCCGGTTTCAGCATGTGGATCCTGGGCCTGCTGGCCGTTTCCATGTACACACTGTTCGGGACCTTCCAGTCGGACAACCAGCGCAACCGGGTGATATGCGGTGTCGTGACCCTCGCGCTGTGGTCGGCTGCTGCTATCATATACAGCCGGATGCCGGCAGTACTGGAGATCCAGCCGCAGTTGTTCCAGCAATTCAATCCGTTCTTCGTGGTGCTTCTCACGCCGGTGATCATGGCCATCTTCGCGTCCATGGCCAAGAAGAACCGCGAGCCTTCCGCTCCGAGGAAGATAGGCATCGGTATGTTCGTGGCAGCGTTGGGCTATGTAGTGATGATTTTGGCATCGGTAGGCCAGCCTTCGCCGTCGGAGCTCTTGGGTACAGTGTCGCCCGATCCGGTGGTGCCGACCTATCTGATGGGGACGTACCTGGTGCTGACGTTCGCGGAGCTGCTGCTCAGTCCGATGGGCATCTCGTTCGTCTCGAAGGTAGCGCCGCCCAAGATGAAAGGTCTGATGATGGGCCTCTGGTTCGCTGCCTCGGCCATCGGCAACTATCTGACGATGATCCCCGGCCTCCTCTGGATGCGCGTGCCCCTCTGGGCCAACTGGGCCATCCTCGCCAGCCTCTGCGCCATCGCCGGCGTCATCATGTTTACGATGCTTCGCCGCATCAACGCCGCTACACAATAGAAGATCCTTTTTTCTGGCGCAGGTATCGCCTCTAAAACCCATAGGCGCGTAGGTTTTAGAGGCGATACCTGCCCACAAAAAGGACGTCGGTTACTCGCCGAAGAGATACTTATGCTGTTCGGGGGTGAGGGTGTCGATGGCACAGCCCCAGTAGGCGAGCTTGCGGCGTGCGACTTCCTCGTCGATTTCGCGGGGGACGTCGTGGACCATGGCGCCACGTTCACGGGGTAAGTCGCGGTGCGTCACCAGATACCGGGCACTGAGCGCCTGGATGGCGAACGACATGTCCATGATCTCAGCCGGATGGCCGTCGCCGGCCGCCAGGTTCACCAGACGGCCTTCAGCGATGACATAGATTTTGTGGCCGTTCTCGAGCCGGTAGCCCATGATGTTGGCCCTCGCCGGCTTGGCCTCGCCGGCCATCTTCTTGAGCCCCGCCACATCGACTTCCACGTCGAAATGGCCGGCGTTGCAGCAGATGGCGCCGTCTTTCATCGCCAGGAAATGATCCTTCGTGATGACGCCGGCGCAGCCGGTTACCGTTACGAAGATGTCGCCGATGCGGGCGGCGTCAGCCATCGGCATCACGGCGAAGCCGTCCATGACGGCCTCCATGGCCTTGATTGGATCGACCTCGGTCACCACAACCTCTGCGCCAAGGCCCTTGGCGCGCATGGCCACGCCCTTGCCGCACCAGCCGTAGCCTGCCACCACGACGGTCTTGCCCGCCACGATGAGGTTGGTGGTCCGGTTGATGCCGTCCCAGACGCTCTGGCCCGTGCCGTAGCGGTTGTCGAACAGATGCTTGCAGTCGGCGTTGTTCACCAGCATCATCGGGAATTCCAGCTTGCCGGCACGGTTCATCGCCAGCAGACGGAGGATGCCCGTGGTGGTTTCCTCGCAGCCGCCGATTACGTTTGGCAGCAGGTGCCGGTATTCGGCATGCATCAGCGAGACCAGGTCGCCGCCGTCATCGATGATGATATTCGGGCCGACCTCGAGGACGCGGCGGATGTGCGCCTCATATTCTTCCGGGGTTGTGCCATGCCAGGCAAAGACGCGGAGCCCGTCGTGCACGAGTGCGGCGGCCACGTCATCCTGCGTGGAGAGCGGGTTGCTGCCCGTCACATACATGTCGGCGCCGCCCGCGGCCAGCACCTCGCACAGGTAGGCCGTCTTGGCTTCAAGGTGCACCGAAAGGGCGACCTTCAGCCCTGCAAAAGGTTTTTCCTGCTTGAATTCGGCTTCCAGACCGTTCAGCAACGGCATGTGATGCCGCACCCACTCGATCTTGAGCGCGCCGTCCGGCCAGAGAGCGGGGTCCTTGATCTGGCTGTCCATGATTACAGCGAGTTATAGGCGATATCGAAGGTGTTGCCCTGGGAAGGATCGCCCGTGGCGATACCCTTCTTGAGCCACTTGGAGCGCTGGGCGGAGGTACCGTGGTTGAAGGAATCCGGTACGGTGTAGCCGTAGGCCTGCTTCTGGAGGTAGTCGTCGCCGATCTTCGCTGCGACGGCCAGGCCTTCGTCGATGTCGCCCGGCTCCAGCGAGCCGAACATCTTGTTGTCGTGGTGCGCCCACACGCCGGCGTAGAAGTCGGCCTGCAGTTCGAGGCGGACGCTGATCTGGTTGTATTCCTTGCTGTTGGCTTTGTAGCGCGACATCTGCTGGTGCGCCTGGCCCAGGGTGCCAAGGAGGTTCTGGACATGGTGTCCCACCTCGTGGGCGATGACGTATGCGTAGGCGAAGTCACCGTCGGCGCCGATCTGCTTCTTCATGGATGTGAAGAACGACAGGTCCAGGTAGACGCAGCGGTCGGCACTGCAGTAGAACGGGCCGGACTGCGACGTGGCGCCGCCGCAACCGGACTGCACGGCACCCGAGAAGAGCACGAGCTGCGGCGGTTCGTAGGTCAGGCCGTTGGCTTTGAAAATAGCTGTCCACACGTCCTCCGTACCGGCCAGGATCTGTTTGGAGAATTTGGCCAGTTCCTCCTCTTCCGCCGTCGGGGTATAGCCATCGGCCATCTGGCCGCTGCCCAGCACGGTGCCGGCTTCCTGCAGGACGGAACCGGGATCGCCGCCCAGGAGCCAGGTCAAGAGTCCAACGATGATGAGGCCGCCGATGCCCAGGCCGCCAACCGTACCGACTGCGGAGCCTTTGCCCCGACGGTCGACCACATTTGTGCTTTCGCGTCTTCCTTCGAGTTTCATGGTTAAATTTGGTTTCTGTGACTACAAAGATAACAAGATTCTTTGTAAATTTGTCTGATTAACATTCCCGATTATGAAACGATTGCTTACTTTTCTCCTGTTGGCCGCGCTTACGGCAGCCGGCGCACAAGCCAAGATCTACAAAGTGACCTCCCCCGACGGAAAGACCGCCGTGGAAGTGGAGGCGGGCGACCAACTGACCTGGAAGGTCATCCATGGCGGACAGACCGTCCTGGCGCCTTCCGCCCTCTCCATGACCGTCGCCGGCAAGGAGATCGGCCGCAACGCCAAGGTGAAGTCGGCCAAGACCGAGAAAGTGAAGAATACCGTCGACGCTCCCTTCTGGCGCCAGGCCAGGATCGAAGAACGGTATAACGAGCTGAATCTCACGCTCGACAACGGATGGGGCGTCACCTTCCGGGCCTACGACGGCGAAGGCGTGGCGTACCGCTTCTGGTCGACCTCCGTCAAGAAGGGCGACTGCGTGACGGCCGAACGCGCTGAATTCAATTTCGAGAAGGATTACACCGCCTACGTGCCCTACACCACCGGCACCAAGAATCCTTTCGCCACGTCGTTCGAGAGCCAGTATACCGTAGCACCCCTGAGCACTTTCAACCCCACTACCATCGCGTTCTCGCCGCTATTGATCTGCCTCGACAAAGGCGTCCGCGTGGAAATCACCGACGCCGACATCGAGTCGTATCCGGGCATGTTCCTGAAGAAGGGCGAGGGCTTCGCGCTGCAAGGCGAATTCGCACCGGTGCCCGCCAAGACGCACACGACGGCCACCCGCGGGCAGGTGTTCGTGGATGAGTATTCCGACAATTTGGCCGTCATCGGAGCCAATGCCTCCAAGAAATCGCCGCGCTGCTTCCCCTGGCGCGTGCTGGCCATCGCCGACAGCGATGCGGGCCTGCCCGTCAACAACCTGGTGTACCTGCTCGGCTCGCCCAGCCGCGTGAGCGATATCGCCTGGATCAAGCCCGGCAAGGTGGCCTGGGACTGGTGGAACGACTGGAACATCACCGGCGTCGACTTCGAGGCCGGCATCAACACCGCGACCTATAAGTATTACATCGACTTCGCGGCCGCCAACGGCATCGAGTATGTGGTGCTCGACGAGGGCTGGTCGGACCCGCTCGATATCATGAAGATCCAGCCGTACATCGACCTGAAGGAGCTCTGCCGCTACGCTGAGACCAAGCAAATCGGGCTGGTGCTCTGGGCTGTGAGCTACGTGCTCGACAAGGATCTCGAGAAGGCCTGCAAGACCTATTCGAAGATGGGCGTCAAAGGCTTCAAGGTGGACTTCATGAACCGCGACGACCAGGTCGTAACAGAGCAGCTCTACCGCATCGCTGAAGCGGCTGCCCGGCACCAGCTGTTCGTGGACTACCACGGCATGTACAAGCCCGCCGGCATGAACCGCACCTGGCCCAACGTGCTGAACTTCGAGGGCGTATGGGGCCTCGAGCAGATGAAGTGGTCCACGGATGACATGGTGGGCTACGACGTCACCTTCCCCTACATCCGCATGCTCTCCGGCCCGGTCGACTACACGCCGGGCGCCATGCGCAACGCGAACAAGCGCGACTACCGTCCCAGCAACAGCAGCCCTATGAGCCAGGGTACCCGCGCCCACCAGGTAGCCGAGTACGTGGTGTTCGACGCCCCCTTCGAGATGCTGTGCGACAACCCCACTGCCTACATGAAGGAGCAGGAAACCACCGACTTCCTCACCGCCATCCCCACGGTCTGGGAGCAGACCCGCGTGCTGCAGGGCGAGATCGGGCAGTACATCGTCACGGCCCGCCGCACCAATAATCGCTGGTACATCGGCGGCCTGAACAACTGGGACGCGCGCGACCTGAAGATCGACCTGGGTGCGTTGGGCATCAAAGGCGAACATGACGCCATCCTCTTCCGCGACGGCGTCAACGCGACCCGCGACGCCACCGACTACAAGCAGGAACAGCTGAAACTTCAAACGAAGAAGCCGCTGCAGGTGCACATGGCTCCCGGCGGCGGCTTCGTGCTCGTTGTCTTCGACGAGTAGGCTTACAGCTGCTTGTTCAGCTCGTCGACCGGCTTCATGAAGGAAGCCAGTTCGGCATCCGAGATGTGGTAGTTCTGCATCTCACCCGAGAAGTACTGGTCGTACGCGCCCATGTCCACGAATCCATGACCGGAGAGGTTGAAGAGAATGGTCTTCGCTTCTCCGGTTTCTTTGCATTTGAGGGCTTCCTGAATGGTGGCGGCGATGGCATGGCAGGATTCAGGGGCGGGGATGATGCCTTCCGTGCGGGCGAAGAGCACGCCGGCGTTGAACGAGTCGAGCTGCTCGATATCGACCGCTTCCATGAAACCGTCCTTCATCAGCTGCGACATGATGACACCCGCGCCGTGGTAGCGGAGACCGCCTGCGTGGATGCTGGCCGGTTTGAAACCGTGGCCGATGGTGAACATCGGGAGCAGCGGCGTCATGCCGGCTTCGTCGCCGAAGTCATATTCGAACTTGCCGCGGGTGAGTTTCGGGCAGGACATTGGCTCGGCGGCGATGAAGCGCGTCTTCTTGCCTTCCTGAATGTTGTGGCGCATGAACGGGTAGGCGATGCCCGAGAAGTTTGAACCGCCGCCGAAGCAGGCGATCACGATGTCAGGGTACTCGCCCGCCAGCTTCATCTGCTTCTCGGCCTCCAGGCCGATGATGGACTGGTGCAGGCACACGTGGTTCAGCACGGAGCCCAGGGTATATTTGCAGTTCGGCGTGGTGACGGCCAGCTCGATGGCCTCGGAGATGGCGCAGCCCAGCGAACCGCGGTCGTTCGGGTTGATGGTCAGGATGTCCTTGCCGGCACGGGTTGACATCGACGGCGACGGGGTAATGGCGGCGCCGAAGGTCTGCATGATGGAGCGGCGGTAGGGTTTCTGTTCGTAACTGACCTTCACCATATATACGGCGAGCTCCAGGCCGAACTTCTTAGCGGCGTAGGAGAGGGCACCGCCCCACTGGCCGGCGCCGGTCTCGGTGGTGATGTTCGTCACGCCCTGTTCCTTGGCGTAGTAGGCCTGTGCGAGGGCCGAGTTCAGTTTGTGGCTGCCGGCCGGGCTCACGCTCTCGTTCTTGAAGTAGATGTGGGCCGGGGTTCCGAGCGCAGCTTCCAGCTCATAGGCGCGTACGAGCGGGGTGCAGCGATAGGCGGCGTACTGCTCGCGTACCGGTTCCGGGATGGGAATCCACTCGTCGGTCTGGTTGAGTTCCTGTTTGGCGCACTCCTCACAGAAGATGGGATAGAGGTCTTCTACGGCCAGCGGCTGGTGCGTGGCGGGATTCAGGATCGGCAGCGGTTTGTTGGGCATCACGGCCTGCATGTTGAAGAAATGGGTCGGGATCTCGCTCTCCGGGAGCAGGAACTTTTTTTGTTTCATGGCTTGTAAGTTTTAAAATGATTATAATTTGTTATTAATTTTTTTGCATCAAAAAAGGCCTGTCGCAATTCGACAGACCTTATTATATATGAATACAAATGGCTGGCTCCTTGCGACTAACTGAGTTGCAAGCGCCACCACCAGATGTTGTTCATTCTTTTCATGACGGACTTTCTGCGAACAAAGGTAGGAAAAAGTTTCTATCGTTGTTTCAATTTTTATATTTTTGCGGCAAATTTTTCCAACATGTTCCAAGAATTATTGTTCGGCAGCAGCACTGCCCATATCATATTTATCCTCGCCGTTACCATTGCCCTCGGCACATTGCTGGGCAAGATCAAGATCGGCGGCGTCACGCTCGGCGTTACCTGGATCCTCTTCGTAGGCATTGCGCTGGGCCATTTCGGTATGGGCATCGATCCCCAGGTGCTGAGTTTCGTCAAGGAATTCGGCTTGATCCTGTTCATTTATTCGGTGGGTATGCAGGTGGGCCCGGGCTTCTTCTCCTCCCTCAAGCAAAACGGCCTGAAACTCAATGCCATGTCGATCGGCGTCATCCTGGTCGGTATCTTGACCACCTGCCTGATCGCTGCGGCCAGCGGCACGAGCCTTATCACGCTGACGGGCGTGCTGGCGGGCGCCGTGACCAACACGCCGGCGCTGGGTTCCGCCCAGCAGACCGTACTGGATACCACTGGCATCAACGACCCTTCCATCGCGCTGGGCTATGCCGTGGCCTATCCGCTCGGTGTCATCGGCCTGATCCTCGCCCTGATCGTGCTGCGCCGGGTGTTCCGGGTGGATCCGGTCAAGGAAGACGAGCGCCTGCACGCCGAGCATGTCATCGAGACCCACGACCCTGACCGCATCACGGTAGTGATCACCAACCCGCAGCTTGACGGCAAGCGGGTGCATGAGGTGGCACGGCTGCTGAACCGCAACTTCGTGGTATCGCGTGTCCTCAAGGAGGGCGGCACGCCCATCCTGGCCGACGCACAGACTGTCATCTCGCTGGGCGACAAGGTATTCTTCGTGTCTGATCCGCGCGACACCGAGGCCGTCATCACGTTCCTCGGGCAGCAGATCGAGATGCCGCAGGAGGCATGGGACGAGGAGAGCCGTGACACGGAACTGGTGTCGCGCCGCATCCTGGTCACGCGCAGCAGCATCAACGGCAAGCAGCTGGGTTCGCTGCAGCTCCGCAAGAATTTCAAGGTCAACGTCACCCGCATCAACCGCTCGGGTGTCGATCTGATCGCCTCCCCGACGCTGGACCTGCTGCTGGGCGACCGGCTCACCGTGGTCGGTTCCGAGAGCGCCATCGCGGAGGTGGCGGGTTTGCTGGGCAACTCGCAGAAGCGTCTGGCCGAGCCCAACATCATCCCGATGTTCATCGGCATCCTGCTCGGTGTCGTCGTGGGCATGATTCCGTTCCACATCAGCGGCATTCCCTTGCCGGTGAAACTGGGTCTGGCGGGCGGCCCGCTCATCGTGGCCATCCTGCTGAGTCGTTTCGGAGCCCGGTTCCATCTGGTGACATACACGACCATCAGCGCCAGCCTCATGCTACGCGAGATCGGCATCTCGCTCTTCCTGGCGGCCGTCGGTCTGTCGGCCGGCCCGGAGTTTGTCAGCACGCTCACCAGAGGCGGCCTGGTCTGGGTCTGGTACGGTTTCCTGATCACGGTCATCCCCATCCTGGTGGTAGGCATCCTGGGCCGTCTGGTGTTCAAGTTCAACTACTTCGCGCTGATGGGCACCCTCGCCGGCAGCATGACGAACCCCATCGCCCTCTCCTTCGTCACCAGCAGCTCCCCCAACGACATTCCCGCCGTCAGCTACTCCACTGTCTACCCCCTGACGATGTTCCTGCGCGTTGTGACCGCGCAGATCTTGGTATTAGCCGCACTTTAGCGTCGCGAATTATCTTTTCAGATGCCGCAGGAACTCTTCTGACATGCGGAGGAAGCCGAGGTCGGTCTGGTGGCAGCCGTCGACGGCTCCTTCGCCGTCGGGGCCGGTGAGGTTGGTGGCCGGGATGTAGCGGAAGTTCTTGTAGCCCTCACTCCGGAGTTTTTCATAGATCTCGCGCCAGTAGGCGTTTTTCTCTGCGATCTGGTCGTGCACCGGTTTGTTGACCAGCGCGTGCGAGAACCAGATGTGCTCCACCATGTAGATGGGCGTGTCGGGATGCCGCTTCGCCAGATACGTCAGGAAGAACCAGGCGCTGTCCTGCATCACCTTGAGCGTGCAGTTCTCCAGACAGTCGATGACGTACTGGTCGGCGTCGATGCGTGAGACGATCTCCGCTAACGCCTTGTCCATGCGGGCGTTGCCGCTGAAGCCCAGGTTGACGCACTCCTTCTGAAGCGCGCGGCTGATGATGTTCGTATAGACCATGCCCGGACGCGAGGCGCAGCCGCCCTGCGTGATGCTCGTGCCGTAGAATACGATGGGCTTGCCCTGGCCCTTGACCAGTACCTCGCGGTGCGGCAGGCCCACGTGCGCATCCTTCGTCACGCCGATCTCGACCTTCGTCACGCCGTCGTAGAGCGGCAGATAGGCCATGTAGTCGTGGTCCTTGCCGTCCATGCCACTGACGACGATCTGCGTCTTGGTGGTGTCCTTCCCGTTGGGGATGGCCGTGCCCACGAACTGCCAGTGGTCGTTTTCGTCGAGCTGGTAGAGGTCGATGCCCCGGATACCCGTTCCGGCCATGTGGTGCATGATGAAGTAGTTGAGCAGCGTCCAACGGATGCCGATGGTGCGGCTGTCGCTCGAGAAGCGGATGGCCAGGCCGGCCGAGTTGAGGCCCAGGTCCCACACCGCCTTGCGCGTGGCCGGCTTCATGTCCACCGGCAGGCGCGAATAGGTGAGTTCCGTGTTGTCGAAGCCCTGGTTAATGAGCATCAGGTTCTTGGCGTCGACATACTTTAGTTCCGACGCTTTCTGGGCAAAGCCCGCGGCCGGCAACAGGAACAAGAGTGCCAGCAGGAACGCGAGAGACAGCGATGATTTCATGACAGAGGTTAATGGGTTCATCATGTAAAATTACTAAATTTGCGTCAAAACACAAGACATCTGAAGGCATGGAATGGTATGTGGCCCGGACACGGTATTTCCGGCACGAACTGAAAGTGCGTGATTGGCTCACGGAGCGCGGCATCACGTGCTATGTTCCCACTATTCGCGTGCCTGTGAAACGCCCGCGCAAAGGCGGCACGCACATGACCGAAAAGCCCGCCGCCCCCAACCTGGTGTTCGTCAAGACGACGAAGGAGGAGGCCTGTGCCCTGGTGGCCGATTACGGCCTGCCCATGCAGTTTCTGGTCGATTGCGCCACGCATCGTATGATGGTGGTACCCGAGAAACAGATGGACGATTTCCAGCGTGTGTTTGCCTATTCGATCGACGAAGGTGGCCTCGTCGACCAGCCGTTGGAACCCGGTGAACGCGTGCGGGTGATGCAAGGACCACTGGAGGGTGTCGAGGGTAGTGTGGCGGAACTCCTGGGACGGACCTACGTGACCGTGAGCCTTATGGATTTCGTATGGGCCAGGGCGCAGATTCCGCGCGCTTTTCTCGAAAAAATCTGATATTTTTAACTATTTCTGTGTAAATTTGTAATTTGTATGGAGGGGGGTATGATTATTCACTTCCTTCACGAACGAATATAGCATTGTCGCTCTTGCGCCAATGTCAGCGTAGCTTTAATCCGATTTTTGTTAGAATTATCTTAATTTATTGATTATGAAGAAGTTGCTTATATTTGTCACCATCGTTGCCTGGATGATGACGAACGGTTTGACCGTGGATGCGCAGAATGTGACGACCACCCGTGAAAATAATAAGATAACCATTGTGGAAGAGACCCCGACGGAAGAAGGCACCATTGTCACTACTACGATCATGGACAAGGATTCCATCTTTGTGAGCGGCCTTTTCCAGAATTGGGAATTGTCCATCGCGGCCGGCCCCCATATGTATTTGGGCGAGAACGACTGGAAGGTTCGCAAGAAAGCGGAAATGATTGCCTTCCCCGCCATTGACATCTATCTGACCAAATGGGTCTCTCCGACCTTTGGTTTCGGCATAGGATCGACGACTGGCCGCTTCAAGGGCTTGTACCAGTCGAATCCCAGCCGGTGGGAAAACAATTTCGTGGCAGCCAATTACCAGACAGGCAAGTTGTATTACGACAAGAACAGCGAGCCGTGGGGCTATCAGTGGATTGCCGAGCAGCGTAGCTGGTTTACCAGTCTTTATGCGTTGGCCCACGTCGATATGATCAACCTGTTCGGCGGCTATAATCCGAACCGGGTGTATGGCCTTGATTTGTATGCCGGCGGCGGCCTGATGCTGGGCTTCAATCCGGGCGAGGTCATCCCTGGCGTATCTTTTAACGCAGGTCTCATCAACCGGTTCAGGATCAGCGACCATATATCCCTGACGCTGGGCGTGCGCGGTGCCATGATAGGCGATGATTTTGATGGGGAACGCTTTACACAGGAACCTGACCAGGAACACCGTGCCGCCAACTTTAAGATGGACGGCAACATCGGTGTCACGGCTGGCATCAACATTTCCCTGGGCGGCAGCAGGAAGTGGCGTACAGGGCAGCGTACGACCCGGTTGATCCCCAAGACTGTCCGTGACACGGTGACCATCCGTGAACCGGCGGTTGCTCCTGTCCCCGTGGGCGTTGTCGCAGTCGAAAACCAGACCGATACGCTTCTCGTCAAGCAGTTCCCGGAAGTATGGTTCCATGTCAACTTCGACGTGAACAAGTGGGAGATCAAGAGCCGTGAGCTGGTGAACCTCCAGGCCGTGGCCGACCTCATCAAGAGCACACCGGAAATCCGCTACCTGATATGCGGTTATGCCGACAAACAGACGGCCACGCCGGAACACAACCAGATGCTGTCTGAAAAGCGGTCGCAGGCCGTGTACGATGTGCTGGTCGAACAGTTCGGCATCAATCCCGCCCAGCTGGTGCGTGATGCCAAGGGCGGTGTCGACTACATGTTCTACAACGAGAAGGAACTCAGCCGCTGCGTGATGATCACAGCCATCCAGGAGTAATGGACGGATACTTCGTACACGAAAGCAGTTATGTGGATGAAGGCGCCGTGATCGGCGCCGGTACCAAGATCTGGCATTTCTGCCACATCCAGAAAGGCGCCGTCATCGGCCGGGACTGTTCGCTGGGGCAGAATGTCAACGTGGGTCCCGGCGTGCGGATCGGCAACGGTGTACGCATCCAGAACAACGTGTCGGTCTACGAAGGGGTGGAAATCGAAGACAATGTTTTCTGCGGGCCTTCTTGCGTGTTTACCAACGTGATGAACCCCCGGGCGCATTTTCCTGTCCATGGTGTATATGGGCGGACGCTGGTGCGGGAAGGAGCTTCCATCGGGGCAAATGCCACGGTCGTGTGCGGTCATACCATCGGCCGCAGCGCCCTGGTTGCTGCCGGAGCCGTGGTGACAAGCGACGTTCCCGACTATGCCCTGATGGCGGGCGTGCCGGCCCGCCGGATCGGATGGGTGTGCGAATGCGGCCGTAAACTCGACGTGACACTGGCTTGCGCGTGTGGCCGCCGTTACAGGCTGGACGACAGCCGTCTTTCCAAAGTATAATGGAGTTTCGCGATTTGAAACGGCAATACGCCGCCCTGCAGCCTAAGATCGATGCGGCCCTGCTTGCCGCTGCCGCTTCGGGTGCATACATCATGGGCGCGCCCGTGCGCGAACTGGAAGCGCGCCTGGCTGCCTATGCCGGTGTGAAGCATTGCCTGACCTGTGCGAGCGGGACGGACGCGCTGACCCTGGCGCTCAAGGCGCTGGACATTGGCCCGGGCGATGCGGTCTTTGTGCCAGACTTTACATTTTTTGCGACGGCCGAAACGGTAGCGCTCGAGGGTGCTACGCCTGTGTTCGTGGATGTTCGGGGAGACACGTTCAATCTGGACGCGGAAGATCTGGAGCAAAAGATATCAGCAACCTGTAAGGCGGGCCAGGTGCATCCGAAGGCCGTCATCGCAGTCGATTTGTTCGGCCTTCCGGCAGACTATCCCGCTATCCGGGCCGTGACCGACCGATACGGCCTGTACCTTGTTGAGGATGGTGCACAAGGTTTTGGCGGCAAGATAGGAGACAGCAGGGCCTGCAGTTTCGGCGATATTTCCACTACCTCTTTTTTCCCTGCCAAGCCGCTGGGTTGTTACGGCGACGGCGGGGCGGTGTTTACCGACAACGAAGAATGGGCTGCGCTGATGGCATCGTACCGCGTACACGGTAAGGGCGACAGCAAATACGACAATGTGCGCATCGGCCTGAATTCCCGCCTCGATACGCTGCAGGCGGCCATCCTGCAGGTCAAGCTCGATGCTTTTGAGCAATACGAATGGCAGGCCGTGCAGGAGGTGGCAGAACGCTATCAGGCACAGTTGAAAGGCGTGGTCTCCACGCCCGTCATCCCGGAAGGCTTCCGTTCCTCCTGGGCCCAGTACACCATCCGTCTGCGCTGTGAGGGTAAAAGAGAAGCTATCCGCTCTGCATTGACGGCGGAAGGGATTCCGTCGGCCATCTATTATCCCAAACCCATGCACGCGCAGGCCGCGTTCGCCGGCATGGCCGACGCAGACACCTGCCCCGTTTCATCCCGGCTTTGCACACTGGTGTTGTCGCTGCCGATGCATCCTTATCTTGCTCCCGAAGAGATTTCTGCGGTTTGCGGTGCGATCCGCGCCGCGCTGGAAAAGGCATGAACGCCCGTCTGAGAAAAAAACATCCCTGGGTTTCGCTGCGGCCTGAAGAACCGGCCCCGCTGACCGATTACGCCGAGCGCGTCGAGACGCACCGGGCGGTGTTCCTGAAAGCGATAGAGACGTTTCCTTCGCTCCGCTATATCCTTCGCGATGCCCAGGGTGAGACGCTGGACGAGATGTGCGAATGGCTGCAGGCGCACAAGGACATTTTTTCGCCCGATACGGTTTTCGTCGATGCAGAGGATCCCACATCGATGGATGGCAAAGACCGGCATCCCAAATTGATTGCCCTCAAGGGCGACCTGTCCCGCGTCCGGCATCTCAACACGCTGCTCAACCGTGTCAACGAGGCGCTTCCTGACGAGGGAATTATGGTATGCCGCTCCCGGACATCCGGTTACCAGCTTGCTCAAATCATGAATACGCATCCCGGACCTTTGGGGCGTATCTTGTGCAGTTTGCATTTCTTCTGGCACCGGGTGATGGCGCGGCTGAAGATCACCCGCTGGTTCTATATGGCGGTGACCAAAGGAAAAAACCAGTCTTTCCCGCGTGTGGAGATTCTGGGACGCTTGTGCCGGGCGGGGTTTGACGTGATCTACGAGCGTTTCTACGCGGGCGAATTCTTCGTGATGGGGCAGAAGCAACGCGCCCCCATCTGGGACGACGACCCGACGAACGGCGTGCTGGTGAAGCTGCCGCGCGTGGGCTATCAAGGGAAAAAGATCGGTGTCTACAAGTTTCGTACGATGTATCCTTATTCGGAGTATCTCCAGCCTTACATGTATGAAGTGAACGGATTGGGCGAAGAAGGCAAGTTCGCCGACGATTTCAGGGTGAACCAGCTGGGCAGGCATCTCCGCGGCACCTGGGGCGATGAATTCCCGATGGCCATCAACCTCCTCAAAAGACAGATCAAGCTGGTCGGCGTACGCCCGTTGAGCCGACAATACCTTTCTTTGTATACGCCTGAAATGCAGGCGCTGCACACGAGCGTCAAGCCGGGCCTCCTGCCGCCCTTCTACTATGAGCGGGTAACTCCGCAGACCATCGAAGAAGTACAGGACTCCGAACGACGTTACATCGAGGCCTACAGGAAACATCCCTTCCGTACGGACTGGCGCTACTTCTGGGGCATCCTGGGCAATATTCTATTCCGGCGAAAACGCAGCCGCTAAATGGAAGAAGAACACTGGGACCTTGTCATTGAACCGAAAGACCGCCTCCTGGCCGTCGATTTCAAGGAACTGTGGCGTTACCGCGACTTGCTGTTCCTGCTGGTAAAGCGGAACATCATCGTCCAGTACAAGCAGACCGTGCTGGGACCGCTGTGGTACGTCATCCAGCCGGCACTCACGGTCATCATGTACATGATCGTGTTCGGCGGCATCGCCGGCATCCCCACCGACGGCGTTCCCCAGCCCCTGTTCTACCTGGCAGGTACCTGCGTGTGGCAGTATTTCGCGGATTGTCTTACGAAGACTTCCAATACGTTTGTCAAGAACTCCGGCATCTTCGGCAAGGTATATTTCCCGCGCCTGGTCATGCCATTGTCCGATGTCATCAGCAACCTGCTCCGATTCAGCATCCAGTTCGGCCTGTTCGTGCTGGTGTATGTGTGTTACGCAGTGTTCGACCCTTCCTGTGCCGCGCACCTCACGCCCTACGCGCTGATCTTCCCGTTGATCGTGGTGATGATTGCCGGACTCGCGCTGGGCTTCGGTACCATCATCTCGTCGCTGACCACCAAGTACCGCGACCTGCAGATCCTCTTCACCTTCATCGTGCAGCTCTGGATGTACGCCACCCCGATCGTCTACCCGCTCAGCCAGACAGAGGGCAAGTATATTGCCGGCATCTCGCTCCACACGCTGATGTGCCTCAATCCCGTCACCCCCGTCCTCGAAACCTTCAAATACGGCTTCCTCGGCGCCGGCACGTTCATCGGCTGGGGCTGGCTCGCCTACAGCTTCGTCTTCATGGTCCTTCTCCTGATGCTCGGAATAGTGATATTTAATAAAGTCCAGAAGAATTTCATGGATACAGTGTAAGCTATGGGAGATCGGATGACAAAATGTACATTTTTTGTTATAACAAAAAAGATACGTATTTTTGTATCAAAAATGTAACAAAATGAAGTCACCTTTTGTATTCGGGAAAGTAGCGATTGGGAGCAGTTTTATGGATCGTGAGAAAGAAACTGCTGCGCTGGCCGACAATTTTTGCAATCTGACGAACGTGGTGTTGATTTCTCCCCGTCGTTGGGGGAAGAGCTCACTGGTTCGTAAAGCAAGTGAAGTGGCGCTGTCTCGAGACAGGGAATTGCGCATATGCCATCTCGATATTTTCAATGTGCGTTCAGAAGAAGAGTTTTACGAGAAATTGGCCGAAGCGGTGCTGAGGGCGACCGCTTCCCGTTGGGAAGAGATGATGGCAGCGGCCCGACAGTATTTGTCCCGTTTTTCTCCGCTCTTGAGCATGGGAGATTCCCAGAATACAGTGTCATTGTCTTTATCTGTACACCCGTCCCGAAAGAGTGCAGACGCTATTTTGGACATGCCGGAGCGGATAGCCTTGAAAAAGAAGATAACGCTTGTCATATGTATTGATGAGTTTCAGCAGATTGCCAATTTCTCCGACACAGATGCTTTTCAAGCAAAATTGCGTTCTCACTGGCAGTTGCAGCAAAATGTCGCTTATTGCCTGTATGGCAGCCGACGGCATATGATGAAGGAGATATTCACAAATCCGAAGAAGCCGTTTTATAAATTCGGGCATAATCTTTTCCTGGAGAAGATAGATCGGGGCAAGTGGCCTTCCTTCATCATGTCCAAGTTCAATGAAACGGGAAAAACGATAACAGAGGATCAATGCATGCAGATTACGGAACTTACCGACAATAATCCTTATTATATTCAACAACTCTGTGAATTGGTTTGGAATCGGACGGCGAAGGTTTGCAAGGACGAGATTGTAAAGGAATCGTTCACTGCGTTGGTGGAATCCCTTGCAGGCCTGAACCTTGCAATGACGCAGATGCTGTCGGTTACACAACAAAATCTGCTTCATGCCATTGTGAACGGTGAGACGCAATTGACTTCTGCCGCTGTCATGGATAGGTATGCGTTGAAGAATAGCTTGACGGTGCAGCGTGCCAAGCAGGCTTTGGTCAAGCTTGATATCATCGATGATTTCGGCAAGACCGTTACGATGGAAGACCCTATCTATGCGTGGTGGCTGAGGAATGTTTATTTTTCATGACACAAAGGATATTGACGGAATATGGCTTCTCCGGCGCCGGCGCCCTTGGGGACGACCGGACAGGGTGCTTATGCTGACACCACGCTCCTGGAACGTGAACTTGGTTACAGGCCCCACGGATCTGCACGAAGGTGTTGCCCGGTTTGCTGCGTGGTTTATGTCGGAGAAGAATCCGCTGAAATGAACGAGGAGTTGGTGAGTGTCATTGTCTCTCTTCCCTCCCCCCTGTTGGAAGAAGACTCCGATATCATCATGCAAAAGTTGTTGACAATCGTTGTCCCTGTTTTCAAAGTCGAGGGGTATATTGATAAATGTCTTGGATCGCTTATTATTGATGACAGGGCTTTAATGGCGCAATTAGAAGTCATTGTTGTGAATGATGGAACTCCGGATCGTTCCTCAGAGATGAGTCGGGAATATGTAAAGCGTTATCCTGAAACATTTCGCCAGATTGACAAAGAGAATGGCGGTCATGGATCCGCGTGGAATATTGGGCTTAGGGAAGCAAAAGGGAAGTATTTGAAATTCTTGGACTCTGACGACTGGTTTTCAAATCTGGATAGACTCATATACGATCTTTCCGGATGCGATGCGGATATTGTTTTCAATCCCTTCAATGAAGTTAATTCTTTAGAGAACCATATCAGAAGAGTTGATACCCCTATACCCCCCGGAGCGACTAACCTGCCAAATTATTGGGGGCAGGAAAATGTTAATTTTTGGAGCTCAACATACAAGGCCAGTATTTTGAAGCCATTGTATCCATTGTTTGCTGAAGGGGTCATGTACGACGATTTCATTTTAACTTGGGCACCACTTGTATATGGGCGGACATGCGTCTCATTTGATTATACAGTATATAATTACTTGATAGGCCGTCCGGGACAATCCATGAACGCATCCAAACACAGAAAAGGAGCTATCTCATATTCCAAATGCTTCGAGCATTTTGAAGTCGTACGTACAAAAATTAACAGTATAGAGATTCCCTCTGACATACTGGAGAGAATAGATTTTTCCATTAAGGGATATGCTTCGTACATTTTTGCATACATGCTTTATTTTCCCTATAAAGAGGCAAAAAAGAAGATGCATTATTTATGGACTCACTATATTTCGAAGAATCGATATAAGTCAAAACTGGAAAATAGATATGAAAAGATGCCTTTTGCTCTCTTTTTCATTGTGGAATTAATTAGACGGAAACTGCTATTTAGATAAACTCATTCTAAGAATATTAATGAGCAAATTGCTGACTATAGTAATACCTGTTTTCAAGGTAGAGGCATATATCAAAAAATGCCTTGACTCGCTCATTATAGCTCCTGAGTTGATGGAGAAGATGGAGGTGCTGATTATCAACGACGGCACACCGGACCGCTCGGCTGAGATGAGCCGAGAGTATGTGAAACGGTACCCGTCCGTTTTCCGCCAGATCGATAAGGAGAATGGCGGACACGGTTCGGTATGGAATCTGGGCATGAAGGAAGCCCGGGGGAAATATGTCCGCTTCTTGGACTCTGACGACTGGCTGGAGAATCTGGATGTGCTGATTGCCCGGCTAACAGATTGCGACGCTGATCTAGTACTGACCCCGACGATGTGCCATTGCCCGGGAGAAGAGCTTTGGAAACAGGAAATCCTGGACATGGAATTCGGCCGGGTTTATGATGCCGATTTATTTGACTGGCTCAACAACCGTAGCCATCGGAACTTTGTCCTTCACCATAGCTGTACTTACAAGACGGAAATCCTCCGGCCATTCATGCCACTGTTTCTGGTGAAGCAACCTTACGATGACATGATCCTCGGTCCCGCGGCGATTGTCGGGGCCCGTACCCTTGTTGCATACGACTTTATTCTGTATCACTACCTTATGGACCGGGAAGGGCAGAGCATATCGGCTGCTGTCCAGCAGAGGAATATTGAAGCACGGGTCCGGTCTCAGCAGGCCGTTATTCGCTTTGTCGAAGAACACCCCGTCCCTGACGGAACGTCGAAACGGGTGTTTTTCAAGAACAGGCTTCCCAAAATGTACAATTTTGGCTACAAGTCTTTTCTGGATCTTCCGTTCCGGGAGGCAAAGGCCATGGCGCGGACTTGGGACACTTGGGTAAAAAAGAATAATCCATCCGTCAGGACGCAATGGATCGTGTTGTATCGATCCCTTCCTTTCAGGTTGTTCCGTCCTATCGGCAAACTGCTTACCCGATCGTGAACCGCTTTCACTACCTTATCGTCGGCTCCGGCCTCTTCGGCTCCACCTTTGCGCATCTCGCGAAGCGGGTGGGGAAGCGCTGCCTTGTGATTGACAAGCGGCCGCAGCTTGGGGGAAATGTGTATTGCGAGTGCGTGAAGGGGATCAATGTCCACAAATACGGCCCGCATATCTTCCATACCTCCAACAAGAAAGTCTGGGACTTCGTGAACAGAATCGTGCCGTTCAACCGCTACACAAACAGTCCTCTTGCCAACTACAAAGGACGTCTCTATAATCTGCCTTTCAACATGAATACCTTCCACCAGATGTGGGGCGTTGTCTCGCCAGAAGAGGCACAGGAGAAGATTGAAGAGCAGCGGAAAGAGGGCCTTGAGGCGCTTAAGGGCCGCGAACCGGCCAATCTGGAAGAACAGGCCCTAAGTATGGTTGGACGCGACATCTATGAGACGCTGGTGAAAGGTTATACCGAAAAACAGTGGGGGCGGTCCTGCACCGAGCTCCCGGCTTTTATCATCAAACGGCTACCGCTGCGCTTCGTTTATGATAATAACTATTTCAACGATTGCTATCAAGGCATACCTGTTGGTGGATACAACAAGCTCATAAATGGCTTGCTGAAGGGAGTTGAAACCCGTGTGGATTGCGACTTCTTTGCTCATCGCGCTGAGCTGATAGCGTTGGCCGATAAGATAGTATATACAGGGCCCATAGACGCATTTTACGACTATCGCTTTGGCCATCTTGCCTGGCGGACGCTCCGCTTCGAGCAGGAAGTAATGGATACCCCCAATTACCAGGGCAATGCCGTGGTGAATTATACCGACAAGGATGTCCCCTATACACGAATCATAGAGCATAAACTTTTTGATAATTTCGGTGATGCTGTATACGCTAACCCCAAAACGATCATCACGCGAGAATACAGCATCGAATGGAAACCGGGGATGGAGCCGTATTACCCGGTCAACGACGCCGAGAACAATACGCGCTATCAGCGCTACAAGGCCTTGGCCAACCAGGAAGAGAACGTTATCTTCGGCGGCCGCCTGGCGGAATACAAGTATTATGATATGGCACCTGCGATGGAGCGGGTAATGCAGATAAGCGGATGGGATTGAGCGAACTGGTCAGTGTCATCGTTCCGGTTTATAACATTGAGGATTATCTTCCCCTTTGTTTATCTTGTATAGAAATGCAGACCTATCGGAACATGGAAATTATCCTGGTGGATGACGGCTCCACGGATGGTTCGGGAAGTATTTGTGATGAATATGCCGCAAAGGACCCCCGCGCCCGGGTCATCCATCATCCGCAGAATATCGGCCTATGGGCTGCGCGAAACACCGGCCAGAATGCTGCGCATGGTGAATATCTGTGGATGCCGGATGGGGATGATTATTTCCACAGGGATATTGTCAAGGTAATGATGGAAGCCGTCAATCGGACAAATGGGGCGGGAGAAAAGTTTGATGTGGCATTTATCGGTTACAAGCACACGGCCTGCTTTGATGAAGATGTGACCTCGGAAGTCCAACCTCAGGTTCGCGAAATAACTTTGGAAGAAGTACTTGAGGCTTATGTCCGCCCACAGGAACACTTCACGGGCAGGAATGCATGGAATAAGCTTTTCCGGAGAGCGCTGATGGACGATATCCGCACGGGGAATTATAAATATGCTCAGGACTGTGACCTTAGTTTAAAGGTTTATCTTAAATCCCCGAGAATCGTTTATGTTGATCTTGAGATGTATTACTGGCTTTACCGTGCATCATCTGCTGTGTCATCACCTGCCTATAGCATTATAAGCAAACAGTGTGTAATCCGTATTTTATTTGATAATTATCATTCAAATAACGTAAGTAACACTTGTTGCCGTCGATACATATTGGAGTTCTTGTATCAGACTATGGCGTCATTACTTGAAATGGTTCAGAATACAGATTGGTTGCCATCGGTTAGGCAGGAATGCAAGAAGATCGTCAGGCACACATGGATAGCCTATCTGAATAGCAAAACGATACAGTCTATAAAAAAAAGATTATCCAGGGTTTTGAAAATAAGGTTTGATGGATTATACCGAGGCTGGTTATGGATAATACAATAAATATATTTAGCGTTACTGATGACAATTATGCTCCATATTGCGGAGTTATGCTGACGTCTGTTTTTGAAAATAACAAACATCATTCATTTAATGTGTTCATTTTCATCAGTGAGCCGCTTAAGAAACGTAATCAGAGTAAATTTCAAAGACTTGGAAAAAAATATGGTAATAGTATCGAGTTCATCTATGTCGATGATTCCTCAATTAGAAAACATAGTATAGCCGGGCGATGGTCTATTGCTACATTTTATAAGTTATTTCTGGATGATTTGTTGCCAGAATCGGTTCATAAGGTTTTGTATCTTGATGGTGATTTGGTTGTTACTGGTGATTTGTCCGGACTGTGGAATATTAATATAAATGAATATGCTTTAGCTGCGGTCCCAGATATTAACTTTGAGGATTGCCCACGCAGATTTAAATACCCTATTGAAGCTGGTTGCTTTAATGGAGGAGTGCTGTTGATAAATCGTGATTATTGGCGAAATAAAAGTGTCGGCCAACGATGTTTGGACTTCTTTGATAATCAGCATGACAAGATTGTGGTTGGAGAACAAGATGTTATGAATGCCGTATTATGGAAAGAAATACATACCCTTCCTTTGACGTACAATTATCAAATTCAGTTCCTAAGGGAAACAATATTCAATGCATGGGCTCCTTCTATGCAGAAGGAAGTATTGGAAACATTTGAATCCCCTTGTATAATACATTATGCCTATGATATTAAGCCTTGGGCTGTGCTTTATCATGGACTGCCGTTTTATAAAGAATGGAAATTATACAAAAATAAATCTCCATGGTCATGTTTGTTCCCAACTTTCCCCAAGAGAAAAACGATAAATTGGTTAATCAAAATATACATTGTATGGCCTCTAAGAATAATGAAACGTGATCCCGTTTTCATTAACGTTTAATATAACCGACGAAACAGACTAACGATGAATATACCAAAGCGTGTTGCAATAATCGGTGCCCATGGATATATAGGGCAAAATCTCGTCAAATTCATTCAAAGGCGGTATTCAATAATTGTTGAATGCTATGACTTTACAGAGAATAATTCCTTGTCGAGATTTCACTTTATTGATATAACGAAGAAAGGGGATGTTAAGAAAATTAATTTTGATGTTGACTTTATCTTTATGCTTGCGGGATTGTCGGGAACACTAGTGGGATTTGATTCATATGAAGAGTATGTTGCTGTGAATGAAATCGGTTTGCTCAATTTGCTTGATGCCATTAAAGAATCCCCATATCGTCCAAGAGTTGTGTTCCCATCAACACGGTTGGTTTATAAGGGTGTAGATAAAGCATTAGCTGAAAGCGATGCAAAAGAGACAAAAACCATTTATGCCGTCAATAAATTGGCTTGTGAGGGGTACTTGAAAGTATATTATAATAGTTTTAGCATTCCTTTTACAATCTTTCGGATATGTGTTCCTTATGGTAATAATCTTTCCAAGAATTATTCATATGGAACAGTCGGTTCTTTTTTGAAAAAGGCATCCTCAGGCTGTGATATCACTTTATATGGCGACGGTTCACAAAAGCGTACGTTTACCCATATAGATGATTTGTGTTATCAGATGGTGGAAGGGTCAATGAAACCGGAAAGTGTGGGTGGTATATATAACATTGGTGGTGAAGTGCTGACAATACGTGAGGCAGCTCAAATAATTGCCGATAAGTTTGGAGTAAGCGTGGTTAGTGTGCCATGGCCGGAACGTGATAGGTGTATAGAGAGCAGTCATACTTATTTTGATGACACAAAAATAAAACAGTTGCTGGGAGATTTTTCATATAAGCACTTTGGTGAGTTTGCTGACAATATTTAAATTCCAATAGTAATGAATATTGTGAATATTGATAATAAGCAGTTCGATTTTCTGATCTCGGCGATGAGCCAGGGAGCTTTTATCAGTACAGCAGACACGCTGATGTGGATTGAAAAACAACGAAAAGAAATATATTCAAAGGTTTATACAATCCCTATTCGTGAGTTGAATGGTTGGAATCTTAGCGATGACAGAATCAAACATGATTCCGGAAAGTTTTTCAGCATCGATGGCGTTCATGTCGCGACAAACTACGGACTAAAACCAGAATGGGATCAGCCGATTGTAAACCAGCCGGAAATAGGTTTGCTTGGTTTTATAACTAAGAAAATCAACGGTGTGCTGCATTTTTTGATACAGGCGAAAATTGAACCTGGCAATATCAACGTAGTTCAGCTGTCACCCACTTTACAAGCAACTCGCAGCAATTACTTGCGGGTTCATGGTGGAAAAAAGCCTGCTTATTTGGAGTATTTTACAGGTGAGAAGAACGTGACGGTTCTTTTGGATCAACTGCAATCGGAGCAGGGGGCGCGGTTTCTCAGAAAACGCAATCGGAATGTCATAGTGGAAATTGGCGAGGATGAACAGATAGATATTCAGGACAATTGTATGTGGTTGTCTCTTGGCCAGATCAAGGAATTGCTTCGATATCCTAATGTGGTGAATATGGACAGCAGATCTGTCATTTCTTGTATTACGTATGGTGATTGTCAGCAAGAAGAGTATCAATCGTTACTGAGCACACAGAACAATTTTCATAAACTGGATGATATAATTCACTGGATGTCTTCGCTTAAATGCAAATATGAACTGTTTGTTTCTCCTATTGGGATTTCAAAAATGAAACAATGGGTTTTCGACGGTGACACTCTCCATCATGAAGATAACAGGTTTTTTGAAGTGATTGGCGTTAAGTCTGAGATAAGTAATAGGGAGGTGTCATGTTGGGATCAGCCGATGATTCATTCTTTACAGGAAGGGATAATGGGGTTCTTGGTGAGAAAAATAAATGGCGTTTATCACTTTCTTGTTCAAGCAAAACTTGAGGCTGGTAATTTCGACATTATTGAAATGGCACCAACGGTTCAATGTCTTACAGGAGATTATCGTGCCGGAAAAAACGAATATGTGGTCCCGTATTTGGATACTATATTAAACGCGCCGAAAGAAAAGATTTGGTATGGTTGTTATCAAAGCGAGGAAGGTGGTCGCTTTTTTCAGGAACAGAATCTTAATGTTATTGTTGAAGTGGGAGATGATTTCTCCGTTGAAGTGGAGGAAAATTACTGCTGGATGACACTCAATCAAATACTCTCGTTTGCGACATATAACAATTATCTGAATAGCGCGGCACGAAGTTTAATTTCTGCCATTAGCTTTTTATGATTAGAATAGGCGTTTTGTGTCCTTCTGATATAGCGTTTCGTCGCTTTCTTCCTTCTCTTCAAAAAGCGACGGGCTTTCAATATGTAGGAGTAGCTGTGGCTTCGCCTGAAGAATGGTTTTGTGATGATTTGAGTATTGTAGACAAAAGAACTATAGATAAGGCCCGGAGTCTTGAAATAGAGAAAGCAAACAGGTTTGTGAACAATTATTCCGGCAAGATCTTTTGGGGTTATGAGACGTTGATTCGATCATCTGAAGTGGATGCTGTTTATATTCCATTGCCTCCAGCTTTGCACTTCAAATGGGCTAAAGAGGCCTTGTTAAACGGGAAACATGTTTTGCTTGAGAAGCCGTTTACTACTAACCTGGAGGAAACAAAACTTTTATTGGAATTAGCAGATCAACATGATCTTGCAGTACACGAAAACTATATGTTTGTATACCATAGCCAGCTGGAGGCCATTAATGAAATCATATGTAGTGGAGAAATAGGAGATGTGCGATTTTATCGCATTTCCTTCGGCTTTCCCAGACGTGATACGAATGATTTCCGTTATAAAAATAACATGGGTGGTGGCGCTTTGCTGGATGCTGGTGGATATACATTAAAAATGGCGTCATTGTTACTTGGCCCAAAATGTAGAATAGTGGCTGCGACAGTTAATTATATGGCAGATTTTGAAGTAGATATATATGGCTCTGCAACAATGGTAAATGAAAATGGAGTTGTTGCTCAAATAGCGTTTGGCATGGACAATGACTATAAATGTGATTTGGAGATTTGGGGCAGTAAAGGGACATTGACTGCTACGCGTGTCTTGACGGCGCCAGCAGGTTTCGTTCCGTCATGCATTATAAAAAAGAATCAGGTGTTTGAGACCAGAGAACTCCCTGCAGACGATGCGTTCTTGAAATCCATTTTATGTTTTGAGAAAAGTGTGAAAGAAAAAAAAATCCGACGTAAAAACTATCAGTTGATTGATCAACAGGCTGTTTTGGTTGATGAATTCAAAAGGGTAAGTGAAATGGGACGTGCGAGTTTTCGTGGAGAATGAGTCATTTTTTACAATAGGATCGTCATGCTTGGTCATTTATAGCCCTGATGGCTCGAATCAAATGAAAAAATTAACCCTTATTGCCGGCGCCCGTCCGAACTTTATGAAAATTGCGCCGATAATCGATGCGATCCGGGCAGCACAGGCTGCCGGGAGTGAGATCAGCTACCGACTGGTGCATACCGGACAGCATTATGACAGGACGATGAGCGAGGTGTTTTTCGAGGAACTGGGCATTCCAGAACCGGACGTGAACCTAGGGTGCGGCGGTGGTACACAGGCAGAGCAGACAGCTTCGATTATGCTGGCTTTCGAGCGGGAACTGCAAGCCCATCCTTGCGACTGCGTTTTGGTTGTTGGCGATGTGACCAGCTCGATGGCTTGCGCCATCGTGGCCAAGAAACTGAACACCCGGGTGGCGCATGTTGAGGCCGGTATCCGCAGCTGGGACATGACGATGCCCGAAGAAATCAACCGCATCGTTACCGACAGCCTTGCAGACTTTTTCTTCACCACTTCTGAGTTGGCAGGGGAAAACCTGCGCAACGTGGGCGTCCCGGACGAGAAGATCTTTTTTGTGGGCAATGTGATGATTGACACGCTGCTCAAAAACATGCCCCGCTTCCGTGCCCCTGAAGTTTATAGCAATTTGCAACTGGCTCCAAAGAAATATCTGGTCCTAACCCTGCATCGGCCGGCCAACGTGGATGAAGTTGAAAAGCTCAAACGGACGATGCAAGCAATCGTGGACAACGTTCGCGGCCTTCCTGTCGTGTTCCCAATCCATCCTCGTACCGCTTCCGTCTTCCGAAAGTATGGCATCGCGGCAGCCAACTTGAAGGTCATCGCGCCGCAAGGATATCTGGAGTTCAACTATTTGGTGCAGAACGCCCTGGCCGTGATCACGGACTCGGGTGGCATCACGGAAGAGACGACGGTCATGCACATTCCCTGTCTGACTTTGCGGGACAACACCGAGCGTCCGGAAACCTGCACAATCGGGACAAATTGCCTGGTCGGTACGGATCCCAATAAGATTGCTCCTGCCTTGGAACGCCTCTTTTCCGGTCAGTGGCCCCATGGCGATATCCCCGATCGCTGGGATGGCCATGCTGCTGAGCGGATCGTGGAGGTTCTGGCCGTGAAATAGTAGATTACAATGGCGGTCGCAATTATAGATCCACTGTCTAACGTACTCTATCAGAGTTTTTATATCCAGGCATTGTACGATACGTTTGGAAAACGCAACGTACGTTTTGAGAACAGTCCGTTCCTCGCTTTGTCGACTTCTGCCAGATGTGCGTGGGGGTGCCTTTGGGTTCTTCGTGACGGGATGTCCGAACGGCGTTTTTTCGTTGACGGCGGCGACACGACACAAATCAACAAGGAGATATATGACTGGTGTGACATATACGGAAAGGTAAATGCCAATTATGCCAGAACTCCCGGACAGGAAAAGCTTGTCTCATTGTGCCCTTCCTTCGCTGTTCGGTGCTGGAACCCAGCTGATACTGTGATACATGCTTTTGGTAATGCTATCAAATATCTTGTGGCCAAGAAGTTTGTCATGGATAAGTCACTCCAGAAGTATGTTGGGAGATACCGGCGTCTTTTGTTGCGCGCTCCATTATCAACAGTAGTCCCGGCGAAGAGTGAGGATAACTACATTTTTTCCTGTTCCACGCTGTGGTACAACAATGAATGGAACCAAAACGATGAGGGTGTGAACCTGCGGCGAGCGCATTTTATCCGCGCTTGCAAGTCTGTGTCAGGTATCCGTTTTGAGGGGGGCTTTGTGGATCAGCCTGGCCGGTCTTCCCGCCAGTTGTTTGAAGATTGTATGGCTGCGGGAGAATATCGTTACAAGGATTGGATTCGCAATACCCAGCATTCAGCTATTGTTTTCAATACACCCGCATTCTGGGATTGTCATGGCTGGAAACTTGGGGAATACCTGGCGATGGGGAAGGCTATCATTTCTACGCCTTTGTCCAACGACTTGCCGTGCCCGCTGGAACACGGGGCTAATATTCATTTTGTAGAGGACAACCCGGAATCCATTCAGGAAGGTGTCCGGTACTTGATGTCTCACCCGGAGTACAGACATCGATTGGAACAAGGAGCAGTTGAGTACTGGCAAAAGTGGGGGACGCCAGAGCGAGTGATGACCTTGCTGAAAGTGAAATGACGCCAAAAACGCATAAAAGTTTTGTTGTATATACCGTCCTCGTGGGGGGATATGACCAGGTTCTTCAACCACTTGTCATTGATGAGCGTTTTGATTATGTGATGTTTACGGATGTTGAAGGTGGGGAGGGCAATTTGGGTGTGTGGCAGGTAAGAAAGTTCGACTATTTTAATGAGGATAAAACTCGAATGTCCCGGTATCCAAAGATGCATCCAGAAGAACTGTTGCCTGGTTATGAAGCATCATTATATATAGATGCAAATATCCAGATAACTGGAGAGTGGGTATATGAGCGATTTATAGCATTGTATGAACAACGAGTGGAGTGGGGAGGGCGTTGGCTTTGTGATTCGTTATATGATCATGTATATTTCGTTCTGTTGGATGGCTTTGAGTCAAAATTGAGGTGTATTGCGTGGAGCCAACAATTGCGAAAGGAAGGGTTCCCTAAGAAATTCCTTGTTTATGAAAATAATGTGATTTTTCGACTTAATTCGAAAAATGTCTTAGATGCGAATCGGCTCTGGTGGGATTATTATACAAAGTATTCCCGTCGGGACCAGTGTACATTGCCATACGTTTTATGGCGACTCTCTGAATTGCATACAGATTTCTTTGTCCCTAAAGGTCAGAATACTTGGGATAATGGGTTATCTATTGTGGGCCATGGCAAGGGGTCAAATAAGATTCGATTTCCGTTTCACTCATATCCCGGGTATGTCCAGTTGCGTTTTATGAACACATATCTTGGCTGGGAACGACGGTTAAATGATATGTTTTATACATTGAGTTTTGGGAATAGAAACGTAGCAGTCTCCGTGATTACTTTGGTTAGTTGGTTCATTTTTCTGTTCTATGCTCCTGTTGTTTACTACAAGAAGTACTTTAGAAATAGATAGCTATGTCAACGGCTATAGAATTCAATCATGTAAGTAAGGAGTACCGTCTGGGTTTGGTTTCCACGCGGACGCTGAGCAATGATCTGAATCGGTGGTGGCAGATGACGGTTCTGCATAAAGAGGACCCGTATCTGAAAGTGGGTTCCGTAAACGACCGATCCAAGGCGGCAGATAGCGAGTTCGTCTGGGCGCTGAAAGATATTGATTTCAAAGTTGAGCAGGGCGATGTGGTCGGGATCATCGGGAAGAACGGGGCAGGGAAGAGCACTTTGTTGAAGATTCTTTCCCGGGTGACTGGACCAACAACTGGATCGGTCCGTGCTCGCGGCAAAATTGGTTCTCTGTTAGAAGTGGGAACGGGTTTTCATCCAGAGATGACAGGTCGTGAGAATATTTATATGAATGGAGCAATCTTAGGCATGACACGGCAGGAGATTTCCCGAAAGTTGGACGAGATTGTGGACTTCTCTGGATGTGAGAGATATATAGATACTCCCGTGAAGCGCTATTCCAGCGGCATGACGGTCCGTCTGGGCTTTGCCGTGGCGGCTTTTCTGGACCCGGAGATTCTTGTGGTGGACGAGGTGCTGGCCGTAGGTGACGCCGAGTTCCAGAAAAAGGCCATTGGGAAGATGCAGGATGTGAGTCGGGGAGAAGGGCGGACGGTTTTGTTTGTGAGTCACAATATGGCGAGTGTGAGGCAATTATGTAATTTGGGGATATTGCTTTGCAATGGTACCGTTGATGATATAGGTCAAACCGAGATGATTATTAATAAGTATCTAGGTGTTGATAAAATAGTTGATTATAATATCCCGTTGTCAAAAAGAAAGGATAGGGTTGGTAATGGTAGAGTTAAATTGAACGAAATCAGGTTGTTTAATCGGGATGGCAGCTGCGTTACAGATGTTTTTGTTGGTGATTATTTGAGAATGGAATTCCATTTGGACGTTCAAGATAATGTAGATTTGAGCTCAATAATTGTTGGCATTAAACTGATGGATAATTTTAATAATCCTTGTGTATTGTGGGCGTCAGATGAGATGACTCATGATTTTTCAACAATTAAGAACGGGGTTTTTAGCTTAGAAGTACCAGAGTTCAATGTTCGCCCGAATTGTTACAACTTGTATTTTCAATTGTCGATGGGCAGTACTTCTCCAAATGATTTTTGTGATGTCATTTATAACGCAACTAGAATAAATGTGATCAGTAATAGTTTCTTCGATAGAAGCATTTTATTGAAAGAAGGCAGAGATTATTCACCGTTGATAAAAGGAAGATTTGTTTAAATGATTAGTGAAAAATGAAAAATTGCGTAGGGCTAAAAAGATGTTGGAGAAAAATACGCCAGCGAGTTACCCAAATACTTTGTTCCGTTCCTCAAACAGTTGAAAATAATCATATAGATTGGCAGGGTAGTACGCATTATTGGGAGAATAGGTATTTACATGGAGGAAATTCAGGATCTGGTTCATACAATGATCTTGCTCTTTTTAAGGCAGAAATAATCAATAGATTTGTCAAGGAGAATAATGTTGGTTCTGTTATAGAATGGGGGTGTGGGGATGGCAATCAATTGCTATTTGCGGAGTATCCCGATTATATTGGTTTGGATGTTTCTGAAGAAGCAATACGGATTTGTTCGGAAAAGTTTTTCAACGATAAAAGCAAGAGGTTTATTCATATTGGTCAAGAAGGCGTTTTCAATCAAAAGGCTGACCTGGTACTTTCATTGGACGTTATTTATCATTTGATTGAGGATGACGTGTACGATACTTATATGAAGAGGCTTTTTTTGTCTTCTAACAGGTATGTGTGTATCTATTCATGTAATGATGATGATGATTTTCCAGCCGTTCATATAAAACATAGAAAGTTTACGGAGTGGATTGATAATAATGTTGGTGATCAGTGGAAGTTATTAAGTTATATAAAAAACAAATATCCATACAATCCTTCCGAGGAAACAAAGAGTTCATGGTCAGATTTTTATTTTTACGAACTCTTGAGGTGAAAGCCTTTTTCTAGGATTATTGAGCAATAAGCAATAGCTCGATTTATTTACGCAACGGCGCATGCCGTAGAAAATGAAACTGTTATATCTATACATTGATATATGGGACTTAAAAAATTTCTGATTAACTGGCTGCATCATGATCAAAACATTAGGAGAGAACTTGGGAAGTTAAGGTCTCAAGTCATCCTTTCTCAGACTTCTGCAATAGAAGCTATCAAAATAAACACAATCATTCGGAAGATCGATTATTTGAGAGAAAAGACTCTGTGTAGTAAAGAAGTTGGTGTTTCTTCGGATAAATACTGTTCAGAAGAAATCATAGTCTCTCTGACTAGTCATGGGGAGAGAATATATGATGTGTATTTGGCGATTGAGTCCATAATGCAAGGCAGTATCAAGCCTAATAGAATTCTTCTATGGCTTTCAGAAGACGAATTCGGGCAGGCTTTGTTGCCCCAAACGCTTCTTCTTCAAAAAGAAAGGGGTTTGGAAATTCGTTTCGGTAAGGATATCAAATCGTTTATGAAACTGGTGCCGACATTGGCAGAATATCCAAATGCGTGTATTGTAACAATTGATGATGATGCTATTTATGAATTTGATCTTCTTGAAAGACTAGTTCATGCCCATATAAAGTCTCCTGAAGCTATTTGCGCTTGTAGAGTGCATAAAATAAAACTGAAAGAAAATGGTCAGCCCGTGAGTTATTTAGATTGGGAGCAATGTGTGGATTCCTGCGATTCTTCCCCCTTCTGCTTTCCAACTGGGGTTGGAGGAACGCTTTATCCTGCGCATTGTTTATCCCAAGAGGTTTTTAACGAGAGTGTTTTTATGAGTCTATGTCCTTTTGCGGATGATGTTTGGTTTTATGCCATGGGTGTCATAAACAATACACCTTTTTTGAAAGTTAAAACGCCCAAGCCGAGAGGATATTATTATGAACTTCCTGCTGCTTTTACCAACGCCCTATTCATAAAGAACGAAGATTCCGAGGAATGCCGAAATGACAAGCAGATTGAGGCTGTTTTTAACAAATATCGGATACCAGATATTTTAAGAAGACCATGAGCCCCACCGTTTCAGTTGTTATTCCTACTTTCAATAGATCTAAAGTCATAAGACGTGCTATGGATAGCGTTGCGAAACAGTCTTATTCTGAATGGGAATGTATAATTGTTGACGATGGGTCTACGGATAATACCAAGCAAGTAGTCGAGGAATACATAAAGGACGACAACAGGTTTTCGTATCTTTGTAATCATAGAAATAAAGGGGCTCAAGGGGCGAGGAATGAAGGAATTGTTCACGCTAAAGGCGAGTGGATTCTTCTTTTTGATTCTGACGATTCCATGCATTCTGATTATTTAGAAAAAACCGGACCTTTACTAAAAATGAACGCCAACATTGTTTCATGTTTTGGCCGTATAGTAGAAGAAAAAACGGGAAAAGTGTTGGGGGTCATTGACAATATGAAGGAAGGCTTTGTGTTTGCTGATTTATTGAAAGGGGGATGCTATTTTACGTTTAATGCTTTTTTAGTCCGAAAGAAATGCTTGGAAGAAATAGGCCTTTTAGATGAGAACTGCCCCAGCCATCAGGAATTGGATACGCATTTGCGTTTGAGCTGTATGTATGATTATTGTGTGGTGCCTGAAGTCTTGTGGGATTATTATGTCGGCCGAGAGGATAGTATTTCATTTGACAAGTTTAAACATATTGAAGGGCAGCTATACATCAAGAAGAAATTTTTATTTGATTATCGTACAAAAGCATATCGTTCATTTTTGAATGAAATGCGTTCTTTATGGGAAATGTCGAGGGAAGTGCCAGATAATATGTCCTCTCTCAGAAGAGAAATGTTATGGATAGCTCCCGAACTGCCATTACTGCTGTTGAAAAGAAAACTGAAGAAATTATGGCAGAATTAATTTCCTTGCCCCGATTTCTCGATGAAAGGGGCAATCTTTCCTTCTTCGAGAACGGTAACCAGATTCCGTTCGACATCAAGCGGGTTCATTGGATTTTTGATGTTCCCGGCGGGGAAGAGCGGGGAGGGCTTGCTTATAAGGAAACTGAGGAATTCATTGTGGCCGTCTCCGGCAGTTTTGATGTCGTCGTGGATGACG